>Ga0114932_10006283_pt1 | contig 10195 bp, 8 predicted proteins | sample 2SBtaG_2_FD_87286 | JGI IMG/M metagenome (GOLD analysis project Ga0114932, IMG submission 87286) | Deep subsurface microbial communities from Kolumbo volcano to uncover new lineages of life (NeLLi) - 2SBTROV12_ACTIVE470 metaG | ecosystem: Environmental > Aquatic > Marine > Volcanic ... | reverse complement strand
CTTCGCAAGGCATCCTCCGTTTCCCGAATATTCGAAGAGGAAGCAAAAATAAAGCCTAGATAACTTCGGGCTTCTGGCAATGCCTCAACCACCTGCCCTATGGGTAGGGTAATATTGATGGAGTCGATATTGGCCTGGCTTTGAGCTCTTTCCAAACCCTGTATACTTCTCAAAACGCCGTTTTTCTCCACCTGAAGCATCATTATTCCGAAAGACCTTTCATCCAACAGGTACGGAGGCGCGTTTTCACCAAGATAATATTCAACAATGACTTGCTCAAGCTTCTTACCATTGTCAAAGCTTAAACAACTTCCGCACTGACCTCCAATTGATCTCGCAGCAATCTCTAGTAAGTAAATACCGCTACTATTAATTCTAAATTCGGCATGCACGGGGCCCTTTGTTAATCCGAGAGCCATTACTCCCTCGGCAAGCATTGACTCCACATCGTCCAGTTCGCTCTGAGAACTCCGCGACAGGGTCAGATAAATGGACTCAGGGAAATATGGTCCATCTAAGGGATCTGGCTTTCCAAATACTGCAAGTACATGGACTTCACCGTCGTGAATGAGTGCATCAACAGCAATCTCTCGTCCGGGTAAATATTCCTCCACTAGAAGGCCTGAAGGGGTGACGACTGAATGCCGAAAAGCAATTTTCTTTACTCTATTGAATGCAGATAAAAATTCCGATTCTTCATTCACCCGCACTACACCGCAACTGCCAGATAAACTCGTTGGCTTAATAACGCAGGGGAATATTTCCGGCACCCAACCCTGCTTTACCGCTTCAAAGTCACGAAAGGTAAATGCGGGTTGAGGCAGACCATATGCCGAAAGCCTGCTCCTTAAGAGATCCTTATTTTGACATGCTAACACCGAATCTACGCTGTTGTGTTCAATATTTAGAATAGCAGCAGCGTGTGCCGCAAGGGGAACAGACTCCTCCTCGGTAGGAATCACAGAACAGAAGTCTCTTCCTTTTGCAAAGTCCAATATTTGCCGTGCTCCACACTCTGGATCCGAAAAATTAAATCGCTTTACCAGCCCCCCCGCCATACCTTCCGAGACTTGCTCACTATCCACACCTATTATTATTTCAGCCTCCACGCTGGCGCAGGCGCTCATGAAACCAGACGCCCGATAACTTCGTGATGGCAACAGTAATAAAGCCTGTTTCATCTGCCCAGCATTTTCACAATATCAAAGACGGCTTAATTGAGCCTTTGTTGGTTCAGAGCAACAATACCAAGATTCACTCATACCGGGTAACGGAAATGAAGCATTTGAAGGAAGCGTAGGCGCTTGAAGTCGATTTTTTTTATGAACAAATCGCCATAGCTCACCAAATGCATCCGCAGCAGGCAACCCCGCTTCCACGAAAGTCTCCACGGCATGCCCAACCTCCGCCTCGAAGGCCCCGACCGACGGGTCTCGATAATTCCAAGCGTAACTTAGGGCATCTGGACGGTAGGAACCGACAAACCCCCGAAAGGCATCTTGATCAAGCATCAGAGAACCTCGTGGCACTAACAATCTGAGACTATATTGAACCACTGGCACTCGTGAGATTAGATCAAAATGGACAATTTCTTTCAAAAAATCCAAATAGGTTTTAAGTGTGGTCCAGGGAGTGAAGGCAACGAAAGTTGGCGCAAGATTTAAATCGAGCTTCCTACAAATTTCAACCACCTCAGAAAAATCAGCACGTGTATGCCCCTTATCAAGAATCTTTAATATCTCGTCGTCGAAAGATTCTGCGGCTGTAGTCACAAACAAGCATCCTGTCTCCCCCAAAATAGGTAGCAATTCTCGATGCTTCAACAAATGCTCGACTTTGATGGTCACATCATAGGTGATATCAGGATGTCTTTTAGACAATGTTTCTATGACCCGAATACCATGTTTTGGTCCATTAAAAAAATCGGGATCACCAAACGTAATATGTTCCGCCCCCATTTCAATCTGCTGCTCCACATCCTGCAAGACTAGATCCCGATCCACCGCAAAGAACCGTCCTCCATAAACAGGCACTACAGGACAATGCTTGCAGAAATGCTTACAGCCACGGGTCGACTCTGTATAGCCTGCCAACTTCGGAACACCATTCGGAGGAATAAGATGGGAATAGCGTGCTAACTCCGCAAGCCCCGTGCGGTCAGGCAGGACATACCTTTGCCGTTGAAGATACAGTGAGTTCGCCGCTTTGGATTGCGGTATTGCCATTTGGGCACCGCACAGATCTGCTAGTGCCGTCTCCGCCTCCCCACCAAGAACCACATTCACACCGGCAGAAATAAGAAAGGGTTCGTTCATTACAGCGTAATTCCCATAACAAACAATTGTAGCGCTCCGATTTAGCTCCCGTATTCGCGGCAACACCTCAACAGCCAGACGTGTCGCCGTGTGCATTGGAAGATGCAGGGCAACCAAGTCTGCATTGGAAATATCCTCGCTTGCCAATTCATCAACAGCTAGATCATTACAACGCACCTTGGCACCCGTGCGTCCAACCAACGCAGAAGCGAGGGCTATGCTATAAGGCTGATGCCCTAGATCATAGGTCGATATTAGTACGACATTGAGAAACTTAACCAAATTTTCGTCTTACTTGCCCGGTTGATAGTAGGGATTACTCCCCCCAGCATGATCTGTTACATCTAACACATGGGCGATCGAGGGAACCTCTTTCTTAATTTCTACCTCAACACCTTGCTTCAAGGTCACGTCCGCCATTCCACATCCCTGACAACCGCCCTCCAACCGAATAAATGCTGTATCCTCGTTCACATCCACCAAAGCAATATGTCCTCCGTGTGAACTCACCGAAGGGTTGATACGTTCATCCAACAACTTCTGTACGGCCTTCCCCTCAGCGGTTTCTAGGCCAGGCTTTGGCTGACTATCCCGAAAATCCACCAGCTCTACAAACTCCGCGACGTAATGCCGCAAAAGATTTTCGATGCCATTTTGATAACCGTATGCCGACCCAAGCATTTCGATAATTACGCGGCCATCTCTATAACCGCGAAATTTCACACTTCCACCGCTTTCCGCCACGGCAGGCATTACGCGCGTTACGAGAAGCTCCTTAATTTCAGCAACAATCTCTGAATCATCGGGATCAAAGTCTTCCTCCACAGCAGCCTCCGGCGCGGGCTCGTCCACAAGAGCAGGAACCCCGGCAATATAGTGCTCCATGATAGCCCCAAGAATAGCTGGCTTCATCAATTGCCAATCCGAATCACCAGTTTTTTCAACTGAGACGAAGTCGCTTCCCAAGGTAACAACCTGAACAAAATCAATGGCAAATAATCGCTCAGCGAGAGGAGATCGAACAGCCTCATCTGCTCCCACAAAGCTCTGCTCCCCCGACAAGAGCACGGGCTCACCAGGGTAAAATTTCATCACATTAGGGTTGGATGTTGCCTCAGTTTGGATGAACATGGTGCCTCCACTTAGTTCCAATGACTTCTGCTATGCTATACTACTTCTAATGAAAAAATAATAGGACAATGCATGGCCTACGGGCCAATTAAGGCCGCGATATGATTAGCCATTTTCACGCACATATCTATTATGAGGATAAAACAAGGGGTACAGCCAGGACACTCAGAATTTCCATAGAGAAGAATTACGCGGTGGAAATGGGTCGCTGGAGAGAGCAACCAGTAGGGCCCCATCCTGGAGCCATGTATCAGGTCAGCTTCCAGCCCTGTCTTTTTGGCGTATTTGTGCCATGGCTAATGTTAAACCGCTGCGGCCTAAGCATCTTGGTTCATCCAAATACTGAATCAAGCGTGCTGGACCACACAGAGCACGCTCTGTGGATGGGAAAACCCTTGAAACTTCGTCTTAAAAGACTGGACGGTTAGCAAATCCGAACTAAACCAAGAAGTCAAAGAATGCACTAGGCATAAGTTCAAACAAAATACCCCAATGTTCATATAGCAAACTTGCTTGCCGGCGGGGTTCAACAATATGGAGACCGACTGATGACAGAAACCCTTACGACCAAAACCTGCACCCCATGTCAGGGTGGCATACCACCCTTATCACAGAAACTCGCAGCCAAGTACCTAGAGCAAACCAATGGCTGGGAACTTCTGCAAAATAGCACTCTAATAGCCCGAAGCTATACCTTTGGGGATTTTAAAGAAGCAATGCAGTTCGTGCAAAAAGTAAGCGAGCTTGCTGAGAGCGAAGGGCACCATCCGGACGTAGAGTTCGGTTGGGGCTATGCCAGGATCTCATTACAGACGAAGAAAATTAAGGGACTACATGAGAACGACTTTATAATGGCCGCCAAAATTAATGGTTTTCTATGACTCATTCTACTCCAAGGGAGTGCCCCTTCACATCATAGCAAAGGTCTCAGAAAGGAATATCATCATCCAGGCCGGCGGCAGTCGTATCATCGGATGGCAACGAAGTGTCCGTGGCGGGAGAATCATACTCTGAACTCGGCCCATCACGCCGAGAATCAAGGAGAGTGAGCGTCGACCCGAAAGCTTGAAGAACCACCTCCGTGGTATATTTCTCCTGACCAGACTGGTCTGTATACTTGCGGGTCTGAAGCTGGCCCTCCAAATATACTTTGGAACCCTTTTGCAGATATTTCTCCGCTATATCGCCCAGGTTTTGGTTAAATATCACCACGCGATGCCACTCGGTTTTATCGCGACGCTCATTAGTAGCCTTGTCACGCCAGCTCTCATTGGTGGCTAGGGAAAAGGTAACCACCTTACCACCATTCTGCATAGCCCGTGCCTCCGGCTCTCGACCTAGGTTACCCACCAATATAACTTTATTTACGCTTCCAGCCATAGACCACCCTCCAATCTCAGTGATATTCTAAACATACTAGAACCGTAATATATATGCATTAAAATTGACGAAAAAACTGACCCTGAACCAGTCGTGGCGATCTGTCTCGTTCCCAACCTCAAAACAGCCGCACCTGGTATTAAATGGGCTGTGCATGTATTAGTTCAAAAGTTAGACCTAACTGCAGCATTAAATTGGCCTCCATCTCTAGTTTAAGAACTCAATATGAATAAGTACATCAGCGTCACTGGGGCAAAGGAACATAATTTAAAAAACATAAGCGTCAATGTCCCCCGAAATAGCCTCACCATAATTACCGGGCTCTCAGGGTCAGGAAAATCATCACTGGCTTTCGACACCATATATGCAGAGGGACAACGCCGATATGTAGAGAGCCTTTCTGCTTACGCCCGTCAATTTCTTGAACTAATGGAAAAACCAGACGTTGAATCCATAGAAGGTCTGTCACCTGCCATTGCTATTGACCAGAAAACTACCTCGCGAAATCCCCGTTCGACCGTTGGGACAGTGACAGAAATATATGACTATATGAGATTATTGTATGCCCGAGTTGGGATCCCATTTTCCCCGGCAACTGGGCTGCCCATTGAAAGCCAAAGTGTTAGCCAAATGGTCGATCGCTTGATGGCTCTGCCAGAGGGAACGAGACTATACCTGCTAGCGCCTATTGTTAGGGGCAGGAAAGGAGAACACCGTAAAACGATTTCGTTACTTATGAAACGTGGGTTTCAACGCGTCCAGATTGATGGTGAGATATACAGCATAGAAGACACCCCTGATATTGAAAAAAATAGGAAGCACGACATCGAGGTTGTCGTTGACCGCGTTATCATTCGCGACGGCCTCAACTCACGATTAGCGGATAGCATTGAAACAGGACTTAGTCTAAGCGAAGGCATTCTCTTCGCTGACATTTTGGAAGCCAAAGAGCGCTTAACATTCTCTTCAAGGTTTGCTTGTCCAATTTCGGGCTTTACGATCGCCGAAATCGAACCTCGGCTTTTCTCATTCAACAACCCATTCGGAGCATGCCCCATATGCGATGGAATTGGAACCATAACATACTTTGACCCCTTGCTTGTAGTGCCTGACGAAAAACTAAGCCTGCGGCAAGGGGCCATAGAACCCTGGGCTAATAGCTCCAGCAAATATTACCAACAGGCCCTTGAGGGCGTCGCTGGACACTACAAATTCAGCATGAATGTCCCTTTTGGTGACCTGCAAAAAAAAGAACAGGACATTATTTTGCAAGGATCCTCTTCTGAAGTCCTTTCAATAACCTACGATGACGGCACCCACAGCTATACAACCCGGCGGCCCTTTGAGGGCGTAATACCTAACCTACAGAGGCGATTTAATGAAGCTTCAAATAACTGGGTGCGGGACGATTTGATACGATTTCAGCGCAAATTTTCCTGCACAGAGTGCAACGGCTTCCGGTTAAAGCCTGAAACTCTATCGATAAAGATCGGCGGGAAGCATATTGGTGAAATAAGCAACTTATCTATTTCCGCGGCCGCCAAGTGGTTTTCTTCGCTTCACAGAAAGTTAACCCCAAAGCAAAAACAGATAGCACAACGAATTCTGAGGGAGATAAACCTCCGGTTAGGATTTTTGGTTAATGTTGGACTGGACTATCTTACGTTATCCCGAAACTCAGGCACCTTATCAGGCGGCGAAAGCCAAAGAATCCGCCTAGCCTCTCAAATTGGGTCAGGCCTAACGGGCGTACTTTATGTCTTAGATGAACCGTCAATAGGACTACACCAACGGGATAACGCCCGACTATTAGTGACCCTCAAGGACCTAAGGGACCTTGGTAACACTGTAATCGTCGTGGAACATGATGAAGAGGCAATACTTGCCGCGGATCATATTATAGATATGGGCCAAGGAGCGGGGGAAAACGGTGGAACGGTAGTCGCCGAGGGTACGCCCTCCGAAATTTCCACTCATAAGAATAGTTTGACAGGCAAATACCTATCCGGACGTACCCGCATTCCTGTCCCTGAACATCGCCGGTCCGCTAAAATGGGAAGCACTGGACCACAATACATTACATTAGGCGAGGCTAGCGCGAATAATCTCCAAGGTATAACTGTGAAATTCCCCCTGGGAACCTTTATATGTGTCACAGGAGTGTCTGGCAGCGGAAAATCGTCTTTGGTAGTAGACACCCTTTACCCTGCTGTAGCTCGCAGAGTAAACAAAGGGCGAGCTACAGCAGAACCACACTCCTATATCAAAGGCCTGGAACTACTCGATAAAGCTGTGGAGATAGATCAATCCCCTATAGGAAGAACTCCGCGCTCCAATCCCGCTACATATACAGGTTGTTTTACACCTATCAGGGAATGGTTTTCTGGGCTTCCAGAATCGGGTGCACGGGGCTACAAACCGGGTCGATTTTCTTTCAACGTGAAGGGCGGCCGTTGTGAGTCATGCCAAGGGGAAGGTGTAATAAAAGTGGAGATGCACTTTCTTCCGGACGTATACGTAACTTGTGATTCGTGCCGAGGCGCTCGATATAATAGGGAGACCCTGGAAATTGAGTACCGGGGAAAATCGATATCTAATGTCTTAGAAATGACGGTAGATGAGGCGGCGGCATTCTTTCGTGTGGTTCCAAGCATTCGAGATAAACTTGTTACACTTCAAAAAGTTGGCCTTGGCTATATTAAAGTTGGACAACCAGCGACAACCCTCTCTGGCGGCGAAGCCCAAAGAGTTAAACTAGCAAAGGAACTTTCAAGAAGGAGCACTGGAAAAACTCTCTATATCCTTGACGAACCAACTACCGGCCTACACTTTGAGGATGTTCGGAAACTGTTGGAAGTTCTGCATGCCCTTGTTGAAGCTGGAAACACCATGGTGGTCATTGAGCATAACTTGGAGATAATAAAAACTGCTGACTGGGTAATTGATCTTGGGCCAGACGGAGGCGACGGTGGCGGCAAGATAGTAGCTTGTGGCCCACCCGAGAAGATATGCAAATCTCGTGCAAGTTACACGGGCCAGTTTCTGGCAAAACTGCTTAATGCAAAAAGCGCTTGAATAAACAACCATCTCATAACTATGTCTTTTTGGAGAGCGCTACGCTGATGAGGCTTGGGCCCCTGATTCAAGCTTTGGTAAATCGGCTGCGTTCGCAATAAGGGAAAAACTTTTCCGGCGAACATCCTCATCGTACACCCAGGCGACAAGAGCCATCTCGTCAATAGCCATTTCAGCTCCTAAGCATTTAAGTTGCTCCATCACCTTGGATGGAGTTCCAATAAAAGCCGTCGCCCTATCCCTTTCTAATCGTTCGCGTTCCCGCCCATCATACTCTTGCTGCAAAGCAACTTCCGGAGGCTCAATTGGCAAAAAGAGGCCCCGCTCCCTAAAAATTTTCCATTTGGCTCGGGAGCTGTAATGAAATTGTGCTTCTTCCTCTGTTTCAGCAGCAAACGCCCAAACGCAAAGCCCAACATATGGTTCCTGACATAGATTGCTGGGCTGGAAACTGCGACGATAAATCTCCACCGCTTCAGCTGCGCCTCGGCCATCACTAAAAAACCAGGCAAAGCAGTAGGGGAGGCCAAAATGTGCGGCGATTTGCGCGCCATAATTGGAGCTGCCTAAAATCCATACCTCCGGAGCGGTATCACCTTTAGGGAATGCCTCGAGCGCACCAAATGGGTGCTTATCAATCAATGGACCGCCCGTTACCCAAGCGACCAAGTCCCTAACGTCTGAAGGAAATTGGGCTGGCCGCTCGTTTGCCAACGGATTCAGGGCAAATGCTGTCCGTCCATCTGACCCTGGTGCCCGCCCAAGCCCAAGATCGATGCGCCCTGGAGCAAGAGAATCTAAAACTCTAAATTGTTCCGCAACCTTGAAGGCCGAATAATGAGGCAACATTATACCGGCACTCCCCACGCGTATTGTTTTCGTCTTGCTAGCAATTGCAGCCATAAGGATCTCTGGAGCTGTCCCCACAATGGTTTGGTTATTATGATGTTCAGAAACCCAGAATCTATTGTAACCAAGCGCTTCACAGTGCACAGCTAAATCAACAGCATTAGTAATCGTCTCTCGATTTGGCCGATCCAAAGCAGCAATAGCTTGTTCCAATACAGAAATACGCAACAAGAAATCTCCTCATAAACTAAACATTGTGACAGGGAAGACTCCAGCCTAGCCTAACATTGAGAATTCAACTTTTGAATCTCCGGCAAAATTTCATCAATCAATATATTAGTTTGTTCCAGAACATCCGGGTCACCCGATGCTATCGGGCGTAAAATAAATTTTGAAGCACCCGCGTCGACATATTTAACAAGGCGCATCACAATATCTTGAGCATTCCCTACAACAAATATGTCATTGGGGTCCCGTCCAAGCCTGTCCCGCACTAATTGTGCCGACTGCTCAACAACAGGGTCAGCCCATGCCCCAAATCTGTAACTAAAGCTTGCTCCATAATGATCTTCATCTATTTCCCGGCCTTCCTTGTGGAGGGCCTCTTTAATGGCGGCAATAGTTTTCCCAACCTGAAATGGCGTCTCGAAACCTGCTTGCCAACCCGTACCGAATCTGGCCGTCCTCTGCACAGCGGCCGGACTGGATCCACCAATCCACATAGGCAGAAGCCGCTGGACGGGCCTTGGGCTTATGGAGACGGATTGGTAGTTATAAAAACGTCCCCGAAAGGTGACTTCATCTTCGGTCCATAATTTACGCAAAATATGCAGCCCTTCATTTGTCCGTTGACCTCGACCCTTTGTTGACAATGAGGTGGCGAGCCATTCTGGAGCCCGGATATTGCCGATCCCGAAAGCTGGAAGCAGCCGGCCACTGCTAAGTGCATCTATAGTAGCGCACTGTTTTGCAAGCAAAAGAGGGTCCCTGAGAGCTAAGGAAACTACATTCATGCCAAACTTTATGCGTTTTGTCGCACCCGCTATGCCCGCCATCGTGACAACTGTTTCAAGCATAGGTTTTCGGGATATTAGGCGATCCGTCTGCCACAGCGAATCAACTCCTCCCTCCTCACAAGCAGCAACCCAGTCCCAAAAAAAGTTGCTGCTGGAGAATGGGTAATCTGATAGTCCTATACCAACAGCGACCGACATTTGAACCACCCTCGAGCCTAAAATATTGTGCGGTTCAGAAAATATTAACTATTATTCTGGCCCACGTTCCGCCATGGCTTATAGCCTAGCAGAAAATTTAAATAAACTAAGCCTCAGGAAAGAAGGAAAAATAATGCACGAACGTGAAATTGAAATTACTACTCCTGATGGCCAAATGGACTTATTCATCTGTCATCCAGAGGAGAACGACCCATTTCCAGCAATAATTAT
>Ga0114932_10006282_pt1 | contig 10196 bp, 8 predicted proteins | sample 2SBtaG_2_FD_87286 | JGI IMG/M metagenome (GOLD analysis project Ga0114932, IMG submission 87286) | Deep subsurface microbial communities from Kolumbo volcano to uncover new lineages of life (NeLLi) - 2SBTROV12_ACTIVE470 metaG | ecosystem: Environmental > Aquatic > Marine > Volcanic ... | reverse complement strand
GAATCAATACCCGGGAGCTGCGTAATGCTGCGATTCGAGAAGTCATCGGTGAGCCGTGTGCGGGAAAACCGCAAGCACGGTTCGACAGGGGGCCTCCTATTGTCTGATCGCGCGGCCGCGCGACCTAGCCGATAGGAGGTCTACCAGTGCCTCTGTGGATTGTCGCTACCCCCATCGGTTCGCTCGGCGACCTCTCTCCTCGCGCTCGCGAGGTCTTGGCCGCGGCCGATGTCATCGCCGCAGAAGACACACGGACCGCTCGCAAGCTCCTGAATGCCGTCGAGATCTCGGCTCCCATGCTGATTGCTGTGCACGCGCACAACGAGGAGCAGCAGGCCGAGAAGGTGGCGAGTCGCGCGCTGACAGAGTCGGTGGTGCTGGTCTGTGATGCCGGTACGCCGGGCATCAGCGATCCGGGCTCTCGCGTCATCGCTGCCGCACATGGGCTGGGTGTTGAGCTTCGTTCGGTGCCCGGTCCGAGCGCATTGGCCGCCGCGCTGGCAGCGAGTGGTTTTCCGGCGGCTCCGAGCTCCTTCTTGGGCTTCCCGCCGCGCAAGAAGCGCGATGGGTGGGTCGAGGCCGCGCTATCCCGTTCAGACACGCTGGTCATGTATGAGGCGCCGACGCGTGTCGCGGACCTCACTCGGCGCTTTGCGCAGTCGGCCCCGTCCCGCGAAGCTGTGCTGTGTCGAGAAATCTCCAAGAAATTCGAAGAGGTGGTTCGGGCGCCGCTCCCGGAGTTGGCTGCCAATCTGCAGGCCCGGGAGCTCATCCGCGGAGAGTGCGTGCTGGTCATCGGGCCAGGCGAGGCGGTCAGGCAAGGCGAGGCGACGCTCGGTGGGGGCTCGCTCAAGGACGTCGCCGCAGTGCTAGCAGATCGCTGGGGGGTCAAGCGCCGCGATGCGTACCAGCGGCTGATCGCCCTCGAGAGTGATGAGCCGGACGAAGACAGCTAGCTCTGCAGGGCCTTCTGGATGGCGCCAAGCAAGACGTCTGGCTGAAGCGGCTTGCTGACGAAGGGAAGTCGTCGCTCGCCTTCCGTGGCCAAGTCGGCCTCGGAGTAGCCGCTCATGAGCACGATCTTGGCGTTTGAGTCCAATTCATGGATGCGCTCGGCCACCTCAAACCCGCCCATTCTCGGCATGGTGAGGTCAGCGAGCACCAGCGAGATGTCAGCGCCGTGTTCTTCGTACTGCTGCAGCCCGTCTACCCCATCAACGGCCTCGACCACTTCGTATCCGTTGACCTCAAGCAGTCGTCGCGCAGCCCTGCGAACATAGGGTTCGTCGTCAATGAGCAGGATTCGACCGCCGGGGGTCAGGGGCTCTTCGAACAACGGCGTCACCGGGGTGACTTGGCGTGTGGTGAGCGGCAAGAACAGCGAGACGGTTGTGCCAACCCCGGGCTCGGACTCGACGCTCAGCGCTCCACCGTGCACCTTGACCACGCCAACGGTGGCGGACAGTCCCAGCCCTCTGCCCGTTCCGCGGGTCGAATAGAAGGGCTCGAACATGCGCGCGATGGTCTCGGCGGGAATGCCGGAGCCGGTGTCCTTGACTGCCACTCGGGCGTATCGCCCAGCGGGGAGCGCTACACCGACCACGGTGCCGGGGACGCCCGTCTCGTCGATGTCTGCGAAGTCCACATGCAGCCGGACCTCACCGTCGTCGCCTCCAATCGCGTCCGCGGCGTTGGTCATGAGGTTCATCACAATCTGTCCAAGCTGCGTCGCATCGCCCATTACAACGGGGGCGTCACCGCGAGACAGGCGCAGCGAGATGCGCTTGGACACGCCGGCTCGCACCAGATGGGCCGTATCTCGCACCACGGCACGCAAGTCGGTTGCGCGCGCCACGACCTTGCGCTGGCCGGCGTAGGCCAACAATTGGTTGGTGAGCTCTGCGGCGCGTTGGGCTGCCTGTCGGATGTCACCGAGGGCAACCAGGTCATCCCCGGCCAGGCCCGCCTTTGTCTCGAGCACAGCCGCGTTGGTGAGAATGCCGGTGAGCAGGTTGTTGAAGTCGTGGGCAATGCCGCCGGCAAGTACGCCCAGGCTCTCGAGCTTCTGTGCGCGCAGGACACGGTCATCGAGGGCGTCCTCAGCGGTCAGTGACAGTGGGGCCTGGGTGATGTCGCGGGCAAAGATAAAGATGCCTTGCACGACGCCGGACTCGTCTGTGTCTGGGGTCAGGTTGGAGACGAGGTGGTAGTGCTGCTGGTTGAAGACCGCATCCCATTCCATCCGTGCGGTCTGGCCAGCAAAGACCTTTGCATAGTGACGCTTTGAGACGGCGAACTGCTTCGAGCCGATGATCGATTCGACGGACTGCCCCACGATGGTGTCGCGTGGGCGCTTGAGCATGCGCTCATAGGTCGCATTGACAAAGCGATAGACCAGGTCTCGGTCCACGTAGCTGATGAGGGTGGGGATGCTGTCGGTCAGCTTGCGAAGGCGCCGCTCGTTCTCGAACAGCGCATGTTCGGCACGGCGTTGGTCCGTCAGGTTCTTGAGCAGCGCCACCGCCTCGAGCAGTTCGCCATGCCGGTCGAGCGCGCTGGTAGCGGACAGCAAAACGTCCACTTCGGTGCCGTTCTTGCGCACGAAGGTCAGCGATACATCCTCGACGACTCCTGTCCTTAGCAGCAAAGGCATGTACAGCTTCTGCACGCGCTGCCGGCTCTCGGCATTCAGGAACTCCGTCGACAGTCGCCCGATGACGTCTTCTCTGCGGTAGCCAAGGTGGCGCAGCCACGTCTTGGTGACGGCCACAATGACGCCTCCCGGGCCGAGCGCGTACATCTTGCCTGGCGCGCGATCGATGAAAGTCCCCAAAATCGGTGAGCTTTTCGCCATAGGTGGTGGGTACAGTGTGCAGGTCAAGCGCATCTAAAGCAACCGGTTGAACAGTGGCGTGGCATCCCTTTGCAGCAGTGCTAGAGCCGCAGGCCGCCGTCGACTTCAATGACCCGACCCGTGAAGTACTCGCATTCAATCAGGTATTTCACCGTTTGCCAGATTTCCTCAGGCTCGCCCAAGCGCCTTAGAGGAACCGGTGCCACGACCTTCTCAAGCACTGCAGCGGGCATGCTCTCGACCATTGGCGTGCGAATGAAGCCCGGCGCAATCGCCCCCACGCGGATTCCATGTCGCCCGAGCTCCTTGGCCCAGACGGTCGTCATCGATACCAGTCCGGCCTTTGCGGCGCTGTAGTTGGTCTGTCCCTTGTTGCCTGCACGGCTGATGGAGCTCATGTTGATGGCCACGGCAGGTCGAATGCCGTCCCTTACGCAGCGCTCGGCGAACGCGCGCATGCACAGGAATGGGCCGGTCAGGTTCACATCGATGACCTGCTGCCACTTGCGTGTGCTCAGAGGGGTGACCTCTCCGCTCTCGCGATCCACCTTGATGAACAGACCGTCGCGGATGATTCCGGCGTTGTTGACCAGCACATTGATGCCGCCGAGGCTGTCTGCGGCTTGGTCGAACAGTCTCGCAACCTGCTCCTCATCGGACACATCGGCCGTGAAGCCCGGCACGCCGAGCTCGTCGCTGGCCTTTGCCACGGCGTCGGGGTCGATGTCGCAGAAGGCCACCGCCGCGCCCGCTGTGGCAAGATGCTGGGTGAAGGCGTACCCCATTCCTCGGGCGCCTCCGGTGATGAGGGCCCGTGATTCGTTGATGTGCATGGTTCAGTCTCGCTTTCGTCGAAGAGCCAACAGGCCCAAAATGATGGGGAATGCGGCTCCGCTGCCGCCGCTGCTGCTGCAGCCCTCACAGCCCTGCTGAAGCCCGACGTCCCCGCCGAAGTCATCATCGGGGTCCGCCGGGTCATCGCCCGGCTCGTCGTCGTCGGATGGGTCAGGGCTCTCGGGGTCAGCCAGCACGGTCTCGACCCAGCCAAGCGTGTCCGCCTCGATGTAGCGCTCTCCATATGGACGCATGTAGGCATTCTCGGGCGCCTCATCGGCGGCGTCGACCAACAGCTGCCCAGTGATGGGGCTGGCATAGAGCAGGTCCATGTGAGACAGGCTGACCACTTTGGTCTCCTTCACGGTGGCACCACGGGCGGTCAGCGCATCACCGTAGGTTGAGCTGGTGGTGAAGACGAGGCCGTCGCTGGGGCCTGTGATGTCTCCGAGAATGAGCTTGCCCGCCGCCAGGCCTTGAATCTCTTCGGTGGTGATTCCCGAATCGTCCAGTCCGTCTCCGGCTGCATTGCTGATCAGGTCGGCCCAGGCCGTGCTGGTGGCCCCGACCATGTCGGCGTAGGCCTCGCCATAGGTCTCGGCCGCAAAGTCGCCGGCCGCGCTGGGCATCATGGGGTTGTCGCCTGCCAGCAGGTAGATTTCGATGTCCGGGTCAATGCCCTGTGCCTCGAGCTTGTCCAGCAGATTGCCCCCGTCGGCGATGGCCGCGTCGATTCCCTGGCTGGTACTGGTGAACCCGACACCGCCCTCGTAGGTCGTGTACCAGTCGGGCTGCGCGGCGTAGCTGCCTAGCCATGGCATCGAGCCCGGCAGCGGGTGGTCCTGTCGCCGCAACAGCTGGCGGTGTCCGGGGAACAGGTCAACGTCACCGGTCAGGAAGTCCTGGTTCGACAGGTCATCGACGACCAGCAGATTCGCGGTACCCCACGGGTAGTAGGCGTCCCACGAGGTCGGGGCCATGGCGGTCTCGGCGTCCAGCGAGGCGAGGTTGCTGGCCGGCCATCGGTAGGCCGTGTCAATGCCGTCGAGCGGGGCTGCGATGAAGACCGCTCGGCGCACATCGCCCCGGTAGGTCGTGCCGACGGACTCATAGGCTGAGTTGTCCCAGTTGCTTCCGGCAGCATTGGCCAGGTAGATGGCCGCTTCGACGCCGCCCTTGCTGTGGGCCACAAGGTCCACCTGCGCAGCACCAGTGCGCGCCTTGATGCGGGCGATGGCGTTGGCGATCTGTTCAGCGTGCTGAAACATGTCCCCATGTGGGTGCGCAAAGGTGAGGGCGTAGACGGGCCTCCAACCGCGATCCATGCGCGTGGCCATCGTGACAAAGCCGCGGCTGGCATTGTCCCCAGCACCGGGAATGAACAGAATGGGGGTGCCGACGGCGACCTCTTCGGCCGGACCCATGTGCAGCAGGGCGTTCCAGCTTGCAGGACGCGCGCTGCCAAAGCTCTCTCGAACCCAGGGCGAGAATGCGTTGTTGGCCGGCCACTCGGTCAATGTGTTGAAGTCTTCGGACTCAAACAGCGTGCGATCGGTGTCTTCGAGGCGCTCGATGGCGCTCCAAATCTTGACCTCGCCCGACAAGTCCCACGTCTCGGTGTCGGTCAGACGCGCGGCGGGCGTGCTCGGATTGAAGCCTGTGGTGGCCTGGGCGAGGGCGGCGACGAGGTGCCAGATCAATTGGAGCTCCAGTTGATGGGGGCGAGGAATTGATCGACGGCGGTGTTGAATCCAGCCGCATCGTCGTGGTGGACCGTGTGGCCGGCGCCGGGGAGCATGACCAGCTGTGCACTCGGCATAGCTCGCTGTCCAGACTCTGCAATCGCTCGGGTGCGGCCGCCGGTGAAGGCGGGATTGGGAATCATGCGGTCCTCGGTGCCAAACACAATCAGTGTGGGCTGGTCGATCTCGGGCAAGCGGTCTGCGACGGGGTGGTCGAGCATGCCGTGGACGCTGCGAGCGACGGCGACGCTGGTGCCGCGGAACGACTCGGTGTTCGACATGCGGACCCGCTCCTCGAGCAGGCGCTCAACGCCGGCATCGGGCTTGTTGAACACGGCGGTGGTGAACACCATGCGGAGCTCCTGTTCGCTGGTCCGCAGGGCGCGATCCTCGGTCCACCATTCCTTCATGAACGCGCTCGCTCCCGCGTCGAAGCGCTCGAAGCCCGCTGGTGCAGACAGCACCAACCGGTTCACTCGGCTCGGATGGTCGAGGGCGAGCGTGAGGGCCACCTGTCCGCCCATGGAGTGACCCATGACATCGGCACTGGCGATGCCCTTTGCGTCGAGCACGGACGCGACCACGTCGGCGTACCAAGGTGGCGTGCACGGGGCGTCGGGGCGGGACGAACTGCCGTAGCCGGGCAGGTCCAGAGCGATGACGCGTCGGCTCTGGGCAAAATGGGGGATCTGGTACTCCCAGAAGCCCATGTACGACGACAGTCCGTGGATGAGCAGCAGGGGCGGCTCATCGCTGCCAGCGCGGGCGCCAGTGTCGATCGTGGCGACCTCGATTCCGTCGACCATCACCATCTCGACCGCGTGGGGAGTCCACAGCTGCTCGGGACCGATGGGGTCTAGGTTGGCGTATTTGGGCATGCAGGCCATGGCTGCAGCAAGGAATGCGGGGAACATCTAGAACACCACCCAGTCGAGGGTTGCGACCGCTGTCCATGGAAGGGCTTGCTGGTCGGATGCGAGAACGGCGGCGCCGGCAAGGCCGACGTCGAGCAAGGGGAGGGGGCGAAGGCGCAGCCGGGCGTTGAGTTCGGTGCCCAGCACGTCCGATGTGCCTGAGCGTGCGTGGGCCATGCCCAGCGTGACACCGCTTCGATTCGGTACGATGTCCCAGCCGAATGAGCTGGAGAGTGCGACCAGTCCTTGGCCGCCATTGCTGACGTCGGACACGACCGCCACCTGTCGATTGATGGCACCCATGTCGGGAAACAGGAGGTAGGTCCCCTGTGTTGCCCAAGAAGCGCCGACCACGCCGTAGCTGTTTCCTGTGATCACGCCGCCGTAGCCCGCAATGCCGGGGTCGTCGTTGGTGGTGTACAGAAGCTCGGCGCGAGCCACACTGCCGTCGCCGGCGGCCCAGCGGTAGCGCCCCTCAGCGTTCGCAAGCCAGCCGATTCCGGTGTCGTCTGGCAGACCCGTCACGTAGAAGCCGCCCAGATTCGCCGCGACCGCGGCATTGACTCCCACGGGGCCGTGGTCCAACGCGTGGTTGTACCCGCCGTCCACCATCAACCAGAACAAGTCGGCATTGACCTCGGGTGCTGCGCCGAGTGGGTCGTCGCGGAAGTCGAGCCGTGGCCCTCCCTGCAGCTCGGACAGAGGGCTGGTGGCGCCGGAGCCCAAGCCCAGCCCAGCGGTGCCACCGGCGCGGTCTCGCAGATACCAAGCGTGGGCTCCCAGGCGGAATCCGTACTCGGGCGTCCACTGGCCATCGGCCATGAACAGCCCGACGTCATCGTTGATCGAGGCGCCCTGCTCATACAGGGTGTACCAACCCGCACGCCAGCGAATTCGCTCGCCCCAGCCGTCTGCAAGCCGGCCATAGGCCGAGATTCCTGCGGCTTCAGAGCCAAAGAACTTCAGGCCGCCGCCCGTTCGAAACAGGTCGTCGGGTCGCGAGGTGCCCGGCTCATAGACCGAGTCGCCGACAAACTGCAGGCCGACCACGATCGCGACACTGTGACCACCGTCGAGATGGGGGCGAAAGGTCGCGTGCAATCGTCGGGTCTGAAGGTTCACTTGGTCAGCGCCGAAGCCCCCACCCGTGTTTCCGCCAGTGGCGTAGCTCTGGTCGCCGAACCCGTAGTCGATTTCGAATCCAGCGGTCAGCTCTGCGCGGCCGTTGAGGGCAACCGGAGCATAGGTGAACAGGCCGTTGGTGCGGAACTCGGTCAGCGATGCGGTGTGCTCGTTGCTGGCCTTGGTTCCGTTGAGGCCGCCGAGCTTGCCGATGACCTGTCCATCGAGGAATGGGCTGGTCGTCTCGATGCTGGTCAAGGTGACGCGGGACTGCACATATCCGAGGAATGTGAGTCCGCCGGGCTCGGTCACGCGTTCGGGCTGAACGACCTCGGTGGGGGTGCCAGCAAGCGCGGCTGTGATCAGCAGAGCGAGCATCTACTGGCGCTCGAATAGCTGGACGTTTGTACCGGGACTGACGCCTGGACCGTCGGTGGTGCCGAAGGCTGTCGGAGGCGTAAATCCGTAGTCCGGGAGCGTCTGCACGATTTCGTATTGCAGCTGCGCCGAGTCGACCTGGTAAATGCCTTCGCTTGTCGCAGCGTAGGGGGCCGTCTGTTGCAGCACGATGGTGTGCGGCGTGGTGGAGAGAACGACGCCGTAGGTGCCCGAGAAGTCCGCACCTTGGCCGTCTGCGTCCTGGCTGTACACGTCGTAGGTGCCATCCGCGTGGAAGTCCGCAGACACCAACACGATGTGGAAGGGGTCGCCAGAGAGCAGCGACGAGATGTTGTTGCCGGTCGATGACCACGAGCCCACGAGGGCGGGGTCGGCAGCGGTCGCACCGTCGTCGGGCACGGTGGAGTCGTCCTCTGGGGTGGTGGCGCTGTCGTCGTCCGTGGTCTGCCAGTCGACGTCGTCAGGCACGCAGGCGGTCACGGCGATCAGGGTCAACGCGAGGGACAGGGTTCGGGTCATGAGGACTCCTTCGACGGTCTGGAACCGCCGCTACGGGAATGCGGTGGAAGCGCTAGGGCTGCGTGCGCAGCTTCTGTTTGTCGATTTTTCCGGAGCCAGTGCGCGGCAGCTCGTTGACCACCTCGATGCGCTTGGGCTGCTTGAAGCGGGCGAGTCGGTCGCCGAGGTGTGCGGCGATGGCGGCGGAGGTGAGTGCAACCCCGGGCTGTGGCTCGATAAACGCGTGGCCGACCTCGCCCCAGCGCTCGTCCGGAGCGGCGATGACCGCGGCCAGAGCGACGCCGGGGCACTCCGCGATGGCGGCCTCGATCTCGGCTGGGTACACGTTCTCGCCGCCCGAGATGTACATCTCTTTGAGGCGACCGCGCACGCTGAAGTAGCCGTCGGAATCCCGAGAGAGCACGTCGCCCGTATGGAACCAGCCGTCGGTCAGGGCCGCGTGGGTTGCCTCGGCATTGCGCCAGTAGCCGGCGAAGACCACGGGTCCGGACAGCAGAAGCTCACCGGGCTCATCGTCGGCGCACTCAGAACCATCCGGCCGCACCAGCTTGGCGGCGATGTGGTGGATGGGCAGGCCGACGGAGCCGGACTTGCGCACGGTGTCGCCAGGCGGCAACGAGAAGCAGTTGGGGCCGACCTCAGTGAGTCCGAAACCCTGTCGCAGTGGGATGCTGCGGGATTGGTAGCGCTGCAGCAGGGGCATCGGCAGGGGTGCGCCGCCACACAGGGCGTCGCGCACGGACGACAGGTCACAGCGAGAGAAGTCGGGGTGGTCCGCGAGCATCTGGTAGATGGTGGGAACGCCCATCAGCAGCGTGATGCGCTCGGTGGCAATCAGCTCAAGCGCCTGACCGATGTCGAGTCGGGGCACCAACACCACCCGTCCGCCGCGGTGAAGCAGCGGGGAGGTGAGGCAGTTCAGGCCGCCTGTGTGAAACAGCGGGGCAAAGGTCAGCGTGCTGTCGTCTGCGGTCAGGTGGCAGGCCAGCGTGGTGTTGACCGCATTCCAGTGGAGCTGGCGGTGACTCAACAGCGCCCCCTTGGGCCGGCCGCTGGTGCCGCTGGTGTACATCAGCACCCACGGGTCATCGAGCTGACTGCCCGGAGCGGATTCCAGCGCTTGCGTTCCCGTGGGAAGGGACAGAGCCAGGGAGTCGGCGAGGGTCGATGCATGGGTGGCGTCCGCGAAGAGCACCGACACGTCGGCGTCTTGCAGCTGCCATTCAAGCTCGGCGACGGACAGGCGCCAGTTCATCGGAAAGAGGATGGCGCCCAGGTCCGCGACGGCAAACAGCAGCGCGAGGGTCTCACCGCGATTGTGTGCAAGCACCGCCACACGGTCGCCGGAGCCGACACCGAGCCCTTGCAGATGGGCTGCCCAGCGACGGCTGTCCTCAAGGAGCTGTGCGTAGGTCCAGCGGCGGCCGGTGCCGACGTCATAGAGCGCCTCGGCATCCGGCCGAAACCGAGCCCACGTGGCGAGCCAGCTCGAGGTTGCGTTCACGACTGCACTTCCGTGAACCAGCCGTCGAGCATGGGATAGAAGACCTTGGGTCCGAATGAACCGACGACCACGCCGATGTGACCGATGGGCAGCACTTCGGTGCGGATCGAAGAGCTGCCGACGGCGTCGGCTAGAGGCAGGGCGGCCGGAACGGGGCAGATGAAGTCCCGCTCGCAGGCGATGACCAGAACCGGGCACTCGATGCGGGACAAGTCGATGGTCTCTCCGCGTACCACCCACGTTCCGTCGACCAGCGCGTCGTCTTGGTAGGCGCGCTTGATGAATTCCCGAGCGAATGCGGCGGGCAT
>Ga0114932_10006278_pt1 | contig 10201 bp, 9 predicted proteins | sample 2SBtaG_2_FD_87286 | JGI IMG/M metagenome (GOLD analysis project Ga0114932, IMG submission 87286) | Deep subsurface microbial communities from Kolumbo volcano to uncover new lineages of life (NeLLi) - 2SBTROV12_ACTIVE470 metaG | ecosystem: Environmental > Aquatic > Marine > Volcanic ... | reverse complement strand
TCGCGGCAACCTTTGCCCGATACGGTGAACGCCGCGCGGGCGTCGGAAACATTCAGCACCAGACTGTGCGTGCCTTCCAGCGCTTTTGACATTTTTGCAACCACGGCGTCCGCCTGCGGGTAGGCAACCATCAACAACAATTCATCCGGTGACATCCATGCAACCGCGCCTTTGGCGCCGCTTTTGATCTGGCGTTGTCCCGGCACCGCCAGCCCCACAGCAGACTTTACCGCCTTTGCCACCGCCGCGTCTTTTAAATCGCCCCGCAGCGTGATCATGCCGCACAGACCGTCCTCGGTTATTGTCACCACGCCTTCAAAGCGGGCAGCGGGCAAAGCACTGACAGCACTACACATTTTGCCGCTCCCCGGCTTTGTCAAGAAATACAGGGTCAACCACTTTGGCCCTGATTGTTCTGTCCGCGGCCACCGGAAAATCCAGTGTTTCACCCATCCGCCGTGATCCGCCTTTGATCAGGGCCATCGCGATGGAATGGCCAAGGGTTGGTGAATAATATGTCGAGGTGACGTGACCGATAATGTTCTGCATACCATTTTCTTTCGCGGCGCCCTCAACAGCGTGGGCGGCATCCGGCAACACCACCTGCGGGTCTTCCGTCAGCAGGCCAACCAGTTGCTTGCGGTCCTCGTTTTGCATGAAACTGCGCAGTTGCGCGCGCTTGCCAAGGAAATCGTCCTTTTTCTTGCTGATTGCCCAGTGCAGGTTCAAATCCTGCGGAATGACTGTGCCGTCGGTCTCGTCCCCGATCATGATAAAGCCCTTTTCGGCCCGCATCACGTGCAATGCTTCGGTGCCGTAGGGCTGAATGCCAAATTCAGCCCCCGCTTTTAGCGCCATATCCCAGAGCGCCTGCCCCTGCCCGGCGGGCACAGCAACCTCATAAGACAGCTCGCCAGAGAATGAAATCCGGAATGGCCGCGCTTTGATGCCGCCGATATTGCCATCCTTGAACGTCATAAACGGCAGGGCCTCGGCTGACACATCCATGCCACCCATTTTTTCCAGAACTTTGCGGGCCTTTGGGCCAACGATGCCGATCTGGGCGTATTGTTCCGTGACATTGGCGGTATAGACCTTCCAGTCCCACCATTCGGTTTGCAGCCACTCTTCCATCCACGCATGGATGCGGTCTGACCCGCCCGATGTGGTGTGGCACAGGAAGGTTTGTTCATCCAGCCGCGCCACAACGCCGTCGTCAAACAGAAAGCCGTTTTCCGTGCACATCAAACCATAGCGGCAGCGCCCGACTTTCAGGTTTGACATCATGTTGGTGTACAACATATCCAGAAACCTGCCCGCGTCCGGCCCGCGCACGATGATCTTGCCAAGGGTGCTGGCGTCCAGCAGGCCGACGTTTTGCCGGGTGTTCAGGATTTCGCGGGTAACAGCGTCCTGCACGGTTTCTTGGGGATTTTGAAAGCAATAGGGCCGCCGCCAATCTGCTACGGGTTCCCAAAACCCGCCGTTCCTGCCGATCCAGTCGTGCATCGGTGACTGCCGCACCGGTTTAAACAATGCACCGCGCGCCTCTCCGGCGATCGAACCGATAGAGATCGGGTGATAAGGAGGGCGGAAAGTTGTTGTGCCAACGCTGGGAATTTCGGCATTCAAACTGTCAGCCAGAACTGCCAGTCCGTTGATATTACTTAACTTTCCTTGATCAGAAGCCATGCCCAGGGTGGTATAGCGCTTGGTATGCTCTACACTTTCATAACCTTCCTGTGCGGCCAGCCGTACGTCTGACACTTTCACGTCGTTCTGAAAATCAAGCCAGGTTTTCATCCGCAGCTTCGGACCGGCGTTTTGAGGCATCGACCACACCGGCATCATGGCCTCCTGCGCAGCGCCAAGCGCCTTGGGCGCTTTGGCCTTGGTGGCTGCAAAGCCCGCGTCGCTGGCGGCTTTCTTGCCTGCGGCAAAAGCATCTTTCATGGCACCGGCGGCGTGAAGGTAACCGTTGGCTGCGCCCGCAACCGATACAAAACCCTTTCCGTCCTCTCCCAACGGCGGGCGCTTTGGGTCCGGGCGGAACATGGCGCTTTCATCGTCCCAGATAAGTTTTCCACCGCAATGGGACCACAGGTGCACAACCGGCGACCAGCCACCGGACATGGCCACCACATCGCATTTTATTTCTTCAAGCGCAGCACCGTCACCCGCCTGATCACAAAGCGTGACACTTTTGACTTTCTTGCTGCCTTTAACGGTGCCGATGGCCTTCCCGGTTTCAACCCGCACACCAAGAGCGCGGGCTTTTGCTGGCAGGGCTCCGGTTACCACGTCGCGAGCATCAACAATGACCGGCACTTCCAGCCCGGCCTGTTTCAGCGCGATCGCCGTCAAATAGGCGTCGTCGTTGTTGGTAACAACTACAGTGCGTTCTCCGGCGCTGACTCCAAAATTTACCGCGTAATCCCGCACCGCACCGGCCAGCATCACACCGGGGATATCGTTTCCGGCAAAAGACAGCGGGCGCTCGATTGCCCCGGTGGCCGTCACAATTCGCTTGGCGCGAATGCGCCACAGGCGGTGGCGTGGTCCTTTGGCGTGCGGCAGGTGATCGGTCAGTCGCTCATAGCCCGTGGCAAAACCGTGATCGTATACCCCGGCCCCCATCGTGCGGTTTTTAACCGTAACATTTGGCATTGCGGCAAGTCTGTCCAAAGTTGCCGTCACCCACGCATCGGCAGGCTGGCCATCAATTTCAACATCATCGACCACGGCCCGCCCGCCAAAATCAGGATTTTGTTCCAGCAACAGAACCTTGGCCCCGGACAGACCAGCCGCCAGCGCCGCGGCCAAACCCGACATGCCGCCGCCGACAATCAAAACGTCCGTGTGTGCATAAAAATATTCATACGTGCCGCTGTCCGGCGTTTTGGGCGCATTGCCCAATCCGGCGGCACCGCGGATGATTGGCTCAAACACATGCTTCCAGGCAAATCGTGGGAACATAAAAGTTTTATAGTAAAACCCGGCCGGAAAAAACCGCGCCATCATCGTGTTGAGGGCACCAATATCACATTCCAGGCTGGGCCAGTGGTTTTGAGAATTTGCTGTAAGACCTTGAAAAATCTCTGTTGTTGTGGCCCGTTGGTTGGGTTCAAACCGCCCAGCCGCGCCAAGTCCGACCAGCGCGTTGGGCTCTTCCGGCCCGGCCGCCACAGCTCCGCGCGGGCGGTGGTATTTGAACGACCGCCCCATCAGTGTGTGCCCGCCAGCCAACAAAGCCGAGGCCAGCGTATCGCCCGCAAATCCTTGCAGCTTGCGACCGTTCCATTCAAATTCAATTGGCTTTGTGCGGTCAATCAACCGGCCTGTGCGGCCCAATCTGGCGCTCATTTCACATAGCCTTTCCACGCGGGCCGCTTTTTCTTGATCTTGTTTTGCAGGGCTTTTGGCGGGATCAGGGTTTGCGCGGAGTAAGTTCCAAAAACCTCCAGCGTCACCGTACAGCGGGCGGCGTGAAACCACTTGCCGCAACCAAAGGAATGTCGCCAGCGTTCAAAATGCACGCCTTTGGGATTGCGCTTGTGAAACAGGTATCCCTCAAATTCCGCGTCAGAGGAACCGGCACCATGCCGCGTGATATGGGCTTCGCCGCCTCCGGTCAGATCGGTTTCATCAGCGGCTATGCCACATTCTGGACAGGTCAGGATCAGCATGTGATAAACTCGGTTGCAGTGGCGTTGAGTGGTCTAAAAACTGTCGGCACAGGACTGCAAAGCCGTCAACACATCAGGCATCTGATCCAGCCGCACCACCAGCCCGTCTTTGTTATTACGCAGCAAAAGCACCATATTGTTCCGGGACGTCAGTTTAGCCACAAAACGCGCCGTTTCTTTTCGGTTTTTATGCGGCAAATCAAAGATACCACGATTGTTCAAACGGACCTTGCGCGTGTAAAACACCGCGCCGTCAAACTGCACCGTCAGCGTGTCCCGCCGCTTACGCGGCTTGGCCCCGCCGCCATAGGCGATGGTCTGCCAGGCCTTGCCGTTTTTCTTAAGATGAAGGGCAAACACGACTGATTTGCCATTAATGGAGGACAGCGTTGAATTGACATGGCAGGTTCTGGCGCGGACCTCTTTGATCAGCGTGAAGCCCGAAATACTGTCGGTGACAGCGGCGGTTTGGGCCTGCAACGATGCGGCGAAACCGGTTAGAATAGCGGCGGTAAAGGCAGATTTTAAAAGCGTTACAGTCATTTGGTGCGCAGCTTAACGGATGGTTAAAAATATTACTACAAGTACCGTCGGGCAAAATTGACGCCAGCAAATTTTTGCTGGTTAAGAAATTGTTTCAATGAATTTCGGCGAACCAACGCGAGCACAGCGCCGTTGCATGGCGTTCATATCATCGCGCCCGCCCCTCTCCCCGGCCCTCTCCCAAGGGAGAGGGGGCGAAAGAACCGCGACGCCATCGTCCCCTCTCCCATTGGGAGAGGGCCGGGGAGAGGGGCAGGGATGACAGCGCACATCCATCAATGCGCCACGCCCGCCGCCACGCTTTCGTCAATAAACCGCCCCTCACGAAACCGATCCAGCGCAAAGCCTGCCGCCAAACCGTCCGGCTCGCCACTTGCCATCGTCGCCGCCATCGCCCAGCCGGACCCGGGAATAGACTTAAACCCGCCCGTCCCCCAGCCGCAGTTGATGAAACAATTCTCCAGCGGTGTTTTGCCCAAAATTGGCGAGCGGTCCCCCGTCATATCCACAATCCCGCCCCATTGGCGCAGCATCTTGAGGCGCGAGATAATCGGAAACGTCTCAATCAGCGCCCGCACGGTTTCCTCGATATGGTGAAATGACCCGCGCTGGGTGTAGTTGTTAAACCCGTCCGCCCCGCCGCCAATCACCATTTCACCCTTGTCAGACTGGCTCATATACCCGTGCACCGTGTTGGCCATCACCACCACATCCATGCAGGGCTTGATCGGTTCTGTCACCATCGCCTGCAACGACACACTTTCAATCGGCAGACGAAACCCCGCCATTTCGGCCAAAACACCGGAATGTCCGGCGACCACAATGCCCAGTTTCTTGCACGCGACGTCACCCTTGGTTGTCTGAACGCCGGTCACCTGCCCGCCCTTTTGGCTGATCCCCGTCACCTCGCACTGCTGGATAATATCCATCCCCATGTCAGAGCACGCGCGAGCATAGCCCCAGGCCACCGCGTCGTGCCGCGCGGTGCCGCCGCGGGGTTGCCAAAGCGCGCCCAAAACCGGATAGCGCGGGCCTTTAAGTTCGATAATCGGCACCAGCTGTTTCACCCGCGCTGGCGTGATATATTCCGTCGTTACCCCTTGCAGCCGGTTGGCGTGCTCGGTGCGCTTATAGCCACGCACCTCGTGTTCTGTCTGGGCCAGCATCATCACGCCACGCGGCGAAAACATCACATTATAATTCAGGTCCTGAGACAGCGTTTCATACAGACCCCGCGCCTTTTCATAGATCGCGGCACTTTCATCCTGCAAATAATTGCTGCGGATAATCGTTGTATTCCGCCCGGTATTCCCGCCCCCCAGCCAGCCCTTTTCGATAATCGCCACATTGGTGATGCCGTGGTTTTTGCCAAGGTAATAGGCCGTGGCCAGCCCGTGCCCTCCGGCCCCGACAATTACCACGTCATAGGATTTCTTGGGTTCAGGCGAACGCCAAGCGCGCGCCCAGCCGCTGTGGTAGCGAAAAGCTTCCCGGGCGATGGCAAAGGCGGAATAGCGGCGCATGGGCAAAGTCTCCGGTTCGGTGGCTGGATGGTCCCAGCCAATCAATGCAGGCTTTTTTAGGATGCCCTTAGTTGCACCGCCATGCAAGAATCCCCGACGCCGGTAACGGCATGTTTTACCAATATTGCGACATAAACCTGTCCATACCGGCGCACAGCAAAGTGTTTTCGCGCGGCGGTTTTGCCGCATCTAGGCCCTTCCCCCTTTTGATCGCCTCGTCTAAAAGCCCACAGCAGGAAACCGGCGCATGGTAGGCATAGGTACTGATGACATTTTGGGTGATAACAGCGATCCTCAGCCTTGCTGGTACAGGTCTGATACTGCGACCGATGTTGCGCGGCTCCAATGCGGACACCAATAAAACCGACGCTGAATATGGCCTTGCCGTTTACCGCGACCAGCTGGCCGAAGTGGACCGCGATCTGGCAAAGGGCGTCTTGAACGAAGACGAGGCGGCGCGGACACGGCTGGAAATCAGTCGCCGTATTTTGGACGCCGACAAAGATTTTGCCGCGGACAGCGTTGAGCGCACAACCAGCCGCGCTGTTGGTCAGGGGGCGGTCATATTATCGGTCTGCGTTCTGATGGCCGGAACATTTGGCGTATATCAGTTTATTGGCGCGGGCGGTGCGCCCGACTTTCCGCTGCAAAAACGCCTGGCCGCCATAGATACATTGCGGGAGTCCCGCCCTTCGCAGGCCAAAGCCGAAGCCGAAGTCGGCACTCTGCCAACGCCGGATGCAACGCCGGAGTATATTCAGCTGGTTGAGCAATTGCGCGAAAAGGCGGGCGCGCGGCCTGATGATCTTAAGGGCCAACAACTGCTGGCCCAGCACGAGGCCCGCATCGGCAATTTTATTGGCGCAAGGATTGCGCAGGGTCGCGTTGTAGATATCCTTGGCGATGCTGCCACAGGCGCGGACTACGTTGATCTGGCCGAATTGATGATCATCGCGGCAAACGGTTTTGTTTCGCCACAGGCCGAACAGGCGCTTGGGCGGGCCATCCAGTTGGCACCAGCAGACTCCCGCGCACGGTATTACGCGGGGCTTGGCCTGTTCCAGACCGGCCGCCCGGATATCACCTATAAACTGTGGAACCAGTTGTTAAACGAAGGCCCGGAAGACGCCCCGTGGATTGCGCCAATCCGCAGTGAGATAGAATCGGTGGCGCGGCAGGCCGGATTAAGCCTTGCGGACATCCCGCAGCCCACTACCACGCCCGGCCCGACCGCCGAAGACATCAGGGACGCGAAAAACCTAAGCGACTCGGAACGACAGGAATTTATCCGCGCAATGGTAAGCCGCCTGTCAGAACGGCTGGCAACGGAAGGTGGCAACGCGCAAGAATGGGCCCGGTTGATCCGCGCATTGGGGGTTTTGGGTGAAACCGCCCGCGCTTCTGCCATCTGGAAAGAGGCAAAAGATACATTTGGCGCTGATCCGATCGCGATGGAAACTCTGCTTGAGGCTGCACGGACGGCAGAGATTGCCAATTGAGCGGGGTGTTTGAAGACATCGCGGATTTTGGCGCGGCTGTTCCAAAGTTTCGCACGTTATTGGGACTTGACCTTGGCACAAAAACCATCGGCGTTGCGGTTTCAGATACTTTTTGGAGCGTGGCCAGCCCGCTTGAAACTCTCAGGCGCAGGAAATTCGGACAGGACGCCGCGGCCCTGTTTGACCTGACGGCTGATCGTGCTCCTGCCGGCATCATCCTTGGATTGCCGCGAAACATGGACGGCTCAGAAGGCCCGCGCGCCCAGGCCACCCGCGCTTTTGGTCGCAATTTGTCCGCGCTCACCGATATGGCCATTTGTTTTTGGGACGAACGGCTTTCCACGGTCGCCGCCGAAAAAGCCCTGCTTGAGGCGGATACGTCACGAAAACGTCGGGCAGAGGTTATCGATCACGTGGCGGCTGCCTATATATTGCAAGGCGCGCTGGACCGGCTGGCGCATATAAAAGCGAATGCCCCATGACCGACGACATCTGGAAACGTGATGAAATCGAAAGCCCCTGCGCCAAAGTTTGCGTCATGCATCCGGGGGCTGAAATCTGTATTGGGTGCCACCGTACCGCAGACGAAATCCGCCGCTGGTCGCGGATGACCCCAATTGAGCGCCGCACAATCATGGACGGTCTTGCGGCACGGGGAACCTTGCTGCGCAACAAGCGCAAAGGCGGGCGGCGCGGGCGTATCAAATCCTGAGCGCATTAATTTTCGCCTTTTCCGTGCCACTTGGCAGCTTCATCTTTGCCCAAATACTCAAAATATCCCAACAACCTGTTGTGGCGTGACTTATTTGAAACCTCGTATTAAACATAAAGCTCTCAAAAGGGCGGTTTGAGGTGACATGAGAATTTTTCTGGTAATCGTTGTTCTGGGCCTGCTGTTTTTTCTGATCCGGCAGCAAACCGATTTTCAGGCAACCGTGCAAAACATCGACCCGCTGATCCTTGGATACGGCGCGTTGTTTGGCGCCGGGATTGTTTCGGCTGAATTGCTGCGCCCGCTGCTGACATATGTTTCCGGCACCGTCCGGTTCATGATCGTCGCCACCATCGCGGCACTGGGCTGGTGGGGAATTTCAACGCTGCAAACAAACGAAATCTTGCCGGTTGCTGGTGCGCCGGAACAAAAATACAGTCTGGTTGCCGAAATTCCGTTGGCCTGGGATGGTCATTTTCGCACTGTTGCGCAGATCAACGAAGCGGACGTCGGTGTTCTGGTTGATACCGGCGCGTCGCTGGTGGTGCTAACCTTTGACGAGGCCGCAAGGATCGGCTTTGAAGTAACATCTTTTGAGTTTTCCCAGCCCCTGTCCACCGCAGGCAGCCGGATTCACGTGTCACCCGTGACCTTTGACAGCGTAAAAATCGGTGACATCAAACTGGAAAACGTCAAAGGCGCGATTGCTCAAAAAGGCGACCTGCAGGTCAACGTGGTGGGCCTTAGCTTTTTAACGCGGTTGGGCGTGGCCACGGTTAAAGGCAACACAATGACATTGCGCCGCTAAAGCACTGTCACACCGCAACACTTTGGGTGTTTTGAACCTCTTGCACCATCAGCAACCCAGCCAGCAAAATGTCCGGCCCGGTGTCAGCTTCGTGCGCCTTTTCCGACAAATGCCGTCGCCAGAATTTCGCACCGGGCTGCCCGGAAAACAGGCCAAGCATATGGCGGGTCACATGGGCCAGCCGCCCGCCCGTACTTAGGTGCGCGTCAATATAGGGCAGCATCTGAAAAACGATGTCACGTCGGCTGATTTTGCGGTCAGACCCAAATATCCGCCGGTCGGCATATTGCAAAAGCTCAACCGGATTGTGGTAGGCCTCGCGCCCGATCATCACACCGTCCAGGCCCTGGGCCAGGAACCCCTCTGCCTGATCCAGCGATGTAATCCCGCCGTTGATTCCGATCCCAAGATGGGAAAACTGCCGCTTCATGGCCAAAACCAGTGGATAATCAAGTGGCGGCACGTCCCGGTTGGCCTTGGGTGACAGCCCCTGCAACAAAGCCTTGCGTGCATGGATTGTGAAATTCTTAACCCCTACAGCGCTGACCACCTGCAAAAACGCCGGCAGCGTGTCGCCGGGCACCTGATCGTCAACGCCGATGCGGCACTTCACGGTGATTTCCGCACCCGATGACGCCGTGATCATCGCCGCGGCACACTCTGCAACCAGCGCCGGTTTTTCCATCAAAACCGCGCCAAATGCCCCGGACTGCACCCGGTCTGAGGGACAGCCGATATTCAGATTGATTTCGTCATAGCCAAAATTACAGGCTATCCGCACGGCCTGTGCCAACAACGCCGGGTCCGATCCGCCCAGCTGCAGCGCGACCGGATGTTCCGCCGGATGAAACCCGATCAGCCGCGCAGCATCGCCGTGCACGACCGCCGCCGCCGTTACCATTTCGGTATAAAGCAGCGTGCGCGTGCTGATCAGCCGGTGCAAATACCGGCAGTGCCGGTCGGTCCAGTCCATCATCGGGGCGACGCTTAGCCGGCGGTCGATACGCTGGTTTATATTCTCATTTTCAGTCACTTAGGTCCATTATTCCGGTGATTCTTGTTACAGTTTGCACAATAGGTCCATGTTTGGATGAGAGCCAGATCAACGGGGCAGGAACATCAAACGGTTGCTCCGGTTTACAATCTTTATTTTGAGGGCCATTCTTTTGCTATCAAGGCAATATTGAAAGACTCACGGATGTTAAAAGACCGTTACGGCAATCCGCTTTCCACAACCTCTGATGCCGCGCAGGCCGCCTATATCGACGCTGTTGACCGGTTCTTGGCGGCTGAAGGCGGGGTGGAAGAGGCCTTTCAGGCGGCAATCGCAGCTGACGGGAATTTTGCCCTGGCGCATATGGGTCTGGCCCGGTTTTATCAGATGCGCGGTGACAAGGCGTTGATTGCGGCGCCTTTGGACAAAGCCCTGT
>Ga0114932_10006276_pt1 | contig 10202 bp, 8 predicted proteins | sample 2SBtaG_2_FD_87286 | JGI IMG/M metagenome (GOLD analysis project Ga0114932, IMG submission 87286) | Deep subsurface microbial communities from Kolumbo volcano to uncover new lineages of life (NeLLi) - 2SBTROV12_ACTIVE470 metaG | ecosystem: Environmental > Aquatic > Marine > Volcanic ... | reverse complement strand
GGTCAGGTGCTGGAACAGAAAGAAGGTGAAGCGCACGTTGACGGCCATCACCGAGGTCGAGCCCAGGTGCACGCCGCTCTGCAGCAGCCGGAACACCAGATAGGCGATGGCCAGGTTGTCCATGGTGCTGCTCTGTTCGCCGGTCGCCGCGGCAATCAACACCACCGAGCCGAACAGCGGCAGGTTCTCGACGCAGTTCTGGTGTACCCGCACGGCGCGCTGGTACCAGTCCGGGCCTTCGACGCCCTCGACGCTGAAGCTGTTGCTGCGGCGCTGGCCCGACACGGTCATGTAGACCCGCCAACCGGCCACGACCCCCACCAGCAGTCCGGTCCACAACACAAAGCCCAGCAGGCACCACAGCGGGATGATCAATGGTCCCCCAACGGTCCACGGTGCTCGCTCTGGAACCAAGCGGCGGAGTGCTCGGCCAAATACACCGTGCGGTCCTCTTGGGTGTATTCGTAGCGGTAGCGCACAAAGGTGGTGCCCCGGAAGTGGCGCCTCTTGAGCACATCGACAGCGGCCTGAACCGGCGGCCCGATGATGCCCATGGTCGGGAACTTGGCGTGGTGAATGTGCGTGCCAAAGCCAACCCAGCCCTGACTCGGGCGCATGTCCATGCAATACGCCGCCAAGATGCCGGCCAAGGTGCCGGTCAGCTGCACGGCGACCGCGCCCGGAAGGTGCTTGTCATGGCCCGGAAAGGTGCGCTGGGCATCGACAATCGGACCCAGGTTGGTCGTGTCGACTTCGCAGACCAGGCGCAGGTTCTCGCGGTCCATCTCGAGCACGTCTGAGATGAACCAAGCCTCTTTGCTGTAGAGGCACTCTTCGTGAAAGTCGTCGGGGATGGGCATGCCGCCCGGTAACCCGCGGTAAGGTGCGCCATGCGCCTGCTGCCGCTTCTTTTGGGTCCAATTCTGCTGATGACCGGCTGCGCCATGGCGTGGAACATGGGCAACCGCGGCAAGTTTCAGACGGACATCGACGATGTCGTCGGCCAGTACGGCGCCAAGATGACCCAGGCCGAGTGCAACATGATCGGCACCTCACAGTCCGGCACCTGTGTCTGGTCAGCCAGCGAAGCCGACCGCAAGGCCATCGAGCAGGGTCTGTCCCTCGAGCTCAAGGACAGCGGCGGAGAGCGAGGAGGCTGCCGCAGCCTCGAGGCCTTCAGGGGCAGCGTCATCTTGCATGTCGCCAACAAGCCCGTTCAGGTCCCTGCAAAGGCGAACAAGAAGTTCTCGGAGTTCCGCTTGTTCCAGAGCTCATCGAGCCGGAAGATCTGCGTCGAGGCCAGCTACGCCGGGGGCTAAGGCATCCCGCCCTTCGCCGGGGGCTAAGGCATCCCGCCCTTCGCCGTGGGGGGAAGGGAGCTTGCGACCGGACGGGTCCCCACGGCGAACTTCATGGGCGGGGGCCGCCATTATGAGCCCGAGCTCGAACACGCCGTCGCTCGTGACCATGAGTACTTGATCGCCGTTGGCGACCACGGAGCTCACGTCGCGCACCGGCACCGGCACCCGCTCGGCACCACCGTCGGTCAGCACCACCGGCGCCATGCCGATGCCACCAACCCACAGCTCGTCGTTCACCACGGACAGGCCATTGGGAGGGACCCACTGCCCGGCCAGCTGCTCGACCTCATCGGCCGTGCTGCCATCGACCTCGAACACTCCGCTGGCATAGGTGCCCACGTACAGTGAGTCGCCATCGCTCTGCAGCGCCGTCACCCAGTGCGAGCCGAATCCATCGGTGACCTGCTTGGCGCTGAACCAATCGAACCGGTACAGCCCCTCCATGCCGCCCGCATAGAGTGCGCCGCTGTGCCATGCGACCGAGCTGTACGAGCCCGTCGAGCCATCCAGCAGCAGGTCGCCATTGGCATGGGCATCGACGCGCAGCTGCTCGCCACCTGGACGCAGCACCCACACACCCTTCTTGCTCGCGACTGCCAGGCCGAACTCGCTCACGTCCAGGCTGTGGGTCGCCGCATCGGAGTGGCGCTGCACAGAAGCCGAGTCCATGGCCGGACCGACCGACAGCAGGCCCGCCTCGGTCGCCAAGTAGATGCGGCCGTCGAACACCTCGACGTCGTTGATGCGCCCTTCGCCGGGACTCAGGTCGAGCCCGACCGACTCGGCGCCGGAATCGCCCATTCGGTGCATGCCGCTGTCCAGGCCCGCCACCCACATCTGTCCGGCGAACAAGGTCGCTGCGACCAGATCATCGGCACCGACGTCGTAGTGATTCAGCCCCGCATCGAGACGCTCGAAGCGGCGGTCGCTGTCGTAGCGATAGCGCCCGGCTCCGCTGCGCACGACCAGCTCGCCGCCCGTGCGCTCAAAGCCCAGCACATTCTTGTGGGGGAAGCGGGTGCGCTTCGACCGAGTCTCGGACACCCGCCACAGGCCGCCGTATCCAGTCGCGACCAGGGCCTCGCCGTCGTCGGTGGCTGCCAGTCCCGTCACATAGGCCGAGTTGATGCGCTTGTCGTTCTTGACCAAGTGCCCTCCCTCGACCTCGAACAGTCCGCTGCCCAAGATGCCGACCAGCACCGTGCCTTCGCTCAACTCGACAATGCCCGTCACCGGGTGCTCGGCATGGCCTGTCGCGATGGACTCGGCGAGTGCCGGAGCCCCTGCACGGGCCACCAGGCGGAACAAATCGCCACCTCGGGTGCCGACGAAAAGGTCCCCGTCTACGTCGGCCACCGAGGTGACAATGAGCGAGCGAAGTTCGAGCGCTGATGCGTCAAACGTCCACCCTGGGCCGTGCCGGAGCGTGGCCATGTCCCCGTCCAAGGACAGTTGGCCACCGCCCACCAGCACAGCATCACGCTGGGGCAGCACCGCAGTGGCCGCCCGTTCGCGTCGGTCGGAGTGCACCGTCAGTGCCCCCTTCTTCAAGGTCGCTTCAAAGCGGGTCCGATTGCCCGCTCGGTCTCGCACGATGACGGCGAACTCCTTGGGCAGGGCGGCCAGCGGTGCGGTCCAAGTGCTGCCGGACTCATCGGCCTCGAGCTGCACGACCTCGTCCTCGGTGTGCACATGCACGCTGCCGATGGCCGCCGCTTCGATCAGTCCCTCGACCCGCAGCACGCCGGCCTCGGCATCGGTGACCAGACGGGCCGTCGGCTTGGCCTCGTCGATGACATACCAGGCCGCCTCCTGGGTGGTCGAGCCGTCGGCAAAGTGCTTGAACACATCGACGCGGTAGGCCTTTTCATCCCAGTAACGAGGGGCCAGGAAGCTGTCGGTGAAGCGGTCCTCGCCGGCCTCGGCGACCAGCCTGCGGGCGTCGCCAAAGGGGTACCAAGCGACCACATCGGTCAGGCCCGGCTCGGCGAACACGGTCAGGATGGGGTCCCCGCCCTTGATGGCGGCGAGGGAGAGCTCGGGGTCGGCGACCTGCAGCGAGGTGAATGCCGTGGGAATGTCCTCGCGCAGGCTGATGGCGGTGATGCGCTTCTTGAGCTCTTGGTCGGGGCTGTCTTTGTAGGCGCGCATCATCTGGGCCAGCTCGGCCCGCCAGGCACCGCGACGCACAGCCTCGCCCTCGTCGCTGCTGCCCACGACCCGTCGAACCTCGACCGTGCGTTCGATCAGCTCGCCGTCAATGGTCGCGTACATCACGACCCGGTCGCCGTTGACCAGCTGTCCCGGGTCTCCTAGGCCAAACATGCGCATCATGCCGCCCTCGGCCACTGCAGAGAGCTGGCCATCGGTGAAGCGAACCGGCTCGCCGCCCTGCTCTTCGAGGTGGCTGAACTCGAGCGTCGGCACCACCAAGCGGTCGATGGCTGCCAGCATCTTGGCCTCGGCATCGGTGTCGGGGTCAATCCACACCGTGCCCTTGGGCACCGAAGCCTCGAAATAGCTGCGCTCGTGTGGATCGGCCATCAGCACCACCGGCAGCCCGCTCTGCTCGCTGGCCGCCAGACCGGCAAGCTGTGCGTCACCCAGCGCCAGGCACTTCACGGCCCCGCCGCAGCCCAAGCTCGTGGCCAGCTCATCAAAGTCCGACCACTTGGCGGAGTGTCCTGCCGAGCCATCCAGCAGCTGTGCCACCGCCTTGCTCGCCGACACGCCGGTCCTGTCCGCGCCGACGACGTGGAAGGTCACCGGCACCGTCGAGCGCTGGGCCAAGCGATTGGCCATCGTCTCGACCGCGGCACTTCGGCGCCGCATCGAGAACGAGCCGTCGATCAGCACGTGCACCTTTTCGTAGCTCACCTCGGCCTGGGCATCGTCCAGCACCACCCGCAGGCGCACAGCGTCTTTGCCCTCGCCGGCATCGGTGACGTCCGCACGCACCAGCAACGGCGGCACCTCTTCTTGCCACCACACGTCGATGGCCTCGTCACCGCTCCAGGCAAAGCTCGCCTCTCGCGCTGTCTTGCTCAGGGTCAGCGAGTCCTGACCGGTCACGCCAAAGCCCGACAGGGGCTCATCGCTGGCCAGCCGCACCGTCAGCGATGTGCCCGGTCCAGCCTGACCCAAGAACTCGTCCACAGGCAGCTTGATGTGGCTGCGACCCAGCTCCATGGCGATGGGCAGGCGAATGGTCGTCTCGACCTGGGCCAAGGCACCGGCCTCGACGGGACTCACCGAGAAGCTGTGGATCTGCCCCTCGCGGTGCATGATTGTCGAGCTTCGCCCCTCGGTCACAGCAGAGGCATGCGCCGCCTTGGCCTGGTCCTTTTCCTGCAGCTTGGCCTGCAGAAAGCGGCCTTCCTTCCAAAAACCGTAGCCGCTGACGACGGCCTCGTCCGGCAGGTACAGGTGGTAGTCCGCCTGGTTGATCTGACTTCCGCCATTGGTGAACACCTGCACCAAGTGCAGCGTCGCCTCACCCCCCGCGACCTCCAGCGTCATCGACTGGCTCACCAAGGGCAACTGACGGGCCTCGTGGAACAGACCAGCGCCGGCATCGTCTTGGGCCAGAGCGGGAGAAGATAGCGCCGAGAGCGCCAGGACAGCCAGTACAGAGCGGCTCATGAGGCCTCCTCGAAGCGAACGATGACAGGAGTGTCGATGGGCAAGCAGCGGCCGAGCTCCCAGCTCTGCACAGCACCTTTTCCAGGTTTGAGGCTCAGGGTCGCCTCGAGACCGCGGTCGCCGACCGCCACAGCGGGCTTGCCATCGATGGCCATGCCCTCGGGAACCAGCGTGGTCAGCAGACAGGCCTTGGTGACCCCATCCTCGTCCACCTCTTTGGCGTCCCACCAGTTGCCTAGCCGCACGAACAGACCGCGACCCTCCAGGGTCATGGCCGAGGTCGGCGGACGGCTGCTGTTGGGGTGCACGGCCATGGGCGTGCCGGGGTCTGATTCCTCAGGCGCCGCGGTCAGGGTGCTGATCATCGCCTCGGCCAAGCCGCCGTCGTCGACACTGACCCGTCCGATGTGCTGGTACCGACCCTCGGTCTCGAACGCGACCTTGCGGAAGAACTGCATGCCACTGCCCGACAGCGAGCGGCAGCCGATGGCGTGAAAGACGACCCGCTGCTCCCTCGCTTGGGCAAGCAGCGTGTCGGCATCGTAGTGACCCGAGTAGTCGAGATGAGGAGGGGCATCGCCAATCAAGAAGACCTGCCGCTGCACGCCGCTGTCGGTCGACCAACCCACGTCGTGGATCGAGGCATGCAGGCCCGACAGCACATCTTCGGGCCCATCCCCGCCTCCTTGGGCCTTCAAGCCCGCCAAGAAGCGGAAGCTCACCTCGATGTCGGCATCGAGCGCGCTCACCTTGGTGATGTAGTCGTCGGTGCGATCGCGGTAGGCCACGACACCAACGCGTAGGGTGTCGTCGGGATTGGCCTCCTCCAACGCCTTGGCGATCTGCCGCACGCGCTCCTTGGCCTCGCGAAGCTCACCGGACATCGAGCCCGTGGTGTCCAACAGGAAGACAAGGTCGAGGTCATCGGCCATTGCGGGGGACGACAGCATCAAGAGGGACAGCAACAGGGTTCGCATTTCGACTCCGGACCGAAGGGCGGCGGCTACGACCCGGTACAAGCATCTTTCGTGCCAAGTCGCGCCAAGTTCGTACACACATGCGCCATCAGCGTCTCTATTGAGTTAGATGACCCCTCGGGGACGTCAAATCGACAGAATATCTACACGATTTGTTGCTATCAGTAGATCGTCAATCCCTGTCAGCTCACGTGCATCCAGCAGCTGAATGTGGCATCTGGGGCTTGCGAGGACCCCGCCATGTACTTGACTCGTCTGTCTCTCATTCCTGTCGCCCTCTTTGTCACCGTCGGATGCGGCGGCCCACAGGGCATCGCCCTTCTGGGTGGAGGCACCCACACCACCGAGACCTTGGCCTTTGAAGTCATCGCAGACTCCGACGATGGGCTCAACGTGCCTCGAGACCTCGAGATCAACTCCCAGTCCGATGACGAGCTGTGGATTGTGAACCGCGGCAACAGCGGCACGACCATCCTGTTCGACTTCGCCGACGGCGACGGCAACCCCGAGTCCAATGCGCACTCGGGCCAGCCACTGAGCACCCACTTCTTGGCCGAGCCGAGCGCCCTCGCCTTTGGCGACAACGGTCTGTTTGCCACCATCCACGAGACCGACGACCTGACTCAAGGTGCGGTCAGCATGGGCGGAAGCCCCAAGGACTTCATGGGTCCGACAACCTGGCCAGCCGATGCCGACCTGTTCGAAGGCGGGCATAGCAGTCACATGGACATGCTTCACAACAGCCCCAATGGCATGGGCATTGCTTGGCAACAGGACAGTGTCTACTGGGTCTTTGATGGCTACCACGGCAGCATCACCGAATACGACTTCGGCGATGATCACGGTCCGGGCGGAGCCGACCACAGCGATGGCCGAATCCGGCGCTTCGTCGAGGGCGAGGTCGAGATGGTCGACGATGTGCCCAGCCACATGGTCTTTGACGACGACGACGAGCTGTACATCGCCGACACTGGCAACTCACGCATCGCGCTGCTCGACACCGACTCGGGCGACGAGGGCGGCAGCATCGCTCCGAACTACGACACGCGCTCGCCATCGGGACAGAAGCATGTCGAGGACGCCGACCTCGAGACCATCGTCGACGGCGACAACCTCGTCGACTTCTGGACTGGCGACGCCCTCGATATTCAGCTCGAGAAGCCCAGCGGCATCGAGCTGTACGACGACGACGAGCTTGGCCCGCTGATGCTCGTGACAGACAACTCCGAGGACATCATCTTTGCCTTCGACATGGACGGCAACGTGGTCGACTGGGTCGAGGTCGAGGTCGAGCACCGCGGACTGATGGGTCTGGCGGTCGATGGCCACACCATCTACTTCACCGATGCCGAAGACAACACGGTCACCCGCATGACGGTGAACCCGTCGTAGGCGTTGACTGGGCGAGACGAAGCTCGCCCCTCCTTGTGGGCGTTGACTGGGCGAGACGAAGCTCGCCCCTCCTTGTGGGCGTTGACTGGGCGAGACGAAGCTCGCCCCTCCTTGTAGGCTGATTCCGTGACTTTGCTGCTGCTGATCGCCTGTACGTCCGGTCCCACAGATACGGACGAGCCCGACATCACGGGGTTCACCGAGCCGGTGAGCTTTAGGGTGATCGGTGGATTCGCCTACGACCCCGACCAAGATGCGGCTGTGGGCTACGGAATCTCGGCGGCGGCGGCACAGCTGCAGCCCTGGTTCGACATCACCATCCACGTCGAAGAGGCCGACGGCCAGACCGACGACTGCAGCATCGGCTTTGCTCACGATCCCGAGCTCGGGGCGGTTCCTCGCGCCTCGTGGGCGACCAGTGGCTTCGGAATCGACACCTCGATCAGCAGTGTGGGCGGAGGATGCCGCGGCTGGGACCCCGACGTGTGGGGCAACAATCCCGCGCTCACCATTGCCGAGCGAGCTTGGGGCTTTGGGCTGGGCGAGCTTGAAGGGACGGTCGCCGGCGAGCTGCAAGCGCAGGCCGACGTCGACGACGAGATGTGGGCCATTCACTGGCAGCCCCACCTGATTGGCGGTCAGCTGCGCATTGACGGCGAGCCACTGCCCGGAGCCTTCACCTTTGGCTACGCGGTCGATGATCAGTTCGACATCCAGTACCTGCCCCCCGGTAACTGGGCCTGGCACGAGGTCGTGGCCGATGCGATTCCCATCGTGGCCACCGACGTGACCGATCTGAATCAGCCACCCCGGGGTGCCTACCTCGTGCAGTCCGTCGAGACCTTCGATGCCGAGCTGCTGAAGTAACTACAGTGCGGCCTGGGCCCACTCGATGACGTCGTCGGCGACTTGCTCCCAGCCCGGCTCGCCCAGAGTCCAGTGACTGCGGCCGTCATAGAGCTTGAACTCGATGGTCGCCTTGGAGCCGTCGTACTTCTTGAAGTTGGCCTCGTTCATGTCCGAGGTCACCGTGCGGTCAGCGGTGCCGGCCACCAGCAGCAGAGGCGCTCGGTCGGCCTTGGCGAAGTCGACGGTCACCAGAGCCGGCGAGAACGCCGCCTGGGCATAGGGGCGGCCTGGGGTGGGCACCACGAACTCGTCATAGGTCGCCAATTGCTCCTCCTCAGACAGCTGATGGGTGAAGCACCACGCCCAGTCGGATTTGGACATCACGATGACCTTTCGCCAGTGGGCCCAGGTGGTGACCACGCCCAAGCTGGCCTTGATGGCACTCAAGGATGGCAGCACCCCGGCCGGAGGTGCCGAGTGAATCGCAACCCCAGCCACCCCGAGGCCACGGGCCAGCAGCAGCTGGGTAAACAGGCCGCCGAAGCTGTGGCCGATGATGATTGGAGGCGCTGAAAGCCCCTCGATGAACGCCGCATAGTGCTCGACGATCTCGGCGATTCCCACGCCGGCGAGTTCTTCGGCGGGGCTCGCTTTGAGCTCGGCGACCGGTCGATCGTCAAACGGCCAGTCTGGAGCATGGCAGGTGTAGCCCAAGGCCTCGTAGCGCTGCCGAAATCCCTTCCAGCAGTGGCTGTTGACCCACGCCCCGTGCACAAAGACGATGTCTGGCTTCATCGGATCTCCACCTGCTCAACAACAATCGGGTCGAACGGTACATCACCGGCCTGAGTCGCAACCGCAGCAATCGCATCGGCCACGTCCATGCCGCTGACAACCTTGCCAAACACCGTGTAGCCGGCGCTGAAGCGGCCGTAGTCGAGTGAACCATTGTCGACGACGTTGATGAACCACTGGGCACTCGCCGAGTCGGGGTCGCTGGTTCGCGCCATGGCGACTGTGCCGCGCACATTGAAGTGGCCGTTGTTGGCCTCGGAGACGACGGTCGGGCGCGGCCCCTTGCGGCTTCCGTCCTCGCGAAATCCCCCGCACTGCACCATGAAGCCCGCAATCACCCGGTGAAAGATGGTCGAGCCATCACCGTCGCTGCCATCGAGGTAGCCCGCGTTGCTCTTGAAGTTGGCCACGGTCAGCGGCGCGTCGTTCTCGAACAGGGCCAGCTCGATGGTGCCCATGCTGGTGCGCACGACCGCATCGATGGTGTCATCTGTGTCTTGGGGTTCAGGTCGCTCGACCCCGAGCCCGAGCATGGCCAACAGCTTACCGATCATGGGCGGCACTCTAGACCAGCGAGGACCGGTGACCCCCACACGCATGAAGATTGTCGCTGCTGTCGCTGTGGTGCTGGCCCTCGTCGCGGGGGTCGCGATGACCCAGCCCGGTCTGCTGCTGGCCATCGCAAAGTCTGCCGAACGGGGCCGGGCCAGCCTGTCCGAGGCACGCATATCGGTCGCCGATCACGAGTGGGTCTATCTGCGCGGCGGAGAGGGGCCGACGGTCCTGTTCGTCCATGGGTTCGCGGCCGACAAGGACAACTGGACGCGCCTGGCTCCGCACATGGGCGGCTTTGACTTGGTCATGCCCGACCTGCCAGGCCATGGCGAGACCACGCGAAGCGACGCCCAGAGCTACGACGTGCGGTCTCAAGTTCAGCGACTCAAGGCGTTCCATGACGAGCTTCAGCTGGGGCCCATCCACTTGGTGGGCAATTCGATGGGCGGCCACATCTCGGTGACCTATGCCGCGACCTATCCAGACGATGTGCGCACCCTGACCCTGGTGAACAGCGGCGGAGTGCGCTCTCCCATCAAGAGCGAACTGACCAAGGCCTTGGAGCAGGGCTTCAACCCCCTGCTGGTGCAAGACGTGGCCGACTACGACCGCCTGTTGGCGTTCATCTTTG
>Ga0114932_10006275_pt1 | contig 10204 bp, 4 predicted proteins | sample 2SBtaG_2_FD_87286 | JGI IMG/M metagenome (GOLD analysis project Ga0114932, IMG submission 87286) | Deep subsurface microbial communities from Kolumbo volcano to uncover new lineages of life (NeLLi) - 2SBTROV12_ACTIVE470 metaG | ecosystem: Environmental > Aquatic > Marine > Volcanic ... | reverse complement strand
GGCATTTTCCGCAACTCAATGAGAAATTCGAGACCATCCATGACCGGCATGTTCCAATCCAAAAGGACGGCATCCGGCAGTTTCACCTTACAGGCATCCAAGGCCTGTTGGCCGTCGGCCGCCTCTTCGGTTTCAAATTCCAGTTCCTGGAGAATTTTTCGGGCAACCATGCGGATGACCTTGGAATCGTCAACGATCAAACACGATTTCATCGTTTATCGCGCCCTATTATATTTATGAAGGTAAAACATCGAATTTCCCCCGAACCGCCGCCAATAACGTCAATGCTTCATCACCGGCTATCGGTTTATCTATTTGTCGAAAAGAGATTATGCCGATCAGCGGGCAACGTGGCAATGCTCCCTCACCTTGATTTGTCTATTCCCCGTGATCACGATGCGGCGACCACGGGGTGAGTTTTTCGCCGGCCTATTTTGCGGCGTTATCCTTGACCGCCATGGCCACGGTCTGAGCCAATGAGCTGACCAGGGCTTCGCGGTCGAATTTCGCCACGTAGTCGTTGAACCCGGCGTCACGGCCTTTCTGGAAATCTTCTTCGGAGGCGTGTCCCGACAAGGCCACCATCGGTGTGTTGACCCAACGGGCATCGCCGCGAACTTCCTTGGCAAGCTGGAAGCCATCCATATCGGGCATCTCGATATCGCTGATGATGGCATCGAATTTCATGCCATTGTCCCGCATTTCCAGCGCATCACCAGCCGATTCGACCGTCGTCACATCCCAGCCGGCGACCGACAGCAGCGGCGACAACAGGTTGCGGAAGAAGGGGCTGTCATCGATCAACAGAACCCGCTTGCCACCGGTTCCCAGATACGTTGCCTCTTCGGCCGAACCGAACCAGTCGGAGAAGCCCTTGGTGAGGAAATGGCCGGCATCGATGACGTCCGTCGCCTTGCCGTCAATAACCGCACTGCCGATCAACCCGGCCACGTCGGCGGTCAATTCGATTTTCATGCGGTCTTCAACAATATCGACGATTTCGTCGACCACCAGCCCCATGGACCGGTCGTTGTCGGTGAACACGAGGATCGGTTGACGGCCCTCGGTTTTCCACTGATGCATTTGATCGAAGGGGATCAGCGGCATCAACTGGCCGCGGTACTGGACCATCATTTCACCGTGCGTGGATTCCACTTCCGCCATATCCACCTCTTCGAGGCGGGCAATCAGCGCCAACGGAACGGCCTTCAATTCGTCACCGCCGGCCCGGAAAACCAACATGGAGGTCTTCTCATCGGTATGCGAAGCGGGCCCTTGATCGGCTTTGTCGTTGGCGGCTTCGCTGTCCATTTTACCGACAGCGCTGGCAATTCCGTTCGGATCCAGGATCATGATGACACTGCCGTCGCCAAGGATCGTGTTGCCCGAATAGAACGGGATATCGCGCAAGATCGGGGCAACCGGCTTGACGACGATTTCCTCCGTATCAAAGACCCGGTCGACAATGATGCCGAAAGTATTGGCGCCCACCTGGGTGACAACGATAAAGACCTCGTCGCCAGCTGAAATGGAGGCAACCTCTTCGTCGGCCTCCGGTTGCGCCGCATCCGCGCTCTCCGCCGACACTTCGCCCTCCGCCGACACTTCGCCCGCCGCCGACACTTCGCCGTCGGCCGCTTCAAGAAGCGGCTGCGCCGGGCCGTTAAATTTCAGCAGATCGCGCAAGGTCACCAACGGCAACAAACGGTTGCGCAGCCGCAGGACGGGTGATTCGTTGATCATTTCGATGCTGTATTCCGAATGGTCGGAGGCCCGCACCAGTTCCAGGACGCTGATCTGCGGAATGGCGAACCGCTCCAGGGCGCATTCGACAATAAGCGCCGAAACAATGGCCAGGGTCAGCGGAATCTTGATGGTAAAGGTGGTACCCTTGCCCTCAATGGAGATCAGCTCAATGGTGCCGCCGATCTTTTCAATGTTGGTGCGCACCACATCCATGCCAACACCGCGGCCCGACACGCTGGTGACTTTTTCGGCGGTCGAGAAGCCGGCAGCGAAGATAAACTGCTGGATCTGCTGATCGCTCATATCTTCCATTTCGCTTTCCGTCGCGACACCGTTTTCAACCACCTTGCCGCGGATACGGTCCATGGAGAGGCCTTTGCCGTCATCGCGAATCTCGATGATGATGTGGCCGCCTTCATGGTAGGCGTTGAGAACAATGGAGCCCTTCTCCGGCTTGTCGACCGCGGCCCGCTCATCGGGCATTTCAAGACCATGGTCGGCGGAGTTGCGGACCATATGGGTGAGCGGATCCTTGATCAGGTCCAGGACCTGGCGATCCAATTCCGTCTCCGCGCCCAACATGGTCAGTTCGATCAGCTTGCCCGATTCCACGGACAGATCACGGACAATCCGGGGCAGCTTCGCCCAGGCGTTGCCGATGGGTTGCATGCGGGTTTTCATCACGCCTTCCTGCAAATCCGACGTGATGTGGCTGAGCCGTTGCAGGGGCACGGTAAACTCGCTGTCGTCCAGACCGCGCACCATTTGCAACAACTGGTTTCGGGTCAACACCAGTTCGCTGACCAGGGTCATCAGATCTTCCAGGACATCGACGTGAACGCGAATGCTGGATTGGGCAACGGAGGATTCCTTCGCCTTGCCTTCGTCTTTCTTTGCCGGCACGGGTTTCTTATCGGCTTTTGCTGGAACTTTGGCTTCCGGTTCCGCCACAGGCGCCGCTTCGGCCGGGGCCGGCGGCGCCGCCACCTCTTGCTCGGCGGTGCGTTCGGCGTCCATTTCCGCGGTCATTTGTTGTTCGTTTGCGGCGACGACACCGGAGGCCTCGGCGGCTTCGACCTCGGCCAATAATTCGGCCGCGACGGGGGCGCCGAACTGGTTGGCGGACGGCGCATCGGCCGGTCCACCTTCATCAGCGCCATCTGACGCAGCTTCGGCCTGAATTTGCGCGTCGCTGGCAGCTTCAACGCCGCCGGCGGCCGCGGCCTCCACTTCGGCCAGCAGTTCTGCCGCAACCGGGGCGCCGAAATTGTTGGTCGGCACGTCTTCGTCATCGGCGGCCGGGGCGGCCGGGGCGGCCGGGGCGGCAGCGGCCGGCGCGGCGGCGGCCGGCGCCGCGGTCTTGCCGTCGGCCATGGCGTTCAATTCGGCAATCAGGGCGGTGTCTTCGCCTTCCGGTTCTTCACCGGTGGCTTCAAGATCGCCCAGCAGATCGCGGATGCAGTCGATACATTTGAGGATCAAGGTCACGGCTTCCGGCGTCACCGGCAAAACACCGTCGCGGAACTTGCCGAGGATATTCTCACCGGCATGAGCAACGGATTCCAACCTGGGCAGACCAAGGAAGCCGCAGGTGCCTTTAATGGTATGGACCAACCTGAATATATTTCCGAGGATCGCCTCGTCCTGGGGATCTTGTTCGAACTTCACCAATTCGACGTCGATGACCGCCAGGCTTTCCGTGGTTTCGGTCAGAAATTCGCTAAGTAGGTCGTCCATAATGCTCTCTCCATTCGACACAACCGGCTCCGGGGCGCGGCTGCGGTTCTTCGGCAAAGGCCGTCATGCCAATTCATGACGTGCCAATACTAGTTCATCAATCGCCGTTTGAACGTTTCAGAATGTTTCCCTTTGCGACCCAAATATTAACCTGGTCGGGACGGGAATAGAGCGGCCAGTTCAACCGCGTCGGAGGCCGCGGCCGCCTCAATCCGGGCGCCCAGATGGGCCGCCAGGCAGGCGCCGAAATGGGCGGCAATGCTTCGTGCCGTCAGTGAGCCGGCGGGGCAATTCGGCGCCAACGCATCGACGACACCTTCCGGCAACTTGGCACCCGTGCCGCGCGCCGAGATCGCCATCCCCAACCCCTGGGGCAACTTCGATACGTCAACGGAAACCTCACCGCCGCGGGGCAGGCACTCTTCCGCCAGCACGGTCATGATCAGCAGGACTTTGATAGCGATAGGGTCGACATCACCGGCGGCCATGAGGGCGTCGGCGCCGGGCCAGGCCAAGGCCGGCTTGGCATCGGCGTACCATCCGGCCGCCAGGACGGTGGCGTCGCCCAAGGACAATTCGCCTTGTTTTCCGCCGCCCAGTCCGAAGGCGGCGCGGAATAAATCCAACCGCCGTGTCAATCGGTCGGCGCTTTGCCGGGTCAGGTCCATGGCATCGCCGGCATTCGCCGCATCGTCCATGAACTCCAATCCCGTATTGATGGCGCTGACGGCGCCGACAAGGTCGTGAAACAACCGCGAGTTCAGAAGCTGGGCGGTTCTTAGGTCGATCTGCAAAGGGTATACCCCTATCTAAATTTCCGAACGCAATGTCGCATGCGCCGCCGAACTTTTACATTATAATCATCCGGGATCAATGGACCGCGGCGCCACCTCGGCACCGGAAAATCCATAGTTAAAGTGTTTGTTTGAGCCGCTCGTAATCTCTGGTATACATTATTCCAAAATGTCTTTGAGTATGGTTATTGCGGCTCGAAAACGCTAGATATCCGGTATAAACCGGCGCCAGGGAGAAAAGCCGAATGTCCACCACGACGACTTTGGAGGGACCGCGCCGCGGTAACCGCTCGCCTTTTCTGCCGAAGGGCCGTCAGACCGACAATCTGGCGGCTGACGAAGTTCGCGCCTTGCTCGGGGACCGGCCCCGGCGCCGCGACCTCTTGATCGAATACCTGCACCTGATCCAGGATACCTACAAACATCTCTCCGCCGCTCACTTGGCGGCGCTTGCCGACGAAATGAAGCTGGCCATGACCGAGGTGTATGAGGTTGCCACCTTCTACCACCATTTCGACATCGTGAAGGAAGGCGAAACGGCCCCGGCTGGGCTGACGGTCCGGGTCTGCGACGGCATTACCTGCGAAATGAAAGGCGCCGAAAACCTGCTTTCCGAACTGGCCACCCGGTATGGCGGCAGTTCGGAGGTGCGGGTCGTGCACGCGCCGTGCGTCGGTGCCTGCGATCGTGCGCCCGTGGCCGTGGTCGGGCGCCGGCAAGTTCATGACGCCACACCAGAGAGCGTTGCCAAGGCCGCAGATGCCGGAAACGCGACGGCGGATCTTCCCGACTATACGGATTTCGACGCCTACGTGGCGGATGGCGGGTACGCCGTATGGAAAGAATGCCTGGACGGTCAGCGTCAGCGCGACGAGGTAACGGCAGCGGTTGACGGATCGGGCCTTCGTGGCCTTGGCGGCGCCGGTTTTCCGACCGCCCGCAAATGGGGTTTTCTGAAGGATACGCCGAAACCCCGCCTGGTGGCCATCAATGCCGACGAAGGCGAACCCGGCACCTTTAAGGACCGGCATTGCTTCGAGACCGACCCGCACCGGGTCTTGGAAGGCACCCTGATTGCGGCCTGGGCGGTGGAAGCGGAGGCCGCGTATATTTATCTGCGCGATGAATACGCCGAGGTCCGCGCGCTTCTTTTGACGGAGATCGCCCGCCTTGAGGCCGAAAAAATGACCGGCGGGATTGAGCTGCATCTGCGGCGCGGTGCCGGGGCCTATATCTGCGGTGAAGAATCGGCGATGCTGGAAAGCATCGAAGGCAAACGCGGCCTGCCCCGCAACCGCCCGCCGTTCCCGGCCCAGGAAGGATTGTTCAAACGCCCGACCCTGATCAACAATGTGGAAACCATGTTCTGGCTGCGCGACATCGTCGAGGGCGGTCCCGATTGGTACCAAGAACAAGGCCGGCCGCACTTCTATTCCGTATCCGGGAGGGTCAGGGAGCCCGGCGTCAAGCTGGCGCCGGCCGGCGTCACCGTTCGGCAATTGATCGATGACCATTGCGGCGGCATGGAGGACGGCCACGGCTTCAAGGCCTACCTGCCCGGCGGCGCCTCCGGCGGCCTGCTGCCCGCCGACAAAGGCGATCTGCCGCTTGATTTCGGCACCTTGGACGACGTCGGCTGTTTCATCGGATCGTCGGCCGTGGTGATCTTTTCCGACGCCGATGACGTGCGCGCCATTTGCCGCAATCTGGTCCATTTTTTTGAATATGAAAGCTGTGGTCAATGCACGCCGTGCCGGGTCGGCTGCGAGAAAATGCTGATGCTCATTGACGCCCCCACCTGGGACGCGGATTTGATCCGCGACTTGAGCGCCGCCATGCGCGACGCTTCCATTTGCGGTCTCGGCCAGGCGGCGCCCAATCCAGTCGAAAGCGCCTTGCGCTTCTTTGCGGAGGACGTGACATGAGCGACGCCATCACCTTTAACTTGGACGGCCAGGACGTCGAGGCCGCGGCCGGCGAAACCATTTGGGAAGTCGCCAAACGCCTGGGCAACACAATCCCGCACCTTTGTCACCGCGACAAACCGGCCTATCGCCCGGACGCCAATTGCCGGGCCTGCATGGTGGAGATTGAGGGTGAGCGGGTATTGGCGCCGTCATGCCGCCGCACACCGGCACCGGGCATGCAGGTGACGACCAACAACGAGCGTGCGGTCAAGGCGCGTAAGATGGTCCTGGAACTGCTGTTGGCCGACCAACCCGACAAAGTGAAGGCGCACGATCCAGACTCGCTGCTCTGGCATTGGGTCGATGATGCCGGGCTGGGCGGCAGCCGCTTTCCGGCCCGCAACGAAACACCGCCACCCGATATTTCCCACCCTGCCATGGCTGTCAATCTTGATGCCTGCATTCACTGCAACCTCTGCGTCCGAGCCTGCCGTGAGGTCCAGGTCAACGACGTCATCGGCATGGCGCATCGCGGCACCGAAGCGCGCATTGTCTTCGACATGGGCGATCCCATGGGCGAAAGCACCTGCGTGGCTTGTGGCGAATGCGTCCAGGCCTGCCCGACCGGCGCGCTGATGGCGAGAACCCTGGTTGATGAAAACCAGGTCTACAAAGGCCGCGCCGACAGTGCCACCGACAGCCTTTGTCCCTATTGCGGGGTCGGTTGCCAGTTGACCTTCCACGTCAAGAACGACGAAATCCTCTATGTCGAAGGCCGCGACGGTCCGGCAAACCAGAACAGGCTGTGCGTCAAAGGCCGCTTCGGCTTTGACTACGCCCGCCATCCGCACCGTCTGACCGTGCCGCTGGTCCGCAAGGACGGCGTCGCCAAGGACGGCCACGACACGGTCGATGCGGCCAACCCCTTCACCCACTTCCGCGAAGCCACCTGGGAAGAAGCCCTGGACCTGGCCGCCGGTGGATTGAAAACCGTTCGCGACCGGGATGGTTCACAGGCATTGGCCGGCTTCGGTTCCGCCAAGGGTTCCAATGAAGAAGCCTACATGGTGCAAAAATTGGTGCGTCAGGGTTTCGGCACCAACAACGTCGATCATTGCACCCGGCTTTGTCATGCGTCCAGCGTTGCCGCGCTGATGGAAGGCGTCAGTTCCGGCGCCGTCACCGCGCCCTTCACGGCGGCCAATGATTCCGATTGCATTATCGTCATCGGTGCCAGGCCGACCCAGAACCATCCCGTCGCCGCCACCTACCTGAAGGCTGCGGCGAAGCGTGGCGCGACGCTGATCGTCATGGACCCGCGTGGCCAGGGCCTGACCCGGTACGCCGACCGCATGTTGCAGTTCAAGCCGGGCACCGACGTGGCCTTGCTGGGGGCGCTGATCCACACGATCATCGAAGAGGGCCTGGTCGACGAACAATACGTGCAGGCGATGACCGAAGGCTTCGATGACATCAAGGAGAACGCGAAGAAATTCGCGCCGGAAAAAATGGCCGACGTCTGCGGCATCGATGCGGAAACCATCCGCACCGTGGCCCGCACCTACGCCACCGCCGAACGGTCCATCATTTTCTGGGGCATGGGCATTTCCCAGCACGTGCACGGCACCGATAACGCGCGGTGTTTGATCGCGCTTTCCATGATCACCGGCCAAATCGGCCGGCCCGGCACCGGGCTGCACCCCCTGCGCGGCCAGAACAATGTGCAGGGGGCGTCGGATGTCGGCCTGATCCCGATGTTCTATCCCGACTACAAATCCGTCGAGGCCGACGACATCCGCGATATCTACACCAGTGAATGGGGCGTCGATCTGGACACCAAACGGGGCCTCACGGTGGTCGAGATCATGGATGCCGTCCACGACGGCGAGATCAAGGGCATCTATATCATGGGTGAAAACCCGGCCATGTCGGACCCGGACGTGCAGCACGCCCGCGACGGCCTGGCCAAGCTGGAACACCTGGTGGTCCAGGATATCTTCATGACCGAGACCTGTTTCCACGCCGACGTCATCTTGCCGGCGTCGGCCTTCCCCGAAAAGACCGGCACCTTTTCCAACACCAACCGTCAGGTCCAACTGGCACGGCCGGCCATCAACATGCCCGGCGAGGCCCGCCAGGATTGGTGGATCATCCAGGAAATCGCCAACCGCATCGGCCTGGATTGGACCTACACAGGCCCCGCCGATGTCTTCAACGAGATGAAGCGCACCATGCGGTCGCTGGATAACATCACCTGGGAACGCCTGGAGCGCGAGGACGCCGTCACCTATCCCTGCGACGCCGAAGACCAGCCCGGCCACGACATCATCTTCGGTGATGGGTTCCCGACCGACACGGGCCGCGCCAAGCTGGTTGCCGCGCAACTGACGCCGCCTGATGAATTACCCGATGACGACTACCCGTTTGTCCTGACCACCGGGCGTGTGCTTGAGCATTGGCACACGGGCGCCATGACGCGCCGCGCCGAAACCCTGAGCCTTCTGGAGCCCGTGCCGACGGTCAGCATCAATCCCCACCAGATGGGCGAAATGGGCATTGGTCCCGGCGATACGGTGCGCGTCGAAAGCCGCCGCGGCGGCGTTGATATTCAGGTCCGCGCCGATAAGGACGTGCCCGACGGCATGGTCTTCATCCCATTCTGTTTCCACGAAGCGGCGGCCAATATCCTGACCAATCCGCAGCTTGATCCGGTCGGCAAAATTCCGGAGTTCAAATTTTGTGCCGTCAGGGTGGAAGCCGTGGAAGCGGCGGCGGCGGCCGAATAGACGCCGTCATTCGACACAACCGGCCGCTTCCGAAAAGTTTATGCGGCGATTAGGTCGAAGGCGATGCTGATCCGCGTGCCGTCCGCATGAAACGGGATCGTGCGGTGATGGAAATAAGATGGAAACAACACCATCAGGCCCGGATCCGGCCTGATCGCCCGGGTTTGGGGCTCGGTTTCATTATGAAAATGATCGGGCAGTCGTCCAAATTCGATCCAGCCGGCCTTGTCCGGCGTGCCTTCAGCGACGATACCCGGAACCTTCGCGTAGTAAACGCCGCTCAGCCAGGCCGCCGGATGGATATGGGGAATCTGATGGCCCGCCGCCTCCATGACGACGCCCCAGACTGACAACATCATGCCCTCGGGCAGTGCCCGAAGAAATGGATGGGCCAGGTCTTTGCCGATGGCAGTCTTGTAGCTTTCGACGGCGGCCAAAATGACTTTCTCCAGGTCGGCAAACGGTCCTTTCGGTTCCACCAGCAGCTCACCTGAATGCCGGCCCTGACGAGTCGCATGGCTTCTGGGCTCAAACGTGAGCGACGGGTGGGTTTCAATATGTGCCGCCAGCGCGGCATTGAAGCCGGCGAGGTTCGCGTAGATGTCCGGCACTTCAATATGATGGACGTGCAGAAATCGATCAAAGTCGATGAGACCCGCTGCCTGCGCCTGGCCCAGGTCTTCGAGGGCAACGGCCTTGAATGCCAGCAGGTTCGTGTTTCCCGGATGGCGGTCGAGATATCCGTCACAGACAGCCAGCGCTGCTGCGGGATCTCCCTGCTGCAGCCGCAGATCCGCGAGGTTTGCGTGAGCTTTGGAAAAATCGGGATCAATTGCGATGGCCCGCTCGAAGGCAAGGGACGCCGCATCAAGTTGCCCCAATTGTTGGCGGGCATAAGCGATATTCAATGCCGCCGCCGCATGTTGCGGTTGATCGGAAAGCACCTGTTCATAGGCCTCAATCGCGTCGCCGTGGTGGCCTAACTCCTGAAGGGCGAGCCCGAGATTATAACGTGCCTCGTGGAGATCCGGCTCCACCGTCAGTGCTTGGCGGCATTGCGCCGCGGCGCTTACATAATCCCCCAACTCATGCAGCACCGAAGCCAGATTGGTCCGCGCCATTGCCATCGCCGGGTCAAATTCAAGCCCGGTCTCAAACGCCGTTTTTGCGGCATCCAGGCGGCCCAGCGCATTCAGGGCGTTGCCGAGCCCCTGCCACGCCAAGCCATGATCCG
>Ga0114932_10006274_pt1 | contig 10205 bp, 12 predicted proteins | sample 2SBtaG_2_FD_87286 | JGI IMG/M metagenome (GOLD analysis project Ga0114932, IMG submission 87286) | Deep subsurface microbial communities from Kolumbo volcano to uncover new lineages of life (NeLLi) - 2SBTROV12_ACTIVE470 metaG | ecosystem: Environmental > Aquatic > Marine > Volcanic ... | reverse complement strand
TTGTCAAACGCATAGACATTTCGGGTGTATTGGTACGGCCAATAATTATGGCGCCGGCATTTAACAGATTTTGCACGATTGGTGAATTGTCTGGTGCGATGATATCCCTGAAGACTTCCATACCATTGGTAGTTGGTCTGCCTGCGGTATCGACATTTACTTTAATGGTGACTGGCACTCCATGTAACGACCCTAATGATTCATTATTTGCGACAGCAGCATCGGCTTTTTCAGCTGCCAGTAATGCTTGTTCATTTAGTGGGTCAACAATGGCATTTAGTTCAGGATTCTTTTGAGCAACGCGTTCGAGTACAGATTCAACAACTGCTGTTGAAGAAAAATCACCAATACGAATTCCCGCTGCCTGATCGACAGCGCTAAGTTGCCAGAGTGGTGTCATGGATTTTGTTTCCCTATTGCGCAGATAGAAAAATCTCGGATCGTAAGCGTGCATTCTCATGAATGTTCATGTAGAACACGTTGTAATCAAAGAGATGATAGGACGCGCCTGCAATTCCTGATTCTCCAAACGCAGGATCTTCCAGTCTTTCTACAAACAAAGTTCCATCGCGACATTGAGCGCCAGTTAAACCCAAAATTGGTGCGGCCAGAGAATCAAATATTTTGCCCTGCGCGGTGTCTTCCGAACCACTAAAAAACAAGTTGTATGAATGCTGCGGGATAACGATACCTGCATGTTGCTCAACGCTGGCTGCTTCTTCACCTAGACTCCATGCTAGAGGATTAGTACAAACAGAAGGTGCAGGTCTTTCTATAACCGAGCCACCATCAGGCATGGTATCCCAATGTATAACGCAACCTAGATCCGACGCATTATTACAGGGTTTAATATTTTCCATCTCCGCGAACCATTCGGGCGATAGCGGGATATTTACCGCGCCGATAAGATAAGCGGCAACCATACGTTCGTATAAATCACTGCTATCGATAATATCGCTCAGCAGATGCATACTGTGATGGGTGCCCTGACTGTGGCTGGCGAGGACAAATGGCTTGCCGTTATTGTAGTTGTTTAGGTAATACTCGAAAGCAGTTTTTACATCCTGGTAGGCAAAGCCGAGGATGCTCTCCCTTTCTTCTTCGCTACCGAAATAGGCAAAAATGTTAGCTTGTCGATAACGTGGTGCGTAGACATTACAACAGCCATTAAATGCGCTGGCCTGGTTTGCCATTACCCAATCGATGTTTTCTTCCGTACCAGAATCAAGATCCATTGGCGAAATCCAACTAATTGGAGTCAGATAGCCAGTGGGATGAACAAAAAACACGTCAATAGGTAGGTCTCCCTGACCCGGAACGGTAACACCTTCAGGAGAAAGATCAGCAGGATCACTTGTGTCCGGATGAGCTGCCCAGTTTTCTATCAGGCTGTAATCCGGAGCAGGAGTGACTACATTGGTAGGGTCAAAATCCCCTGGAGGTCCGGCGATTGCGCCAATTCCTGACATTAATAATCTACCGCCAAGCCCAGTGATATAGAGACCTATGCCAATGGCGATTAGTGCACCAAATGAATATGCGACAATTTTGCGTTTTTTCATGTTATGCCCGATTCCCTTGCATCAACTAATGGGCTTAGCTTACAACTCGATTTATTCGATTGATAGGTACCAGGAATTAAAGACGTCACTATTTTGTGGTTACAATAAGCCTATACCTGTGAGAAAAGGGCAACGCAAAAATACAGCATGGTATTTTTACGCTGGCCCTTTTGGTCTTAATGCTTCAATCTCTAATGTATTAGTTAAAAATAACAGAACAACAACAAGGGGAGAGCAGATAATGCTGATTCCAGAATTTACCTTAAATCTACAAGTTCGCGTCTGGTTAATGACCACACTTGCTGCACTATTGGTTTGCTCAGCAGCCTTTGCGCAGCAACCACCACCGCCACCGGGTGCTTATGATGCGGCTCCCTACCTAGGGCAAATACGGAATACCTATGTCTACGGCGACATCTGGGAACGTCCCGGTTTGTCAGCCCGGGATCGAAGCATGATTACTGTCGCTGTGAATCAGGCAACTTATGCAACTAACGAGCTTCGCTTACACATGGGTCGCGCTTTGGATAACGGCATAACCCAGGCCGAATTAACCGAAATCATTGCCCATACTTTATGGTATTCCGGTTTCCCAACGGGTGTGAATGCCGCGCGAGTGGCAGCGCAAGTTTTCGAAGAGCGCGGTTTGTCAGCAATTCCTCCAGGCGCCTCTTCTCGTCAGCCGCCAGTTAATCCCGAGTTGGAGTTTCCCGAGGCTTACTCGCAAACACCCTATTTGCGCGATTTGCTGAATCAAGTTCTCTATGCCGAAACCTGGACCCGGGAAGAGCTCTCGCCCCGCGATCGCAGCATGATTACGGTTGCTGTGGGTACAGCTCTTTATGCCTCCAGTGAAGTGCGATATCACATTGGTCGTGCGCTGGATAACGGTGTTACTCAAGAAGAGATAAGCGAAATAATTACCCATGTAACTTTTTATTCAGGTTTTCCTACTGGTGTGAACGCTTCGCGAGTTGCTGCCGAAGTCTTCGAGGCAAGGGGCTTGGCAATAGGTGATAGCCGTTTCCCTGGCGCCCCTTATCTCGATGAGTTAATCAGTGGTCTGGTCTACGGTGAAACCTGGCCCCGTAACCAATTGTCAGAGCGCGATCGCAGCCTCGCTACTATAGCGGTGACATTGGCCAACTATCAAACTGATCAATTGCGAGTTCACTTGGGACGTGGTTTGGATAATGGCTTAACGACACAGGAAATCTCGGAATTGATTGCCCAGGTAACCCTATACGCTGGCTTTCCTCCAGGGGTTAATGGCTCGCGAACATTTGCGGAAGTTCTGCAAGAAAGAGGTTTGCCACTGCCAGACTAAGGTACTATCCCTTTTATTTAGAGAAGTGTCTGTACCGTATCAAAAATCTCGGGAACAGCAGGGCAAGAAGAATTTTCATCTGCGGTTCTGGTAGCGCATTACTAGAGTCTATCAAGATCAGCAAGGTACTCATTCGCTTGTTTGATAATTGATTGCTGCATTTCCGATCCCATTCTGTCCCATGTTGTATATAGCATTCTTAGCCGATGGTTTTTTTCTAGTTCGCTTCGATGTTTGCTCATGAAATTCCAGTACAGACTGTTTAGCGGACAGGCTGAAGGTCCAAGCTTTTCTTTTATTTTGTAATGACAATCATTGCAATAATCGCTCATCTTGTTTATGTAGTTTCCTCCCGCAGCATACGGTTTTGTTCCGACTAGTCCACCATCGGCAAACAATGCCATACCGCGAGTATTAGGCAATTCAACCCACTCAATAGCATCGAGGTAAATACCTAAATACCACTGATCGACTTCCTTGGGATCTATGCCCGTTAGTAAGCAAAAGTTACCGGTCACCATAAGGCGCTGAATATGATGCGCATAGGCATGTTCCAAGGACTGAGTTATCGCTTTTTCTAGGCAACGCATGCGGGTGCTACCTGTCCAGAAAAACGCAGGCAATTTGTTTTCTGCATGAAAATAGTTTTTGCTGGCATATTCCGGCATGTTTGCCCAATACAACCCTCGTATAAACTCCCGCCAGCCTAAAATTTGCCGAACAAAACCCTCGACCTGCGCTAAATCGATACCATCGCTAGCATGAAAACTTTTGATGGCCTGCTCAATAACTTCCAGTGGACTCAGCAATTTAGTGTTTAGCGCAAAAGACAACCTAGAGTGATAGAGACTCCAACCATAGTCACTGCGTCCTGTTAGCGCATCTTGAAAATAACCGAATTGAGGCAGACATTGTTGGCAAAAAAAATGAAGAAGCTTTAAGGCTTCTGCGCGTGTTACCGGCCAGGTTAATGTTTCGCCTATCGAACCAATGTATTTCACTCGATGCTTGTGCAGCCTTTCCACAATATCAGCAGTAGGCGTATTAAAAAGTAGGGGTTTGGGAATGTCGTCCAAATCTTTCTGTTTTAGTCTATTTCGATTCTCTTTGTCATAGTTCCATTGACCGCCCAAAGGATTTCCATCATCCATCAAAATCGAGTAGCGGCGACGAAATTTTCTATAGAACGTTTCCATGCGCGTTGGCTTATTCGTCGTAAAATAGTGTTCAATTTCGTGAAACGGTAGCAAAAAATGTTCGCTGTCTGATTCAATAATGTCGAAACCGGTTAGCTTTAGATTTCTAAATTGCTGAAGGAGTCTGTATTCATCGGGCCTCTGGTAATAAAAATCTTTGATTCGATAGCGATCACAGGTTGAGCCAATCAGTTGTTCCAATGACGAATACTTAGCGGTTAACTCGAGGTTAAGATATAAAACCTGATGACCAAGTTCGCGCAAGCGATCTGTGAACGCTGACATCGCTGCAAAAAAAGCAGTGAGTTTTTGAATATGGTGACGAGTGTATGCCGTTTCCTGATATAGTTCCGCGATGACGAAAAGCACGCTATCGTCAGTTTTTTTGAACCAGCTATGGTTTTCATTGAGCTGGTCCCCCAATATCCAGCGTAGGCTCCTATATTCTTCGGCCATAAATATATCCTCAGTCCTGGGAGTAGATACGCTTGCTGCTTATTTCCGGACTAACTATAGTTTCGGTGGTTTGCTGTTGGTGGTTCTGGATGAAGATGAAATTTGTTTACCCAAAAAAATTAGATAGTTAAAGCTAGGATTAAGCAGGAATGGGCCAATATGCTTGATAGGATTGCGAAAAATCGAGGAAGAGCACTGATTAGTAGCATTAGGGTTTAGTGTGAAAGCGGAGCACTATTGCAGCGAGCAATGCGGTAATAAATTCGTAAATTAGAGCTCCGTAAGTGTAAATGCTAAGCGCATCAGTCGTCGCAACTGCGTTGAACAATCTACCTAAAGCAAGACTTCCTATTGCTATAGTGAGGAGCGCCAAACCAGCTTTATAAAAATCGTTCCTCAGTGCTGATAATAAACAAAAAAATCCGAACCCTATCTGCAGTCCACCATACATCGCGCCTATTTCCGCATAGCCATTTCCATTTATCATCTGCAAACCACCGAAGTCAGCGGGAATATTAGGATTGAAAAACCCGAACAATCCATAAACAATAAATACAATTGCTGAAAACCATAGTAAGCCTATACCTAAGATATTATGTTTTTGCATATTATTCTTCCTGACTGATCTGCCAAGCCTATTAAGTGGCATTATAATCATTAAGATGTAAATCACACATTGTATAAGGCGTGGGTTGATTCTGTGATGGGCAATTTAGAAACTCTGTTTAATCATGTTAGATCACTATAAGAGGCCAATGGAAATAATCCAGATAGCCAAGGACCACGAGTAAATTTCAGTTACGAATTTCTATCTCTTTAGTATGCTCGCCTACTAGATTCTGTTACGCAAACACAATTCCTCTGGATAAGGCGACAGAAATCGCTGGGTTTCAACATATTTATTCGGGAAGCTATTGAAATGACTCTTGAGCAAAGTAATCGGCACAATGATTGGCAATAATCCTTTTCGATAATGTTCTATCGATTCGGCTAGTGACTCTTTTTGCTTCTTCAGTAATTGCTTCTTCAGATATCCTTGCAGATGCATCAATACATTCGAATTGGATTTACGCGTCGCGTGGCCGCTCAGCGCCTTCATGAAACTAGCAATATATTCGTTAGCTGCTTTATCGAGATCTATTGATAAAGCATCTGCTAACAACCTGCCCAGTCTCGAGCATTCGATAGGACTATGTGCCATTAACAAGAATTTGTAATCTCTATGGAACTCAAGAACCTTTTTAGCACTTAATCCCTCTTTGACAAGCTGCTGCCAATGATGGTGAGCAAAAACTCGCGTGATAAAGTTTTCCTTGAGAATCGGATCATTAAGACGCCCGGCTTCTTCAACCGGGAGCAAGGGATATTTGTCCATCACCATCTTGGAATAAATTCCGCTTCCATGTTCTGCAGCGGGCATACCGTTATCCAGATAAACCTTCACCCGTGATACCCCGCAACTTGGAGAGCCCTTCACGAAAATGTAACCACTGATACTGTGTAAGGCAGGTAGGGTTTTCTCGGCAAACGATTTAAGTTTGTCAGTTACGTCGAAACTGGCATCATCTGATCCAACAGCCCTGGGATTAGTGGGGTCGCCGACTAGTCTGATCGGCTTTCGGGGTACTCCAAGTCCGATGCTTATTTCCGGGCATAAAGGGGTGTACTCAAAATATTTTTGCAGTTGATCAGTACAGATAATAGAGCGCTTGTGGCCACCGTTGTAGCGCACTTCTTCCCCGAGCAGGCAACTGCTGATTCCTATTTGGATCTTAGACACTATGTAAATATCCTCGCTAAGCTAGAGAAGCAATTTATTTTTAAGTAACTTTCCCTTACTCAGTCGTTACCACCGCGTTCTCCTGATTTGGGAGGGAGTTGACTTCGATCATCACTTCGTTTCTGCGCATGAAAGGAAGAACATAAGGTGCATCGTAAGCCGCTGATTCGACAACTCCGATAGCGTCAATATTGGCCTCTTCAAGACTTTCCAGAAGTTCTTCCTTGCGACGGTTAAAGTTTCGTTCTGTCCATCTACCAGAGTATCTGATTACCGCCATTAATTGGCTAGGTATCAAGCGCAGGCTAATTTCGTTGTTGGTAGGAGTTGGTGCCGTATCCATTGTAAATTTACCTGGCATCATAAAGGCTACTCGCCACCCTTCTTCTGTTTCATTGCGCTGGACAGGCGCTGTCATATCAATCTTTTCACTTGTAGGTGTCTGCTGCACCGGCGCAGTCATCGCAATATCTGTCTGACTCTCATTAGCACCAGTTATGTAACGGAAAAGTCGCATAAATCCCTCATTAGAAGAGCCACGGTAACTCGAGGAATCTTTCACAACAGTCTCCGCAACAATATAAGGCTCATATTGCCGATATTCGACTGATCCATCTTTGTAAACTACCTCATAGTCCGGAGTCTCAATGGCATTGGCATTCATGGCTGTCATCAATAAAAAAAGGGTAAAAAATTTGGTTCGAGTATTCATGGGCAATCTTTGCTCCTATGTAAGTTACTCAATCAAACGACCAGCACTGCAAGTTAGATCAGTTTTCGCGACTTACCTTTATAGGTAGTCCCACAACATGTCTTAGTCAGCTCTTTCTAATTAGCAATCTAAATTTCTAGAGGAGACGTAAGGTTGGGAGAAGGAGTCCGAATGTTTTCTAAATTGAGATTGATACCAACGCTAGGTTTTCTCGGATTAATCCCGTTCCTCAGCGCGGTGTTATTGACCTTGGCAGGTTTGGCGCCTTTGGGTCTTGAGCCCTCGACATTGTTTATCGGGTACAGTGCCATGATCCTAGCTTTTTTGAGTGGTTCGCTTTGGGGCGAAGGTTTGAGGATCGCAGACTCTTTTGAGAGCAGGGCGTTAATTATCTCCAGTAATCTATTTGCGGTGGTTGCCTGGGTGGGACTAGGCCTTAACTCCATTGATTATCTGATCGCTTTAACGGTGCTTGGAATGGGGTATGCCTTGATTCTGTTTTTAGAGTATCAGACATCCCGAGTACTATATTCAAATTGTGATTACCCCTACTTGAGCTTACGTGCTCGACTGACCTTTGTTGTCCTTTCTTTGCATGCATACATGGGGTATTTGATTTTATGAAATCTGGTGTCTTTCCTTTAACAATGTACTTTGATGGTATTTGTCCATTGTGTGTAGCAGAGGTAAAGCAACTGCGTACTCTCGATGCCGATGGAAATCTGCGCTTTGAAGATATTCATGCACAGGATTTTATCAATCGGTATCCACATATAAATCGCGAGGCTGTGAATCGAGTTTTACATGCTGAATATGCAGACGGTCGATTGCTACTTGGGTTGGATGTCACCCAACATGTCTGGCGGGCAGTTGACAAGAATCACTGGTTAGCCCTGCTTCGCTGGCCGATAATTCGCTGGTTTGCGGACATGGTTTACTGGATTTTCGCCCGTTATCGCTATTCGATCTCTTACTTGCTAACCGGGATTCGTCGCTGTGACAGCTGTGCGATCAAGTTACCAGGCGAGTACCAGGAAAAGCCATAACCATGGCTGCTTCTTCGATCAACTTGGTCATCGGTGCAAACAGCACAATAGCGAAAGCGTTGATAGAAAAACTTCAGTGCAATTTTCCTGATGAGCGAGTGATTGCGATCAGTCGATCGGCGTCAATTGACTACTCAGAATCAGAAAGCCAGCGAGTCGATTGGATCGGATCGGACTATTCGGAGCAATCGATGTTGGCGATAAGCACACATATGCAAGAGCAGAAAATTTACTTCAATCGGATATTTATCTGTAATGGTATTTTGCATGACGAAGAATTTCTTCCTGAAAAAAGACTTAATGACATTGATAAGCAAGTGTTGCATAAGCTGTTTGAAGTGAATGCGTTCCAGCCTGTGCTTTGGCTCAAGCATCTAGTGAGGTTGTTGCCAAGAGAGCAAGAGTGTGTAGTGACTGTATTTAGTGCTAGAGTTGGCAGTATTGATGATAATGAGCGTGGGGGTTGGTACTCGTACCGAGCGTCAAAAGCGGCGTTGAATATGTTGTTTAAAACTGCGGCAATTGAGTGTCGACGTTTCGCAAAGAATATCAAATTTCTTGCTTTTCATCCTGGTACTACTGATACGCCACTCTCTGCGCCATTTCAAAAAGGCGTACCCGAAGCCAGACTCTTTCATCCTGATTTTGTAGCCGATCAGCTGCTCAAGTTATTGCGGGACTTACCTGAAGAGCCAATTCTCAATTTTCTGGATTGGCAGGGGGAAGTAATATCCTGGTAATCACCAGGTAAGTGCAAAGAATAAAGTTAAACTCTGCGAATAAGCAAAAGACCAGCATAGCATCTTATATCCTCTTCCCATTTCCCGCTCAGTAGAGTTTTTATCTGTAGATCTAATTCGTCATTATCGGCGTATCCTGTGTATACCAATAGAGATCGGACTGAGATGTCGAATTTAGAAGTTGAAAAGTTAAGTAGTGGTCGCAAGCTAATGGTGTTTCTTGGCATCGGGATGCTCGGAGTTTCAGTGCTAATGAGCTTAAGCGTCTTATTTGGCCTAGTGGAACTTTTTCAGTACGAGTTATTGGGTCACTCAGGGCTGCGTACAATCGCTGCGATTGCAGTTTCAGGTTGTCTTTCAGCTGCTATTGGATATTACGAACAATATTAGGAGAGTCAGTATGTTTAAGAACTCTGATGTTTTTATTCTCTTAGCGGTAACGATATCTTTTTTCGTTTCTGCTTACCTCTGGTTTTCGGGCCAGCAGGAAGAAGGATTATTCACCGCGGTATGGGTCCCTTCAATTCTATGTTTTGGAATTTATTTCAAACTTATGGCAATTAAAGGGGTGAGAAAATGAGTGCAATGGCGATATTTTACGTTGCTATAGGCGTTTTCTGTCTCATGATTATTGGTCTATATATGTCGGTCCGTGAATTTGTCAGAGCGAGTGCCGAGCCTTCGCGCATAAAAGGAAGTATTGGTCAGACGGCAGTAAATAACGATTCTTGGAAAGACAGCGAGTTTGGTACTTAGTATGCAGTAATTTGATTACTCTCGAGACAGAGGGTAAGGGTGTTAACCGGCATGACGTGTCATATGCCTTTTTGTTCAGGAAATCAAAAATGGTAAAAGGGATCTAAGCATTGCGAACGCTTTCGGAGATCCTACGAGGAAGAGGGCTGCCTCTGGAGACTCAAACTACTCTCGGATTTCTAATTTAGAGAATAGTCTGCCCCGAATCAAAATTTTCAAGAATAGTGGGGCAAGCATCATTTCCTATTGCAGACCCGGTAGCTTTTAGTTCGAGAAATGTCGTTGTAGCAAAGGTCCCAATAGCTGGCACGCCATGTTCCATAGATGTATCGAGAATGGCATGCTCAACGGATAATTGATAAGCGTTCTCAGCATTCAATATGCCTTTCGCGATTACATAAGAATCATCGGCATAAGTGAGGTAGGGTATATTCTCGAAAGGACGACCACTGTGTGCGACCCTTTCTCCATGACAATTTGCCATGATCACGAATAACAGATCATCTACAATGCCAAGTGGATCCTTACGTCCCTCGGAAAAATCACTCCAGCTAACGTGCAGGTCTAGATCAGGATCAACCTGGTCTGGTGGTACAGCTTGCCCTGCCTGGGATAAATAAATTTTTGGGG
>Ga0114932_10006273_pt1 | contig 10205 bp, 9 predicted proteins | sample 2SBtaG_2_FD_87286 | JGI IMG/M metagenome (GOLD analysis project Ga0114932, IMG submission 87286) | Deep subsurface microbial communities from Kolumbo volcano to uncover new lineages of life (NeLLi) - 2SBTROV12_ACTIVE470 metaG | ecosystem: Environmental > Aquatic > Marine > Volcanic ... | reverse complement strand
TTCACCGGCACCGATCTCAATTAATGCCTTGTTCTGGTCCGACAAGCCGTTCCATTTGTCCATGTTAATCAGCAAATGGCTAACGGAGACTTGCTGGTGCCAGCCGGGGAAGTAGTTGTTTTTGGCGATCTGGTAGAAACCGAATTTGATGTCCATAGCGGGCATCGAGAACTCGGTAGCGTCGATCACACCCTTTTCAAGGGCAGGAAAGATGTCACCACCGGCCAACAACTGGGTCGAAACACCGAGCTTTTGCATGACGCGGGCACCAAGACCAAAGAAACGCATCTTAAGACCTCTCAGCTGCTCAAGGTCTTTGATCTCTTCCTTGAACCAGCCGGATGTTTCGGGGCCGATTGCGAGACAATCGATTTCATGGATGCCATGTTGGGCATAGATTTCTCTTTCTAGCTCATTACCACCACCAAACTTCATCCAGGCCATGTATTCTCCGATCGCGGGACCAAAAGGCACCGCCGTGAAGAAAGACAGCGCGGGGTACTTACCGGTGTCGTAGCCGGCAGTGGTCCACGCCATTTCGATCGAGCCCTTGGACGTCGCATCAAAGCCTTCATTCGCCGGAATCAAGGCGCCGGGTTCGAAGAACTTCACTTTGAAGTCACCGCCTGACATGCGCCCAATGTTGTCAGCAAACCGCACGGCGTTTGTGCCCAGATGTGGCACTTGGCTGCCCCATGCACTATGCATTTTCCACTTAACTCGGTCCGCTTGCGCTGTGGTTGACAGCGCCGCTACCGTTACTGCTATGGCCGCAAAGGCCAGTCTTCTTCCTACATTCATGAATGTTGCCTCCTTTTTTTAGTGAAATTTTCTGGTGTGGGTGAATGGGTTGCTGAATATCGCGAACCACATGTCGTAGATCACCAGTTAACCGAACTATGAGCTGTAATAGTCTCGACTATTGCGGGCGCTTTTATGAGTACCCGCTAAATCCTCCCTATGGCTGCTCAGTTACAGAGGCAGGAAGTCGCCTCCATCAACCCCACGCTATCACTAATCTTCTGGTGAGGCAAGGCAATCTTTAGGAAAATCCCGGTTGAACCACTTCACAAAACAATCCAGACGGCATTTGGGTCATGCCAGTTGTTCCTGCAGGCCCTGTGAGGGTCCTGCGCGGACATGACGACGACATCCCCCCTCGGGGGGGCAGTGTGCCCAAAATGGCGCGTAGTGCAGTCTGCGAGCTCTCCTCACTGAATCACAATGGCGTCACGATCGGCCGCTTGGATAAGGCTCTTTATCAGGTAACCTGGTACACGGAAATATTCGGGTCGTATTGATGCTTTGAGAACGTAGTCGTCTTCCCCCTCGATCGCCCCAAATTCATAGACCACAGTGTCATCATTGATGGTCTCAATGGCCAGTGTGAATTGTGGCGGTGTTAGCTCATAGACAGCCTCTAAGTCTCTCCCGAGTACGTCGACGATGCGTAAGACAGAAATTTTCTTTGCCAAAGTATCTGCACTTTCCTGTTGGATTGATTCGCCGGGGCCGAGTTCAGGAGAACTCCAAAGTTCTGGAGCAGGAGTAGCGCTGGCGTTCGTACTGGCGCCAGTATCGGGAGTGCGGTTTCTAACCAAGTTGACTACGCCCGGGACAACGATTGCTTCAATATCTGGATAGGGTACTTGCACTACCCGTTCGTCCTGCCACTCTTTCGACTGCACAGGCAATTCGTATGTGGCTAATTTGACCTCGAAAACTGACGTGTCGTTGCTGCTTCGCGCATGCGCCATGCGGGCTCGGGGCGATGTTCCAAGGAAAATTTCTGCGATGAGCACTTCGTCCGAATACAGCGTAATTCGGCGTTCAAAACTATTTTCTTCCACTTTAAATCGTTGTAGCGCTGCGGGGGTTGTTCCGATCGGCAGTCCACGTTGCAGTTCTCGTAATCGTTCGAGAATATTTTCCACTTTCTCTTGATCAGCTGGAAAATCACCGTCAATCGGGATGATCCAGAATCCATGCGCCTTGCGAAAATTTATCTGATCGCCGTCGGCATCTTCGATGGTCAGTTGATCAATTTCAACATCCCCGCTCGTAATCAGGAGCGTCTGGGAGGGTGGGGCAGACAGACCAGTTTGGATTTGGTTAAGGCCAAATGCAAGTCCGAGCTGCAGCACAAGCAACACAGCCAGCAATTGCCCCAATCTCGTCATGATCTAACGTTGCACCAAGAGCTTTTGAAACCGAATTAAGCTCGAACGCTTGGCCCACCGTCGCCAAAACCAGATCCCAAGCAGGCCAGCGAGGGCGACTCCATAGTTGAGGTATTCCCACAAGGCCTGTTCACCCGAAACCATTGACACGAGGGTCCGAGAGAATTGACTTCGGCCTCGGATACTTAGAAGCCCCTGGTCCTCGAGTGATAGGTCAATTACATTTTGCATGAACTCGAGCTGTTTTGAGTAGAACGTACCCATTCCTTCGGAGACCAGCGTCACTGCGAGATCACTCGCGAATTCATTGGAACCGACCAAGACGATTCGAGCCGACGATGGCGAATGCTCGATCACACTGCCGACTACTGGGTTGTTAGTTTCGGTGTTGTTAGAACCGCTTTCGTCGCTCCCCGCCGTCTTTTGATCAATATTGCTGGAAGTTGCGACGAGCGGGGAGATCTTGTCTTTGAAGTAGGACTCAAACGACCCCTCTATGGCGACTGCAAGCGGTTGACTGCCCTTGTCTAGAGGGGCCGCAAAGCCGCTGTCCGGGAATTGGTTGTAGTCCGGGATCACCGAATCATCGGGTGAGATCCAGCTGTCGGGAGAACTTTTTAGCAGCACGATTGATTTGCGGGTGCTGTCCGGGATTTTGTCAATGGAAACCGGGGAAATCCAGTTAACGGTCAGTTGATCCATGCTGGAAGTAATGACGCTGTCCGGACTCAATTGGTCGCCCCGCAGGTCCGGGAAAAGGGGATAAGGCAATCGCTGGATCTCTCGCACGGGGGTCGTCCCGACATATCGCTCTACCGGGACTGGGAACTCGGTATTCACAGGGTCCATGACCAAACCAGAAATAACCTTTAGGCCATGATGCGCAAGCCACTCTTGGAGACCGGACTGATGCGCACGCACTTCAAGATTGGTTTCGACGTGGATGTTTCGTGCGGAGGTGGATAGGAAAACCGTGCCTCCCTGCATCAAGAATTGATCAATGGCGAAAATCTGCCTTTCGTCAAGTTGATACGGCGCAACGACCATAAGGAGATCTGCGTCTTCTGGTACCCGCCCACTCCTCAGATCAGTGTTGGTCACTCGGTTGTTTTTCATCAACGCACTGCCGAGGTATTGGTATCCGACAGAGGTCGGTCCGGTGGGAGGCTCAAACAGTGCGACGGTTTTGAGAAAACCGGGCGCCAATCGTTTTAGACTGGCAACGAGCGTACGTCGAATTGCTTCTTGCCCCAAGTCTTCTGGCATTGGCACCTGAATTGCTTCCCCTCCACGCTCCATCAGCATCGAAAACCAAAATTGTGATTCATTAGAGAGATCAGCACGCTGGGGGCGAAAGCCATAACGTTCACTGATTTGCTGGGCTAGGGCGCCCCCCTTTGCGTCTGGGTCAGAGATGTTTATGATGAATTTTCCGTCTGATTCGTTCTGTAGGTCGGTCAGTACCAATTCCAGGTCGTGGCGGAGCGTGGACAGTCCATCGGGAAGGTGTTCTGTCGGTGAAATGTATCCTCTGAATATCATTTTTCCAGTGAGCGAATCAAACGGACTCCCACCTGCGCGATAACTGGTCAATGCCTTTTTGATGCTACTAGTAATGGAATATTCGGGGTTTTTGAGTGCCACCTCCAGATCGTCACTGCTGCCCGCTTTGAACTCGGTGAGTTCTTCGAAATTCAGCGTTTCAGTTTGATCCCCATACGATACGACGATGTGAAAGTAGGAATTCACGACTCCAGATTGGTGCCGACTCGCTACCTGGAACGGTATCGGTCTAACACCGTACTTGCTCGCAGCTTCTTCTTCTAGCGCTTGATTTTTGTGTGGATCAATAAATTCGACTCGCACCTTGCCGCGGCCAAGCTCGGCATATTCCTCCAACAGATCGTGAATTCTGGGAACCAGTGGGGCCAATAACGGATGAGTCTTGGCTGAGAAATATCCACGGATCAGTAGTGGTTCCTGCAGCTGACCTAAGTACCGTTCCGTGGCTTCCGAGAGCGAATACATTTGGTCCCTAGTGATGTCCACTCGGGCCCAGCTAATTGGCTGAAGCCAGAAATTGGCGGCAACAAGATTGGCCAGCATGAGGACGACTGCGATCCACCAGTTTGCGTGATGGCGAGACGCGGGATTTCCCGCCCAGCAGATTCGCTCTAGCGAAAACAGATTGAGTGAAAGGAAGATGCCAACAATAGAAGCATAGAAATAGAGATCTCGTAGGTCGAGAACACCTCGGGTCACCGAATCAAATCGAGTGCCTGTTCCAAGCAGCATCAGGAACCCACCGATGCGGTAGTCAAACAAACCGGTAATCATTGGCGATCCGACCAAGTAAAAAACAGCGCAGACCGTTGTGGTCAAGATCCAGGCGACGATCGGGTTGTCTGTCTGGGCGCTCATGTAAACACCTATCGACAGGTAGGCGCCAGCCAGAAATAGTGCGGCTAGATAGCCACCAATGACCGGGCCCCAATCTAGTGGCCCTAGCAGCGAGATCGTGACGGGTAATGGAATCGTCAAAGCAAGCGCCACCGCCACGAGTAGTAGGCTGGCGAGGAACTTGCCAAGTACCAGATGCAGTCGGTTGACTGGACTGGTCAACAGATTCTCAATTGTTCCTGCTCGACGTTCTTCTGACCACGTTCGCATCGTTAGGGTTGCTGCCAGGAAGATGAGCAGCACTGGCAACCACTTGAACAATGGTCGCGCGTCGGCGATGTTTCTCGCGAAGAATGTTTCCATCCAGAAAAACAGAAAGAGCATCATCACCAGAAAAGCGCCAAGGAATAGCAATGCCGCCGGTGAGGCGAAAAACTCGGTAAATTCTTTGCGTGTGATTCGTGCGACTACCGACATCTTACGGTTCCTGCTCACGATTGGGTTCATTGACGGCAGAAAAAACACTTTCCAGGGTCCGTCGTTCGGGCTGCAGAAGATACAGTTTTAAGGCCGCCGCATGAATCGCCTCCGCGATGTCCGAAGTGCAGTCACGAGACATGTCGATCACGTAGTGAACGCGGCCATCATTAGTAACCCGCTCCTCAATATGCTGGATCCCTTCGATACTATTCAACACGCTTTTCCCGTCGGCACTAACAATGACCAATAATCGTCGACTCTGTTCCAGGTCTTGGATCTTTGAATCAAGTTCAAGCCGTCCTGCACGCAGGATTAAGACTCGGTCACAGATCGCTTGCACTTCCTGCAGGATGTGAGTTGAAATTAGGATGGTCGATTGAGTGGCTAAATTTTTGATAAGTGAACGCATCTCGTAGATCTGAGTCGGATCGAGTCCATTTGTTGGCTCATCTAGGATCACGACTTGCGGTTCGTGGAGAATTGCCTGGGCTACGCCCAGTCGTTGACGGTACCCGCGGGACAACGTTCGGATCATTTCCGTTGCCTTGTCCTCTAGGCCCGTTCGTTGCAGTGCACGAACAATTGCTTGATCGCGGCCAGACGGAGCCAGACAATGCAGGCAGGCCTGATAATCGAGATAGTCAGTCACATGCATGTCCGGCCAGATCGGGCAGTTCTCAGGTAGGTAGCCAATGCATGATTGGGCCAGCCGGGTTTGCTCGCCAATGTCCAAACCATTTACAGTCATCTGTCCGGCAGTGGGTTCGAGAAAGCCAGTTAACATTTTCATGATCGTAGTCTTGCCAGATCCATTGTGGCCAAGCAATCCGACGATCTCGCCTTGAGCAATTTCGAAACTAATGTCATCTACGGCAATCGTACTGCCATAACGACGGCCAAGGTTTTCGACTCGGATCATCCTGTGCTCGGCTTTATATGATTTTGGTGAAGTAGTTCGAACTGATTCATCGGCTCGATCATTGCCAGCCTTTTACCGTAGTACCTCACGGTTGACGACCATTTCCGGGGCCAGTGTCCCGTCAAAAGCAGCCAAAACATTCTGGTGTAGGCTGCGATCCCGCCGGTAATACCAACCACAATGTGCGTGCCAGCAATAGCGCTCATAAATGGAAGTCTAACGGTTGTAGATCGAGCGGGAAACAAGGTATCTGCTGATAATGGCCCGTTTTGCCTTAAGGGCCTTATTTTTTTTGGCGGTGCAGTCAGACTGCCGCATTTTTTCCATAAGCTCGTCTGTGACGCACCAGTCCCAGTTGTGGGTGTTTACAGAACACTCCCCAGCGACGTACTGGACGGATGATTCACAGGCACCGAACAGGATATAAACCGTCGACGGCCAGGGTATAGCTGCAAAAACATTACTGCGAAACCGATACCAGCAAACAGGATATAGGTCACGATCGTTTTCATAAACTGAAGCGGTAGATACGGGCAGCGTTCCGGTGAAAGAGACCATCAATCGTGGTTTCGGGCAGAGTGTTAACTATCTCGCGAAACCCGAGCATGATGGCGTCCAGATCGCCACACAGACGATCAACCGGAAAGTTACTGGCAAACATACAACGTTCTACTCCGAAAATATCAAGTGCTCTGAGTACAATGTCGCGGTTTGATTCAACGGTCCAGGGATGATCGGTCTGACCGAGACCTGATATCTTGATCATCACATTACAATTCTGAGCCACCTGCTCAATAGCTTTGGACCAGTTCGATAAACCTAGCTCACTTCGATCCGATGGTAGACCAGTGTGATTGATCACCAGGGTGGTCTCAGGAAAGTCCGCTGCTAAGTCAGCGGCCTGGTCGAGGTGCCAATAGGGAATCTGTAAGTCAAAAGAATACCCTAAGTGCCTTAGCTGGGCATAACCGTCCCGCCACTTCGGGTCATCCATTGAGCCGGGTAAACCGCGCTGTTTGGTAGCGTTTTGTTCAGTTGCTGTCGGTTTGTGCCGAATTCCGCGGACCTGGGGAAACGACGAATGGCCTGCTAGGACCTCTTTGATATTGTTCTGATCTAGGCGTGCTTGTGCAACAAAGACAACGGGGTGCTTACAAGTTTGGGTAATGCTAGTCAGCCAACGGGTCTCCCCGACTGGATCTTCCGGATTCCATTCAGCCTCAACGTGCACCGAGCCAATTATTTCGAATTGGGCGGTGTCATCCTCGTAATCTTTCGGCAAATAATTCGTCCGGATCGCAGCGTAGTTGCCGTAGCGGAACGGAATTTGTGGCTCATCACACAGCCAAGGGTGGTAGTTGGACTCTATATCCCAGAAGTGATGATGGGCGTCTAAAAACTTCAATGCTCAGCGCTTTCGTTCTTCAGGGTGGGTGACGCTATCGTGACCCTGTTCAAAACGTTTATCGATATTGTAGATGTGATCAAAGTCGTAACTGCGGGTTCTGACGTCTGTCGATTTTTCTGCGGCCCAGTCTTCATCAATCGCGAGCGAGCTGGCGATAAAGTAGTGGATCGCGAGCAATACGGTCCAGGCCATCATCGGCCAGAAGTGCCACCAGTTTCCCCCAATCAGTTCAGCAATCAGCGTTAACAGAGTGAGTGACGCATAGAGTAACAAGTGTTTGGGGAACAACAGGGGTCCGGGAATATAGTTTCGATGGTCGGCAAAGACACTCATCGTTTAAACAATCTGCGTCGTGGTTGTTCTTCGTTTTCGGGCTTACGTAGATTTGGGTAAGCACGAGCCAGTGCAATGACCCGCAGTGAATACCACAGAAGAAGGAGAACGACCAGTCCAACGAGTAAGGTATCTACAAGATATCGATCGGAACGAAATCCATAAATCAAAAGGTACACCAGTCCAGTCAGCGGTGTAGCGCTCAAATAAAGTGCCGCAAAATAGTTCTTAGCGATGCCGAACGCAATCGCCGCTAGGACGACTGTAATGCCATATAGAGCCATGATGGGTGAACGCCCATGCGGAGTGGCCCCGCTCATGGCCGTTAAGGCGACAACGCCGAATATTATCCCCAAAAACAGGCAGTAGGCGAGGATCTCATTATCCGCCTGCTTGCGGTTAAGTCGGGATAGAGGGACTAAATAAGGTGTCCTCCGGTCGTCCCAGACGTAGCGTTTGTATAGGTTTTCCCAATCAAGCACGTCGGTGGTCCCGAAGATTGTCGAATCGGAGTGTCTAGTTATGCTGCCAACTTACTCGTGGTTGCGGGCGTTTTCAGCGTCTGTGGCCTCGCGCATACGACGGGCTTGGAGTTCGAGTTGGTCGTCCATGCGCTCCAGATCCATTCGTGCTTTTCCTTCAAATGAAGCACCGGTTTTTTCCGGCCATTCGATTGTCATTAGATCGAATCGCCAGTGTCTCGGGCCAAACAATGCAATCGCAACCTGCAGCCAGACTGCGATTCCAGCCAATAACGCCACGATTAGGCCGATAACCAATACAGCTTTTATCAACCATCGATGCGATAGACCGACCAGCGAAGCCGAAATCTCGCCACACTGCCACCAGGCGCAATCGGCGTGTCTATTTAGGGCCCAAGAGTCGATGGTATACACGTATGCAAAATAGATAATGACACAGGTGAATGGCAGCAAGAAGATTGTTATGCCAATGAACTCTAACCAAGCTTTCTTTCGAAAGGCAAGAGTCTCCCTCACCAGGTCTACGCGGACATGGGTATTCCAGATGTAACCAAACCCTAAGACCAGTGCAAATAGTGCGGTATGTGAATGCCACTCCAGTTCCTGTAAGAGCGTAGAGTCAAAAACTGGGCTGACATTTTCCCTCAGCCAAATCTGCCAAGGGTCGCCTTGAATCTTGATAAACTTTGTTTTTCGTATGGTCAGATCCAATGCGGTAATTAGGATCATGGGCAGTGCAAACCAGGAGCCGAATCGACCGACGCGATCAACGAATCGGCGCAGAAACTCGCTCAGCCTTAGCATGGCCGGCAACTCAGCGGTTGATAGCTGGTGAAGCTCTTGGGCTTCTGGAGCGGTGGTTGTGGTTTGGCTCACTTACAGTATCTCCGGCAATGTAGTTTAGAGGTCAATCTAGTAGTCGTAGGCTGCTTTCATCAGCCACAAAGACACGTTCGGTTTCCACATCACAAGGATGAGGCCGCACAGTTGTAGCAGCACAAACGGGATAATGCCCTTATAGATTTCCTGGATCCTAACTTCTTTAGGTGCGATGCCCTTTAGATAGAACAATGCAAACCCGAATGGCGGCGTGAGGAAGGAGGTTTGTAGGTTGATAGCCATTAGTGTCAGAAACCAGAAGGTAATGTCCTTGGAAGCTATATGGTCACCAAAATCTAGGCCCGCGACCAGCGGGGCAAAAACTGGTAATACGATCAGAGTGATTTCAATCCAGTCGAGGAAGAAGCCTAGAAAAAATGTAATCACCATCAGGAGTACTAACAGTTGCCAGGATGTTAGCCCGGCTTCAAGGATGAGATGCTCAACGATGTCATCGCCACCCAGTGATCGATAGACGTAGGCAAAACACGTTGCACTGATGATAATGAAGAAAATCATGGCGATCGTGCGGGCTGATGTGTGGCAGACTCCAGTGAGAAGCTTCATGGTCAGGCGGCGATTACCTGCAGCCAACAATATAGTACCGAACGCACCGACCGCACCGGCTTCGCTGGGCGCGGCGATGCCAAACAGAATAGAACCTTTAATCATAAAAATTAACAATACCGGCGGTAAGAAGCTCTTAAATATCATTCCTGCATATTTGTTTCTGGGTACATGCAACAGTTCCGGTGGTAAGTTGGGGGCTACATCCGGTCTCAGTTTGGCGTAAACAGCGACGAACAATAAATAGAAGAAGGCCAGCACTAGTCCTGGGACAATAGCGGCCATAAACATGTTCCCAACAGAGACGGCCATGAGGTCCGCCATGATGATCAACATGATGCTGGGCGGTATGAGAATGCCTAGGGTGCCGGAAGCGGCGATGCAGCCGCAGGAAAGAGAGTTCTTATAGCCTTGTTTTATCATCGTAGGCAGGGCGAGTGCGGTCATCATCGTCACTGATGCACCGATAATCCCTGTCATTGCGGCTAATACTGTGCCCATCACGATCACGGCGAGTGCCAAGGACCCTGCCACGTTCTTGAGTAGCACCTGCACAC
>Ga0114932_10006271_pt1 | contig 10206 bp, 10 predicted proteins | sample 2SBtaG_2_FD_87286 | JGI IMG/M metagenome (GOLD analysis project Ga0114932, IMG submission 87286) | Deep subsurface microbial communities from Kolumbo volcano to uncover new lineages of life (NeLLi) - 2SBTROV12_ACTIVE470 metaG | ecosystem: Environmental > Aquatic > Marine > Volcanic ... | reverse complement strand
GATGGACTCGTGCGTCTCGAAGCCAAGCACCGGCCCGAACTTGCCATAGCACCCGTTATCGGCGTCGAGCAAGGGTCCGCAGCGGCGGGAATGAGAGCGATAGTGCCAGACTGATGTGCTCGGATGGACAGGCCCGGGTCGGAAAGGGCCTTTGAATTTCCTGTCCTCTTGCGACTAGAAAGCTGACCAGGAGTCAGGACTCCCGACGCCAACCGGAACCATGGAGAGTGCTGCCGGATTGCCCGGTGCGCGCCCAGAGTGCTCCCGAATTGCCCGTTTGGTCCTTTGGGGGCCTCCACGATGGCCGCAATGTGCTGATTGTAGGCGTTCGTTCGTTGGGGTCCGATGGTGAGAGGCCGTTCCGGGCAATTGGGAGGGACTCTGTGTCTGCCCCGGGCAAATCAGAGGGGCTCTCCGATCGCCCATCGGGCTACGACTCGGGCGCCTCGGGCCGCCAGTTCAGGCTGAGTCCGGTGGACCACCCCTGTCGCCTCGATTCGGTGACCAGCGCACCCTGGGCGCTCCTCACCGGCAGGTCCAGCAGATTGCGGCCCATGAGGCCGAGCGAAAACCCCTTGCCCAGCGCCAGCCGCGCGGTCGCATCCAGGCGGTGCGCCGGCAGGTCGTAGGTGTCTGGAGCTCCAAGCGCGCCGACCTCGGTGATGCGGGTGCCGAACACGTTGTACAGCACCGTGAAGCCGAGCGGTCCCTCCGGGTCGTCCCAGCCGACTTGGGTGTTGACCACGAACGGGCTCTGGCCCTGCAGGGCGCGCACGTCGCTCGTCTGGATGCCAGCGTTGTCGCCGAGGTCGACCCGGGATTGAATCAGCGCGACATTGCCCGCGACGTACAAGGCGTCGAGGGCCGGACCCAGTGCATCGAGGCGCTTGCGTCCCTCGAGCTCCAGGCCGAGGTTGGTGGCGGCGTCGGCGTTGTCGTAGGTGACCGAGTGCTGGGCGCTGACGACGACGATGCTCTCGACGGGCTGGGTGAAGCGCTTCGCGAAGCCCGCGATGCTGATGCTCTCGCCAGGGCGCGGGTACAGCTCCCAGCGCAGGTCGAGGTGGTCGATGGTCGCGCGGGAGAGCTCGGGGTTGCCGAAGGTCTGGCGGCCGCCGGTGACGTCGTTGAAGGTGGCCGGGGACATCTCCCGGAACTCGGGTCGGCTGACCGTGCGCGCGTAGCCCGCTCGCAGCTGCATCTTCTCGGAGAGCGACTGGGTGAGAGCGAGAGCGGGAAGCAGGTCGAGCTTGTCCAGCTCGGCCTCGACGGGCACCTGATCGGGGTTGAATAGCTCGAAGGTGGACACGTTCATGCGGCTGTGCTCGAGGCGCGCGCCGGCGAGCAGGCGGGTCGAGCTACTGAGCGGCATGTCCGCCATTCCGTACGCCGCGTGCAGACGCGAGAACGCCCCGTAGTTGTCGGTCTGTCGGGTGATCTCCTCGAACTGGAACCCGTCGCTGCCGATGTTCTCGGCGGTGAAGGCCGATTCCGGGTCGCCGGCGAGCACGTCCTCGTCTCGGGAGTTCGCTCCCTTGTGCATGAACTTGAAGCGCCGGGTGTCGACGGCGCGATCCTTGTGGGTGACGCTCGCGCCAAGCTGTACGAACGGCGGCGCCTCCCCCCCACCGAACGGCAGCTTCAGGTCCATGCCCACATCGTGGCTCTGGTCGGTGAGGTCGCTGAAGAACCGCTGGTTGCCCTCGGGTCGGTCGCTGATCAACCACAGGTCGGTGCCTGGCTCGTTGTCGGCGCGAATCTCCCGCCGGTCGGGCTCGGAGCGACTCGCGAGGGAGTAGGCATAGCGCCAGCTCAGCTCGCCATCCCCCGGCAGTGCGTGTTCGCCCGCCAGCTGCTCGGTGAGCAGGCTTCGCTCGACATAGCGCAGTCGGGCGGAGCGGATCTCGGCGCCGACGTCGCGGTTGAGGCCCTGGTAGATGCGCGCCTCGTCGTCGGTGCTGCGGTTGAGCAGCTGAGTCCAGCGCACCTCGTGGCGGTCCGGGACCACCCAGCCCCACGTGACCAGTCCACCCAGTCCGACCCGTCGGGTCATCTGGTCAAAGGAATAGGTGTGGCTGGGCTCCAGCACGTTGCCGGTGCCGAGCACGGTGTAGGTGCGCTCGAACTGGTCGCGGTCGTACTGCTGACCCCAGGTGACCGCGGCGAGCAAGCCCGTGTAGCCGCCGCCGACGTCCCAGCGGTTGCCGTAGGCGAGGTTCAGGCCGCTGTTCGGAGGAGCGAGCCGCTCGCCCACATTCCAGCGGTTGGGCATCGCCTCGCCGAGTTTCTCGAGCTCGTTGGCGGAGTAGCCGCGCTGGCTGAACAGGTCGGACTCCTCCAGGGGAGAGTCGGAGGAAGCGCTGCGTACCTCTTCGGGCAAGGCGCGGAAGCCCCCGTCGATGCCCAGCCAGTCGGTCGGCCCGGCTTGCCCGGCGGGGCCGCGCTGGAAGGTAGTGCCGCTCGCGATGCCGCCGGTGACTCCGATCGACAGCACGGGCTCGCTTGGGAAGTCGCGGGTCCGGATGCGCACCATGCCGCCGCCGAACTCCCCCGGCAGGTCCGGGGTCCAGGTCTTCTGGATGACCAGGCTGTCGAGCAGTGCCGCCGGGAACAGGTCGAGGGGCACGACCCGGCGCTCGGGCTCTGGACTGGGCAGAGAGGAGCCGTTGAGCTGGGCGCTGGCATAGCGGTCGCCGAGACCACGCACGTAGACGTAGCGCCCGCCCACGACGGTGAGGCCCGTAGCGCGCGACAGCGCGGAGGCGGCGTCGGAGTCCCCGGCTCGGCTCATCGCCTCAGCACCGATGACATCGTCCACGCTGCTGGAGTCGCGGCGTTCGTCGAGCAGCGAGGCCGTGCCGCCGGTGATGCGGGGAGCGCGCACGAAGAAGTCGTCCATGACCAGGCCGCTGGGCTGCAGCTCGAGGCGGTGCTCTCCCGGGGGGAGCTCGCGCAGCGACAGGGTGCGGAAGCCCTGACGGATGACGGTGACGTCGCTGTCGGCGCTGGGCACCTGGAGCTGGAAGCGGCCGTGTTCGTCGGTGCGCGCGTCCTGGGCAAGGCCTCGGACGAGCACCCGTGCGCCCGCGACCGGCGCGCCGTCGGGATCGAGCACCGTGCCCGCCAGGACCGCGGTCACAGCGGCCTGTTCGACGGCGTCGGTCGCGACCGTCGGCTGCTCCACCAGCGCGCTCACGGCGTAGGGACTGACGGTGAGCAACAGCTCGGACCGCCCGTTCGCGGCGACGCGGATCGGCTCGAGCGGGTGGTCGTTCACCACGACGTCGTGGGTGCCCGCCGGTACGGTCAGCACAAAGGTGCCGGAGTACCCACTAATCGTGCAGACGTCGCTCGCGCAGACCTCGACCCCAGCCAGAGGTGCGCCATCGGATGCGAAAGCGATTCCATGGACCGACCCGTCTGCGGCGAGGGCGAGTCCGGACAGCAGCAACCAGCTCAACGGCCCTCCATCGCGTTGCGCAGCTGGTTGGCATTGCGGAACAGTGCTGGGTCGGCGATCGACGCCAGGGCGCGCTCAGCCTCTCCATAGGCTCCAATCTGGAAGAACGCGTACCCGAGCGCGTACGCGATTTCGTCGTCCTGGGTCGCTTCGAGTCGCGTGAGGCGGGGAGCCAGTGCGGCGGCTTCCTCCCACCGTCCCTGCTCGGCGAGGATCGACAGTCGCTGCGTGGCCTTGCGCCGGGGGTCGGGCACCATCGCGTTCATGTACAGGGCGCGCTCGTAGGCGCCCGCCTTCAGGTAGCAGTCCGCCGCCAGAGCCGCGCGTGCTGGCTGGACCTCGGCGACCCGCTGCAGCAGCTCTCCCGCAGCCAGGGGACGGCCTCCCGCAAGGTGGAGCGCCGCCAGACGCACGGTCAGCTCCGGCTCCTCCGGGTAGCGCAGCCGTCCTTCCTCCAGCAGCAGGACCGCCTCACCAACCGCGCCCGCCCCGCGCAGGGCCTCGGCGAGTGCGAGGGTCGCGTTGGCCGACGGCGCGTGCTCCAGGTGCTTGCGGCCGTACCGCTCCGCCTCCTGGAACAGGCCGAGCTGCAGCAGAGCTTGGGCCATGGGCAGCCAGGTGCTCGGCAGCGTCTCGCTCACCGTGAAGTCGGTGGCCGCCCCGTGCGCGTCGCCGTCGTGCAGCCGGACCAAGCCGCGCACCGCGTGGAAGCGCTCGAGGTCCAGGCCCTCCTGAGTGGGGTCGACCTCGGCGAGCGTGGCCTGGGCGCGGTCCCAGTGGCCGTCCTTCACCATCAGCGCCGCGAGGGCGACGTGATCGACCACCTCGGCGTGTGCTGGCAAGGCCAGGGCGAGCATCAGCAGGAAGGCGCTCATCCTTCGAGTCCGAACTGCAGGGTCTGCTCGAGCTCGAGGGACACGGGCTGACCTTCGTAGGTCGCCGGCGAGAACCGCCACCGCTGTACCGCTGCCACGGCCGAGGCGTCGAAGATGTCGGGAGGTTGGGCGTCGAGGATGCGCACGCCGCGCACCCGCCCGTCGGTCTGAACCACGTAGGCGACGGTGACGAAGCCCTCGACGTCCCGGGCCCGCGCAGTCTTGGGGTAGTCGGGGGCGGTCTGCTCGAGCACCTTCGGGAGCGTGTCGACGGCCTCCTCGGTCATCACCATTCCACCCACGTCCCCGAGCAGGCCATCGGCGCTGGCAGAGAAGTCGTCTCCGAGTCCCGACAGCCCGAAGTCCATGCCGGACAGACTCGCCATCGCGGGAGCTGGTGGAGCGCTGCGTTTGGGCGGGGACTTGCGCTTCCGTGGCCGCTTCTTGGGCGCTGGCTTCTTCTTGGGAGCGGGCTTCAGGTCGAAGTCCACGGCCTTGGTGCCGAGCTCGGGCTCTGGAGCGGTGATGGTCTCGTTGAGCGCAGCGGTGCCGACCACCACGGCAAGGGTGCCCACACACATCGAGCCGATGGCGAACAGACGGCGCATCAGCCCTCCTCGATGCTCGTGATGACACCGACGTCCATCGCTCCCGCGAGGCGGCATTGGTCCACGGCTTCGATGAGCTTGCTGGCAGGCACGCCCTTGTCGGTGACGACGAGCACCGTCGCTTCGGTGGCGTTGCGCAGGAAGTCGCGCACCCGGCTCTGCAACATCCACGGCTTCACCGGGGCCTCGTCCACAAAGAACTGCTGGTCTCGGTCGATGTAGACGCGCAGGCTCTTTGTGCTGGCCTTCTGCCCGCTGGCGGCGCTGGGGCGCTCGAGGTCGAGCTTGACGTCCTTCACAAAGGTCGTGCTGACCATGAAGAAGATGAGCAGGATGAAGACGACGTCGATGAGCGGGCTGATGTCGAGCTCGCTGACCTCGCGTTCCTTGCGGCGGCGACGGCTCATGCTTGCTCCCTCAGGGTGCGCTCACGGCGGTCGAGCAGGCGCCCGGCGACCAGGCCGGGAATCGCGACGGCCAGGCCCATCTGGGTGGTGATCAGCGCTTCGGAGATGCCACCGGCGATGCCACCGGACTGCGTGAACATGGCCATCTCGGCGAGGGCGTCGAAGGTCTCGATCATGCCGGTCACCGTGCCGAGCAGGCCCGCGAGTGGCGCTACCAAGACGATGCTGCGAATGACCAGGCGGTAGGCGCCGAGATCTGCGAGGGAAGGCGCCGCGCCAGGCCGAAGCGTCCACGCCCGCCACCCGAGTGCGTACCAGAGCAGCGCGCAGGCACCGGCGAGGAAGGGCATGACGAAGCCGCCGTCCGACAGCAGCGCGATGGAGGCGGTCCACAGCTCATGCATGGAGGGGGACCTCTCGCAGCTGCGTCGCTGGCGAGCCGGGCTCCAGGGTCGTGTCCATGGCCGTCTCGAAGGTCGGTTCGCGCTCCTCGGCGGCGAAGGCGATGGCATCGCGGTCGAGGCGCTCGATCAGCGCGGCGGCGCGGCCGTTCAGCAGGTTGCCGAGCAGCACCGTCGGGATGGCGACGATGAGGCCGAGCTGCGTGGTGACCAGCGCCTCTGAGATACCTCCGGACAGCATCTTGGGGTCGCCGGTGCCAAACTCGGTGATGACCTCGAAGGTCCCGATCATGCCCGTCACCGTGCCGAGCAGGCCGAGCAGGGGTGCCACCGCGGCGATGACGAGGATGGCGGCACCGAACCGGTCGACCCGGGCCGACTCGTCGATGATTGCAATGTCGGTCGCGTCCTCGATCGCCTGGCGTCCGCGGGTGGCGACCGCCGATAGGCTGTCCTGCAGGCGGCCGGGAGCCCGAGTCTCAGCCAGCAGCAGGATGCCCGCACGGAGCAGGACCAGCAGTCCGGCCAGCAGTCCCAGACCCATGATGACGTAGCCGACGATCCCGCCAGCGCGCAGGGTGTCGCCCCAGGTCTTCACGGTCGGGGGTTCGACCCGTCGCTGGCTGCCCTCGAATACGAACGCGTCGACGGCGTCGGGCACAGCACCAGAGGCGAGGGCTGCGGCTTCGGCGTGCTCGACGTGGAGCTGGAAGGCGCCGTCACCGACTGGGAGCAGCGAGCCGGAGCCTCGCTCCGAGACCCCCCAGGCCGCGACTTCACCGAGGCGCACGACGTCTCCGTCGACCTTGGTTCCGTCGGCGAGGAAGAAGCTGCCCGGCTCGGTCTGCCAGCGCTTGCCTGCGTCGATGCGGTCCATCGCAACCGAGAAGGCGGTGCGCAGGGCTTCGGTCTGGGCGTCGAGCCCTTCGGCAGCGGCGAGCTCGTCACGGGAGAGGGAGGAACTGGCCTGCACCAGGGTCGACCCCAGCGCGTCGGATGCGTCGGAGGATCCGTCCGCCGCCCGGTCGGTAGCCAGCAACAGGTCCTCGGCGACGTCGGCAGCAGCACTGGCAGAGAGCAGCTGTCCCTCGAGGCCGGCGACGTCATTGGTGAGGGTCTCGAGGGCGGCGACGTTGTCCTGCTCGAGCTGCTCGAGCCGGCTCTCGAGGGCGGTCCGCTCGGCGGCGAGGTAGGCGTACTCTCGCTGATAGGCGGCGTCCAGGGGCTCTGCGCCGGCAACCAGGGTCAGAAGCAATAGGCTCATCCTTCGACTCCCAATGAGGCTCCGGGCAGCTGGAAGCTCCCGGCTCGGATCTGCTTGTCCAGTGCGTCGAAGAGTGAAGCGACGCGCTCTTTGTGGAGGGGAGACGAGGCCTCCCGCCAGGTCCAGCCCCCATCCGTCTGCTCGGCCCAGCCGGTGCGGCCGTCCTCGGTGCGGAAGTACAGCGCCACCATGCCGACCCGGGCCACTTCGACGAGCACCTCGTGTCCGTCGAGCTCGATGAGCTGGCGGTCGATGGTGTTCTCGCGGGCCAGGCGCAGTTCGTCTTCGGTGCTCTGCCACAGGCGGCTGGAGGCGACCTCGGGGCGGATGGTGCCCGCCTCGACCTGGGCCTTGACCTGTGCGAGCGCCTGCTGGCGTTCTGCGATGCGGTAGGGCAGGCCGGCGTCGATCCGGCTCTGGAGCTGCTCGATTCCGTCGAGCACGACGGGCAACAGCACCGATGAGGCTTCGCTCGCTTCGGCCACTTCGGTGCGGGCCCGCTCCGCCTGCTCTTCGAGTTGGCGCTTGCGGGTCTCCTCTCGGCGAAGCTCCAGCTCGAGGTCCGCGCGCTGGGTCTCCAGTGAGCGCACGCGCTCGGCGGTGGTCGCCTTCTCGGTGGCGACCGCCTGGGACAACAACTCGACCTCTCCGCGCAATGCCGCGAGACGCTCGGCCTGCGTCGGCGCTTCCGCGGTTGCCCCCGCCGCGAGCGCGACGCCCGCCACGACGGCACCGGTCAGGGCGAGCCTAGTTGCGGTCATGGAGGGTCCATCCCGCGGTCCAGTCCATGGTCGGGTCGACTCCGCCGCGCCACGCGACGTCCTCGAACCAGCTGTCGGCTGGGGTCATGGCACCGCTGGCCGCGGGACCGTCCGATGCCGGGCGGTAGTCCGTGTTTCCGACGCTGTAGGGGTCGTCCTTCCAGGGATTGCCGATGACGTTGCTCTCCCCCGCATCCCACATGGCAGTCGTCTCGGTCAGGCCGGTCTCGCTCACGAGTGCAGTGGTGCAATCCAGCACGCTGTGGGTGATGTCGAGCCCGGTGCCGATCTGGGCGACGGTGGCGTCGTGGTCGACGTTGAGGCAGGCCTCGTTCCAGCCGGTCACCACCGCATTGTGAATCGAGGCGCCGGTTCCCTCTCTAAGGAGCACGCCGAAGTCAGAGTTGCTGGACTCGGGCTGCCCCAGCACCGTCACGTGGGACAGTGTCGGCATCGACCGGGGGCTCGCGTCGTTTGCCTCCCCGTTGTTGTCGGCTTCGATGCCGTTGTCGCCTGCGTCTTCGTACTGCTGCAGCACGATGAACTGGCCGTTGCCCTGCCAGCCATCGGTCCAGTCCATCAGGTCGTCGCCGACCCCGGTGACGAGCACGTGGCGCACACTCACCGTGCCGCCAAAGAACTCGACACCGTCATCGGCGTTCATGTGGACCTGAATGTAGTCCACGGTGGTTCCGGAGCCGACGCCCTGGAAGGCGATGCCGTTCAGCTCGTTGTCTGGGGAAACCAGGGTGCCGGCGAACTCGACGCGCACGTAGCGAAGCACCCCACTGTCGTCCGAGACGTCCCTGCCGCCGTACCAGCCGGTGCCTCCCTCCCCGTAGGCTTCGCAGTCCGCGGTGCCTTCGGCGCAGGAGTTGATGGGGGCGCGGCCATTGATGATCAGGCCGCCCCAGTCGCCGCGAGCGCGGTCTCCGGGTGCCTTGGATGAGGTCATGACGATCGGCGCATCGGAGGTGCCGTCTGCCACGATCTTGGAACCGCGGGTGATCACCAGCATGCCGTCGGTACTCGACTCGCCGTAGAGGGTGGTGCCGGGCTCAATGGTGAGCACGGTCTGGGCGTCGTCGTCACCGATGTAGACGCCGCCGCGAATCAGCCACATCTTGTCGGCGGTGAGGGTGACGTCTTCGGTGATCGTGCCCGACAGGGTGCAGACGTCGCCTTCGCACTCGAAGGGGCCGTCGAGAGTGTCGTCGACGGGATCGGTCTCGTCGGTCTCGGGGGTGCAGCCGGCCAGTCCGACTGCTGCGCAAAGAATGAGAATCGAACGCATGTTGGTCTCCGCGGGAGGTCTTCTCCCGCCGCCAATCTCACCCCTTGGTGTGACACCGGACCCACAGCGATGAAAAACGTTGCGACATGGCAGTGACGGAGTGTGTCGGAGGGCGCCTCCCTGTGACGCTCCGGCGACATCTGTGTCGGTCCTGTGATGTGGTGACGCTCCGGTGACAGCTTCTCGGCGTAGGTCTTGAGGTCAGCACGACGCGCATCGTGTTCTGGAAGCGACGGGCAAAGACGCGCTCCAAGGGCCAGTTCCTGTCCTCGCATCCCCACCGCATCGATGGGGTGAGAACCGGCCTGCCCATCATTCCTTGGTCAGGTACTCAATGTCAGCCAGGTCCTTCAGGCGCCCTGCAGCCGGTTGCCTCACGCTCGCATGCAATCCACTCGCCGAGCTTCTCCCGCTCTTCGAGGGACGGAGGCTCACCGTTCGGAGGCATGCGCTCGTTGACCGAGTCCGGACCTGCGGCGGTGTATTCGTCCACGTGGTTCGACACCACGATGATGCCTTCGAGGCTGTCGAAGTCGTGGTACAGCGGTGCTCCCTGTCGCGCCGAGCCATGCAGCTCGCTGGAGTGGCAGCGCACGCAGTACTGCTCCATGAACGGCTGACCGAAGTTCTCGTAGGTCCAGGCCGAGTCGGGCGGACAGGTAGCGCCCGAGGGCGTCGGTTCCGCCACGCAAGCCAGCATGAGGAGCAGCAGCGCGGGTGCACCGCCCATCATCCCGCGTCGACTTCCTCGAAGTAGTCGGCGCACGCGTCGTCGCTGCTTTCGGTGTAGCCGCCGTTGGCCTCGACCCACTCGACGCAGGCCGCCTGGTCAGCGAGGTCGGGGTGCAGGTCGGGAAAGTCCACCAGGCAGTGGGCGATGGCCTCGGACTGTCCCAGAGCGGCATGATCGTCCACGCAGTCCGGGAGGTTGTCGAAGCTCTCCTCGGGCTCGCCGCAGCCAGACAGGGTGAGCACGCAGAGCAGAGCGAGGTGGTTCGCGAACCGCATGCAGTCAATCCTGGGAAGAGTGCTGGTCTCGTGACTATGGATGACCCGTAACCGGGTCCGATCGCGTTGTGGCCACGTTGGCGCCTGTGACAGCGACGAGCGCGGTCCAGAGTGCCTCTTCGCTCTCG
>Ga0114932_10006268_pt1 | contig 10209 bp, 10 predicted proteins | sample 2SBtaG_2_FD_87286 | JGI IMG/M metagenome (GOLD analysis project Ga0114932, IMG submission 87286) | Deep subsurface microbial communities from Kolumbo volcano to uncover new lineages of life (NeLLi) - 2SBTROV12_ACTIVE470 metaG | ecosystem: Environmental > Aquatic > Marine > Volcanic ... | reverse complement strand
GGCACCGGCCCGCTCGGCCAACGGTATGCGACGTTTGCCAATCGTGTTGCCCGCCAGGTTGGGAGGCAACGCCGTGATCTGTTGGTCAGTTTCTATGCTTATGGTTCCACCGTTGCTCCACCACGTGATCCGAAACTGAAACTGGAAGACAACGTGGTGGTCGAGTTCGCCTACAGCGATCATTGCCTGAAGCACGATATCGACGATCCAACCTGCCCAAACAACGTCCGACTGAAGGCGTGGATCGAGGACTGGTCGCGGCGGGGCAAGGTTGTGTTCTATGACTACCCGCCCACCGGGCGGCACATCCACGTTCCGACCGGTTTCCTCCATCACTACCAGAAGCTGCTCCGGTTTCTGAATCGAAACGGAGTGATCGGCCTGTCCGGCGAGAGCCAGGGGGTGTGGGCCGGATCTTCATTGTTTCACTACATCCGGGCTCGCCTGATGTGGGACGTCGACTCCGATGTCGATGAGTTGATAAACGAGTACTGCCGAGATCTTTTCGGTGCCGCTGCCAATACCATGTTGGCCTATTACCAGCGATATGAAACGGGGCTCGCACATCACCCGGGTCACATGGTGTGGGGCGGTTGGGTCTCGAAGTTTGATCCGCAGGTGATCCGCGAGATGCAAGCTCTGCTCGACAATGCGAAACGCGAAACCGATGACCCCGCGGTGCAATTGCGTCTCAAGTTCGTGCAGGTGTCACTGAACACGTTTGTGATCACCCAGGTCGAGAACACGCCGGCTCCGAAGGTGACTGCCAAACGCTTTGATCGATACCGAAAGCTGCAGGCCGAGACGCTTGCCATGATTCGGGGGCTGAACCTGCCGTACCCGATGGCGGCGACCGGCCCGTTCATCGATCGGCTCAAGAACAACGGTTACCGTCCGCCGTTTGAGGCCCTGCGTGGAAAAGAACGTCTCGTGTTGCCGGTGGTCTGGCGATTCCGCACGGATCCCGAAGACCAGGGCGTTCAACGACGTTGGCCGCGGTTGGTCGACTTTTCAGCCAAGCCCTGGCAAGACATCCGGGTCGACGACTTCTGGACGAACCAGGGAATTAGCCATCACGGTGCCGCGTGGTACACGACAACATTCACGGTTCCCAAGACGGTCAAAGAGAACCTGTGGTTGTTGTTCGACATGCTCGATGGAGCCGCCGAGATCTGGATCGATGGACGGCTCGCCGGCAAGACGCCTGCTGCTCCCTGGGACAAGCCCAAGGCCATTGATCTCACAAAACTGGTCAAACCCGGGAGCAAGCATCAACTCGTGATGCGGGTTGTCAAGAAGACCTTCGCCGCCGGCATCAAGGGACGCGTGCGACTGATGGAATCGCTGAGGATCGTTGGTGATCGCTAGGTCGCCTGGTAGTTCAGCAGCGAGATCGACACGTACGGCCGATCGATCGTTGCAACGTGACGACGCAGGGTTCCGCGGGCAAAATGTTCACTCGATAGCGTATTGACTTCAACCAGGGCAGGACACATAGTTCCCGTCGTTTGCCGGTCACGTCTCTCCAGATTGGACAACATTGATTCCTGTCGAGCTTGGTATCATCATGAAGTCGACGTGTGTTTTCGTGGCACGGCGCAGCTGTGGACGGGGAATTGATGACTGACAACGCCTTTTGCAACGGTCCGGCAGATGTTGCAGCAGGATCACGTCGCAGTTTTCTGCAGGCCGGTTCTCTGCTTCTGGGAGGGCTGGGTCTGTCTGACCTGCTGCGTTTGCGTGCCGCTGCGGGGGCGGCGAAGACTGTCGATACGGCCGTGATTCTGCTGTGGCTGGAGGGTGGCCCCAGTCACATGGAAACGTACGACATGAAACCCGACGCTCCGCGAGAGTATCGCGGGGAGTTCTCGCCAATTTCCACTCGGGTTCCCGGACTGGATGTTTGCGAGTTGCTACCACGTCACAGCGGACTGGCTGACCGGTTCAGCGTGATTCGTTCGATCGCGCACCAGGTGCCCGACCATCCGGGGGCTGCCGGCCGATTTCTGACAGGACGTACGCCACGCAATATCAGCGCGACCATCTCGGATCACCCGACGTTCGACGCGATTGTTGGGAACATGCGTGAACAAACCAGCCGGTCGGAGATTCCTCAGTTCGTCTCCAACAAGGCGATGCTGAAAGGTGGCGGACAGGCTTACCTGGGGCCAACCGCGGGACCGTTCGTGGTTGACCTGCTGACACCTGCAATGGCTCAGCTTCCGATTGGCCCGGATTTCGATCGGTTGGACCCGACGTTTTCGGTTAAGAATCTTTCTGTCGACGAGCGAGTGGCCGATCGGCTGGATGATCGGATGGCGTTGTTGAATGCGTTTGACAGGCTGAGGAGAGACGTCGATTCCAATCGGCTGATCGAGGCCAGCGACCGCTTTCAGCAGCGTGCGGTGCAGGTGCTGAGTTCATCGGCAACACGGGACGCATTTGACCTGGCTCGCGAACCCGCTGCGGTGCGAGATCGCTACGGCCGCAACACCATGGGACACAGTGCGCTGTTGGCTCGTCGGCTGGTCGAAGCCGGTTGCAGCATGGTCACCCTGGACTGGGGCCGCATCTCCCGAAAATATCCGACGTGGGATGACCACGGTGATGCGCACCACATTTTCGATGCCATGAAGAGTCGTCTGCCGATCTACGATCGGGCAATTACGGCGCTGATCGAGGACATCTTCCAACGCGGACTGAACCAGCGTGTGCTGGTGATTGCCACCGGGGAATTCGGCCGCACGCCGAAGGTGAACATGGGCCGTGCGAAGACCCCCTTGTGGCCTGGCCGCGATCATTGGCCGGGTGCCATGTCGGTGTTGGTCTCCGGTGGAGGTTGGAAGATGGGGCAGGTGATCGGTCAAACGAACCGCAAGGGGGAATACCCGGCCGAGCGGATTCTTGATCCGAACGACTTCATTGCCACCGTGTACCGTTTCCTGGGAATCGACCCGGGCACGATGATGGTCGACCACCGTGGTCGTCCACTTCCGCTGCTCCCTTCTGGCGAACCGATCCGCGAGTTGCTTTGAAGCCTCTCGTGGGTGAAAAGGTTGCCGAGATCGAGGGTTTGATGTGCCGTGACGGTGAAGCGGAAAGTGGAATGGAAACGCGGCCCAGGTAAAAATGTGGCCGTGATCAAAGGACTGTGTGATGAGGTTTGAAAATAGCAGTTCTCGTCGAAGTCATTCGGCCGAAAAAATCTGCTCGTGAGAGTGTTGGAGTTATGAGACGAGACATGCCGAGATGGACGACGGTTTCCACGATTGCCATTCCATTGCTGATGTGTGGTGTGGCAAAGTGCCAGGAGACCACCCCAGTCAACGCGACACCATCTGCGAACATCTTTGGCATCAAGGCAGGTAATCAGACGGAGGTATTTGTTGCCTCTGATGTCTCGAAGAAAGTGGAGAAAGCGGTCAAGGGGACGTTGGCCGTCGCGGTTGACACCTGGGGTTCGTCCGGACGGTTTGAATACTGGGTGTTGGGGACAGACCGTGCCGCAGCCGTGGAGTTGGCAGCTGCATTTTGCAGGCGTCGTGTAGCCAGGGGCCACATGACGAAACGAGATTGCCTTCGCGACACCACGAACAAGGATCACGGTTTTTTCACCTACCAGAAAATTGGCGCCATGGCGTTGGCAACGGGCCGGCCACGGGGGAGTGCCGGTCACAACGGTGGCGCCGAGTGGGGCTTCCACCGGATGACGTCGTCGTTGCCCTTGGGATTTGCCGGAGTTCTTAACATTGCCGGTGAGGATGAGCAAATCACGATCTTGCACGAGTACTGGCATTCGATTCAGAACGCATTCATCCAAACGCAGGATCACAAACGTCGTCGCGCGCTGATGGGCCCTGTTTGGTTTATCGAAGGTTCGGCTGTTGCGATGGCAGAAATCAACTCGGCCAAGCTTTGGGCGTCTGGGAAGTTGCCGAAGTGGGGGAATTCGTCACATCCGTGGCAGACTCTGCGACAGCGGATGACAAACAAGATGGTTGTTGTTCAGCAAAAGAAAAAAACGTGCCCGACGTTGTTGCCGGACTCATATGACGACAAATGCAGACAATTGGCCTATGACAGTGGCGGGTGGGCGATTGCCTACCTGATGCACCAGCACGGAGAAGATGTGCTGCTCAAGTCGTTTCATCCCAATGTTGAAAAAATGGGTTGGGAGAAATGTTTCCGAAAGACCTTCGGGCAAAGCTCGGCGGAGTTTGTCGTCGAATTTGAACGGTTCATGGATTTGCCGCTCGGTGAACAGGTCAAAATCCTGCCGAGGTTCTGATGCCCGGTTGAACCGAAAGAAAAGTCGCGGGCGGACAAGAGGCTCGTTTAGACTGTTTCTCACAACTGAGCCACCACCATTGAATTTCCACACGACAAATCATGAACGCCAACGAACTTGCTACAGCCGTTGCCGCAGAAACCAACAGACGGCTTGAGGCCAGTGTCGGAAAGATACGGCACTGTGTTGATCAACTCTCAGACGAGCAGTTGTGGTGGCGGCCGGCCGAACCGATGAACAGCATTGGAAACCTGGTTCTCCATTTGTCCGGCAACCTTCGCCAGTGGATTGTCGCCGGTGTCGGTGGGGCAACTGACAACCGCAATCGACCGGAAGAATTTTCCGAACGCGGCCCGATTTCTCGTGAAGATCTGCTTGGACTGTTGGACCGCGCGGTTAACGATTCCCGGGAGGCGCTTGCCGGGATCACAGCCGAGGGTCTCTTGCAGCCGTTGCGTATCCAGGGGTTTGATTTGACGGCTCTTGGTGCCATCTTCGATTCGATTCCGCACTTTGGCGGACACACCCAGGAAATCGTCAACCTGACACGGCAGCAACTGGGAGATTCGTACCGATTCGAGTGGGCTCCATCGACCGCTGAAGAGGGCTAGTGACGTCGGGTGCTGCCGTGGAAGCAAATGCTGTTGGCTCTACAATGAAAACGCTGTGGCGGTCAGCCAGTGACCGCCGGGCGAGGTTTTGAGGGGAAAGGGTCGCATGTTTCACGGGCCGAAAAATTTCTTGATCACTGTCGGCTGCCTGTTGTTTGTGGCAGCAGGGTGGCCGAAGTACATCGAGGCTTTCGAACTGCTGGTTGGCGGGACAATGGTGGATTGCACGCAGCCGGAGAACGTTCCGCCGCGGTCGACGGTCGCCGCAAGTGCTGATGCCCCGGGAGCCAAGCCGAAATTCCGGCAGCCGACCTACGCCATCCTTCGCGCGTCCCGGCCGATCACTCTGGACGGCCGAATGGACGAAGCGGCGTGGCACGAGGCGGCCAACATGGGGCCGTTTCATTTCACCTGGTGGAAAAGCGGCAAGAAGAAACAGACGGTTGCCAAGTTGTTGTGGGACGACAAGTACCTCTATGTCGGTCACATCTGCCAGGACGAACACATCACCGCACGCTACAAGAACCATGACGACCCGGTTGCCAGGGACGATTGTTTCGAGGTGATGCTGGCGCCCGATCCCAGTCGGCCGGAGTTCTATTTCAACATCGAGTGGAACGTGCGAGGGGCGTACATCGACGGCCATCGGGCGAATGGACCGAAGAAACCGAGTGTTCCGTGGGTCGCCAAGGGGGTCCGCATCGTGGGCACTTACAAGGGGACTTTGAACGACGATTCGGACAGGGACGAGTCCTGGACGTGTGAGGTGGCCATTCCGCTTGCGAATTTCGCCAAGTATATGAAACGCGCGTCGTTGAAGCCGGGGGACCACTGGAATCTGAACCTGAATCGACATGGCGGTGACGCGAACATGCAGTACAGCCAATGGTCACGGGCCGACACTTCGAAGCCTTCGTTTCACACACCACACCGGTTCGGGCGGGTGACCTTCGTCAACTCACCGGCTTTGTCTTGGAACTCGCGGTGAGGGCTGGTGCCGTGTGGGCCGTCATTTCTGGCGACCTATTTCACAGACAACACGGAAACCATGGGACGGCCCTTTCATAAACGTGGAAATCCGATCCCGGAATGAACAACTTGCGGCAGGGAATGCCCAGCCACCACCACGGAGGACGTGGTGGTCCTCGTCCGGGAATTCAGGACCGATTGGATTTTCGACTGGAGAATTGGAATACCACGTGGGGCTGTGCCAATCGCTGCACCATTCCAGAACGTTGCCATGCATGTCGAACAGTCCGAAGCGATTTGGTGCGAATGACCCACAGGGCAGGGGGTGGGGCCTGGTTCGGTTCATGTTGGCCGCAGTGGCTTCAAATTGTTCTCCAAATTCGAATCGAGTCGTTGTCTCCGCCCGGCAGGAGTATTCCCACTCGGCCTCGGTGGGAAGCCTGTAGCGTCTTCCAGCAGTACGTTCTTCGGGTAGATTGCCGAGACGATTGCAGAATTCAACGGCGTCCTGCCAGGACACCATTTCCACCGGAAGAGTGTCGGGATCGATGGACCAGCCGAGAGCCTCTTGGCCTCGGCCAACTCGGCGGAACCAGCTTGGATTGGTCCCCATGACGAGATGAAATTGTTGTTGGGTCACCTCGAATTGTCCCAAGAGAAAATTGTCGGTGAGAATGACGGGGTGACGAGGTTTTTCATCGTCCTGGGCGTTCGTGTCGTTGGGAATGGCCCCCATCAGGAATTGTCCCGCTGGAATCCTTCGGAACCGCATGCCAATGCTGTTGATGAGGTCTGGGGCGGGCCTGGAGATTTGCGGAGACCACAAGAGAGCCGACGCAATTACGGCCAGGCAGCCTGCGAAAATCCATTTCCAATGCGATGGTCGAACATTCATCGTCCTGCCACCGGTCGGTGCTTATGCGAGTGTCTCCTTGGCTCGTGGTCACTTGGGAGATCACGCCGATGCTCAGAACTCATTTGCTGGTCCGGGATGCGACTGGGCGGGCACCGATAAAACTGCCGGTGGACGATCCTCGTGTGATCCGAGTCGACGTCTTTGGTGACAGGTGCATGAAATTCGGGTCTGCTGGATCGGTCGAGACAAAGATCGGCCTGGCATTGGTGACAATGCCTTTACCCGGTCCGGCCTGGTGGTCTTGGACCTCATGGATCAGATCTCGGGTGTGAACCGAAAACCTCCTGCAAACGCTCTTTACTCAAACCTCGCAAGGTGGCGATGTTGTTCACCGGGATCTGAGCCGGGTCCGGGTGTTCAGCGACGGCCCGGCTCATCGTGCTCTCACGCAACAGGTGCAGCAACGGAAATGGAGAACGATTTGTCAGATTCTCCAGGTCACCAGGTTTGGTGTCCGCAAACTGGTAGTCGGGGTGAAAGCTGGCAATCTGAAAACATCCGCTCCAATCGTGTTCCTCGAGGAGTGTGTCGGCGAGATCGAGGAACTGATTGTAGTCGGAGAAATTGTGCAACAGGTTCGGCACGATCAGTAACGTTGTTTCCAGAACCTCGGGATCAGTCTCCTCCAGGAGGGTGAGTTCAGAGTGGAGATCTTCCAGGAGAACTTGCTCGGACGCTGCGGTTGAAACGGTGAGACGCACACGACCGGCGTGCCAGGGCTCACCGGCAAAAGGACAAAGGCCTAGCCCCAGTACTGCCTGTTCGAGCCAATTGCGAACCAGAACTGTTTCATTCATCTGTAGGACTCTTTGTCCAGAACCGTCCGTGGCCAAGAGGGAGACAATGGTGGTCGGAGCCCACACTCGTGTCAGGTGGAAACATCGCCTCGTTGGCGAATCGTCTCCCGAAGAGTATGTCAGACTGTAATGAACTTCCACAAACCCGTATTGTCCCGCCCTGCCAATCGAAAAAATGTTGCCCGTCCGTATGCGTTTCTCGCCGTCCTCAACGAGTCATCGTCACCACGTCCATTGCAGACAAGTCGTTCCAGCGAGATAACGGTGACATATCTTCTCCGACAGAACGTGCACTCCGGATGACCTCGGACTGTGGCGGCACGGGCATGTCGAGGGGATGCAAAAAAGCCTACACCGAAATTGCCCAGACCAATCCAGAAGTCGGATGATCAAAATGGACTCGAGTATCTTTGAAGGTTGTGTGCCAGCAATCATGACTCCCTGTCACCAGGACAGGACTCCGGATCACACGAATCTCGTTGCCAAGGCGAAGTCGCTGATTGATGCGGGAATGAATGCCGTGGTGTACTGCGGTTCGATGGGCGACTGGCCACTGCTGTCGGATGCACAACGGCAGGACGGTGTGAAACAGCTCTGTGAGGCGGGCGTTCCCGTTATCGTCGGCACGGGCGCCCAGAACCCGGCAACCGCCGCGGCGCACGCGGCTCATGCTCAGCAGGCAGGTGCTCGCGGCTTGATGGTGATTCCTCGGGTCCTGTCTCGCGGGACGTCGTCGGCCGCACAGCGGTCACACTTTGCCGGTGTACTCGGTGCCGCTCCCGATTTGCCGGCGGTCATCTACAACAGCCCGTACTACGGTTTCGAGACCAAGGCGGACTTGTTCTTTGACCTCCGTCGCGAGTTTCCCAACCTGGTGGGTTTCAAGGAATTCGGCGGAAGAGACTCGTTGAGCTACGCGGCCGAGCACATCACGCACGAGGACGATGACGTGCTGTTGATGGTCGGCGTGGACACCCAGGTGTTCCACGGGTTCATTCACTGCGGGGCGGTGGGAGCCATCACGGGGATCGGCAATTGTCTGCCCGGACCGGTGCTGACGCTGATTGCCCTCTGCAAACAGGCGGCTTCCGGCGACGTGGAGGCACGGCGATTGGCGGCGGAACTGGATGAAGCGTTGGAAGTTCTGTCGACGTACGACGAGGGTCCGGACCTCGTCCTGTACTACAAGTATCTGCTCGTCCTGTTGGGCGAGGACGAGTACACTCTTCATTTCAACGAAACCGATGAATTGTCGGCGAGCCAAAAGCGGTTTGCCGCCTCGCAGCTCCAGTTGTTCCAGTCGTGGTGGGAACATTGGCCGGGCAAGTCCTACCAGGCCAAGTGACATCGCCAGTCCATGTTTTCGTGAGGAGGGGAAAGTGCTCTTGTACAGGATTCTTCAGGTCGTTCTTGTGCTCGGTTGCGTCAACAGTCTCTCCACCGCCGCCGAGCCGATCGATATTGGCTCACAGCGTGAATTGTTCGTGGATGACCACGTTATCGAGAAGGTTGAAGGCGACGCCCGGCTCGACCTGCAGCAGCCGGTGCCGCGAGACGTGGCCCTGGTCACCAGTAAGCCGTGGGAGGGAAATACGTGTGCCTACTACACGGTGTTTGCTGATACGGACGCCTCTGGTAAAGCCATCTTCCGGATGTACTACCGGGGTTCGAACTATAACGCGGAACGCCGCGATCAGACGCACCGCCAGGTGGTCTGCTATGCCGAGAGCCGGGACGCGATCCACTGGACGAAACCGAAACTGGGCCTGATCGAATTCGGAGGTTCGAGAGAGAACAACATCGTGTGGGACGGCGCGGGTGCTCATTGTTTTACGCCCTTCAAGGACACCAGCCCGAACTGCCGTCCCGATGCCCGTTACAAGGCGCTCTCTCAAGTTCACAGATCTGGAAGGCCGCATCACGCCGTGCAGGGCGAAATGACGGTGTTTGCCTACAAGTCGCCTGACGGCATCCGTTGGACAATCAGCGACGGTCCGTTGATCACCAGGGGCGACTTCGATTCACAAAACGCGGCGTTCTGGGATCCCTACGCAGGGTTGTACCGTGAGTACCACCGCGTTCGAGTTCTACGAAAGCCTGGTGGGGAGGTTGTCGTTGGTGGCCGGCCGGCCTACGGAGGGTTCCGTTCCATCATGACCGGCACGTCGAAGAACTTCCTGAACTGGACAAGCTGGACCGAGCCCCAGTTGTTGGAATACACAGACAACCTCGGTGAGCAGCATCTCTACACCAATGCGGTGATGTCATGTCCCCGTGCACCACAGATCCTGATTGGCTTTCCGACACGTCTGTTGCCCGAGCAAGGAAGCCGCGTGGAGCCGATCCTGATGGCCAGTCGCGACGGCCGGAAGTTCAAGCGGTGGGACAAGCCGGTGGTTCCCGAGGACGCGCCTGCGGACCGGAAGGGCAACCGCAGCAACTACCTGGCCTGGGGCCTGGTGGCGACCCCCGGCAGCGACCGCGAGTACTCGGTCTACGCCTCCGAGTCTTACCTCTCGGGGACTGACACCCGGTTGCGGCGTTTCACGTACCGCGTGGATGGCTTTGTGGCCCTCCGCGGAGGCAAACGAGGTGGACAACTCACCACGCGTCCACTGAAGGTTGCCG
>Ga0114932_10006265_pt1 | contig 10216 bp, 11 predicted proteins | sample 2SBtaG_2_FD_87286 | JGI IMG/M metagenome (GOLD analysis project Ga0114932, IMG submission 87286) | Deep subsurface microbial communities from Kolumbo volcano to uncover new lineages of life (NeLLi) - 2SBTROV12_ACTIVE470 metaG | ecosystem: Environmental > Aquatic > Marine > Volcanic ... | reverse complement strand
TCTCAACTTTAGATTTCTTTTTTGATTTTGTGTATCTAAGAAATGTTCTACCTCGTGGTATTACATCTACATAAAACTGATATACATTTTTTGGTTTTAATTCCCAATACTTTTGTATTTCATTCACAACCTGTATCCATTCTGATTTCATACTAAGAAATCTATGAACCATATAGTTGCTCCAAGTTTTCTTATCACCTTCAGAAAGTGAATCCCAATATAATGTATTTTGTACATTTGTAATTTGCTTTATATGGTCGAATAATGATTTAGACATAATAACCTTTAGATATATATAAATAGTTTATATTGAATTGAAACCGTCAATAAATTTTAATAACCAATTGTTTACTTTTACATCAATTAATAATATAATTCTATCTGTATCTCCATCATTAAATAACGTATGAATTTTAGTAACATCAAAATGATACATTCTTCCAATCTCTAAGTTATACCAATCATATCTACCTTTGAATCTTCTACCAAAATCTTCTTGAGTATACGTATTATCTGCTGTCCACCCTTCTTCAATCTCATCATAATGTGAAATATATAATGGACAATTATCATTCTGAATTATTGGTATTTGAAATCTCTTCACATCTACTCCCACATCTTTATCATGATGTAAACCATAAGAAGTATGTGCCTTTCTTCTCATCAATCTAAATGAAGTTATCTCTGTTTCAAAACTATCAAATATTTTTTTAAAGTATGGTGTATAATCTAATACTCCTCGTAAGGGAACATTATTGTGATGACTTAGATGTGGTTCTTTTAAATCATAAATACTTGGTAAAGATATACAATGACCATACGCTCCATCTTCGTATTTGAATCTTCCTTCTACAAATTTTCTATCTTGATTTAACTTTTCTAAATTATATTTTTTATTTAGTTTTACCAAATTTGACTCTATAACTATCCAATTGTTGGTGGGCCTACATAAAAGTTTACTGCTAAACTTTGAGATGTAAAAAATGTACTATGATCTTCTAAATCTATTCCATAAAAAGTTTTTAATGATCCACTCTCTATTGCAATAGAATCTACATTTACTTCTGACTTACCTGGATTAATTAACTTATAACCTGTTTGTATACGTCTTGGTTCACAAAAACGATAAACGTTACTGTCATCTTTAACTAATAATGGCTGAAACAATGAAACTTCTATATTATTATTAATTTTAGCCCATTTTGTATACCCAAAAGTTTGTGTGGATAATACATCAGATGAACCTACAGTCAAGTCCGAAATACTTGAAGATTCCCAACTTCTCCACGCTTCATTAAGTCCAGATTCGGTTCTATCATCTTGTTGTAACGTGACATACATTTTACCCGAAAATTCATTACTAACATAACCACATTTTACTGTCGAACCTGAAGTTACACTTTCTATGTTAGTATAATTTCCATCATTCATAGCTATTTTAGTACCAGCACCAAATGTTCCAACATACTTAGTTGGTTTAAAATTCCATTCAGTTGAACCCGAAGTAGTGTATTTATCATTATATTGCCAATATGATAAACTACCCTCTGGTCTTAACCAAGTAGAACCACTACAATGTATCAGTACATGACTGGATACAACTACTGGATATCCATCAGAATCCACGTCAGGTGGTATAAACGATTCATGATAAGTACTACCAGTTATAGTTGGAAGAGTAGTATTAGAAACATTATAAAAAGTCAAACCATGTCCAGCATCCACACCCGGTACTTTAACAACCACATCTGGCCAATCATCTCCATTAGCATTTACAGTATAAGTACTTCCTGTGGGTGGCATTTCTACACCTAATTTACCTGCACTTTGACTCGCTACCCAATTTCTGAAAGATAATTTATTTCTTGTAACTTCTATCAAACCTTCTGGTTCTAATGGACAATTAACTACATAAAATGTATCCGCGTTCTCGTCATCATCCATTGTTGCATGTAAAACTCCTGCCGCGGGGGAACATGGATATACCCAAGTTGATTCATATTCTAAATTATGGTTAACAGCACTTTCACTTGCACAAGTTACCCAATAATCACCTGGTGTACCTGAACCTGTATCATAAGATGAAAACACATAGTGAACTTTATCATACAAAGAAGTAGAAACCATTGCAGATATTGCATCAAAATTAAATCCTGTTGCACCTACTGACATTGCATTCCATAAACCTACATCTGAATTTACTTCAGTTAAGTACAATTGACTTCCTGATGGTGTGAAATCCATACTAACAATTTCACCAACATTGGTATCTCCACCACTACCATAAAATCCCTCTGATCCTGTAGCCAAAGCATTTCCCAATGTAAGAGAAGTTGCTTTCAAAGAAGCACTGTATGTGCTATAATTAAATTCTGCCATTTTATAATTTCCTATTACTCAGTAATAAATATCATATCCCTAAAAATTAATTGGATTACTATACGTCCAACTTACGAAAGAAGTACGTGTTCCCTTAAATACTGGTTTAATTCTATGAAAAAAGAAGGCTGGAAATATTACTGCCTCACCAACCTTTAAATCTATAGTTGTTTTATCTCCATTAAAAATTTCAAATTCTCCACCTTTCTCTGGTTTATTTAATAAAATAGAAATTCCTAATCTTTTTCCTCGACTCATATCATCATGATGCCAAGAACAACCATTTCCGTTAGAATATTCTTTTATTCCAGAATTCCATAAACCTTGATTTTCAAACTTAAAAAATTTCATATTTACCATATCTATACATTCTCTCACTTTCTCAAAAAACCACTCATTTTCATCTGAAATTTCTAAATGCCAATAAGGAAAGTTAGTATGTCCAAAAGTATTGTTAGACTCATCAGGTATAATATTATATTTTTTATCATTCATTTCTTGAGGTGACTTTATAAACTCACCCTTAGAATCAATTATTTTCTTACACTCTGATTCAGAAAAAACTTGGTTAAGTACTATATTATCCATCATTTAACTCTTGGAAAGTCAACTTCAGGTATTGAATGACTTAAATACCCACATAACTTCTCCCAACCATCTCTATCATCAATAATATTCATATTTAAATAATCTATTTTCTTTTTATCTAACCATCTTAAATTACTAACGTGCTTAAACATTGCCTTTTCCTCAACCCATCTCTTCTGGTATTCTGGATAATTTTCAAATACTTCTTTATCTCCCACACCTAACCAATTCCATGAATTTTCAATTCCATCTTCTAATCTTTTTATTTTATCTCTCAAAACAGAATCTACATATCCATCCAAATCACGAGTCAAACTAATATATTTAGCACTTGGGTACTCATCTATAATATGTGAAAAAACTATTGGTTCAAATATAGGATAATCTATATAACAATCATAAGTATCTACTTCACTTAATATTGGTTTCGCAAAATGTAAATTCCAACCAATCTTTTCAAGAAATTCTCCACCACCACCTGTATGTAAAACATTATATCCTAAAATTTCTAAAGCTTTAGCTAAACTTTTAGTACCAGTTTTATTATATCCTAATACAAATAGTTTCATTTTACAGTTCCAAACTCATCTAACCAATTTCTACCAACGTGTCCCATTTTTTTCACAATCTTTAAAGACTTCCAATTCCAACCATCTTGATAATTCACATCAGTAATGTAACCATTATTATAACTCCAATTATAAGAAGCTGAAATAAAATCTTTTATAAATGTAGGATATTTTCTATTACTCCTATATTTTGAATGACAATACCAATGACCTGAATAATGATGATGATCGGGTAACTCAACTTCAGCACTCCAAGTCTTATGATCTTCTATTGTAAAACTATTAGTAAAATACCAATCCCATTGAACTCCCATTCCATTATGAAATGCCATTTTTAAAATATGTCCTTCTTTAATCCTTTCTACTGCATCTACAAATGTCCAATTATACTTCCAACCCAGCTCTTTATCAGATTCCCATAGTCCTAATTTAATTTCTGATTCTCGTTTATATAAAGAATCTAAATCAGTAATAACCTCGAACTCTATATCTTTAAAATCTACATCTATATCTTTATAATTTCCCATGTCATTCTCAGCAAACCACCAATTCTCATCACCAAGTCTATACCAACCAACCTCATTCTCTACTACATTTTTATATCCATGTTTTTTATTATTATTAAAATAAACAGGATAATTAAAATTAACATCTTCACCCTTTTGACTTATCAGAGCATACATAAGTCTTTCTAATCCCCAACCCCAACATCCAGAGGAAACATCTTTTGTTTGAGTATTTTTTATATTAAATCTATTATGATATAATTTACCAACAAAATTAAAAGAACCAACTGGTAAATACTTTTTCTCATTTGGAAAATATAATTTAAATTCTATCTTCGTACCATTCATTCTTTGGGCTCTTCTTTTAGCCTCAACACTAGCACCAAAAAATGGATCTGTAGCGTTTTCAAATTTATAATCTAACTTCATATATTCAAAAATCATTCTTACATACTCTACTGATTTAGCAAAACAATTTTCAACATAATCATGACTACCTATATGAACAATTTCTTGTCCTGTAAAGTTTATCAATCTTGTTAAATCATTCAGTTCACCATCTTCAAACCTACTACATTTACCAGTTAAAATGTGAGTCTTATTACCATCTACAAAATCATCAGCATAATAAGAGTACATATGATAGCACACGGTTGGTGAGTTCATTCCTATATCAGAACCATCCAAATGTCTATGTATCATTTGAGCCTGGTTAGAAAATGAATTAGTATAATTACTTCGAGTTGTATTCTCTGGTGATAATATGGATGGTGTTAATAATTCTTCACCATCAAAAACATCTTTTATAAAAGATTTAGTTTTTTCTTGTATTTGATAATATAAATCAACATATTTATCACTTAAAACAAATAATCCATTACCTACTTGTCTATACATTGTATTCCTTATTATTACTGTAAATAAATTTTCTTAAATCCTCAGGTATTTTTTCGTAAACTTCTTTTTTATTTAACTTACCTACTTTTCTATCAAAACCCAATTTAGTATCAATTGTAGGAAATCTACTCACTATTGAATTAAATAAATAAACCATAAATGGATAGTCAAATGTAGGAATACTATCTTCTATAGCTGAATCCCACTCTTCTTTATTTATAAAAAATCTAACTTCATCATAATCTTTTTCATCAATACAAATATTTGCCGCGGTAGTTATAGTGTAACATATATCCGCTGAATGTGGTGGTTGTGTAATTTTATCCACTCCATTATAACTTAAATCCGCCGATATCCATTTAAATTTTCGTGTGTTTTTCTCTAACCAATTTGTAATATGTTCACACGCTTCAGTTTCACCTTCATATCTTGGATGATTTCTAAAATATAAATGAAATAATGTTATGTCGTGAGTAGTTTCTTTTAATAACCTATAAACTCCATAGGTACTTTCAACTCCTCCAGATAAACATGCTAATATCTTAGACACTATCTTCTAATCCACTACCATCTAATAGTTTGGGTGGAACTGCCCCACAATTACCACAACTATAAACTTGAACTGGAACTAATCCTTCTTGTCCATTTGGTGACATAATTGCAGATATTCGTTTGATTACAAAAGAAGTAATAAATAAATAATTATCACATTGTTCACATTGTAAAGTATCTTCCTTAGATAAATCTATAGTTTCTTGTTTTTGTTTTTTTCCTAATGGTTTCATTGGTTTTGTACTCATTTTATAACTCCTATTATTTCAGTAAACATTGCCATAATATTAATCTCTTTATCAACAACTATGGCATCTGATTGTTGATACTTACTTAGAATCAAAATATTTTCAGCTATATGTCCTTTACCCCAGTCATCTACGGTATCAAACAATAATCTAAACAAATCACTAAAGTCTGTAACTTTTGAATCTGCTAACAATTGACGAATGTTTTTAAATGAATTCTTTTTATCTTGTGTTTTTAAAATCTCTAATACTTGATTCTTATAATCATTCTGTATAATTGAACTTTTATCTATTACAAGTTCATTATTTACTACTTGTCGTTGTGCCCCATTTATAACTCTACGAATATCTGGATAACCACCATTCACTATTGTTACAATATTATCTAACTCATATTTAACATTTTCATTATCTAATATATTTGACATATGTTGTGCTACTTGTTTTCTATCAGGTGGAACTATCTGAAATGATTGACAACGACTTTGTATCGGGTCAATTATTCTCTCCACATAATTACAAGTCAATATAAAACGACAATTCTTAGAAAAAGTTTCCATAAGATTACGAAGAGCTGCTTGTGCATTTGGTGTAATGTAATCACACTCGTCCAAGATTATCACTTTCATATCTTGGAATCCAAGTGTTGATGCAAAGTTCTTCACCTTATCACGAACTACCTCTACACTATTCTCATCAGATGCATTAATATATAGATAATCACAATCTATATTATTAACCAACAATTTAGCGAGAGTGGTCTTACCTGTACCAGCCCTTCCGTATAGTAGAAGATGTGGCAAGTCTCCACTCTCAAGGTATAGTGATACTTTACTTTTGAGATGTTCATTCCCAATATAAGTATCCATTGTGGTAGGCCGATATTTTTCCACCCATAAAGAGTGTTTTATTTCATTCATCTACTTTTTCCCATTTATCATTAGATGTTAATTTAAATGAACCAACAAATATTTGATCCCATTGTTCTGGTTCTACTAAACTCAACCACAAATACCCCTCTTCGTGTTGATATAAATAATAAGTATGTCCTAAGATTGGTGTAAAATTATATTTAGCATCATAAACTAATTTATTCCACTCATATTCTTGCATCAACTTAATATATTCTTCTTTGATTTCATCAAATCGAGTCTTAAAATAATGATTAGTTGAAATTAGTTTTTCTTCCTTCCAACTACTAATATTTGTCGGTTTAATTGCTGGTGCTCCAACATTACTTCCATAAGGTAATATACCAGGATTATCTGATACATTATCTGGTTTCTTTTTATTTTTACTCACAATTTTTTCCAAATCCAAATTGGTTCACAGAACCGTTTATCTTTTGTTTCTTCTGCTCTTTGTATTGTCGTATCTTGAAACCTCTCATCACTTGCCTTTGCCATTCCAGCTCCACCACTATTAGGTCTTTTTGCCATTTCCATACCAATACAACCTTGATATTCTGAATCACTAAATGTTGATAAGAAATCATTCATAGGATTACAAATCTCTACCATATTTCTTTGTCCTGCAGTTCTTGCAAATACATCAGCAATGTTCACTAATAAATATCCACCACTCTTTATAGAAACCCATAAATTTTTAATAGTTTTCTGTAAAAAGTTTTTATTCCAATCATCTATTTCTTTATAACGAACCCAACTTTGAGTATCTTCATAACTATATCGTTCAACACTAAAGTATGGTGGTGATGTGAATACAGTATCAAACTTATCTTTATACTGTTCAAAGTCCACATCTTCTGCTGGTGATTCTATAAACTCACACTCTTTATCAATTTCAAATAAACCATTATGTTTATTGTAAAATTCTTTTTGTTCTTCATAAATAGGATGATTTTCTTTTCGTGGATCTATTCCGAGATAATACTCACTATATTCACTTGCATAAAATCCTGATAATCTATCTCCCCAACCTGCACTAAAGTCTAATATACTCTTACTATTTAACTTATCATATAATACTTTAGCCACATTCGGTTTAAACTGAGAACAGATATACTTTCTCAATCCAATCATAGTTCTAAATGCACTTTTATCTATCTTTGGAAGTTTTAGTGAATATGCAGAACCAATTAATGTTGTCATAAACTTATGATTACTCCAAGTTCTAAGTGGGCCTGGTGCAATTGTTCCATCAACACTCCATCTATTTGATTGTTGAAAGTAATTACTTGAATCATTACCTGTATTAATTCTTCGAAAGTATTGTTGTTTACCCTCAAATGTTAAATCGTAACGATATTTCGTACCTTCTCTCGCAAACCATTCACCATCCACCATCAATTCATTATGTCTCATACCTTTAAGTTTTTGTAACCCTTTGTATGCATCATTTTCTGTAATATCCATATATGGTGGTGGATATGTCATTGCAACTTTAGCAAGGCTTTCCCTCACATCTTGTTTTTCAAATGTTTCTTTAATATAATTCCATTCATCTTCTTTGATTTCAAGATATGGAATCATATCTAAGAACTTATCAAAGTAATCTAAATACATTAATTAACTTGTTGTGTTGCTACCAAATAATATTCTGATTCAAAATCATCTATTTCAAAGTTTAATTTTATTAAACCTTTACTCGATATTTTCATATCAACACTTTCACACTCCTTATTTGACTGTAATATATTCGAAAACATATCAGCATTAAAACTAACAGGTGGTATTTCTTTAAAGGTATCTACTTTAACTGGAATAGTAACTCTATTTGTACCAACATTACTAAATCCAATCACAATATCTACATTATCGTTTTGTGCAAGAACTGTAAAAGTATCACTTTCACTTAATGCCCCATTACCAACGATAAATGTATTGATAAAATACTTATCAATTTTTAAAGTCAAGTCCCATTCGTCTGGTAAATTCTTCAATGGTGGTGGTGTTGGAATTACAGATAAATCACTCAACATATACTTTGAAACAGTACCATATTTTTTATCTGTTAAATCTACACTCACAAACTTATCTCCCATACGAGAAAGTTTAAAATCAAGATCATCTCCAATTACTGATAATAAAGCCAAAAGTTGAGGTGTATTGTAAACACCCAAGTCAGAAGCCTCTATACCTTTTGATTTTCCCCAAGTAACACTACCAAGAACAGATTTATCACCTGTAATAACTCTTGTAGACAAGTTTGTACCTGAAGATTCCCACTTAGCGGATTTAATCTCAGTTCCTAAACTATATTTGTTAATGAATCGTATTAGTTCACTTTTATTCATAACCATTATTCCTTATTTATCATTGTTATATATACATATATATTAGTTTTCTCAAAACTAAAAAAATCTTTCAATACTTATCTGTTTATCCACAACTGCTTCCCATTTCATAGCGTCATAGAACATACCGAGTTTTTTACTCATTGCTTGTTCATACATTTTGTTGTGGTCTATCTTATTTTTAATCATTTCCAAAATTTGTGGAGGATCCTCATAACCTTTATATGCAATTGTATCAAATCCAAATTCATTATCTCTCAAATACACCCATTTAATCTTAGTTCCATTAGATATCTTTTCATATTTCCTACCCTCGTACCAATGTTGTAATAATGAATTATAATTTATTGCTGATTTAACGTGAACTGGTGCACCCTTTTTAAATGTCTGAAATACCTCATCACTCTTTTCTGTATACTTTTGAATACCTTTTACTCCGATAGGATTTGCCATTACATCATAGTGTAACATATGCATATTACGTTTGAACTTACTGATTCGTTCATCTATTTGTTCCTTTGGTACATCAGCTAAAATATCCTCTAACACACTACTCAATAACTTTTTCATAGCAACTGCAAAATTACTACGAACAGTATCCAATCCTTTAACGTGAATCTTATTTACTTTACGACCTGCGTCATTAATAATTCTTAATCCATATCTTTTCTTTGTAATAAACAAACCTGTTTTAGCAATAACCTCTTGTTTAATATCAAACACGTGTTCATCAATATTGAGAAACTTCTTAGCAAAATAGTTATAACTTTGATTTAAATAATCTTGTACTTCACCACATACTTCTGAAATCCTTTGTGTCATCATAGTTTCTGATAACTTTTCGTTTGGATATCGTTTTTCAATTAAAGGAACTGCAGATGCAAAAATACTATCAGTATCAATATAAATAACGTGGTCTTTCGTATCACCCAATTCTTTATTATAAAAATGATTTGTAATCTTTTTACTAAATTTAATTAATGACTGACCAGTTAATGTGGTTGCTTCAGCATTATCCAAATCATAAAATCTAAATACTGGTAAACCTAAGACACCATATAACGAGTTTAATATAATCTTTTGTAAATACTGTCGTCTATCAAAATACTCTTCTTTTTCTTTATCACCTTGTTCATTAAACTTTCTCACAAGTTTTCTCATCTCAACTCGTTCATTAAACCATTTAGTTAAAAGTGCTGGAATTAATCCTTGTTTATCTGT
>Ga0114932_10006262_pt1 | contig 10219 bp, 9 predicted proteins | sample 2SBtaG_2_FD_87286 | JGI IMG/M metagenome (GOLD analysis project Ga0114932, IMG submission 87286) | Deep subsurface microbial communities from Kolumbo volcano to uncover new lineages of life (NeLLi) - 2SBTROV12_ACTIVE470 metaG | ecosystem: Environmental > Aquatic > Marine > Volcanic ... | reverse complement strand
TTCTGATACCACGGTAAAGTTGCTAAAGGTTGTAACCCCTCCCGAGTTTATTTGCGCGTCATTTTTGTTGTAAACGGCTCCTTGGCAGTTAGCACCTTCTCCTTTGATCCAAGTCAAAACCACATGATCTCCTTTACCTACTTTTTTAACATCTTTTGCGACGTCGATGACTTCACCAGCTCCCTCATGACCCAACAAGTGTGGCAGATAATTATCAGGACCCCGATGGCCTCGGGCTTCCATAAGCTGACTTCTGCAAATTCCACTGTAGGCCACCTTAACGAGAATCTGTCCTGTATTTAAATTTGGAACTTTGATGTTTTCTTCAACCACTAAGGGCTCACCTGTTTTGTAAAGGACGGCAGCTTTCATGAATCCTGAATTTTGGTTGGTATCTGACATTTTAGGAGTTATTGTGAGTTTTCTGCATGATGCCTAAAAAGAACTGTTTGAATAAAGGAAGGAATCTCAAGACTACCAAGTTCCTTAAAATTAAAACATCGTGCGGCTTGTCCTTCCATCAATTGATGCTGTTCCCAAAGCTGAGTGACATCCGCTTCAAAAAAAAAGTAGGCGGTCAAGGCCCCTGACTCATTCATTCTCTCGCCATTCCAGAGAAATCGAAAATTTTCAGGAGATATACAAAGCTCTTCCCTTATTTCCCTGGCTATGCCCATCTTTGGAGGTTCCCCCTCATTTAGCCCACCTCCAAATAAGGACCATTTGCCGGAAGCTGATATTGCCGGGTTATTATCCCTTAACTGCAATACATATTTCTGATTAACCAGAAGTATTGCGTGGGCAACCTTAAACATCCACTACTGAAAATTTTTCTGGCGTTTGTGGCCTGACAAATGTCCAGAAGAAATCTGCCTGGTAATTTTGTTTTCTGAATAGGGCGAGCCATTCTTCTACAGAAAAAACAGATTTGATTATTGGCGCCCAGGCCAACAAACGTTCTCGCTCCACATCATTGACAAATGCATCAACCTGGATAAATGCTTTTTGAGGATGTTTTAAAACACGCAACATTTCTTTCAGGGCCATTTCACAATTTTCAGGTGACAAAAAATGAAAGGTATTGATAGAAGTCACACAATCAAAATAATTGTCCGGATAATCCAGTTTTTCCGCGCTGCCAAAATCAATCAGGTCTTTTACATCTGGATGCGCATTCTCCATGGCATATTTGGAAATTTCAGTACCGCGAATCTCCATTTCCGGGCAAACATCCAACAATCCTTTTAGCAGGAAACCTTTACCACAACCGATATCCAACACCTTGCTTTCGGCATTCAGTTGGTATTGTTTAATGAGAGTCTCTGCAACGGGAGTCCAACGCCCATCATAATGATAGCCGCCATAACCGGTGTCTCGGGTTTTGTCAAAATATGCAACTCCGAAGGTGGGATCCATATTTCGAGTAGGACCGTCATAAAGTTTTACGTTAGCATTTGTCAAATTAAACAATTCACCCATTAGTTATTCTCCATTTCAAATTATTTTAAAGACCGGACATTTGAAGAATTTCTGGGAATTCTTCACTTCGCCGAAGCCAATAAGCAGAATTAGACAGGATATTTACTACATTATCCTGATATATTTTTGATTCCTTTGATTTATTCATTAATCTGTTTCCCCAAGCCAGAGCCGCATTCATTGATGCATCATGAGGATAGCCGGCCAGTATAGACTCGAACCAACGTACCGTTTTGTTCAACTCTGTTCCAGCATTCAAATGTGGATTTTCAGAAAAATTAATATCAAAATTAAAAGTAAACCAGATTTCGTTCAACTGTTCTCCACTGGGAACAATGTCGCGAGGAAGTTTGTAAATATCTCTTCCTCTTAAAATAACGTCATTCTGCTTGTCAAAATTTAGTCCAAACTCTCCTCGTTGGGCTAAACGCCCAGGATTAAGGGCCTTGGTTGCATCCTCTCCTTCAATTTGTTGCACACCCAAATCCCTGAACATAGAGTACATTTCGGTTCCAACCAGTGGCTGGCAAATATAAAAGCTTGCCCAATCCCAACCCAGTTGCTTGGCAAAATTAAAGGAATCCATCATTTCCCCAAAAGTTTCATCGGGAAACCCAATAATAAAATTTCCACTGTAAAAGACTTTGGGGTATTTTTTAAACAATGTTGAAGCCATTAACAGCTTCCGCTTGCTAGTGGGCTTTTTTATTTTTTTAAGCATGGCATTATTTCCAGACTCAATTCCTACCTTTAAAGCTTTTAGTCCGGATTTAACCATCCATTCCATAATTTCTTCATCGATTGCGGCAGCAATCAATCCATTATTGCTGATCCATTCCATGTCAGGAACTTCTTCAGCCATCCTTTTGAGGAGATGAAGAGTGCGCCCTCTATCCCACAGAAAATCATCGTCCAACCAATCAATTTGGCGGATCCCTTTTGACCATAAAAACTTAATTTCATCGATGACGCTTTCGACTGTTCTGGCCCTGATTCCTTTACCGTTGAAATCCCTAACAGTGCAAAAGGTGCAATATGCCCTGCAGCCTCTATTACTTAGTACTGTGGCAAAGGGCTTTTCTTTTCCGTTGAAACGAGAAAAAACCGCCAGTCCACCGAAGCGATAATAATCCTCTATAGGAATTAATGAGTAGGCGTCTCGAATATCAACCTCAACAGGATTATCTTCACCAGGCTCACCCAACTTGAATACTTGACCAAAATTAATAAAGGATGTCCCTTCAGGTTTTTTAGTCAGGTCTCCTTTGCAAATATTTTTCAAAAATACTTCAAATTGCACTTCGCTTTCCTTCCGGAAAATAAGGTCAAATTCTCCTTCTCGAAGAAGCTCTTCATAGTCATATGTAGCCTGAACCCCCCCGCCAAGGATTGGAGCATCAGGAAAACTTTTCCGAAGAAACTGAGAGATTTGAATAAAAACTTCTTTATTCACATCAAACATGCAGGAAATACCTATATATGGAGAATCACAATTTTCGATAATGTCCGAAAGATACTTTTCCCAGAAACGATATTGAAAATCATCATTTTGAGCCCTGCGAAGTAATTCCAAATTAAGGTCAATAATTTTTATCTCGATGTCAGGGTTAACCTGTTTCGCTACCGACGCAATGTATAGAAGGCCTACGGGAGGGTAATTGAAATATCCCTGTCTATTGGCAGTTTCAGGATCAAATACAGATTCAGGCACCTGCATGGGGGCAATAAGAATCAACTCTTGAGGAAGTTGAAATTTGCCCAACAATTCACTATAGGCAATTTCCTCACGGCTTAAAGTGGCGCTGGTTAACTCAAAATTAGGAGTCATATAATCCGCTCTTATTCCTTCGTAAATTTACAGAAAGGCTCGGTGCCAAATTAAGGAAGTTCATTTGCTCGCAAAATTCCATGTTTTTTGCAAACCTTCTTCCAGATTCATAAATGAGGTATCAGGGCAAACATTTAATAGCTTTTCAATATTGAAACCCTGATGAATTATAGGCTTTGACCGATCCAAGGTGATTTCATTAAAACCCCTCTTTGTTATATGTCGGAATATTAAGGAAATTTCTTTAAAAGATAAGCTTTTCCCAGATGCTAAATTTATAATTCCAGTTGTCTCTCCCAAAGCCAATTGTCTAATTATATCCATGAGGTCCTGAATGAACAAATAATCTCGTTTTTCCTCCCCATTCCCAAAAAGAGCCAATCTGTTTTTCTTCAAAATGGTATTAATAAATTGGTCAGGCCCGTATGAGATGGTGTCAGAGTTTCCGGGACCATAAACCTTGCAACACCTCAATATAAGTAACGGGAATCCTGTTTTTTGAGCAGTTACCTGTAATACTTTTTCTCCAGCAAACTTGGTCACCCCATAAAAGCTTGAAGGATCTACAGGAGTGCTTTCCGTAATTTCATCATTTGTCACCGTTTCCCCATAGACGCTTATAGAACTAAAATACAGACATTTTTTTACAGGATTTTTTTCCAAGCACCGAGCAATATTCTGGTCCATCAATATATTATGATGAAAGGAGTCAATCCTGTTTTGGGAATTCCTCGAGCGGGCGAGAACAATCAATATAGTCTCTTCATTTAAAACTTCGGCAAGTTTTTCAGAAGATTCCTTGAGGTTTAAATTTAGGCTTGAAGAATTGTAACCTTCAACTTGGAATTCATCTGTTTTTTGAAGGTCTCTTTGTATCGAAGCACCAATAAAGCCGCTGTTGCCAAGTATTACTACTTTTGGTTTCATAATGATATGTTGGAGTACAAAAAGTGAATTGCTGCAACAAAGTCAAGCCTTGTGGACATACTCTCTTGGATGTTTTAAAAGCTCGTCAAAATTTTTCTCTACCCACATAATCACTTCATTCAGGCCCTGCTCAAAACCGATTATTGGTTTCCAGTCCAGCTCTTTTCGAATTTTTGCAGAATCAATTATATAAAAAGCGTCTTGCCCTAATCTTTCGTCCATAATTTCTACGCAGGATTCAAATGTTTTTCCAAGTTTCTCACAAATTAAGCGAACAACCTCTTTAATGCTGATATCTCCATTATCCGGAGAAATGTGATACACCTGCCCATTTTGACCTTTTCGGGCAATTGCAAGAGTCGCCGTACAAACATCCCTAATATGAATATATGATTTAACGGCCATCCCCCCTCCATGCAGAGGAATTTTATCACCGTTCTTTACAGAAATAATTGATCGTGGAATGATCCTATAAAGCGCCTGATGAGGCCCATACACATTAGTGGCTCGTGTGAAGACCAAAGGGAAGTTGAAATTCTTAAAAAACGGAAGCAGACTTAAATCACCCGCGGCTTTTGATGCGGCATACGGCGTTGAAGGGCTAAGTTGGGCATCTTCCCTGATAACACCTTTACAGGAACCATATACTTCCGGGCTAGAAATTTGTACAAAGCGCTTGAGATACTTTTCCTCTTTTAAAGCATTTGCAAGATTCATTAAGGCAATGCAATTTGTGTGGAACCATTGCTCTGGGGCTTCCCAACTTTGCCCTACCATGCCTTGCGCTGAAAAGTTAACAATATAATCTGGGCGAAAAGTTTTGATTACATCTATAATTTCTTCCAGATGTAAATTTAGATCAAGACAATGGAAGGTGAAGCGAGAGGAGTTATTTTCTTTATAGGGAAGAAATATATCATCGTATTCTGCGGATCGACTGATTCCGGTTACATCAGTTTGCGAGTTTTCCTCCAACGCATAGCTAATGAATGAAGCTCCGGAAAAAGAGTTACTGCCAATTACAACAATTTTTTCTTTCTCGGTCATGGGTTTTTGGCTCCCTTCTTTTAGGAAGTTGAATCAAAAGGGGCCCTTAAATTCCAGATAAGGCACATCGAAAGGCCCACTCCCTCGTAATTCTTGGAAAACCCTTTCCCAGTCATCTGAAATTTCAACCGAAAGTATTTTTAAAATTTCGCGGCCTATGACATCGGCGGTCGGGTAAAAATCTTCAGCCAGAGACGAGCTTGTTGGCGTTGGGATATCAGGAAGTGCAATTCTAAGTGGGGGCTTTTTAAGGTATTTGAATGCCTTTTCAGTAACTCGAGCAGAAAGTTCGGCTGAAATTCCGCATGTTTTCCAGCTTGTATCAAGGATCAAAAGATGGCCTGTTTTTCGCACGGATTGAATTACGGTTTCATGATCAATAGGACTGGCAGATCGCATGTCGATGACCTCTATACTCAAGCCTTGCTTTTTAAAAGCTTCGGCCAAAGATATGGCCTCGATAGTCATATACGAAAATGCGGCAATGGTTACATCCTTTCCCTCGCGTGCAATACGTGCCTTATCAAGAGGCTCCCGATAGGGTTCCTCTGGGACATTCCCCTTGAGGTGATGTGTCCATCGATGTTCAATACAAATCACAGGCCCATCATCCTCAATGGCAGAGATCAACATGCCTTTAGCATCATGAGGATTGGTTGGCATAATAACCTTAAGACCAGGAATGTGAGCGAAAAGGGCTTGTGGACTATTTGAATGCTGAGGCCCCTGTCCCCACCCGCGGCCAACCATCATCCGAATTACAATCGGAGTGTTCGCTTCACCATTGAACATATAATGCCATTTTGCGGCATTGTTGATTATTTGGTCGATGGAAAGCAAAGCAAAGTCCGCACGCTGATGCATCAAAATAGGACGCATTCCTGATAAAGCACTTCCAATACAAACTCCTGTCATGCCATTTTCTGAAAGCGGCATATCCAAAACCCTTTCAGCTCCATGTTTGTCTCGCAGACCAAGCGTAGTACCAAATATTGCTTTAGGATCGGGAACACCCTCACCAATAGCGAATACACTTTCATCCTGAGACATGCAGTAATCTATTGCTTCTCTTATTGCTTCGGAATATGTCAGGTCGTCACGCATTTAGTTTCTTCCAAATTAGAGAAATGGAATAAAGTTTCAGGGGCTGGGGCTGGGCTTGATTGGGCAAACTCAAAAGCTTTTTGAATTTCTCTTTCAATGGAATCTTGAATAGAAACAAGTTCACTTTTCGATATTATTCTTTCATCCAATAGATGTTTTTGGGTTCGCAGGATCGGACATTTTTCTTTCCACGTGCTTAACTCCTGTGCAGATCGGTAGCCCAGATGATCGTCATCATTGGGGCCACAATGTTCCAACCATCGATAAGTTTCGAATTCCAAAAACTGAGGTCCCTTGCCTTTGTAAGTTCTGGAAACTGCTTCATGAGAAATATCAGCAACAGCTTGAACGTCATTCCCGTCACCAGAATAAACCTCCCACCCGTGGGCCTCAGGAATAGGTGAAATGAGTCTTTTGGGTTGACGCTCTTCAAGATTTGAATATACCGAGTAACCGTTATTTTCACAGACGAATATCAGAGGTAGGTCTTTTAAGGCCGCAAAATTTAGAGACTCATGGACCACCCCTTCTTCAAAAGCACCATCTCCAAAGAACGCGACAACGACCTGGCTCAACCCTTTTATTTTCGCAGCCAAAGCAGCACCCACTGCTAATGGAATCGTTCCACCAACAATAGGAGTAGAACCTTTAAATCCGACATCCAGATCTATGAGGTGCATAGAACCTCCTCTGCCTCCACAGCAACCCGTCGCTCGGCAATAAATTTCAGCGATCATCCGATCAAGATTTCCTCCTTTGGCAAGGTAGTGGCCGTGCGCTCTATGATTGGAAAATACCACATCAAAATCGTTAAGCGCAGAACACACTCCAACCGCAATGGCCTCTTGCCCAATACAAAGGTGCATAGGGCATCTCATTTCACCCTCTGGGTATCGTTCCGCCAAGACTTCTTCTACACGGCGTATACGTAACATCGAGCGAAAATGATTAATTAGATCGTTTTTTGAGGAGAGCATGACTTACTCAACTAAATGAACAGATAAATGAACAAATTGGTTAATGAAACTGACATCCCGATAAAAATTTACTTAAAAATAAAAAAATGTGAGATCAAACAATAGCATTTTAAGATTTCAATAAGGTATTAATATACTTATACAGATTGATAGGGGTGACAGGCTCTCTATTACAAACCATTTGAACATCCAATGCCGCTGCGGCACTCCCCACAAATAGAGCAATATCTGACGGCAATCCGCCTCCGAGACATAACCCTGCGAGGGATAAAAAGGTGTCCCCGGCACCGACACGATCCAGAACTTTGGTTGAGAGAATGGGTGTTTTGTGAGTTGCTTCCGGGCTTTGATCCAAGAGAAGAGCTCCATCACTTCCCAAGGTTACCGCAAAGTGTTTAGCTCCAATTTTTTCAATGAGACTTTTTGCCAGACTTTCAAAAGGATCGTGCCGGTTGTGAGTGGCGATTCTAAGTTCCGGGCCATTAAGTGAAACAAAATCTGCACGTGGATACCTGTTGATCGAGTGATAGCCACGGTTTCCACTATTAACCTGCGTATTTATGGCTAGAAAACGAGCCTTGTCGCAAAGTTTTTGGATCATGTTGGCGGAAATAAAACCATTTCCAAAATCAGGAACAATTACTACATCGAACTGTTCTATATTTTTTTCAAGCCAGCTACAGACCTCGGGATCAATATATTCTGAGGATGGCTGATCATTATAATAATACACCTCAAAAAGCTTAACTAAGTCCGAATCCACATAACGACGCTTAACAATAGTGGGAGCATCCCGAAAATAGAATGGCTCGAAGGTAATATTTTTTTGCAGTTTGGATCGAATGAATTCCTCATGACTGTTTTGCTCTCCCAATCCCGTTACAAGGGTGGTATTCTTAACAAAACCTGCAAGATGATTTGCAACTGCCAACGAGCCTCCCGAAAATTGCTCTTTTGAATTAAATTTTACCGCCAAATTTGCGCCCTTACTGGATTGGCCTAATTGATCTACGTAATGATATTCATCTACGATAGCATCGCCAACCACTAACACATTCAAATTTTCTAAACTTTGAATCATACTGATGATTTCTTCGGAACTATGTCTTTGCCTAAAACTTTGCAAGTAAGTTTTAGTTTCGGGAGGGAAAACACCAAAATGTTCATTTAAAAGACTGGTGGAACTTAAAGTTATATCATCCGTAAAAACTAACTTTCCTCCATGAGCTTCAACGGCATTTTTTTCAGCATAAATATTTCCGGTTATGTCATCTTCCATTTGTTTATAGTCAGGCCCCTTGACATAAACATGAGGCTGAACTTCAGAAAGCAAATTAACCGCAGTAGGGGCATAATTTACAGCAACGAAATCCACGAAACTTAAATATCCCAGATTCTCAGCACGCAACTCCTGAGAAAACACAGGTCTTCCAGGGCCCTTGTTGATAAATTCATCGGCGGTTACGGTAACAAAAAGCACATCTCCTTCATTGCGAGCGGTTTTCAGGTATCTGATATGCCCGGCATGAAGCAAATCAAAGGCACCATGACAAAGAACCACTTTTTTCCCGGCCTGCCTGTATTCTTTAGCTTTCGCTGATAATTCGTCTAGAGTTAGGATTTTAGTATCGGTTGCTAGGATCATTTTTACAGTCCTTTAGATTTAAGGCGTCCAGAAAGATAATGAAGGTAAAAAAGGTGACCAATTTCCACCAGGCCATAACTATTGGAATCGAGCCAGATATTCAGATCTCCCATGGATCTTAATGGGTTATCCTGGCCGAATCCGCTAAGAGTGATGGCCTCACCCCCGATTTTTTTAATGGCCTTAACTGCATTACGGATATTTGCCGACTGGCCTGAACTACTAACTGCAATTAATAAATCTTTTTCACTGGCCAGAGTGGAAAGGGGCTCAGAAAAGGAGTTTTCATATCCGTAGTCATTACTCATACAGGACAAGAGAGTTGATTCGTGCAGTGTCCTGGCATTTAGTTTATTGACATTAATATAATCCGTAAGAATATGGCTAACTACCCCTGCACTCCCCCCATTACCAATCAGAAACAAATTTCCACCCCGATCTCTCAGTTTTTCCAGCATTTCCAGGTTTTTCTGAATTCCCGATTCACATTCCAAAGAGGTCTCATCACTATCTGTAAACTTTGTTTTTTCTATAAGAGTTTGAAACTGCCCCACCTCTTCTACAAGGGTAAAGTTGTTAGACATTGGCTACTTTATCTCCCAGATAATGAAACCACTTTGAGGTTGCCTGTTGAATGCTATCAGGATTCCAAACAGGGGCATCACGCCAGTCTTCCAACCTATCCAGCATTTGCCGAACCCCTTCTTCCAGAGAAACATTTGCCTTCCATCCAAGCATTCGGTTTATTTTGCTCACATCGGCAAAAGTGCAATCCGGTTCTCCGGGTCGTTTAGGGATGTTCACCACATCTCCCCCCAGCAATGCTATCAGCTGGTTCACACTATAATGGTTGCCGCTTCCAACGTTAAAAGCTTCTCCGGAATGGTTAGATTCCGCCGCCGAGATAAAGGCATCCGCCACATCAGTCACAAAGGTAAAATCTCTTGTTTGAGTACCGTCTCCAACTACCGTAAAAGGCTTTCCATTCAGCTTCTGTGCCAAAAAAACTCCAAATACGGCACCATACGCTCCAGTAGTCCTGGACCGAGGACCATATACATTGAAAAGCCTCAAGGAAAGAGCGGGAAGTTTATATATTTCTGCCCAATGCAGAACAAGTTCTTCCCCCTGATACTTGGTCAGGGCATAAGGATATTGTGGATTTATTGGAGCGGTTTCCCCGGTGGGGTAATTGTCCGGAATTCCATAACT
>Ga0114932_10006261_pt1 | contig 10220 bp, 9 predicted proteins | sample 2SBtaG_2_FD_87286 | JGI IMG/M metagenome (GOLD analysis project Ga0114932, IMG submission 87286) | Deep subsurface microbial communities from Kolumbo volcano to uncover new lineages of life (NeLLi) - 2SBTROV12_ACTIVE470 metaG | ecosystem: Environmental > Aquatic > Marine > Volcanic ... | reverse complement strand
TCTGCACGACGGTCACCCAACCGAAGGCCAAGTTCTCCTTGAACCACAGCTCCTAAGCCTAGAAATACCTTCCGGGCAAGGAAGCATCAGGGGTTCAGGTCGGCGACGCGATGTCCATGTCCAGAATCAGCGACTGGTACGACTTACCGTGAGGGTCGGTGCGGAGGCTCCTGGAGACCCCACCAGCCAGAGCCTGCATCATCACGAAATTTAGGCCACTCGTCCCGGGAAGCTCATAACGGACGATCTCACCTTTCACCAGTTCACCAAAGACCTCTCGTACTCGTTCTACCGTGACCTCCCGACGGATCGTCTCCCAGTGGGCTTCCTCGTAAGCAAAAACACAGATATTGGACACGTCACCCTTGTCGCCAGACCGGCTGTAGGCGATCTCTCGGAGTTTCACTTTTCGATCACTTCCGTCCAGAGCTTGACATCGTCACGCGGCAGGAACGCTGGCGTGACACTGATGGCGGGTGTGATCTGTGTCGCGATACCCCCACCGCCGGCAGGTCCCATCCACAAATATTGGCTTTCGAAAGACACGATGTCGGCTATCTCGCGGTCCTGACATCGTGCAGCGATCCGAAGCCTCACTTCGGCAGGCTCACCCCTGGGCAACTGGTCGCCAAACAGGGCACTCACACCGTGGAGGTCATACCGCACCTCGCTGATGGCTGACTCGTAGGGACCAAGTCGCCTTGCGACGACTTCAGCTCCGAGTTGGGCCCTATCCACACAGCCTGAGCCGCCATAGGAGATTTCTGTTAGAACTTTCCAGCCCTCGTCGACACCTACGAGGACCTTCAGTTCCTCGGGTCTTGGTTGGCCGGTGGCACCGCCAACACGAACCCGGTCAGGCCCCACTTCGTCCACCCAGACGTTGCTGAAGTCCGCCGTGCTGTCGGGTGTGAGGTATGCGGCTGGGTCGTGAATCTCGTAGGCAAGTTGAGTCTTCACTACACCGCTGTTGACCGCGCCCCCTGTTCCCGGCAACTTGGTGATCACGGACTCGTGATCGTTGACGTGTGCCATCGGGAATCCCAAATGGACAATGTCGTCAAGAGCGCGGTAGGGCGGATCGACATAGTTCCCCCCTGTGCCATGCGTCCCACATTCAAGAAGGTGGCCCACCAGCGTGGCAGCTGCCATCCGATCCCAGTCGTCAGTGGCCCAACCCATTTCGTAGGCAATAGGACCAACGAACAGCGATGGGTCGGCGATCCTGCCGCCAAGGACAAACTGGCACCCTTCAGCCAAGAGGTCCACGATGGGATCGGCTCCGACGTAGGCGTTGGCCGAGACGAGCTTTTCTCCGAGGTCCAGCGCCCGTACTCCCAACTCGAACAGCTCGAGATTTCGATCTATCACGTGATCAAGCACGTCATCTCCATAGATCACGCCCACCCGGACGCCCGAAACGTCATTTGAGCGAAGTCCTCGCAGCACGTCATCGAGAGCAGCGGAAGGATTTGCAGCTCCAAAGTTGCCCACGACCTTCCCCCCTGAGGAGAGGTAGTTAACGAAACGGTCCATAAGTTCAGGAATTCGTTCGTCCTGACCGCGTGTCTCGTCATTTCGACGCCGGGTCTGAGCAAGCGCCATGGTCCGCTCCGCGAGGCAGTCGAAGCCCATGTAAGTGACATAGCCACTATCGGCAAGTTCCTGAGCCCAGTCGAGGCGGTCATCGGACCAGGCCGAGCCGCAGCCGATGGAAATACTCCTAGTCATTGGTTCGCTTACCTCAGTTCCGAAAGTAGAGGTTGCTCGATCGGGCCAGGCCGGCTAACAGCGACCTATGACGGGCAGGCATGCGGGACGCGGCAACGCTCAACGCGCACCCCTGGTAGCACATGTCCAGCCAGCTGATTTTTGGTAAAAGCGGCTGGAGGTATATCAGGTGGTTTATCTGGGTATCTCGGGGGTAAGGATCGTGGCATAGCCTCACCACGGGTCGATCATTGGAAGTAGAGCTGGAGTGAAGTGAATCAGGACACCGTATTCGAGAACTTGAAGGTCATCGATTGTGATTCACATTTCACAGAACCACCGGAGTTATGGACGTCGCGCGCACCGGCGGCGATGCTTGACAAGGTCCCAGTTCAAAAGACTGTGGATGGCAGGACAGCCTGGTACTTAAATGGCGACGTCTGGTCTACGACCGGTGGAAACACCATCCAGAGTGGCCATCGGAAGGTCCTTGGCTCCCACGTAGTCCAGCCGTTTGAGGACATCGATACCAGTGCCTGGGCAGTCAAGGAGCGACTCGAGCTCTGCGACGAGATGGGTATCTATGGCCAGATCCTCTATCCAAACGGTGTTGGCTTTGCCTCTAACCACGTTTTTTCTATTCAAGATCTCGAGCAACGCAAAATGGTGTTGGAGATTTACAACGACTTCTTCGTCGATGTTCAGGATGAAGGAAATGGCCGGCTTTTTCCTCAGGCGATGTTGCCAATCTGGGACATGGAGTTCACCGTTGCCGAAATGACGAGGCTCTTGGACAAGGGGATTACCGGGTTCACCCTTTCTGACAAGCCTGAAATGGTTGGTCTTCCGGAGCTCTGGGAACCATATTTCGAGCCTATGTGGGACCTTTTCAATGAGTCGGGCGCTGTCGCCAATTTTCATATTGGCGCAGGCATGAGCCGGGCGGAGATGGAGGACATCCGCGGTTCACGCGACAGGCAGGCCAAAGTAGGTGGTCTAACCGAAAGTGCTGATTTGCCACGACCGATACCGGCCAGAGCCCCTACGTATTGGTCTACGTTCGGACACCAGCGCAGGCTGGCGATCCATGCCACGCAGATGTACATGAGCAACGTGCGGATCATCACCAACCTCTGCATGAGCAATCTGTTTGATCGCCATCCGAAACTTAAGATCGTCTCTGCGGAAAGCGGAATCGGATGGATCCCGTTCATTCTCGAAGCGCTTGAATACCAGTACGACGAGATGGTTACCGAGTCTGATGAAGTCGCTCATGCTCAGCGCAGGCCGTCGGAGTATTTCCGAGACCACCTCTATGTGATGTTCTGGTTTGAGCAGTCGGCTCCTGCCAAGTTGATCGAAGACGTTGGTGTGAACAACGTTCTCATCGAAACCGACGTTCCCCATCCAACGTGTCTCTACCCGTCCACTCGGGAGCATTTCACCAGGGTGCTTGCAGATGTCGATCCGGCGGTTCGACGTCGGGTGCTTCAGGACAATGCTGCAGAGTTGTACGGAATAGCCGTCTAGTCCTCGAGGAATTTTGGATATGAAGTTTGGGATGTTGATTAGTGATTGCCCAAGGGATGTCGAGCCCACCAAACAACTTGACGGGCTGCTCCGCCAGATAGAGGTAGGCCAGAAGAATGGTCTGAGTTACTTCGACATCGGCCAGCATTTCCTCTACGGAGAACTGAGATGGCTGCAACCGATACCAGTGCTTGCGAGGCTGGCTGCCGAGATCGACGATCACGTACGGCTCGGTGCCACCATCCTTCTGGCACCTCTGTACAACCCCGTGATCCTGGCTGAGGAAATCGCCACCCTGGACATCATCACTCGAGGAAGGCTCGATGTAGGTCTCGGTCTCGGTTATCGCAAAGACGAATTCGCTCTTTTAAATGTCCCGTTCAAGGAACGGGTCAGCCGCTTTGACGAGTGCCTCGAGATCATGAAGTTGTGCTGGGCAATGGAGGACTTCGATTACGAGGGCCGGCACTGGCAGATACAGGGGGCTACCCCTCACATCCAGTGTGTGCAGCAGCCGCATCCCCCAATCTGGATGGGGGCCCATTCACGTGTTGGGGCGCGACGCGCCGGACGTGTCGGCGATTGTTTCACCATTCCACCCGAATACGACATCCATGAGATGCGGGTCCGGCTCGGGATCATGGCGGTGGGGTTCGAGGAACGCAACAAGACCATGGGGCACCAACCCGTTCGCCGCAACACATTCGTCGGACCAACAACCGACGAAGCGATTTCTCAGTTTGTCAAGGTCAGCCGGGACCGCTATCTCGCCTATGCGCAGAAAGAACTGGACCGGTATGACGAACGAGAGTTGATGCGGAATTTCTTCGAGACAGTCAAAGATTCAGTCGCAGTGGGAACCGCACAAGAGGTCATCGACCACCTAACCCATTTGGCCAGGGAGTTGCCGGTAGATCCGATCGTGATCAGGCCCGAGTGGCCCGGCATGTCGATTGACGAGGTCGTGGAGAACATGGAACTGATGGGCCGCGAGGTGATTCCAGCGATGGCCGAGGTGGCGCCAATGCCGTTGAAAGACATCCCATCCTCACTGGCGTCGGTGGCCGACGAGGTCGCTCAAGAGATTCAGATACTCGGCTAAGCCCGTCCATCTACCGATCCGATCAGGCATTGAGGGCAACGTGATGACAACCCGCGACTCCTACGAAAGCGTTCGGGACTGGATTCCCGAGACACGCAGTCTCCTAATCGATGGGCGGGAAGTGGTTCCCGAAGGGAACACGTGGGAAGTCGTGAATCCTGCCACTGAAGTCGAGATTGCACAGGTCGCTGGAGCATCGCTCGACCAAGTTGATCAAGCCGTCCAAGCAGCAAGAGGAGCCTTCGGACCTTGGTCCCAGCTCTCTGGTGAGGAGAGAAGCCGGCACCTTCACCGACTAGCCGACACCCTCGAAGAAGCTCAAGACAGACTCCTTCCGTCGATTGTGAACGAGGTCGGTACTCCGGTATCGCTCGCTTCATACCTGCAAGTGAAGATGGCCGTCGAAGAACACCTTCGCTTTGCCGCTGAAGCCGCCAAGGTGGATCGCACCGTGCACCTGGGTGAGTACGGCGTACCCCACCTCACGATGAGTGATGTGGTCTATGAACCAGCCGGGGTTGTCGCTGTAATCACGGGTTACAACTACCCGCTCAATCTGGCGATCTTCAACTTTGGGGGGGCGCTAGCCGCTGGGTGCACAGTCGTACTCCTGCCGTCGCCTCGGACACCGCTGACCACCTTGTTCCTGGGGGAACTCATTCGAGAGGCTGGCCTACCGGAAGGCGTATTGAATGTGGTGGTTGGCGAGTTGGAGGTCGGCAGGCATCTTTCGTCACATCCAGGCGTTGATCGGGTGTCTTTCACCGGATCTGACTCTGTTGGCGAAAAGATCATGGAACAGGCGGCTGGGAATCTGGCAGGAGTCACCCTTGAGCTGGGAGGAAAATCGCCAAGCATTGTGATGCCGAGCGCGGACGTTCGAAACATCGCAGTAGAGATGCACATGCGGTGGGCACGGAACGGTGGGCAGGGGTGTGCAGCACTGGCGCGGCTCCTAGTTCACGAAAGTAGGTATGACGAGTTCCTTGACGCTGGAGCCGAAGCCTTCGACCAGATGGTGGTTGGTGATCCATGGGATCCGGCGACCAACGTGGGCCCCATGATCCGTCCGGACCATCGGGCCAGTGTCGAAGGGTTCATCTCAGAAGCGCTAGAAGTCGGCGGAACGAAACTTCTCGAAGTCGAGAAACCGGTTCCAGACAAGGGTTACTTCGTCAATCCGGTACTGATCGGCGATTTGCCCCACAGCGCTAGGGCAGTTCAGGAGGAGATCTTCGGACCAGTGGCCGTCATCCTCCCTTTTTCGACAACAGATCAGGCTATTGAAATGGCCAACGGGACAGCATTCGGCCTCGCAGCAAATATCTGGAGTGAGGATGCCCACGAGGCTCGCCATATGGCCGAGCGAATCCGTGCAGGAACCGTTTGGATAAACGGCGGCGGTGGGATGCGCGGAGACGCGCCCTTCGGTGGTTACGGCCGCTCAGGAATCGGCCGGCAACTCGGCGAATGGGGTGTACGTGAATATCTCGAAGTGAAACACATCCAATGGCGAATTTGATTGGTTCGCCGACGCTGGCATCTAGTTGACAGTTGAACAAGGGGAGGAGTTGGGAGCATGACTCCAGGCAGGTTTGAAGGACGGGTCGCCGCTGTAATCGGTGGCGGATCCGGCATGGGCGCAGCTATCAGTCGTCGATTGGGTTCTGAAGGGGCCCACGTATACGTGGCAGATCTAAACGAAAGTTCTGCGACGGGAGTAGCCGAAGAGATAGGAGGAGAGGGGGGCAAGGCAACCGCACGGTTCCTCGATGCCGTGCAGATCAGTGAATTAAAGGACCTGTACGACGAGATCGAAGCGGAACACGGTGTACTGCATGTCCTGCACCACCAGGTTGGGATTCCTGGACCCGGCGGGATAGATGTCAGTGAAAGTGATTGGCAAGAAACCATCGACGTGAACATGAAGAGCCCGTTTTACGCATCGACGCTGGCTTTCGACCTCCTCAAGAGGGCGAACAAGAAAGGTTCCATCACCCTCACCGCCTCGACTTCCGCCCTAGTCGGTTCACCGTTTAGCCCCATCTATTCACTCACTAAAGGTGCCCTCACCGCCTACGTTCGCTCCCTAGCGCTGTTGGGAGCACCAGATGGCATCCGAGTCAACGTCATCTGCCCCGGTTCTGTCGACACGCCGATGCTTCCCACCTTCTTTGGTCGAGAGCCCGGAGCAGACATTGAGGACCTGAAATCGGGCTTCATTTCAGAGTTCATACCCCTGGGCAGGGCTGCACAACCAGAGGAAATTGCCGGGGTTATTGCTTTCCTTGCCAGTGACGACGCTTCATTTGTGACCGGTACCACAATTCCGGTCGATGGAGGGATTGTGGCGAAGTAGGCAGCGCAACCCCGTCACACGGTGTTAGTGGTTCGAATAGGGATTGTTTTTCTGGTCATAGGTTCAATCCGGGAAGGAGTCGAATGACCATGGAGTCTGAGAGACCACTCCGGATCGTCGACTTCTCGACACACATGTCCGGACCGCTTGCATCCCACCTCCTCATGGAGATGGGGGCGGACGTGATCAAGGTCGAACACCCGGTTCAAGGAGATGGAAATCGCGGTAACGAGCCTCGGATTGGTGGTGTCAGCGATCTGCACCTAGCCCTGAACAGCGGGACACGGAGTCTCACTGCAAGTACTCGGTCACCACACTGGCCGGAGGTCGTTGCTGGTGTCACCGCTTGGGCTGATGCTGTCATTATCGGTTCGCGACCAAAGGATGCCATCCGGCGCGGCCTGGACTACCACACCCTGCTCCAGGCCAATTCCGAGTTGGTGTATTGCGCGATCTCTGGATTTGGACTCACAGGACCCTGGTCCGAGCACAAAGCACATGGGCAGACCATGGATGCCTTTGCCGGCCGTGTGGAAGTCGAATGGGAAAACGGCCAGCCACTGACTCGTGTCGGTTGGCGTTCTGCAGGAACCTCACTCGCTGGAGTCTTTGCCGCCATGGGTGTGTTGGGCGCCATTGTCAAGCGCGATCGCGGCGGTGGGCCACAGTTCGTGCATACCTCGATCTGGAACTCGGCCATGTGGTGGAACTGGCGGGACGTCAACACATGGGCCAACAACGATGAGCAATGGCACGAGTATCGGACGCTCGGCTCTCGCTACTCGATGTACTCCACATCCGACGGCCGGGCACTCTTGATCTGTCCACTCGAGGAGGTGTTCTGGGGCCGTTTCTGCGATATGGCCGGCTTGGACAACCTGCATAATCGCGGAGACTGGACGCACAGCATGGACTTCGGGAATGACGACGAGATTCCCCAGATCGCCGACGCTATCGGTAGGCGACCACTTGACGAGTGGAGCCGGCTTCTAGACGAAGCTGAGATCCCGTTCGCCCCAATCCTCACTCTTGAAGAAGCGGTGAAGAGCGATCATGCCGCCGCAAGTCGACTCTTGCGCGGAACCGAGCTTCCAGATGGACGGGTACAGGTGGCAGCGTCGCCGGTGCAGATCTCCTCCGATCCGGACGAGGCTGTTTCGTCCGACTTACCCGATCTTCCGCCGCCCCCCGACCTCGGGTACCACAGTGACGAGGTCCTGCAGGCGGTCGGTCTAGAGCGCCTGGTCGGAAAGGACCTCTCTTCATGACTCGTCCACTCGACGGTATTCGGGTCTTGGATTTCACTCGGCACATGGCAGGGCCCTACGGCACCCAGCTTTTGGGTGACTACGGGGCAGATGTCATCAAGGTCGAGTCTCTTCCGCACGGTGATGGGAGTCGTCAAGTTGGTACCGCGTTTGTCGGCGACGAGAGCGCCTTGTTCCTCATCTGGAACCGAGGCAAGAAAAGCATTGCCCTCGACATGCGTTCGCCGGAGGGATTGGAGGTGGTGCACCGAATTGCCGAAACGGTGGATGTCGTCTTCACGAGCTATCGACCTGGTGTCGCAGATGACATCGGAATCGGCTATGAGGCGTTGTCAGCTCTCAACGACCAGATCGTTTACGTTTCCGTCACTGCGTTCGGGCCTGACGGTCCGCTAGCTCCTTACCCCGGTACCGATCCGGTTGTCCAAGCCGTGTCGGGCGTGATGTCGGTTACTGGTGAGTCGGATCGTGGGCCAAGCCTGGTCGGCGTTCCTATGGCTGATTTCACTGGCGCGATGGTCGGCGCCCAGGCCGCGATGCTCGGCCTCTTCGCGCGCCAGCGCACAGGCAAGGGACAGATGATTGATGTCTCCATGCTGTACGCGCTGATGTCGTCATTGACCACCCGTCTGGCCTCGCACTGGGTTAACGGTGAAGATCCTGACCGGTACGGCAGTGCCCACAGCGTTGTGGTGCCCTACGAGGCATTCGAGACGGCGGATGGTCATGTGGTGGCGGGTGTCTGGGGCGGCACCGATGGGTGGGAGCGGTTCTGTCGTGCCATCGGTAAACCGGAGCTCGCTCACGACGAGCGGTATCTGACGAATCAGCAACGAGTCGACGCACGGCCGGAACTAACGGAGTATCTCCAGCGGATCTTCCTTGACCGAACCAGCAAGGAGTGGGAGACGTCGTTCAACGAGCACCGTGCCCTGTTTGGGCCGGTGTTTACATTTTCCCAGATCCTCAACCATCCACAGGTCCAACAAGCAGGTTTGGTCCAGTCGGTGGAACATCCGACGCTCGGGGAAATCCCGCAACTCGGACCGGTCATCTTTCTTCACGATACTCCTGGAGAAATATCTGGTCCGCCACCCCTGCTGGGTCAACACACTTTGGAAATACTCAAAGAAGCTGGTTATGACGACAGCTCAATATCGGATCTATTGGCTGCTGGCGTCGTAGCTACACCAGCGACGACTAGTCAAGAAAATGCGGAATAATTTCATTTCCAAACATTTCTAATTGCCGCATGGCGGTCTTGTGGTCCTGCCCCGGCCACTGTGGCTTGTAGATGAAGTCTGAGTGCTCAACGTGTTCAGTCATGGTACGGAGGCCATGAATCACGGTTTCGGAATTTCCAAGCAAGAAGCGACTGTCAAGCCAGTCGCTACCGGTAAGGCCGGTGCTCCCAAGTTCTTGACCCCAGTCTGCGTAGGTTCCGTAGCGTGACGCTGCCCCCCGATCGACGGCCGCTATGGCCTCGGCTCGTCCCTCAGCCAAGTAGACCTCTCGACGCACGGGAATCGGGGTGACAGAGAACCCGGGATTACCAGCCCGTTCCTCCAGGTAGATCTGGTAGAGGTCGATCAGTTCCCTGTGGGTCGGGAACGGTGGTACGTACCAGGCATCAGCGAGCCGAGCAGCCCTGCGAACAGCTGGTTCGGACTGTGCGCCGAGCCAGATAGGCGGATTTGGTTCTTGTATAGGGACCGTCGAGATGCTGACCTCGTCCAACTGGAAATACTCCGTTTCGGCGGTGACAGGACCTCCGGTCCACAGTTCTCGAATGAGGGGAAGTCCTTCTTCCATCCGGGCAACTCGTGAAGAACGCTCGATCCCAAACGCATCAAACTCGTCTTGGAGGTACCCACCGCCCACTCCGAGAATCATGCGGCCGTTAGTTATGACGTCAAGCGTCGCTGCTTCCTCGGCTACCCGGACGGGGTGGTTGAGGGGCAACAGGATGATGCCAGTAGCAACTCTGACAGAAGGAAACTGCGCTGCAAGCGAGGCGAGGTAGGGGATCGGTTGCAGGTAGCGCAGATTTGGTGCAACGAAGTGCTGACCGGCGACCACTAGGTCCATGCCAGCGTCGACAGCAAGGGAAATGAGTTCCTGATGTTCCGCGATCTGTTGTCCCGGCGGCACGCTTCTATCGTGCACAGACGTCAGTAGGAGTCCGAACCTCAACTCAGTTCCTAGGCCGTTGGATGATCAGGGGATCTGAGCAGGCTGGGGAGTGGCGCCT
>Ga0114932_10006259_pt1 | contig 10225 bp, 12 predicted proteins | sample 2SBtaG_2_FD_87286 | JGI IMG/M metagenome (GOLD analysis project Ga0114932, IMG submission 87286) | Deep subsurface microbial communities from Kolumbo volcano to uncover new lineages of life (NeLLi) - 2SBTROV12_ACTIVE470 metaG | ecosystem: Environmental > Aquatic > Marine > Volcanic ... | reverse complement strand
TTTTTGTATTCAACCAAATTCTTATGCTTTTATAACGGTATTAGGAAAGGGTGATGCATCATTATGCTATCAATCAGCCAAAACAGGAACAGGAGGCGTAACTGCTGTCAATACATGCCTTTCAGCTATTAACGATATCGGTTTAACTCAGAAAGATTTATACGCCACATATGTTAATTTAGGGATAATTTACAATAACTCTAAAAGACCTGATAGCGCTATTGAGTATCTAAATAAAGGTCTTGAATTTAACGAGACTGAACCAGAGTCACTTTTAAGTCTTGGCAATAGTTTTTATTTGAAAAAGAATTATGAAAAAGCCATTGAATTATATGATCAATCATTAAACAAAGGGTTAAATGATATATCAGCAGTATATTTCAATAAAGGCCTTGTGTACGAAAGATTAAGTAATGTTGATTTAGCAATTAAATTCTATAAGAAAGCTGTTGAGTTAAAACCTCAATATTATGATTATTTTGAAAAAAGAGCACGACTTCAAAGATCTGGTGAGTGGGCAAATTAAATAAATGATAAAGTTTTTATCAGGAGTTTTACTTGGAATAATTATGTCTATTTATTTTCAAGAAGAAATAACGGATTTAATAAATAATTTAGATAAAATTCTTAATTATCTCATTAGTTAATTAACTAAAACTCATAACCAATTTTGAATCCATATTTTGAATTCTTTTTGTCTGTACCAATTGGAGGAGATGAGTCATGGACATATTCATAATTAATGTTAATAAAGAAATTATCTGTAGCTTTTACTTTTAGACTTAGCCTTAGAAGCGATCTTATTTCAGAGAAATCCTCTACATCTGGTTGAAAATAGATCAAAGTATTAATTGATGTATTTTTTGAAATTTTAAATAAATAATTTAAATAGGTGTTTGCTCTTATTGTATTTCTCTCATCAAGGTTAATCCTTTTTTCATTTTCATCAAATATACCAACTCCTAGCCTTAGATTTTTTATTGGACTGAGTCTTAGTCCTATTCCAATAAGATTTCTTTCTTCGATTTTTTCTAGAGGCTTTTCATTTGTTTGAATAAAAAATTCCGCCGCTATAATTGATGATATTTTTCTGGCAAACCTAAGATGCAGAAATGTATTGTCTTCATTTATTCTTTCATCTTTTTCTCTTCTGGAATAATTAAATATTAAAAACCTATTCCAAACCTCATTATTAAAATCAAACCTTGTTCCTATTGAATAATTTGTTCTATCGACTGTTCCACTTGAACCGTCAAAGCCAAGATTAAGTGATATTTTAGTTCCAACTAAATCTTCCTTGCGTGATGTTTCTATATCAACAATTTGACTCTCTAGAGTGGCGCTAAAAACAATAAAAGAGATAAGGATTAAAATTTTTATTTTATAAAAATTCATTTTACATTTTCTTTAATGTGAATATCTCTTTGTGGAAAAGGAATTTCAATATTATTTTCTTTAAATTTGTTCCATATATCAAACATTACCTCACTTTGTGGGCCAAATCTTCCTTCATCAACATCACCAATCCAAAAGTGAAGTAAAAAATTAACTGAGCTATCAGCGAATTCTCTCAAAAAGCAATTCGGATGCGGATCTTTGAGTGTTCTCGGGTGTTCTAAAGCAGCTTCCAATATTAGTTTTTTTACTAAATTGAGATCTGAAGAGTATGAAACGCCAATGGTTATTTCTATTCTTGAGTCAGTATCTGAATGTGTATAGTTTATAACTTTACTTGTAATAAGATCTTCATTTGGCACCATAACTTCTTTACCATCAAAAGTTCTTATTCTTGAATTTCTTTGCCCAGTATTTTTAAGAGTACCTAAAGTTCCATCATTTAATTGAATAATATCTTCATTTTCTATTGTGCTATCAAAAAGTAGGATAATGCCACTAACATAATTAGATATAATTTTTTGTAATCCAAATCCAATACCTACTACTAAAGCAGAAGTTAGAAATGCTAAACTTGATAAATCTACACCAAGTATATTTAGGCCAATTATAATAAATAAAATGAACAAAGCTATTTTAGATATTAGAGATATCCTATTAATTGTATTTGAATTGAATATTGAGGAATTTAATTTTGATAGTTTGTTTATACTTTTATCAGCCAAATCAATCACAAAACCAGTAATTGAAAAGAATGCCGTTGAAAGCAAAATAAATCTTATGCCATCGTAAACAGAATAACTATCTTCATTTATAGAAATTGATAGCGTTTCAGAGTCTAGAATGTTTTTAACTGGTTGAAGAAATGAAAGGTTGTCTAATGAAAATAAAATTAATAATGAAAAAACCAAAATTGATACGGCCAAAAATAATCTTGGTATAAAAATGGCAAGAACTAATTTTCTAAAAAAAGTTTTCATATAAATTTAATTATCAGATTCGCGGTATTTATTTATTATTATTATTGTATTAGTGTTAAATAAGCATCTGCTATGATTAAGTAGACTTAAAGAATATTAACAACTGGAGTAATTATTATGGAAAATACTGATATTATCATTACAGCTACATTTGATGTTGATCCGAATGAGTTGGACGATCTTATGGCGAAATGTAAACCACTTATAGATGGCGCTCTTGAAGAGGATGGCTGTCAGGATTATAGCTGGACTTTAGATCCATTTGTACCTGGACGTATATGGGTAATGGAAAGATGGGAAAGCGAAGAATCATTAAAAAAACACTTTGAAGATGAATGGTACAAAAATATGGGAGCAACTTTAAATGAGGTAGGTCTTTTGAATGCTTTCTCAGCAAAATATAAAATAGTAAAACAGGAGCCTGTTTATGATGATTCAGGGACTCCAAGAGCTGATTTTTTTAGTGAATAATTAAGATAATAAGAAATAAACTATAGGAAATACGATATGAGTGATGAATATGCAATTAGACAATTAGTGGAAAAATACGCTGATGCAGTAAACAGAGTAGATAAAGATGATTGGGCCTCTACTTGGTGTGAAGACTCAGAATGGGATTTGAGCAGTATGCCTGCTGTAACAGGAAAAGATGCAATTGTTGAACTATGGGTTAATGCTATGGCCGGCTTTCCTTTTGTTGCCCAGTTAATTCAAAATGGGACAACTGAAATTAATGGTGATACAGCAACTGGTAGATGGTATATTGTTGAACATATTCAAACTACAGAAAAAGACTCTGATGGTAATCCTGTAGGTTTTTTTAATATTGGTGTTTACCAAGATAAATACATTAAAGAAAATGGTAAATGGTTCTTTAAATTAAGAAAATATGCTGTTCTTTATAATGATAATGGAACAGGAAATATGACTGGAACCGCTAATCCTTACCCTGAATTAATAAAATAATATTGTGGCAAAACTAGGTTTTACAGGTATTGGTGTTTCTAATTTAAAAAAATCATCAGATTTTTATCAAAAGATTTTAGAGCTAGAAGAAAAAGGTACATATGAAAATGTTGAAGTTGATCTTCAGGATGGCAATAGTTTTTGTATAGATGAAATTGTTCTGGGTGAGACTGGCTCTGAAGAAAGCCTTCTTATTTTGATGAACTGGCCTAATGAAAAAAGATTATATGATGGCCTAAATGTTAAAGTAGTTTTTGCTGTTGATGATGCTAGTTTGACAATGGATTTGATCCGTAATAACGGCGGCATTGTTGATCGTGAAGCTTTACCTCATTACACAATTGAAGGTGGTTTAGTAGGCATGGCTAGAGATTTTGATAATAATGTTATTGAGATTGTTCAATGGCCAAAAGAAAACTAAAACTCAGCAAAATCCTTTCCAAAAGGAATATCAAAATTATCCAATAATGGATTTAAATTGTATGTCATGTTTCTAAGATAATCTGATAATTCATCATTTGTCATAGATTGATCTAAGGTATCAAAATTTATTGGATCGCCAATTTTTAGTGGAACTGATGAGTTTATTCTTCTTCTCACTTCATGAAAGAGTAAAGCAGATCTTAAAATTTGACTAATATGGCTTGCAACATGAAATAAACGACTATTTTGTCCATAAAAATATATTGGTAGAATAGTGGCTTTACTGCGTTTTATTAATCTAGCTGTAAAGTTTCTCCATTTGGGATCATAAGCCTTTTTAGTAAATACATTATTAGTTGTAGAAACAGTTCCACCTGGAAAAATTACTACAGCACCACCATCATCAAGAAAATTTCTAGCAGTTTTTCTAGTTTCTATATTTGTGTTTAGCGCTTCTTTAGTTCCAGAAAAATCAATAGGCAAAAGATAGCCCTTTGTTTCAGGAGCCCTTAATAGCAAGGCATGAGTTAAAACCTTGAATTCTTTTCTTATTTTTTTTGATAACCAACAAATAACTAAACCATCAAGCACACCAAAAGGGTGATTAGCCACAATAACTAAGGGACCATCTTTTGGTATTTTTGCAATTTTTTCTTCATTATATTTTACATTTAATTCTAAAACATCAATACATCCATCCCAAAAGTCTTCCCAATTTTCTGGCTGAGTTTGATAGCTTCTATAAAGGTTATACAATTTAGGTTGCCCAGAAAAAAATTCAATAGACCGTATTAAAGCTTTTCTTGGAAATGAATCTTCTGGATTCGCATAACTAAAATATTTTGTGTCTAAATATTCCATTCATTAATCTTTATCTTTTACTTTACCAATAGTGGGCATATGTCTCAAATAATCACTATCACCAATTTTTATCAGAGTATATTTAGTATTTGAGGCTGGAGCAAATAGAGGTTTATTTCTTTTCTTTAATAATGGAGCAAGAATCATTCCAGCTATAAAGCCTCCAATATGTGCGGAATAGGCTACTCCTGATTGACCTTGATCTAAGACATTAATTAATTGAAGACCCATCCAAATCCCAAGCACAATGAAAGCGGGCACAGTAATTAGTCGAACAATAAAAACTATCCACATAAATACCCAAATTTTTGCTCTTGGGTACATGATTAAATATGCCCCTAATACTCCTGCAATTGCTCCGCTAGCACCTATCATTGGGACAGGACTATTTGGATCATAAAGAATTTGAGCAAAAACCGCTGCAAAACCACATAACAAATAAAATATTATGAATCTAACTTTTCCAAAGCTATCTTCAATATTGTCTCCGAATATCCATAAATAGACCATATTACCTATGAGATGCGATAAATTACCATGCACAAACATTGAACTTATTATTGTAAACCATTGATTATCAACATTATTTATTAACTTAACTGGCGTTATTCCGAATGATCGAACAAAATTATTAAAATCTATTTGATTTAACCCCATTTGATAAAAAAATATCAAAGAGCATAGGGCTATTAGAAGCCAAGATATATAAGGCCTCATTGAGGTTGGATTATCATCTCTGAATGGAAAAAAGAACATTTAATAAATACCTGGCTATCCTTATTTTTAGTTACATAGAGATACAAGAGTTGATTTCAAATATACAGCAAAATCAGTCATTTTATCCAATCATTAATAACTTTAACTATGACAAAAAAAATAACATCAATAGTTCTTGCTGCCGGAAAAGGAACAAGAATGAATTCAAGCTTACCTAAGCCTCTACATGCTGTAGCAGGTAAACCTATGTTGTCACATATAATAGAAAACATAAATGCAGCAAGCATTAATGATATTATAGTCGTTATTAATAATGATAGTGACGATTTAAAAAATTATCTCAATAAAAACCATCCTGATGTAAGAACTTCTATTCAAGAAAATCAAAATGGAACTGGTGATGCAGTTAAATCTGTATTCAATAATTATGATTTATCCGACAGTGATGGAGTAGTAGTTGTTTTTGGTGATACTCCTTTATTAAGACTAGAAACAATTCAGAAACTTTCAGAATCCTCTTTAAAAAGCGATTTAACTATTATGGTTTTTGAATCTGATAACCCTAAAGGATATGGAAGAATTATTTTAAAAGACAATAAGCTTCATTCAATCGTTGAAGAAATTAATACTACTGAAGAAAATAAGAACATTAAACTCTGCAATGGTGGAGTTATGGCATTTAAAAATAATGATTTAGGAAAACTTTTGGGATTACTTAAAAACGACAACCCTAAAAAAGAATTTATTTTATCTGATATGGTTGAAGTTATTAACAATCAAGGTGGTTTATCTGAATATATACAATGTGAAGAACTTGAAATTTTTGGTGTAGATACAAAAATTGGTTTAGCAAAAGCTGAAAAAGAATTTCAAAATAGATTAAGAGAAAAATTTATGTCCGAAGGAGTGACCTTGCTTGATCCTGAGTCTATCTTTTTTCAATCAGATACCGTTATTGAGGAAAATGTTTTAATTCAAAATAATGTCTTTTTTGGTAAAAATGTTCATTTAAAAAGTGGTGTGACTGTAAGGTCATTTTCATATGTAGAAGAGGCCATCATTCATGAAAATGCCACAATTGGACCATTTTCTCGTCTTAGAGGAAATGTAAATATCGGTATGGATTGTAAAATAGGAAATTTCGTTGAGGTCAAAAACTCAACTTTAGCTAAAGATGTTAAAGCAAGTCATCTCTCTTATTTGGGCGATAGTCAAATCGAAGAAAATGCGAATATTGGAGCAGGAACAATTACTTGTAATTATGATGGTGTAAATAAAAACAAGACTCATATTGGAAAAAATACTTTTATTGGATCTAACACTTCACTCGTAGCGCCTGTTGAAATTGGAGATAACGCTCATATCGGTGCAGGTTCAGTAATTACAAAAAATGTAGAGAAAGAAAGTTTAGTTTTAACAAGAGCGCCTTTAAAGACTGTTTCAAATTGGGCAAAGAAATTCTTAGGCAATAATTAGGAGATTTTTATGTGTGGTATTTTTGGCGTAATAGCAAATAACGATAATGTTAAAGATCAAATTTTCGATGGACTGAGAAGACTTGAATATCGAGGATATGACTCCTCAGGTATCGCAACTATTAACAATGATCAGATCAATTGTATAAAGTCACAAGGCAATCTAGATCAGCTCCAAAAAAAATTAATTAATGAAGAGTTATTAGGTAATGTCGGGATTGGTCATACTAGATGGGCTACTCATGGAGTTCCTAATGAGGCAAATGCTCACCCACATATAACTGATGAAGTTGCAGTTGTTCATAATGGTATTATTGAGAACTTTTCTTTACTTAAAAATCAGATTGTAGAAACAGGTATAAGCTTTAATAGTGACACTGACACTGAAGCAATTGCACATCTCATTACGCTTTACCTAAAATCAGGTATGGGAAGTTATGAGGCTATAAGGGCTACAACTGAAGATATCAGGGGATCTTACGCACTAGCAATCATAATAAAATCGGAGCCAAATAAATTATATGCTGTTAGAAAAGGAAGCCCTCTTGCTATTGGATCATCAGAAAGTAAAAATTATATTGGGTCAGATGGTTATTCTTTAGGTAATTATTGTAATGAAGTTACCTATTTAAAAGATGGAGACATCGCCATCATAAAGAGCGATACTTTTGAGATTTTTGATAGCCAAAATGAATTTGTAAATAGAAAATCGCAAAAAATAGATCAGACCGTTACACTATCAGAAAAAGGTGTATTTAAGCACTTTATGTCAAAAGAGATTCATGAGCAGCCAAGTGTAATTCAAGATTCTATTAGTCATTATATTAATAATGAAGACTTAACAGTGAATTTACCAAAATTCCCATTTAATATTACTAATTTGAAAAGCATCACTTTAGTCGCGTGTGGAAGTTCATATTATTCTGGACTAGTTGCCCGTGAATGGTTTGAAAAACTAGCTCGTATAAAAGTTGATGTTGAAATTGCTTCTGAATTTAGGTATCGAGAGGCTCCAATGGATTCAAGCGGACTAACTGTATTTATTTCTCAATCAGGCGAAACAGCTGACACTTTAGCGGCTTTGAAACATTGCAAAAAACTTAATCAAAAAACTATTTCAATAGTGAATGTACCAAATTCCTCTATGTGTAGAAACTCAGATTCATCTCTTAAAATTTTTGCTGGACCTGAGATAGGTGTTGCATCGACTAAGGCCTTTACCTGTCAGCTAGTTGTTTTGGCATCTTTAGCTATTCATATAGGAAGGATAAATGGAAATCTATCTGATGATGATGAAAATAATTATGTAAAATCATTACTTGATGTCCCAAGATTAATTTCAAATGTTTTAGACAAAGAAGAAGATCTTATTAAGATTGTAAAAGAATTAAATCCAATAAAAAATGCTTTATATCTTGGAAGAGGGCAAATGTATCCTGTTGCTCTTGAGGGCGCATTAAAATTAAAAGAAATTTCTTATGTTCATGCAGAGGGTTATCCTGCTGGTGAAATGAAGCATGGTCCAATAGCTCTTTTGGAAAAAGGTCTTCCTGTAATAATTGGTGCGCCATCATTTAACTTATTTGATAAAACAGCATCCAATCTTTATGAGGTTATTGCAAGAGATGGAAATGTTTTACTTGTTACTGATCAAGAGGGCTTAAATTATCTTGGAGATACTGCCGAAAAAATAAAATCTTTTATAGTTGATGAAGCCAATATTATTACTGCACCATTTATTTATACTATTCCATATCAACTTTTTGCTTATCATACAGCTCTTCTTAAAGGAACTGATGTTGATCAACCAAGGAATTTAGCGAAATCAGTAACTGTGGAGTAGAAATAAAGTGAATAATATCGTGGAGGGGGGATGTTTTTGCGGTTCAGTTCGCTATAGTTTTAAGTTTGATGAATATCCATCCGCAAATTGTTATTGCTCAATATGTAGAAGAACTTCAGGCGCACCATTTGTTTCTTGGCTAGCTATTCCTATTGTTCTTTTTAAATATCTTAATAGTAAACCTAAAAAAATAAAATCTTCTTCTCATGGGGCTCGTTTCTTTTGTGAGGAATGCGGCACTCCAATAGCTTGTGTTCTTGAAGAAGATTCAAAAAATATTAATATTACTATTGCCAGTCTCGACAAGCCGCAAGAATTTGAACCAAAAGCTAATATATATGTTGATGATATGCTTGATTGGCTGAAATAAAATCATGAATTATATTTTTGCTTATTCACAGTTTTTATACTAAGTATAAAATCGTGATGATTAATAAATTTAAAATTGATGGTTTAGCAATTTCATTGTCTTTCTTATGTGCAGTTCATTGTCTATTTATGCCATCTTTTATTATTTTGGCGCCCAGTTTGTTATCTATTTCATTTGATAATGAATTTATACATTATCTAATTTTAGCGTTAGCAATTCCTATTAGTATATTCGCTTTATCTGCAGGTTATAAAGCTCATAAAAGCTTATCTATGATATTTATAGGGTTTTTGGGTTTATCAATTCTTTTGTTTGCAGTTTTGTTTGGTAACAATCTATTTGGAGAAATTGGAGAAAAAGGACTGACATTATTCGGTTCAGTCATTGTTGCTTCTGCTCATTATAGAAATCTAAAAGTTTGCAAGGAATTAGATTGTGATTGTCACGATAGTTCAGTTTAACTTTTATAATTCAAAACTTTAAGAGAAAATAAATTTCTTATTCTTGAATATTTTATAATTATTGTTTTACACTTATATTTTTTAAAGGAGAAAATTATGTTATCAAAATTAGTCACATTAAAATCTTATGTCTTTACTTTTATAGTCTTAACATTTTTTACAATTAGTAGTTTAAACGCTTTTGATATAAGCAAGAATGCATCTAAAGGAAACTTTGAAGTCACCTCATGGAAAGCAGGAGGTGGTTATAGCGTAATTACTTCTGCGGGTTTTGTTGATGGTTATGGAAAGGTTTATCTTACTCATAAGTTTAAAGCTAATAGCGGAGAAGCATTATCCGGTGACTTTACAGGTGCTGCAAGAGCAATTAGTAAAGATGGAGATATGGCTTTTGCAAGTCTTCAAGGAATTTGGAAGCGTGAAGGAAAAACCTTAACCATACATACTTTGGATTCTCTTACTGACGGCACCGCTAATTATGCTAAAGGTACATTTGATCTTTATGAAGGCACGCTTAAATTTGATGTTTTTTCGATTGAATAATCAAGGTTATAGGAGAAAATTATGTTTAGTCATGTAATGGTTGGAACAAACGATATAGAAGAAACTAAAATATTTTATGATAAATTATTAGGAAATATATAACATTCATTACCTATAATATGAAAATATGTTATATTTTGATTGACAACACATTATGGCTAAGATAATATGGGGGTAGGAGAATTAAGCGA
>Ga0114932_10006258_pt1 | contig 10226 bp, 10 predicted proteins | sample 2SBtaG_2_FD_87286 | JGI IMG/M metagenome (GOLD analysis project Ga0114932, IMG submission 87286) | Deep subsurface microbial communities from Kolumbo volcano to uncover new lineages of life (NeLLi) - 2SBTROV12_ACTIVE470 metaG | ecosystem: Environmental > Aquatic > Marine > Volcanic ... | reverse complement strand
TTACTTTTCACTGGCGGCCCTTAAGGAGAACCGTGATTTCCTGTCGGCTTGGGTGACCCAAGCGGGTGCATTTTCTTGGTTAGTTTATGGAGGGTTTTATGCTTTCGTAACGGCGTTCTCGTTGCCTGGTGGGGCGGTAATGACAATTTTCGGCGGGTTTTTATTCGGTCCGTGGCTTGGCGGGACACTTTCTGTAGTTGGCGCGACAGTTGGCGCCACGGTTGTGTTTTTGGCCGCACGCTATGCTTTGGCTGATCTCCTAAAGGCTAAAATGGGGAGTAACATGCTCAAAATGGAGAAAGGATTTAATGAAAACCCATTAACCTATCTTCTGTTTTTACGTCTCATTCCTTTGTTTCCCTTTTGGCTTGTAAATCTAATACCCGCGTTGCTTCATGTGCCAATAAAAATCTATATTTCTGGCACGGCTATTGGAATAATTCCTGGGACACTCATCTACTCCCTGCTCGGTGACGGGCTTGGTGCTTTATTGGCAGCCGGCCAGGACATTAATCTGGGATTAATTTTTGAACTACGTTTTCTCCTTCCGGTTTGCGGGTTGGGCGTGCTTGTCCTAATGCCGGTTTTATACAAAAAATTTAAAGGCTCATCGGCCTTATAACGAAAGTGTTCACGGAGTTTCCCATGGCTGAGCAAGTTGACAGGGTATAGTGGTTGGTGTGAGCCTTGTTGGTGAAAGGGCTGGCGAGATTATCCAGAGCTGGTGTCTACCAATTTCAAAAAAATTAAAAATTAAAAACATTGCCGGATTGGTCCTGCCTTACCCGACGCTAGGTGAGATCAATAAGCGCGCAGCAGGCAGTTATTTCACACCATCTCTGTTCGGCGGCCGCATAAAAGCGTTGGTTCGGTTTCTCTTGTCTCTAGGATAAATAGTAAAGTCAGTCTAGGCAAATACCGGCTGGGTAATCATCTTAGCTTATCTAAAAAATATACAATAGCTTAGGCCTTAGTTGTAATTTGTTCTTGGCAAAATTGGTTTGTGATAGGTAAGTTCCGTCTATATGTTGATGCGTTATGCAAAATCTGAAATCTTATTTTTATTTGGGGTTCACCAATGAAACAACTGGGAAATTTGATAATGGGTGCCGTGACCGCTGTGATGGCTATTGGTGGACTTTTTGTGGCGGCTAACGCGGGGCACGGTGTGCCTTATTATGGGGGTTTGTTTTTCTTTTTGTTCGCCGTTTTGTTTGTTTTTCATTTAATTCGGGTCAGCTTTGACGATGGATCTTAAGTTTTTTAGCACCTTTGTGATTTAGTTCTTTTATGAAAACTAAGGCAGATAACCTTCGCGCTCTGTTGGCAGGCCCAGATATTCTTGTCGCTCCAGCCTGCTACGATGCCTTGTCTGCGCGTTTAATTGAGCGTGCAGGTTTTGATCTCAGCTTTATGAGTGGTTTTGCGGTATCGGCAGCTCGTCTCGGATTACCAGATACGGGGTTAATTTCCTATGGTGAGATGCTTGAGCAGGGTCGGAATATCTGTAATGCCGTTTCATTTCCTGTAATTGGTGATGGCGATACCGGTTACGGTAACGCCCTTAACGTTAAGCGCACGGTGTCTGGCTACGCTCAAGCGGGGTTTGGATGCATTATGATCGAAGATCAAGTTGCGCCAAAGAGATGTGGCCACACGCGCGGTAAGCAGGTCGTTGATCGTGAAGAAGCGGTTGGGCGTATCCGGGCTGCCGTTGATGCTCGCGAAGAGGGCGCCAACATCTTGATCATGGCTCGAACTGATGCTCGTGCGACTAATGGTTTTGATGAGGCGATGTGGCGCATTAAAGCATTTGCCGAATTGGGCGCTGACATTCTGTTCCTCGAAGCCCCTGAAAGCGAAGATGAAATGCGTGAATTTTGTGAGGGTTCCCCTGGGCACAAAATGGCCAATCTGGTGGAACAAGGGGATACACCTCTTCTGCCGCCAGAAGTCCTACAACAAATGGGCTTTAAGATTGTTCTTTACCCGCTCACAATGATTAAAGCTTCTATTGCTGCCATGGAAACAGCGCTAAAGACACTAAAAAAAGGTCAAACACCTGAACAACTGGCGGAATTTTCGCATTTACGTGAAGTTGTCGGTTTCGAGGACTATTACGAAGCGGAAAAGAAATACGCTGCCGGTAAGTAGCGCGCTGTGGATTTACAGCTCCTAGCCTAAACCAACCATTACACACTCTTTGAAGGCTGGTCTCTCAGTTAATTTCGCATACCAGCGTTCCAAATTTGGGAGGGGTTTTCGATTGATTTCGTCAAACTCATACCAACGATAGACATAAATACCCACCGGGATATCCCCCATAGTAAGATTGTCACCCGCAAGAAACTCTTGATCCGCTAAATACTGATCTAAAATTTGAAGGTTAGACTGCGTTGCGATGATAGACTTATTTATAGCATCCCATTGTCTGTTTTCGGGTTTGTCTCTAACCAGCCCGTGGAACATAGCCGTGAAGTCAGGCCCGAGTGTTGCAAGCTGCCAGTCCATCCATCGCCCTGCATTAGCTTGCGTCTGTAAGTCTTTTGGAAATAATTTTCCTATCCCGTATTTTGCGGAGAGCATGCGCACGATGGCATTTGATTCCCACAGAATAAAATCCCCGTCGATCAAAACAGGAACTCTTCTGTTGGGATTAATTTTAAAAAACTCGTCTGTATCGACTACACCAAATTCGCGTCCAGCATCTTGGTGTTCATACTCTATTCCCAGCTCCGCACAACACCAGAGAACCTTTTGGACATTTGAAGAGTTTTTTCGGCCGATTAATTTCATTCAATTAGGCCATTGGCTTCATAATATGTTCCTGAAACGCAGGGCGTTCACATAATAGGTCATACCAGCGCCGAACGTTTTCATATGGCTCACGGGCAATATCCATGTTGAACCACCGGTAGGCCGTAATTCCAAGAGGAATATCGCCGACTGTAAATTTTTCGCCGGCAAAATAGGTGGAATTGACTAAATGAGCATCCATAATGGAAATATTCGCGGACAATTTTTTGCGAGCCTCTTCAATTGCGTCAAGGTCACGATCTTTGGCGGCTGTACGAACCATTCCCCAAAATACTGGGACTAAAGTTGGGCTTACAGTCGCTATTTGCCAATCCATCCAGCGTTCAGCATCACTACGAACTTGCAGGTCGTCGGGGTACAATGTACCTGGTGCATACTTTCCAGCTAGATAGCGGGTACAGGCATTGGATTCCCAAAGAACAAAACCATCATCGATTATTGTTGGGACTTTGCCGTTGGGATTGATGGCTCGATATTCCGGATCGTCATTGCCGCCAAAGGGGCCACCAAGGTCCTCCCTATCAAAAGGCAGGTCAAGCTCACCGCAAACCCACAGAACTTTTTGCACGTTAGAAGACGTATCGCGTCCAATAATCTTTAACATTTTTACACCTTAATTTTTCTATTTTAGCCTTGCAGTGGTTCGTCTGCCGGGCCCTTCAATTCAATAAAATTACCATCTGGATCCTTAAAATAGACTGAGGGCCCATACCCTTGCGCTCCAAAACGGCGTCCGCTGCGTTCAACCTTGATATCATTAGCCTCGAGATAGGTAACAATTGCTTCTTCATCAAACTCAGCTAACGTTAAGGCGAAGTGGTCAACGTTACGACACGTTTCCGTTGGTCGGTAATCGGAGTTTTGGCTTAAGTCCTCTTTTATTGGCACTAAGTCGATCATTGAGGCACCAGCCTGATATTGATATAGCCCATTCGATATTCGTTTTTCCGGGCAACCTAAAATGTCTCGATAGAAATGGATAGATTTTTCAATATTAGTAACGCGCATTACTATATGATCAAGTTTGGTAATATGGATAGGGTTCATAGCCTGTTCCGTCTTTCTCTACAAAATCCATCATAACATACGATCAGTTATGCCGAAGAGATTAACGGCTAGACTGTTCGGAGGATTTTCTGAGGACACTCTCCCTCCATGTAATATAGTAGGTCGATGCAAAGATAGTTGCACCACCAATCCAGACCCAAATGTCGGGCCATTCCATGTAGAGGAAGAACCCAAAAGCCGCAGCTATCGGTAACCGCATGAAATCAAACGGCATGACAAAGCTCGCGTCTGCGGCGGCAAAGGCACGTATAATGCACGCGTGAGCTGTGTAGCCGAAAACACCTAATAGTAATATTGGTAAAGCATCTGACCAGTTGGGCGTTACCCAGACATAAACAGCTGGGATGGCCGAAATCGGAATAAAAATGACGGACATATACAGCAAGATAGCGTTGGCTGAATCTGTGTTGGAGAGGGCTTTGGTTGAGGTTTGGGAGGCGGCGTAAAAGATGGCCGATAAAACGACGGCAATTGTTCCAGTACTAAGTTCCACGAAACCGGGCCGAATTATAATTAGCGCCCCCAGAAACCCCAGCGCCGTCGCTATCCATCGATGGCTGCCTACACGTTCTTTTAAAAATACTGCCACCATGATGATTGTAAAAAGTGGGACAGTAAATTGTAGTGCTTGAAGATCAGCTAAAGTGACGAGTGTGACACCAATAAACCACCCAACATTTCCAAGATAGTGGATCGTATTCCGAAAAATATGAAGTGTTAGCCTCTGAGTTTTTATATCTTCGGGTTTTTGGCGAAGAGCCCATGGTAAAATAATTAAAAAACTTACAACACTTCGCAAAAATATCATCTGCAAGACGTGAAATTTATCCTGAATATCTCTAATTACAATGGCAAGCAATATGAGGGAAATTCCGCCTAAAATCATCCATATCGCCCCGCGCGCTGTCGCAGGCAGTTTGTCAAAAGTACGTATGACGAATGTCATGGATTAAACGGGGTGAGGGCTTTGTTAATCGCCAATGGCCTGACCTTCGCGGCGCGGATCCGCGCCTCCTTCAAGTCCCTCGGCCCTCACCCTTATGCCGTGCAGCCCGCTTACTTTTTTGCGGATGCGAACCTCGTGGCCGAGCTCTATGAGTTTTGGTACGATAGTCTCTAGGTTGGTACCCTTTTCTAACTCTGTCTTACGGTTTTTATTTAGGAAGTTAGGAAGTGCGATAGCTTCCTGCATTGTCAAGTTCCAGTCGAGCCCGGCGATAAGGGTCTTTGCAACATATCCGATTATGCTTGAGCCGCCGGGAGAACCAATCAGCATTAATAGCTTGCCGTCCTCAGACGTCACAATAGTTGGGGACATTGAACTGCGGGGACGTTTGCCTGGTTCCACACGGTTAGCTTTTGGGCGTCCATTAACATGCGATATGGGCGCAAAATCTGTCAATTCATCGTTAAGCATAAAGCCACGTACCATGAGGCGCGAGCCAAATGCTGTTCCAATCGAAGTGGTCATCGAAACCCCATTGCCGCGTGAATCGACCACACTAATGTGACTCGTTGAAATCGGCCGGTTATCACCTTTATCGGGTGCAAATGTTCCTTGCGCGTAGTGCGCAAGATTACCCGGTTTGGCTTTGCCCATTGCCTTGTCAGCAGAGATAGTTGCAGATCTCGAGGCTAAATATACCGGATCTAGAAGCCCCGCGACTGGAACGGTGACGTAATCTGGATCACCGACATAATGATTACGATCGGCGAAGGCCAGCTTACCTGCCTCGGCAACCAAATGGATTGCCTGTGTTGATCCAACCGGGATACGAGAAAAATCAAATGGCTCGAGTATCTTTAACATTTGGGCGACAGCGATGCCACCGGAGGTGGGTGGCGGCATCCCGCAAATGCTCCATTGTCGGTAGGCGGTGCAGAGTACGCCGCGCATTTTCGGTTGGTAGCCAGCCAAGTCAGAAACATTCATTTTTGCCGGTAGGTGATGCGTATTGCGCACGGCTTTAGCAATGTCCCTTGCTATTGGTCCCGTATAAAATATTGACGCCCCTTTTTTAGCAATTTCCTGCAGGGTATTGGCTAATTCCAGATTTTGCAGGCGGAAACCTATCGGGAGGGGTTGGCCTTCCTTGGTATAAAAGAATTTGCGACTTTGTGGAAAATTCTTCAAGTGGCGATCTCGTTTAATCAGGGCATTTAGGCGCGGCGAAACCGCAAAGCCTTTTCGGGCTAATTTAATTGCAGGTTCAAATAAACGCGACCAAGGCAGCTTGCCGTGATGCTTATGAGAAAGCTCCAGCATGCGCAATAAACCCGGTACGCCAACGCCCTTGCCCCCGGCTTTGCGTTTTTTCCAGGGGATTTTTTTACCCTGCCTATCAAGGAAAAGGTCTTTATTTGCGGAACTCGGTGCTGTTTCGCGGCCATCATAAGCGTTAATAATATGGCCTTTTCTCTTTGATTTCTTATTGGGCCTATAATGCAACATGAAGGCACCACCGCCGATCCCAGAGCTTTGTGGTTCGACGAGCGTTAAAGTCATTTGGATAGCGATTGCTGCATCTACTGCGCTACCACCTTCCCTTAATATTGTCAGCCCTGCTTTTGCTGCGTGCGGATTGGCTGCTACCACCATGTGTTTCTTTACGAGGGTAGCATTAGCATTCCCGCACCCATTCAGAGCTAGCAGAGTTAAGGTAATGAAGACACCTGTCCGTATCATGGGGATTACATAATTCATTGAAATTAAAAAAATAAAATCCATTGGATTTTTGCTTATGTATCACGAGTTATTGCTGATCCAAAGTTGAGTATGCACCAAGGAAATCCTTTCGCACCCGTTAAATTCGAGGTAAAAGCATGCCCAACTGGGGCGCAGGGAATATTTCAGCGTCTAAAATCATTGCTCTGGAGAAATTATTTGAGCGCAGTAGGCCACAAAAAAGGGCATATTACGGTTCCTCATATTAGGGAACGTAAGGGCGGCGATCCAATCGTATCACTCACTGCTTATAGTGCTCCCATGGCATCTCTTTTAGATCCCTATGTTGATTTGTTTATTGTGGGTGACTCTGTTGGCATGGTGTTTTACGGAATGGACTCCACTCTTGGTGTGACACTCGAGATGATGATCGGCCATGGAGCCGCTGTTGTTAAGGGCTCCGAGAAGCCTTGTGTTGTTGTTGATATGCCGTTTGGTAGTTATCAGGAATCAAAATCGCAGGCATTTCGTAATGCAGCAAAGGTAATGCAGTCGACGGGTTGCGATGCGGTAAAACTAGAAGGTGGAGTGGAAATGGCAGACACCATTGGATTTCTGACATCACGCGGAATTCCGGTAATGGGTCATGTCGGGTTAATGCCTCAAAGTGTAAACACCTTAGGTGGGTATAGAGCACGTGGTAGAGGCTATGGGGAAGCGAAGAAAATTGTGACGGATGCACAGATGATTGCAGATGCTGGTGCTTTCTCCATAGTTGTTGAAGGGGTTGTGGAACCCTTGGCAAAAAAAATTACAAATGCAGTTACGGTGCCAACGATTGGTATAGGGGCTTCTGCGGAATGCGACGGACAGGTTTTGGTGACAGAAGATATGTTAGGCTTATTTAATGACTTCACACCAAGCTTTGTAAAACGCTACGGCGACCTTGGGCCATTGGTAGAGAAAGCGGCTGAGGCCTACGGCAAAGATGTCAGGGCTCGCCGCTTCCCGGCGCCAGAACATTGTTTCAAGGCAAATAACAACAATTCGTAAGATGCCTTATAAAGGTATAGAGTTCCCCCTATCTTCGACCCGCTTTTTCTGGAATTGTAATGTCTAAAGTCGGTAACCCATCATTAATGACCGATGTGATCGTGCGCGATGTGTTAGATTTACGTAAAGTGGCTGCCGAGTGGCGCCGAGAGGGGTATACAGTTGCCCTTGTGCCAACGATGGGAGCCATTCACGCGGGCCATCTGAGCTTGATCTCCCAGGCAAAGTCTCGCTGTGATCGCGTGATTGCCAGCACTTTCGTGAATCCAACCCAATTTGACGAGAACGAGGATCTGGATGCCTACCCTGCAAACGAAGAGGATGATGTCAGGGCGCTTGTAAGCGTTGGTACAGATCTCGTTTTTTGCCCCAATCGCAAAGACATTTATCCTCAAGGATTCTCTACAGTTATATCGATTTCCGGATTGACGTCGGGACTTTGTGGCCCCTTTCGTCCTGGTCATTTTGATGGTGTGGTCACGGTAGTCACTAAACTATTTTTACAATCATTGCCGGATATCGCTGTTTTTGGCGAGAAAGACTATCAACAATTATTGGTAATTCGTCAGCTCGCGAAAGATTTAAATATACCTGTGGATATTGTTGGCGCTCCAATAGTTCGCGAAGAAGATGGCTTGGCAATGTCTTCACGTAATCGGTATCTCTCTGAAAAAGAACGATTAATCGCTCCCGAACTCTATAGAATTCTGCAAGTGGCAGCTGGCCGGGTCATTGGTAGGCCAAATGACTGCGAACTTAGCTGCCGACTCGCAAGGGTAGAACTCTTAGAGAAAGGGTTTGAGGCAGTAGATTATATTACTATTTGTCACGGGGAGACACTCGAACCACTAACAGTTTATAACCCCCCGGCACGCATATTTGGCGCAGTACGTTTGGGTCAAGCGCGGTTGATTGATAATTTACTAATCAGCTAGTTAACTTATTTTTTTAGTTGTTGATTAAATACTTTCCTTACCTAAATGAACTCGCCAGAGCTTTCTAAATAAGGCCGGCGGGAAACAAGTTGATAACCGTTTAGGAAATTTATTGTAAGGTTATCAAACGGACGTAGAGATGCACTTCATTTGATTTAGAGTCTCCATTTGTCATAGCTGAAAGTCTTACTCTCTGCAGTGGCAGCCCCATATCCATTAGGGAACGTAAAACTTTTTGCGCATAGCGCTTAGATTTATTTGAAGCGACCGTCACTTGCGCGGCGCTGCCCTTGCCAGAAGCGACAGCTACCAGATCGAATCCAGCTTGCGGCTTCCTTTTAAGGACACGATTTACGGCGGTATATAGCGCTTGTTGATATGATACGTTCGGCCTATCAAACGGAATACGAACTAATGGTCGTCGAGCCGCTATTCCGACAACTCCAGTATTTTTGGCCTTACTTGCTGCGAGTGGTGCTGCTTTGGCATATGCTTGGTTGGCAAGGCTATTTCCAAGTATTTCACCGTTTTTGATTGCCAGAGATAAGGTTGTCAAGTTACCGCGTTCCGAGGCTACGTAGGAAGTTTGACGATTAATATCCTCACTCAATTCAATGAGAAGTCTTTCAATTAGTACGACTGTACGATTCACCTCGTCTTCTAAAATTGCTAGTTGCCGATGGTCAGCCTCAACTGCCCCACTTAGCCCGTATGCTGCGCGCGTAGTTTCCAGAAGATAAGCTGACATGGTGCTAGTGCTAGCAACCGAGTTCGCTAGTGAATTCATGGTTGAAATATCGCGATCAATTTTAGTTAAACCTTTTTGGGCGACATTCCACTGCTTGATCATATAGGGGTTACCGGGGGTCGTCCCAACTTGCAGTCGCGCGTTAATAGACGCAATAGCACTATGATAAGCCAGTGAGTGAGCTCCTGTGTTGCGGCGAATTATTTGCAGTTTACCGTTTTGCTTACTGATTTGTTGGCGCATGCGCTTTAGTTCACTGCGCAGCAGCTTTACTTTTTGTCCCACAAAAGTCCCTGTGGATTTTCCGGGTGTCACCGTTGGCGGAACAAAACTTGTTTTCCCTAGAACCGGCGGTGTACTTGCGCTGGCAAGTGGCTGGCTGGTTTTTTTTACCTTAGCTGGAGCTACTGGTGTCGCCGCACGTGGTGGCGCCGAAATACTGGAACTGTCCCCTCTTAGAGAAGGCCACAACGAATCCGGCCATAACGAGTCCATGGATGTCGAACATGCTGACAGCGCGGCGGCTGAAAAAACGATAGTTAGGTGGGAAATTACACGGGCCATTAATCGGGCCTCATCTATGTTGATGGTTGAACATTATTAATCCACGATAAACTAACTTGAATCTATTACTAAAAACATTTCCAAACAGTTGTATCTACTCAATATTACTCAATGGGTAGGAGCTTAACAAGACGCATTGCAAGGAATTCTTGTTTGACAAACCGGAAAGCTTGCTAATTTCGGACAATTTAAGTAACGTCCGCGCCTCTTTTCGGTAAATCAGTCGAAAAATTGTAAGGATGCGGTTAATGCGCCCGTAGCTCAGCTGGATAGAGCACTAGACTACGAATCTAGGGGTCGGGAGTTCTCAAATAAGCTCCATAATCGCAGGAATCCCTGTGTAAAAGTCTTAAATAATTAACTTTGTAATCTGTCT
>Ga0114932_10006257_pt1 | contig 10227 bp, 24 predicted proteins | sample 2SBtaG_2_FD_87286 | JGI IMG/M metagenome (GOLD analysis project Ga0114932, IMG submission 87286) | Deep subsurface microbial communities from Kolumbo volcano to uncover new lineages of life (NeLLi) - 2SBTROV12_ACTIVE470 metaG | ecosystem: Environmental > Aquatic > Marine > Volcanic ... | reverse complement strand
TCCACTTTTTGTCCTCCATTTTTGTTTAGTCCATGATTTTAAACTTTTTTGAGATTTAGCCAGTGCCATTGTTATGCTTTCTTTTTCATTTTTTTAGTTTTTTCTTTCATTGCATTAATGAATTTTCTATATACAACAGCAGCCCCTGCTTTCTTTGCTACCCTAGCTCTCTGTTCCATTGCTATTGCTGCTTGTATCTTATGAGCATGACTTCTACCACTTTTTTTAATAATCTCAACACTTCTCTTTGCATCTTCTACGGTAGCAAACTTTAATCCTTTAATTGTTCCCTTTGGATTCTCATCTGTATACAAATCAGAATGTTTTTTAGAACCTACGGGTTGCCCTTTTTTTCTGGGTATTCTAGACTTTGATGTCAACTTTTGTACCCACCCCCTGCTTTTTTGTAGGCGAGTGCAGTCATTTGGGCTTTACGTCCAGACCATTGTCCAGGTGCTCCACCTTTCCCACCTGCTTTGATACGGTTGAATATACGTTTACGTAACGTAGGTTTTGTATAGTTTCCAGCCACATTTACTGTACTCCTTTTTTTAGGTTTTCCTATTGCCATTCCATCTCCCCTTTTCTATATTCCATTTCTAAATAAGCAAATGTTATAGGGGGCGTAATAATAACAAAAAATAATAATAATCCCATATTAAAGTCCTTTAAAATTTTTTAGTAAATTTTATTCCTACTGCTTTTATTTTTTTATTTTTTACATCTCCAGTTAAAAAACCAGTTACACTTTTATTGTTTCTAAATTTTTTTTCAAACCCAATTGTAGTATCCCCTCCTTTTATGCGTATACCTTTATTTTTAGGTTTACTATAACCAATTCCTTGAGATACATTAACATTAAGTCGTTGTGTAATAGGCTTATTAAATTTAAAAGAGCCTCCACCAAAACTTCCATATTTATTAGAAACACCTGAAGCTTCTACTTTAAGATTACTTTTTTTATTATTTTTTAATTTCATAATATAACCTTTTAATTATCTAACAGGATCAAAAAATTCTTCAGCCGATAATGTTAAAGTAAAATTGCCAGTGGCTGATGTACTAGCAAACCCTGCTAACTGATCTCCACTTTGTAATGCTAATGGATCACCGTCTAATAAATTAGTAACAGAACTAGAGTTCATATCTAACCCTGTTACAATCGTATTATATGCTGAAGCAGATTTATCAAACAACTGCACAGATATTTGTTTATCTTGCTCCCCCGAACTTATTAAAAATAATTTTACAATAGATGTAAAGTTAGTCGGGCAAGTATATAACAAAGTTGCATTAGCTGTACTATCTGTTGATGTTACATTAACTGTCTCTGTTATAAACTTACTAGGGCTATTGTTAATTATTGGCATAAGGATCTATTTTACCCATTTTTATTAAAGTTTCAATTTGCATTCGTCTTTTTCTTTCAGCATCTTCACCTTTAATAAATCTCTTTGGAGATTTTAATGCTTCTTTAAGAGTTTCTTCTTGAAACTTCTGTCTTTGCTTTCGTATTTTAGCTTTACTTTTTTCTTTTATAGATGCAGCTTTTCTACGTTCTTGCTCTTCTTTTGTAATAAACTTTCTATTTGAATAAGCTCTTCTATCTTCTCTAATTAATTTTAAACTGTTATCAACAGATAAAAAATCATCAGAAAACAATCCAAGCTCCATTGCTTTTTTTTCTAATTCTAAAAGTTTAGGGCTATATTTATACTCTACTAAATTTGTTTTTCTATCTACATATCTACTCTTTATAGCTAATTGTTTATATCTTTCTTTTAAATCCATTACTTCTTTATAATAACCCTTACTAAAATATGTAGGTGCTCCACTAAAAGGATAATTAGAAATTAATTCACCTGCTCTATCTCTTTCCATATCTCCTTTAATAATTAAATTTTTCAGGTATCTTTCGTAGCTTCTACGATTTAAAAATGAATTTTGAAATTTTTCTTTTTGTAATTTTTCTTTATTTAAATGTTTTTTTCTAATATTAAACCTAGCTTTTACATCTGTTTTTAATGCCTCTTCTCTTAAATTTGTTTTTGGTTTAGATACTATATCACCTCTTACATTTACCATTAAATTTAAATTGTCTATTTGTTTTTTTATTTCTTCTTTACTAAGATCTTTAAAAGCTTCAGAACCTAAATATCCTAATCTTTTTACTTTATTACTTTCAACTTTAGTTTTTCTTTGTGTTATACGTTTTAAAAACTCTGCTTTAGGTTTATCAGCAACACTTCCTGATCTATCTACTGTTTCTAATTTAGATGCTTGTGTTTTTTCAAATACCCTAGGCATTTCTTCATTAGGTAATACATTACCAAACTTTTTTTTAATAAGTTTTGTTAAAACTTTTACTTTACTCATTCTTTATATAAATTATTAAATGTTATGTTAGGATCTGTATAACTATCATCTTGCTCTGCACAATGTATATATTGGCTAGGCCTAAAATCTGGAGCACCTTCACCAGTTATCCAATATGCAGGGCTAGTTACTCGAACCCTATTATTTGGTAATGCTACAATATTACCTTTCCATTGACCCTCAGTTAATATCATTACATGTGATTGCTTATGTTGAGCAGGATCATCTGCTACTTGACTTTGTGTATAGTCCACTGTAAATAAATATCGTGATTTATAAAAATCACCATCTATCTTACATAGCCACGGGCTAGGGTTACATCTAGAAAACATAATTACACTATGATAATGTGATGGGCAATCCCAAGGTTGTACTAAATGAGTAGGCATTCTTTCAGGCCACTCTTCCATTTCAATATCTCCAACCATACTGGATATGGGCATTCTTGCCCACATAGCCCCTCCTGTTACATTTTCTTGAGAACCGTCATCTGCCTCGCAACCAGTAAATATAACCTGAAAGCTTAAACTTCTATCAGGTAAAGTATTTACAGCAGTAGCAATCGCATGTATAAATTCACCCTGATACTTTTGATGTCCGTGAGTAAACTCTTTTCTTATCCAACATTTAAATAACGGTACACCATAATCACTTAAATCACTTATCAAATAAGCCATATACTATTTTTTCTTTTTCTTTCTCACTCTAATACCCCCTGCTCCTCCCATATAATTTTCCAAATTTTTAGACCTTGCAATATTTTTAGTTTTATTTTTTTGAATGTTAGTTGTATTTTTTTTAACATCTTTTTTTATATCTTTATTATTTACTATAGCACTAGTAATAACTCCAGCCCCAATTACACCAGCCCCAATAGCTCCTATAGCTTTACCTCTATTTACTTTACCTGTATTTTTTTTAGCTTTACCTATTTGTCTAGTTAAATTTACTGCCTGTTGACCTTTTGGTATATACCCAACACCACTTCTACTTTCAAGCATTGTTATTTTATTTGGTGCTGCTGTACTTTTTTTAGTAACCTTTTCTGCATCTTTTAAATTTTTACTTTTTTTAATCAACCTACTTGCCAAATCTGTAGATTTAGGAGTTATCTTAGTCTGTACAAACTTTCCAGTAGTAGGCACATCTCCCTTTTTAACTTTGTCATACATTTTTTTAGCATCAGCAATTTGCTTTTCTGCATTTTTAATAACTGTATTTATGCTACGACTATTTTTGCCAGGAAATTCTTTTACAAGTCTTGCAAGGGTCTTTTTAGCCCCATCTCGCATTATGTATCTAGCTACAGTTTCTATAGATTTCCTAGCAGCAAAAGATCCTAATAATCCTAATAAAGGTAGTGCCATCAATATCTCCTAGTCTGATCTAAATCCACCACGTTTACTCATAGCTTCAAAAAACTTTTTAAAACCCATTGGCCCTGCTTTTCTTTTTTTAGGTTTAACTGTTGTACCAGATCTTGTCTTTGTTCCAAAGTTTAATTTTGGATTTTCTTGACTCATAGTAGATTTTCTATCTCTAGTTTTATTTCTAGTAATAGGTTTTGAACTTTCTTTTTTTAAACCCACCATTGCATTTACTTTAGGATCATTAGATTTTAAAATTCTTTTTCTTTTAACATATTTACCACCTTCCATTTTAAACTTATTCATGTAGGCATTTAATCTTTGTCTAGCTGAACCTCCTGTTATACCTGCTCTTTTTATCATAGCAGGTGTTATTGCTGCACTTTTTTTAGTTTCTGCTGCTGAACTTCTACCTCCACCTGGATATTTCATAGAACCTACATCATATTCTGATGTAGATATTCCACCAACTCTCATCATTTTTTTCTTCATACCACCTTTAGCCATTTTACCAACCCCGTCCATAGTAAATGTAGGTTGCATTTTACCAGTTTGAGGATTCTTTGCCATGGGCATTTTAGGCATTCCTCCAGCAGCCATCATCTTCTTTTTCATAGATGCTCCACCATAAGACATCATCTTCTTTTTCATAGTGCCACCAGCAGCCATCATCTTTTTTTTCATATTACCACCTGCTGCCATCATTTTTTTATGCATTGCCATTTCAACGTACTCCTTTTTTATGTTTTTGAGATTTAGGGGGTGATTTTTTTCTGCCACTTGGCCCTGCCCATAAACACTTATTAGCCCAGTATGCAGCACTAGTTTTCCCTTTTGCTATATTCTTAGCATGTCTAGCCTTGAAACTTTTTCTAGCTTCAGGGCTATAATTATGCCCCATCGAAGCATCACCGAAATGTATTACACGATGCTTCTCACCATCTTTAATTAAGACCATCATTTTCTTTTTAGGTCTTGGGGATCTTTTACAAACATTAACTTTTGTAAATCCCATCTTTTTATACCTATCAGGTATAGCCATTAATTATCCTTATTTACTTTATGCTTAAAGTATTTTGTAGCAGAAACTAATCCACCTCTGTTAAAATTACGAAATTTCTGTACATCTCTCCTATCTTGTTCTTCTTCTGCTATTTCTTTTACTCCTTTTTTTTGTGAAGAATCTAGTTTATCTTTTTTTCGTCTTTCTTTTATTAAATCTTTTGCTGCTCTAATAGGGTCTTCAGCATTTATCACTCTTTCTATTTTTACTGTTTCTCTTATTTCACTATCTGTAGGTTCATAGTTACGTCCGTAGCTTCTTTTCAATACTGCAATAGCATTTTCTTTTTCTGCTTTAGTAGCAGAATATTTCATTTTTTTATCTTTTTTTCTTTTTTTTAGCAGTTCAATAGCCTTGGTGACAACTTTAGATTTACCCATTTTACTTTCTCCATCCTTCCTTATTATTTCCTTGTTTACTTTTTTTTCATATAATAATCAGAAGGTGTTATTTTAACTTTAGAAGATGCAGCACCTGTTAAAAATCCACCTTTACTATAGGTTCCTTCATCAAGAATTATTGGTGCTGTTATTTTTGATTTGGGCCTATAAGCACCTACAGTTTCATCATATCCTTCTCTTTCATCACCATATATAATATCTCTTTCTTTTTCAGCATCATCTATTCGTTTTTTTCGTCTAGCTCTTGTTTTTCTACTAGCTCTACTTAATCTTGCTCTAAGAGCATTTTCCATTTCTGCATTAAATTCAAGAGATTCTCTATAATTAGCATTATGATATTTTTTAAGTTTTTTAGCAGCTTCTTTATCCCCTTGTTCTGCTTTTTTTTCTAATTCCACTGCTTCTTTTACTTCAGCTTTTATACGATCTCTTTCTTGTTTTAATTCTTTTAGCTTTTTCTTAGTTGCTTCAATTACACTTGAACCAATTTTTTTTATTACTTTTGCTTTACCCATTTTACTTTTTCCATCCTTCCTGCTTCATAGCAGTTTCAATTAATTTAAGTGTATATCTTTTTCCTGTACGACCTTCAATAGCTGATCGTACATAGAATACATCACTATGAGGAATATGTATACTCTCAAGCCTATCCTCACGAATAGCTTGATAAAATCCCTGTAATATACAGTTGTCATCTAGGTATATCTTTTTTTTCATTAGAGTCAAGGAAATAATACAAACAAACAAAACTCTGATGAGGGTACAGAATGTACACTTATAGATAAGATCTGACTTTTTTTAATTAGTCACTTATGTGATATTTATTTTAAGTGATATATTATCTGTGATATATCACTTATGTGTGTCGTTCCACTAATGGTATATCCAAAATTCAAGATTTGTCAATACCTAAACTTTAGTATTCATACATAAGTCTATAATAGTAAACACCCTGTGGATAACTTCTATTTTCCTGATCTGTGTAGAGATGTGTATTTATATATCGGTGGGTGGGGGACTGGCCCACACCCCTACCATAGCAAACCTAAGTGGGTATAAGTACAGAGTAATACATAAATAGTGTATAAAATATAATAGAATCAGTGGTTTATAGAATGTAATTACTGATACATTAACAGTTTATTTTTAATGTGAGATCTTCTAAGGTTAATTATTTAGACAATGCGATGTTTATTAAAGGCTATGCATATATCCCCTCTCACAATAATTATATACCTACCCCCTGTAATCTATTGCAGCATTGGATATTCAATACCAGATAAAAATCTTAATCCTCATGCTTTCTTACTTAATAAATATTTCAGTGATATATAACTTCATACATAAAATAAAAACCCAGGTTGTTTACACATTTGGGAAAGCTTATTTATGAGGATTAAGTTTTTTATCTTCATTTTTTTTAATTAACCTTAGAGGATCTTATGGATAATAATAAGAGAAATACATTTTTAGAAGAGAACGAGCAGCTTCCTTTAGACATTTACTTAATGGAGCCTAGTTCAGGTAAGTCCGACTTTTTGGCTTATCTTAATACAACTTCTGAGCATCTATATTTAGTAGATGAGGCAACTGGTAAGAAGTGGAAGATAGAAAGAAACTCCTACACTTCTAATTACAATGGCTCAGAAGTTGAGAGGCAATCTTACTTCTCTGATACGAAAGCTTTCGTCAAGGAGCAAGTGAAGTATGTTAATGCAGATGATGGTAGTCGTAATAAGATTGCCGTTCCTTTGACTACCAAAAAGGGTTCTGTAATACATATGGGTAATGTGTTTGTTCCTCGTAAGAAAGAAACTGAATAAGGAGGTAGTTATGGATATTTTAGATCGTGGTGAACAAGTTCCTTTCTGTAATCCTGAATTATTAGGAGATAAGTCTAGGTTCAACAATCCTGAAGTTCAAGCTTCTATTACAGAAAGGAAGTTAGGAATGCCTCTAGCTTTCAAAGGTAATGCAGCTAAATGGATTTCATTCTGTAAAGCTGCTGACCTGGTATATAGAAAAGGTTAGGCATTCTGGAGAAAGGGGTTATGAAAATAACTCCTTTTTCTTGTTCATTAACTTAATTGCTCCCGTTGGTCGATATAGGAATTACTATGATAAGTAATTTTAAAAACTTAAAATCTAAATTAGCACTGATTCTATTACTTAAAAATAAGCTATTTATGTATTACTCAGTATTCTTAATTAATGTAGTAGTTATTCGTAGTGCTTGGGGTGTGAGCCAGTCCCTTTTAATTGGACTAATGGACTTACGGACTTATAGATTTACGATTATAGGTTAGGAGATATAGATGAAAGATATAAAAAACCAATGTGATTATTGTAATGAAGCAGTAAAAGAAAATGATGAACTTTTTAGTTGGATTAATGAAGAACATCCTGAGTTAAATATAATGTATCTTTGTGATAAATGTGGTGAGAAATTTGAAAATAACTTTTGGACTTGTACAGTTTAAATAATACAAATTTATATGAGTAAAAAAACTGATGTAAATTTACAACAAGGAGATTGATATGTTATTAGAGTTGCTGATTTATTTAGTAATACTTCCTATAATATTAGGTATGTTATTAATAAAAATTGATAGTTATTATCTGAATAAAAAAGATAGCAAAAGTATTGTAAGAAAAGATCCTATTATTAAGGATTGTTCTTGGACTAGAAGGGATTCATTGAAGTAGGTAGTCGATGAAGTTGTAGTATTTATTTTTAATAACCAGGGAGGTCGTAATGGCTGATAAAAAGAAAAAAGCAATTAATGCTGTATTGTTTCGTAATGCTGTACCTGAAGGTTCTAATATGCCTTCACTCAAAGGTACTATCGAAGTAGATAGGACTTTCATTACCGATAAAGAAATGACGGATAATGAATTGGCTGTCTATGTTGCTCAAGTTAAAAAGGAAGGTAAGTTTATTCTTCCAGAAGGACTTGAGTTTGAAGTAGCTTATTGGAACTCTGTTTCTAAGAAAGGTAATAGTTACCTATCTGGAACTGTGAGCAATCCATACAAAGCTCCTGAAGCTCCTAAAGTTGAAGAAGTTGTAAAAGATGATGTGCCTTTCTAGGTGCATCATCTTTACTCTTGTATGAGAGTAGGAAAGTTTATTCTTACTCTCATTTTTTTTAGGAGAATTTAATATGGGTATGATCCTTGCAAAAGTCTTAGACTGTGACACAGCAACATGTCCTTATTGCAAAGTGACGTATGATGCTTGGGATCTTGAAGTTGGGACTGATTGGTTTTTCGAGTGGGATAACTGGGACGTTTTAACTGGTGAGAAATTACGTGATGAACCTATTTATGAGGACTGCTGCTTTAATTGTGTTGATAAAGCTAAAAAAGAACATAAATTATTTTATGAAAGGAAATAGTATGTCTGCTGATTTTAATGCTGAAGTATATCAGTTTTTAAATGATCTTAGAGAATCTGGTGCAGTTAATATGTTCGGTGCTACTCCGTACTTAATGGATGAATTTGATATGGATAAGAAAGAAGCTATAAAATATCTAAGCACTTGGATGGATAACTTCGGAAAGGAAGATGACGATGAGTAATTTGACTAATGAAAAAATTAAGGAGTCTATCTTGGATAAGATAGGCTCTATGTCTGTCAATGATTTTTTAGATGAGTTAAAGGCTAGACCTTTGATGGACTTAGACTATGAGGCTACATGTCGGACTGTTGAAAAATTATATGACAGTATGTGGGAGGAGTATCCTGATGACGGATTATAAAAGTATATTTACAGATATTGTAATGGCACATAACAATTTAATCAGGGAGGCTAACAAAAATGAGAGACGAAAGAAATCTGGAGGACTTAAAGCATCCTTCAAAAAAGATAGAAAACGTACAAAAAAGAAAAAGTCATCCTAAAATATTATATGTATTCAATAACTTACAAATGTTTGTTTTAGGTGCTTTACTCTATGCATTATTTGGTGACTATATTAAAGAACATATACCTTTGAATCAGTATTTTTGGTTTCATACATTACTATGTTTTGCTATTGGAGGACTTGTTGTAAGTCTATTTAATGGACATAAGAAATTTTATAACTGTTACTAAAGGATAAAAATGAAAATAGTAATTAGTTTTCTAATAGGTATTTTTCTGACTGATTGGTGGATTAAAAATTATGATGGAGAAGTATTTGACCTATGGGTTGAAGCTTATAGCATAGGTAAAGATGATGGTTATGCAGCAGGTAGAAGTGATACAACACTAGAGGACTTTACCTTTGAACAGTTAGAAGCTAAGTGTATGTTTTTATATTCTGATCATAGAAGAAAGGGAGAAAAATAGATGAGTGACAAAAAGAAAGACATAGATTATAGAAAAATAGTATTTGGAACAGTTGGACTGATGTCTGTTAATCAAGTTTTTAATAGACTAGTAAGAGATCCTGAATTTAATAGTGAAGATTTTTTATCTTTTCAAAAACTTGTTAATAGAATAGTAGATTTAGATTTAGAAACTTTGAAAGGGGAGAAGTGATATGCCAAACTGGTGCGAAAATAATTTAATTATTGAAACAGATGATAAACAGATTCTAAAAGATCTTGAGTTAATATATCTTAAGGGAACGGATCGTGAGCTAATAAATTCACAACAACAGCCTAGAGAGTTAATCTTAAATAACCCAGGACTTCTAAGTTATTTTAGACCTATGCCTATTGTTTTACAGGGTACTGTTAAAGGAAGCCACCCTCCTAAATGGCAAACAGATAATAGCCAATGGTTAAAAGATTGTTATGGATATGATAATTGGTATGACTGGTCAATTAACAATTGGGGTACTAAATGGGACGTCCATAAAATGGAAAAAATTAATGATCATAGAAATACATTTATTGAATTAGAATTTGAGACTGCTTGGGGGCCACCTGTTGAAGCATTACAATACTGGAATTATATTAAAAACTTTTATGATGATGAGAAAAACTTTAAATGTTACTTATCTTATGTAGAACCTGGTATGGATTTTTGT
>Ga0114932_10006256_pt1 | contig 10228 bp, 8 predicted proteins | sample 2SBtaG_2_FD_87286 | JGI IMG/M metagenome (GOLD analysis project Ga0114932, IMG submission 87286) | Deep subsurface microbial communities from Kolumbo volcano to uncover new lineages of life (NeLLi) - 2SBTROV12_ACTIVE470 metaG | ecosystem: Environmental > Aquatic > Marine > Volcanic ... | reverse complement strand
TGGCTGCAATACTTGCAGTAGCTAAATTCATATCAGTATCATCTGTACTGATTTCATCGTTTAATCTACTGATGCTTGCTGTAAGAGCTGCAATACTTGCAGTTGCTAACGTCATATCTGTTTCACGAGAATCAAATCTTGTGGCGATAGAACTTGAAACAGCAGTAAACGAACCACTAATAGTAGTTGCTTTTGTAAATTCTTTCATTTCAGCAACACTTGAAGTGATTGCAGCAATACTTGCAGTTGCTAAAGTAATATTAGTTACATTTGTATCGATTTCAGAATCTATTCTACTAACACTAGCTGTGATAGCTGCTATAGATGCTGTTGCTAATGTCATATCTACTTCTCGTGAGTCAAATCGTGTAGCAATAGAACTTGAAACTGATGTAAACGAACCACTAATTGTAGCAGCTTTTGTAAATTCTTTCATCTCTGCAACACTAGCTGTGATAGCTGCTATAGATGCTGTTGCTAATGTTATATCAACTTCACGTGAATCAAATCTTGTTGCTATTGAACCTGAGAGTGATGTGAATGAACCACTAATTGTAGCTGCTTTTGTAAATTCTTTCATTTCTGCAATACTTGAAGTTATAGCCTCAATACTTGCAGTTGATAAAGTTTCGTGTGTTCTTAACTCAGATATACTAGCAGTGATTGCAGCTATACTTGCTGTTGCAAGATTCATATCTGTGTCATCTGTACTTATCTCATCATTCAATCGACTAATACTAGCGGTTAGTGCAGCTATACTTGCAGTCGCGAGTGTGATATTAGCAGCGTTAGTATCAATTTCTGAATCTATTCGACTGACACTTGATGTAATTGCTGCTATACTTGCAGTAGCAAGAGTCATATCTGTTTCACGAGAATCAAATCTTGTTGCTATAGAACTTGAAACAGAAGTGAATGAACCACTAATTGTAGCTGCTTTTGTAAATTCTTTCATCTCTGCAACACTTGCTGTTATGGCTGCTATGGATGCTGTTGATAAAGTTTCGTGTGTTCTTAACTCAGATACACTAGCTGTGATTGCTGCGATACTAGCAGTAGCTAAATTCATATCTGTTTCACGTGAATCAAATCGTGTAGCTATTGAACTTGATAATGCAGTAGATGAACCGGTAATTATTGTCCTTGTCGATGTACCAAACGTTACACCTGTGATATCTCCACTATCAATATCAACATTAGTCATATTTTGGTCACCAAAATCAATAGCACCACCGGCTGTGAATGCTCCAATCTCATCAGCTGTTAATGTTCCTGCAACTGTCGTTGAACCTGTGATTGATAAACTACTACTGATTGAAACTGAACCGGTGAATGAATGATGGTCATCGGTAGTATCACCAAAATTATTTGAACCAGTTGCTACTGAAATTGAAGATGAAATAAAAGTTGTGTGAATTTCAGTTGCAGTTATTGTACCTGTAACATCTAAATCACTATCTATTGTAACATCACTTGAAAAATTACTTGTACCATCAATTTCTAAGTTACCAGTAGCAAATATGTTACCACTTGCACTTACATCTGCACTTGCAGTTACAGAATTAAATAAAGGTGAACTTGTTGTTCCTAAACCTTGTAATTCACCAGTACCTGATATAGTACTAAGACTCGAAGTAATAGCTGCAATACTTGCAGTTGCTAATGTCATATTTGTTTCATTAGCTTGAATACTTGCAGTAGCAAGAGTCATATCTGTTTCTCTTGAATCAAATCTTGTTGCTACTGAACCAGATAACGCTGTGAATGAACCACTAATAGTATCAGCTTTTGTAAATTCTTTCATCTCTGCAACGCTGGCAGTGATTGCAGCAATACTTGCTGTTGCGAGTGTCATTTCAGTTGATTCAATGTTTGAAGTCTTTAAAGTACCTGTAACTAATAAATTTGATGCTGTAACTTCTCCATCTACTTCAAGACCTGAATTTAGTGTATCACCAACATACTGATATACAGTCATAAAAACTGAATCAGCATCAACTGGGTCTTTATCAGAATTTAAAAATTGTACAACACCAGTTTTGTAATCAAATTGATAATCATTTGTAGATACAATATCACCTGAACCAAGAGAACCTGTTTCAGCGTGTGAATTAATTGTAGATGATTTATAAAGAACAGCTAGATAACCAGGTGTTGAATCTTCAGTTGTTGAGTTTGCTAATGAAGATATTGAATATTTTGGTGAAATAAAGTTTGTTTGTTGATTGTCATCAATTAACTGAGCTCCAATACCATCAACAGAACCAGATGGATTTAAAAAGAAATATACTTCATTGTTGACATTTGATTTTGTTAATTCGTGTCGATAATAATATTTACAACTTCTTTACCATTTTTCGAAAACGTTAAACCATTTTGTGAACTACCACTAAAAGGTAAACTTGAACTTGGAATCAAATTTGCTCTTGAGTAAATTTCTTCACTTCTTAAATCAAGAACATTAGTGAATGCCTCCTGAGCATTTGTAAGGGTATTATGTGTATACCGTCTTGACGCTAAGAGTCTACTTGATTTTGAACCTGAGTCAATTAATCCCATTATTATCCCTAACTAAAAGTTAATGTGATGTCATCTATTGGTGTTGGATTACCAGCATATCTAACTATCACATATAATTCGTTATCACTACTATCTAAATACATACCATCAGCATTTCTCATTGGCACTGTATATGTACCACTTGAAAGACTACCACCTGTGTTACCAAACAAATCTATAGCATCACTAAATGGATTTAAATGAAAATCTGTTTGATGCCCTATACTACTTGAAATTGAATTTGAAGTTGTCTCCGATGGGTCATAAATTCTTGCTCTTGATAGTTCATCATTTGTACCACTACCACTTGCAGAACTCTTAAACAATAAAGCTGCTGCTACTGAATCGTCTGTGGGTGCTTTCCAATTTACTAACGTAACATTGTTTAAATTAACAGTCATACTTGTTTTTGTACCACTTGTTTGAAATCTTCTTATATAATATTTAAAAGAACTACTACCATAATTAGATGGATAATAGTACCCGTGAGACTCACCTGGTTCAACTAAGAACCCTGGTTTAACTTGTAAATCTTGTTCACCTAATTTTGAACCACTATCAAATGCATCACCGTTAAAACCAACAACATTATTATTTAACTTTATTCTAAAATTTTCACCTGTAAATGTTTCACTTGTACCTGTTAAACTACCACCATCGTAACCATCTGCTCTTTGATATACTGCTAGTGAACCACTTGTTTGAGGTTGACCAAATGAACTTGCTGTATGATAGAAGTATGTGTATGTATCAAGTGTTGAACGTGATGATGCTCTATTTCTAGCTCTTACACCGATTGTAAATGATGAATCACTAACACCAGTTTGATTTATGTTATCACCTGTACCACTTAATGTATAGATTGCATTGTGTCTATATACATCTGTTCTTGTTGGTACAACACCAGTACCTCTTACTGCTGCTGATGAACCTGAACCAGCAAACACTGCATTTGCTGTTTGTATTGTACCACCACTTGTACTTAAATCATCAACACCAGATGTTGCAGATACTGAACCTACACCAACTGAACCAATAACGTCATCAGTTAACGTTGAAGATGCAGCGTACAATGGGTCAAATAAACCGGATACTGATGCACTTAAATGATAAGTTGCACTTACTAAATACGGTACACCACTTAAACTTCTACTTGTTGCAGAAACATAACTTTGTGTTACTGATGTTACACCAAGGCTATTTGAACCGATATCAGTTTCAATTTGGTCTACTGGAGCATAAAATCTTGTTTTGTCTGTACCATCTACTAATGTAAAATTACCAGAACCTGTCGCAATACCAACTTTTAAATCGTGAAATCTATAATAACCACTTGAAGATACACTTGTAAAACTTGTTTCAGATGCATGATACTTACGTGTTAACGTACCAGACATAGATGTACCACCTACATCAACAAACTTACCATCTTGAAACGCTGCAGGTATAACTGCTGGTTGTGAAGTATTAATTTTTGCTAATGTCAAACCATTAGACGTACCAAATGTCTCATTTGATAAAGTTAAATTTGAAGCAGTTGTAAATGTATTTGATGCTGCTGTTGGAGCAGTCACACTACCTGTATCACTAAATGATTGTGATGCTATTATTTTTACTTCAAATTTAGTTTCAGCTCCACTTGTTAATCCACCAAGACCAAATAATTCTGAATCTGCAGATGAACTAACTGTACCAGTACCTGTTGAGTTTGAATCAAAGTCAATTTTATGAGTACTACCATTATCGTGATATACAGATATACCTGAAAAAATTGTAGCACCTTCTGATACCCATTGTTTAGTAACTAAATATTTTAGAGTAGCAATTGAATCATCATAACTTTGTGGTAAACGACCGTCTACACTATCAGTACTTCCTAAACTATTTTCAACTGTATCTACACTACCAAATGTTAATGTGTTTGGAGATGCGTCTGCAACATCTAATGAGTGACTTAGTACACCCGACATAAATCTTAAAATTTCACTTGCATTAGTCGTATTATCAAAGTTATTGAAATAACTACCTTCTAAGTTTTGACCCCAAGGATTAGAAGTTGGATAACCATTAGTAATGTTATTTGTAAGAATAGCAGTAGAACCACTATCAGCCTGTTCAACTTTTAAAAAAGTTGTTGAGCTCGAACCCGTTATTACTAACGGACTTCTACGAATTTCTTTACCTTTGTAATTGAAATTTGACATATTATGTTATTTCTAAAATACTCGCAAATACATCAATATCATCAGCAGCAGAAGCTTTAGTCTCTAACTTATCACCTGCTCCTAAATTAATTGGTTTTTCTAAAATTACTGATGAATCTGCAGGCACATCTACTGTTTTCATAAGATATCTTCTTGTATCAAAATTTGCACTTCCACTAATAGAAATATCGATTGTTGCATCATTTGTACCATCAACATTACTAATGTAGATTGCGTGAACTACACCTGTTGTACTAGCTGGGCATGTATACAATGGTGTAATTGCTGTATTTGAACCTGTTGCTGCACTTGTAAAAGTTTGAGCCATTATTATCCTCCAAAGACTATTGCTAAAGCAGTAGCAGTATCTACAACACTTGTTCCACCTTCAAAAACTCTACCTGTACCAGTAGTATTGATACTACCACTTGTACTTAGTACATATGAACCTTGTGTAGGGTCATCACTACCACTCACAAAGAATGAACCTGTGTTTACTGCGAATGAGCCTGATAAATTTTTACTTAGTTGTTTGCTGTCGATTAAAGCCATACTTTATCTCTTCTTGTTTTCTGTTTTCCCACCAATTTGTGATGGATTTGGAAATATTTTTCTTGTGCTGTATTGTTTTTGGTTGTTTCATCTTTTCAATAGTTTGTAATGTAAGTTTTCTATCCATCTGTGCACAAGATTTACATACAGTATTGTTTCCTACTGCACGGTCAAACGTGTCTTTTCTTGTATACGTTATCATTTTACTACAATCAGGACACTTTCTATTTTTCCTATTTTTCCAATGTCGTTTTCTCATAATAATAAATATCAAAGAATGGTAAAAGAAAAGTTGACCTACGAATTAAATTTACCAAAAGCGACAATTTCATCTGTATTTTCTAAATTATATCCAATAGTGGTATTATTAACTTTCAACAATAATGATGTATCGTCTTGTTGTATTGCTAATGAATTATTTTCCATCATTGTACCATTTAGAAAAAACATAAAATCTTCTTTAGAAGTACTTGTAAGTCCACTCGGAGCTGACGCTGTTGCTGCTGTGAAACTTGCTGTACTTACACTTACAAAACTACCAGTGTGAGCGAAACTTTTTCTTAAATAAGCTGATTTTACAAAAAGCGGAGCATAAAATTCTTTTACTGCATTTTCTGTCAATACTGCGGTTGTGCTATCACCAGCTAAAGTTGTATCATTACTGATTTCTGTAAATTGATAATTATTAATAGTAAAAGAACCAGTTAACGACATACTACCAGTCATAAATTGTTCATCATCAATATCATCACCAAAAAGTGTACTACCACTTTCAAACAACGTAGCTGATTGAGAGAATTCAGTTTCTATTTTTTCTGCAGTTAAAATACCTTCAATTGTTAAGTCTTTTGAAATAACTAAATTATCTGAAACACTAATATCTCCAGTTTGTGTAATTGAACCAGTTATAGTATTACTTGATAATATTAACGTACTATCATCTATGATGATTTTACTTGATGTGACTTCATTAAATTGAACGTTTGAACCTGAACCAACGGCTTGTCCTATTGAAAAGACTACTCCGGTATGGTCTGTTACATATAGCTCTATATTGTTTTGGTCTATTGTAAACCCAGTACCTTCTTTGAATGTAATCGGCTGATTTAGGTTAAAATTTGGCACTTAAAAACTCCCTATGAATTAAACTTACCTATAGCTAATATTTCATCATCACTTTCTAAATTATATCCTATACTATCATTATCAACTTTTAATACAAAAACAGAACCCACTTGTTGAATTTCTAATGCATCGTGTTCCATATATTGTCCATTGATAAAGAATATAAAATCATTTTCTGTTGTTGATGTTAATGTACTTGGAGCCGAAGCAGTAACTGCTGTAAAACTTGCTGATGCTGGGGCACTTATTGAATTGGTTGTTTTTACAAAGTTTTTTCTTAAATATTCTTGTTCTGCATCAACTGTTGTTGTAGTATAATTTTTTACTGCATGTTCAGTTATTAAAGCAGTTTCACTACCATCAGTTAAAGATGTATCATTTGAAATTTCATCTACTGTATAGTTGTTCAATGATACTGAACCTGTAATTTGTAAACTACCAGTGAATATATGAGTATCATCAAGTGTATCTCCAAATTGTGTAGAACCACTTGCGTATATTATTGAACCACTAATAAATTCAGTATGAAATTCTTGTGCAGTAACTATACCACCTATTGTTGCATCACCATTTACTGTCATATCACCTGTAGTGGTAAGTGAACCTGTAAAGTTTATATCACCAGTTATATTTCCACCATCGTATGTAGTGCTATCTAAAATAAGTGAACTTGCTGATACTTGATTAAATGTAACGTTTGCTGTAGTTGCTACATCTTGACCTATGGATATTGTTTGTTCTAATCGAGATGAACCATTAAACTCGATACCATCACGTGATAATGATACACCTGTACCTGCATTAAGAACTAATGGAAATGTTAAAGTTGTACCTAAAGTTTCAGTAGGTGAACCTGCTCCAATTTTTTCAGAACTATCTTGTATTTCACTTAAAAATTGACCAGCTTTACCAGTATTTTTAGTAACTGCAGTATCAACTTCAGTACCAAATATTACTTTTTTTGGTGTTAAATATTTTTGTGTTGTTGAACGATGGTCGAAGTTACCCTCTGGTAAAAGATAACCTCTCATAGTGACTGTAAAAGTAGTTCTTACTAATCTTTCTACATCACTAACTTCTGTTGCATCAGTAAAAGCATCAACAGAGGTTCTAAATCTCATCTTATCAGGGTCTCCCCAATAAGCTCCGTCTGAGTATGTTACTCTTTCTACAATTTTATTCATTTGTTCTATGAAAGATGTCCAAATAATAAACTCATATGTCAATGTTACGTAGTCTGGCATTGTAACATTATAGTATTCACGTTGTGGTAGTAAACCTATTTGTGTACTAAAGTTATCATAACGATTTACATTTGAAAACTTTTTCTCAAACGTATAAAAAAGATTTGGGTTATTTGCATCTAATTTATCAACAGGTAATGAATCATCTTTTTCAATAGATGTTCTACGATACGCAATTACTGGTGTAATGGTTTGTCTTTTTTTGTCTTTCATAAAACCATCACGTTGAATTGCTTTCCAACGTTCAGGTGAAGCATACATTACTGGTACTTTTACATTCTCACCATTATCTTCAACAGAAGGTTTGATTACTTTATCAAAATAATGTAATATAGCACCATCCATATCCATTAAAGTTACTGACGGATTTTTTATATCATCTTTTGTTCTCGATAATAAAGTACCTCTATTAATGACTCGTTGTTTTCTTGGTAAAGGTTTATTTCCATCCCCTTGTTTAATATTTATTGCCATTAAATACTCCGTATTCTCTCAATATTTAAATGAGATATTCTATTCAAGAATGTATTACATATAACTGAATGTTTGTAATCTGTTTGACCACCTACTAATTGATTCTCATTTATTGAAGATACTTCCCAATACCCACTATTCCACTCAATTATATCACCAATTTCAATAACATAACTTATATCAACTAATGATTGTCGTACAAAAGAAAATAAAGCGTTTTGTTGTAAGTCTGGTCCAAATTCATCTGTGGTTGTTGTTTGTTCATCAGCTTCAACTAACGCAGTAACTTGTACACCGTCTTTGTAGACTTTACCATCTGACGCTTCTCCGTACATATTTACCTCAGTATCATATACAGATACTTTATAAATTACTACTGGTTGATAAATTATACCATCTTTTCCAGATGATAAATCACCCACTAACTCTTTATTGAATTTATCAAAAGTGTCTATGTCTTTTTGTGGATAAAAACGACTTCCCATATGATTATCCTATGTAAATTGGGTAAGGTACTTTATTTAGTTTTTCCTGTAAGAATTCAGCCTCATCTTTATCAGCCTCTAACATTGCTTTTCTACTTGTTTGTTCTAACATTTCTCGTAGTTGAGTTATTAAAGTTTCTTTTTCAGCAGATGCTTCTGCTCTTAATGTATCACCATCTAAAGATGTATCAGAGTTTGGTATTGGAATAGTTCCATATTTACCACGAACTATACCTAATAACTCTTTTGATAGAGCAAGACCATATTTTCTTATCCATTGTCTACCAACATCATTAATAAATTGATATTGCATATTGTCATATGGTACATTTGAAAAATCTGATATTACGTTTGCACTACCACTATATTCAGTAAGTAACGCATTATCTCTATCTGAAGTGTTTACGTAATCAAAGTATACTGTTTTGTCTGCGTCTGGGTCTGGAAATATTCTTAATTTATTATTCACAAGTGTAAAACTATATGCTGATTTTCTAATTGAATCATTCATCTCTATAGCTTGTACTCTAAGTAAATCTTCGAATATTGGCATCATTGTAAATGATACCGCTGGTGAATAATTACCAAATCCAAAACCTTCTACCATATTTATAGTACCGTAACCAGTTGTAGCATATGGGTCAAAAAATCTTTGCATTGCTGGTGTACCTTCATAGTACACTCGTTTTACTTCTATTGAACCACTTGTACTTCCATCAACAAATAATTCATTTAAATCATATTCTTGAGTACCACTCGTTATTGATATTGAACCTTTTTTAATATCAACATCACCACCAACACCAGCCTCTGTACCGTATTGCTTTGCCAAAGTTACTGTTCTACCTAATGTAGGTGTAACTTTTTTATGTGTAACATTTGAACCAGTTGCTTGACCAGTTAAATGTAATAAATTATCTTTTATATTGAATTGATTTACTTGAGCGGAATATTCAGATATACTTTCTTCAAAACAAGCATAAAACTGAATATCTTGTAGTTCAACTGACATAATTGGATATCCAAGTCTTCTTGCACACCACGTAGCAAATTGTGGTGCCTGAGTCTGAAATTCAGAGTCATCATCATAAAAACCAAATGGTGTACTACCACTTGCTGCTGAACCACTACCTGGCCATATTGCTTCTTGAGCCATTTTTTTCTCCTAAATTACGAACTTTTATTCATTAATAAATATAAAGAACTTAAAGAAACAAAAAAAGGGAGACCGAAATCTCCCTTTTTTCATAGATGTACATTAAGTACTATCAGTCATATATGTTAAACGTAGTTAACGTCAGCAACAATAACTTTACCGTAGAATTCAGGTCTGACAATCTTCTTAGCGTATCTTGTCATTACACCTTTTCTTGGTGTGAAGTTAGTTGGGTCATATACAAGTGGTGTCATTATTAATGGTACATAAGGAGCATATACAGCACCAGTTTCAAGGAAGTTACTTCCTCTGAAACCTACGAGAATTGTATTCTCAAACTGATATGGGTTCTTATATACTGTGTAGCGGTTATTTAATAAACCAGCTTTTTGTACACCCATTGCGTATGATTTGTTTGTTGCATCTCCA
>Ga0114932_10006254_pt1 | contig 10228 bp, 7 predicted proteins | sample 2SBtaG_2_FD_87286 | JGI IMG/M metagenome (GOLD analysis project Ga0114932, IMG submission 87286) | Deep subsurface microbial communities from Kolumbo volcano to uncover new lineages of life (NeLLi) - 2SBTROV12_ACTIVE470 metaG | ecosystem: Environmental > Aquatic > Marine > Volcanic ... | reverse complement strand
TATTCGCAAAGACTTTTAAAGAAGAGGCTATTTTTGATTCAAAAAATAATAGAATTTATTCCCAAAATGAACAATATTTTTTAGACCCAAGTAGTGAACGAGCAAGAGATTACACTCTCAGTCTTGCAGTTGAAGCATGCCAATTAGGGTTTAATGAAATTCAATTTGATTATATTAGATATCCAGATTCCAACTATCAATATATGGTTTTTAAAGAAAAAAATAATTATCTAAATAGAACCAATAACATAAATAGTTTTCTAAGGGAAGCAAAAGATACACTCCACAAAGAAGGTTGCTTGGTCTCAGCCGATATTTTTGGATTTATTTTAACTAATACTGAAGATGGTGGAATTGGTCAGAATCTTGAAACAATAATTGAGAGCGTAGATTTTATTTCGCCTATGGTTTATCCATCTCATTACTCTAATGGTTCTTTTGGTTACCAATATCCAAATAGTCACCCTTATGAAGTTGTTTCAGCAGCTTTAAATGATGGTTTAGAAAGAGGTGTCCCAGAGACACAATTAAGACCCTTTCTGCAGGGATTTTGGCATTCAATAGCCGATGTTAAAGAAAACATTGAAGCTGCTGAAGACAAGAATCTTGATTGGTTAATTTGGAATATTTTAAGTACGTATGAATTAGATTATTTTACTAAACTCGAATCATGAGCATTAAAAACAAGTTTAAAGAAGAGCTTGAATCAATACATAAAAGTTTAATTGAAGTAAGTGATTGGATGTATGAAAATCCTGAACTTGGTTTTGAAGAATACAAAACATCAGAATATTTAGTTAATTTTATAAAATCTTTTCAAGATAACGTTATATTCCCCACAGGAGATCTCGAAACTGCTTTTGAAATAACTTTCGGTAAAGAAGGTCCTCTTGTAGTTCTTTGTGTTGAATACGATGCTCTTCCAGAAATCGGTCATGCTTGTGGACACAATGTTATTGCTACAGCTTCAATTGGTGCAGGTATTGCATTAAGAAATTTAGTTGATGAACTTGGAGTAAGGGTAAAATTGCTTGGAACTCCAGCCGAAGAGGGTGGGGGTGGAAAAATTATATTATTAGACAAAGGTGCTTTCGAAGATGCAAAATGTTCTATGATGATTCATCCGGGACCATTGAATGTTGCAAACCCTACTTTTACTACTATTCAACAATATAAAGTCGAATTTTTTGGGAAAGATGCTCATGCTGCTGGTGCTCCTGAGAAAGGACGTAATGCATTAGATGCTCAAATACAATTATTTGTTAATGCTTCAACTTATAGACAACAGATGGTTCAATCAAATAGAATGCATGGGGTTATAAAGGATGGAGGTTTTAAACCAAATATAATACCTTCATATACAAGTTCTGAATGGTATTTAAGATCTCTAAATGAAGATGGTCTAAATATCCTTGAGAAAGATTTTTTAAATTGTGTAAATGCAGCTGCTTTAGCAACAAAATGTGAGGTAAAAATAACATCTCCTGACTATATGTATCGTGAAATATTAAATAATAAAACTATGTATGAGTTGTTCATGCAGAATTCTGAAAACATTGGAAGAGACATGCCACTTGAAGACCCTCAAAGGCCTGGATTGGGCTCAACAGATATGGGAAATATTTCACTTGCAATGCCTTCAATTCACCCCATGTTGGACATCGATGCAGGTGATGCTGTGAACCATCAACCAGAATATGCTGCGGCAACTATAAAACCTGGTGGTCACAAAGCAATATTCGATGGAGCTTACGGAATGGGCGCAACAATAATTGATTTAGCTGAAAAGAATCTCTGGGATAAACTTTAAAGTATTTGACTTAAGAAAAGTTTAGTCCTGTCGTGTTTAGGTTTATCAAAAAATAATTCTGGAGTATTTTCCTCAACCATTTGACCATCATCAAATAGCATAACCCTATCAGCAACTTCTTTAGCAAACCCCATTTCGTGAGTAACAACTATCATTGTCATTCCATCTTCAGCTAAAACCTTCATTGCATCTAGAACCTCTTTAATCATTTCAGGGTCTAGAGCGGAAGTAGGTTCGTCAAATAACATTATTTTTGGCTCCATTGCTAATGCTCTTGCAATTGCCACCCTCTGTTGTTGTCCACCTGATAGTTGCCCTGGATATTTATTTGCTTGTTCAGGTATTCCCATTCTTTCAAGAAGCTCCATTGCCTTTTCTTCAGATTCACTCCTGCTTTTTTTTCTTACCCAAATAGGAGCTAAAGTAACATTTTGCATAACAGTTATGTGTGGGAATAAATTAAAACTTTGAAAAACCATTCCAACTTCTGATCTAATGGCTTCAATATTTTTCAAGTCATTAGTTAGTTCTATGCCATCAACAATTATTTCTCCCTCTTGATGTTGTTCTAATCTGTTAATGCATCTGATGAAAGTTGACTTACCTGAACCAGAAGGACCACAAATAACTAATACCTCTCCTTCAGCAACTTCCATGGATATACCCTTGAGAGCTTGGAAGTCCCCAAACCATTTCTTCACATCTTTAGCTTGAATTATGCTCATAATTTAATTACCTTTCTCCTAATCCTAATCTTTTTTCAACTTTCATGCTTCGTCTAGATAGCGTAAATGTAAATATCCAATACACAGCAGCGACAAATATTAAATTTTCTCTTTGATGTCCTACGAAGTTAACCGGTACAGATTGATTATCAATTACAGTTTTACCTATTGTTAGGAAATCAAATAATCCAATAATAGTAACAAGGCTCGAATCTTTAAATGCCGTGATTGCGCTGCTAACAAGTGTTGGGATGACAGCTCTAAGTGCCTGTGGAAGAACTATTAATCCCGTTTTTTGAAATGGACTCATTCCAATAGCATCTGCTGCTTCATATTGTCCCTTAGGTATGGACTGTAGACCTCCTCTTATGTTTTCTGCAAAATATGCTCCACTAAAGAACGCTGTAACCATTAAGACTCTTACTATAAGGTTGAACTCTACACCCGCTGGTAAGAATACAGCTAATGTAACGCTGGCAAAGAAAAGCCAAGTTATGTATGGTACTGATCTTACTAATTCAATAATTCCAGTACAGATTATCCTGACAATTGGAAGTTTTGAGTTTCTACCAAGAGCTAGCATTACTCCTAGAGGGAACGAAACGTAGGTTCCAAAAATTGCTAGCAACCATGTAAGGGAGAAGCCACCAAAAATACTTGATCCTGGAACTATAATTCCTGTTTCAGATGCTCCACCTCTTAGTAAGAATGTCAAAGTTACTAAGGCTACAAGCCATATTATTATCAGGCTTCTCTTGCCTTGGGCCGAAGTTGATACAGCCGGAACCACCATTGAAAATAAAGAAAGCAATAGTAGACAAGCTTTTGCTAGCATTGGAATACTTATAAATACTCCAGCTAAAGTCCCAACTAAAACTACTCCTAAATAAATTGAATAATATTTTTTAACAATAGGATTATTTATAAACAATACAACTAATAAACCAATAGCAAAAAATATAACGAATATTGGAATATCTCCGGTTAAAACTTCATTCATTTCAATTACTGGCTTTTTAAATATCCATGAAAATATAAGCAATGGAAGTAAAAACCAAGAAATTGACATAATATTTTTTAATCTTTTTACATCTTTAAAATAGATTCCAATAAAGTAGGACAAAAGAAAAAGAACAAAGATTACAGACCAAGGAATTTTTGTTGTATTCGCAATAGGCATTAATGGATCAGGCATTATTCTATCTCTGTTTTCATCTAGTTGAATTACTGGCAACTTAACAAACCAAATTAATACGACTGGAATGAACAAATATAGAAAAACTACATCCGAATTATTATAAGAAAAATTAATTTTTACATTTTTTAATACAAGAAAACCAACTGTTCCAATTAGAGTTGGAATTAAAATTCCTAACCTTGTACTTCTAGAAAATACTTCTTCAGTTATTACGCTTCCATCATTGCCCATATAACTTGTAAAAGTTGGTGCAACAATTGTGAAGAATAGAAGTCCCAGTCCTACTTTAAAAAACCTATCAAATATTACGCTTATATTTGATCGATCTTCGCTTCTCCATAGCCCAATTGATATTCCTGAAAATACAAAAGTAAGCCCAACAGAAATCCAAACTCGTATAAAGTCACTTTCTGGATAGGCTTGGACCATATATAGCTGCATGTTATTTAAAACTGCTAACCAGTCTTTGTCAGAAGACATAATAAATCCGAACATACCTCTAAAGAAATTTAGTACTAAATAGCTTGTTGCAATTGTTAGTACAGAAGATCCAACTGAAGAAAATAGGCTTTCTTGTACTGATTTAATATTCTTTTTAATTACGTCAACCATTATCTCTCCACAATTTTCATTTTTCTATTGTAATAATTAATTATTGATGAAATTGTTAAGCTAACAGAGCTGTAGAACATCATCCAGATTAAGAAAACAGGCAAGGTCTGGCCTTCTTGGTTATATAAAGTTTGACCTACAGCCACTATCTCTGGGTATGCAACAGCAATACCTAATGATGTATTTTTAGCTAAATTTAAATACTGATTACCCATTGGTGGCAACATAACTCTAATGGCTTGTGGAAGAACTACTAGCCTTAATAAAGCTCCTCTTCTTAACCCAAGCGAAAGACCAGCTTCTGATTGACCTTTAGAAACAGCCATTATTCCTGCTCTAACTACTTCAGAAATAAATATTGCAGTATATAAAACCACTCCTAACCATATAGCGAAATATCCAACTGAAAGATTTTTGCCATGACCGTCTGCATATGTTTGAAACTTTGTTGTCCCAACCTGTTCAACTTTCGGTCTTGAAAATATAAACGGATCTCCTTCAGTAACTTCTAATTCATAAATAGGTGTTCCTAATTTTATTGCTTTGCTTTTTTCTTCAACAAGAAGAGATTCTACATTGCCTGTTTCAAGGGCTATCAACTCTACTTCTTGTTTGTCAATTTTTGTTCCAGTTGCATATGCTGTCGCAATTACATCTCCTTTTGTAATTTTGTCACCTGGTTCGATCTCCCAATTTATAATTTCTGCTTTTTTCATCCCTTCTATTTCAGCAACTACTTCAACGTCTATAGATGGATACCAGTTTAATTTATTATCAATACCATGAAATAATTGAGGTAAACCCCAGTCAGCCTTAAATGTTATCTCGTCACCTACTAGGAATCCTGCGAAACCGGCACCAATAGAAGAAAACATAATAAGCACAACTAAAAGAACAACGACAACATTTAATATAATCTTGAAGTAATCATCATCACTATATATTCCTTGCGCTTCCTCCGATTTTTTACTATCTATAAATCTTTTTGTTGTTTTAAAACCAATATAAATAGCAACAGATGAGATCAATACCTGATAAACAATTGCTGGAACAAGCTCTAGACCAATAGAAATATATGCTGCTAAAAATCCAACCACACCTGCTGCTCTAAATCCTCCGTACCAACCAAGAACTAATAGGGCTACCAAAATACCTATAGACCAGAGAAATGGTTTTGTATCTCTTCCTTCTCTTTCTAATAAATCAACTCTCCATTTGTAAATTTTATTAGCAACGTATAAAACAAATAATGCATACACCATAAGTAAATATGAATTTGGTCCCCTATTAAACCATGGGAAAGCAATTCCTTTTGCACTTACATGAAATAAATATTCGCCTGTCTCAAAAACTTCAAGTCTAGGAAATGAAAGAACAAAAGCTTGAAAGAAATATATTTGAACTAAAAGAGGTACGTTTCTTACAACTTCTAACAAACCAGTTGAACTCTTTTCAACTATGTAGTTGCTAGATAATCTAGCAATTCCTAAAAAAGTACCAAGTACAGTTGCTGCAAAAATCCCTGTTACTGTAATTCTAAACATATTGATCATTCCAGTTTGAATCATTTGCAAACCAGAATTTGGTAACGTATAGAGTCCTTCTGCTACTGAAACTCCAGGTGTTTCTCCTAACCAACCCCAGGAAAAGGCAATATTTGTATTAGCTAAATTAACAATCGCATTTTCGATATAGTTCCAAATTATTGACAATATACCGAATAAAAAGATGATCTGAAAAGACCACTTTAGAAAAACTACATTTCTGAAGAAAAGTAAATATTTAGTAGCGTTTTTCATAAATAAATTTTATCAGAATTATTTAAGTTATGCCTAGAAGAAGCTGTATATATAAAAGGTCCTAAAGTAAAAGGGGCTTTTCAGCCCCTTTTACAAAATTATTTAAGGTAATTAATTACCTTGCTGGAGGTGCGTAAACCAATCCTCCGTTATTCCAATAGTCGTTATAACTACCTTCTCTGTAAAGACCTAATGGGTTTAGGTTTCTTGAGAAAATTTCGTCATAGTTTCCTATTTGCTTCACAACGTTGTAGTAAGCATCTGCGCTTAGACCCATCTTTGTTTGAAGCTCTCCATCGTTCTTACCGAACAATCTACCCATTTCTGGGGCAGCTTCATAATCAAATGAATCAATGTTAGCTCTTGTTACACCATACTCATCAGCGATGATTGTAGCGTAAACAGTCCAGTTAACAATGTCAGCCCATTGGCTATCATTTGATCTATATGTTGGACCTAAAGGCTCTTTGGAAATTGGTGATGCTGGGAAAATTGCCCAGTCATTAAGAGCGTCATTAACTGCTCTTCTACCAACTAATCCAGAACCGTCAGTTGTTACTATGTCGCACTCACCTGCGATGAACTTATCGATAGCTTCTGAGAAAGCTTCAACTGTTACTAGTTCAATTGTTGCTCCTACAAGTCCAGCACCTTCTGTAATATTCTTTTCAGTTGTGGTACCAGCGTTTGTACATACTCTTAATCCATCAACGTCAGCAAGAGTTGAGCTATCTGACAATCCGTCAGACTTTCTACCCATCAATTGTTGACCATCATAGTAAGTGGTCGGACCAAAGTCATTACCTAATTCTGTGTCACGGCTTTGAGTCCAAGTTGTGTTTCTAATCAATACGTCGATCTCACCAGCGCTAAGTGCTGTAAATCTTTCAGCTGCAGTAAGTTGTTTAAATTCAACTTTACTGTAATCACCGAAAACAGCAGCAGCAACTGCATAACAATAGTCAACGTCAAATCCTGAATAGGATCCGTCGTCAGCTACTTCTGTAAATCCAGTTGCACCGGTGCTAACACCACACTTAAGAAATCCTCTAGCTTGGACTTCTTCGAGTGTAGTCATAGCGACTTCTTCAACTACTTCTTCTTCAACAGCAGCGTCATCTGTGCCTCCACAAGCGACAGCTATCATTGAAAGAACTAGCAAAGAAACGATTGCTTTTTTACTCAATGTTTTCTCCTTTTATATAAAAGTTGACAAGTTCAGCATACCGCCCTGTTAAGTCGGCTTGAACCGTCATATGTATAATTTAATGATATTTGAGCATAGTTCAACATTAAATGATGTATTCTTTTTAAATTTATTGCAAATACCCCATAAAACCATGTATTATCGAATGTTGTAATCCAAGGAGAAACGTGTCTACTACCGTTGTTTTAGGAGCCCAGTGGGGTGATGAGGGCAAAGGTAAAGTCACAGACTTTTTTGCTTCAAACGCCGATATGGTAGTCCGATTTCAAGGTGGCAATAATGCAGGTCATACTATTGTTGTCAAAGATAAAACAGTAAAGCTTTCCCTCACACCATCTGGTGTCTTATATCCAAGCTGTATACCTGTTATTGCTTCTGGGTGTGTTGTAGATATTGGATTTCTCATTGATGAGCTCAAGATGTTAGAAGAAAGTAATATTGATACTTCAAAATTAAAACTTTCATCAAATGCTCATCTCATTATGCCTTATCACAAGCTTCTAGATGAACTAATAGAAAACAAGCTAGGTAAAAACATGATTGGAACAACAAAAAAAGGTATTGGTCCTTGCTATGGAGATAAAATTCAAAGACAAGGTGTAAGAGTTCAAGATTTGTATGATGAAAATATTTTTAGAGAAAAAGTCTCCGTTATTTTAGAAGATAAAAATGAAATGATTACAAAAATATATGATGGAGAGCCTTTTGATCTTGAACAAATATTAGATGAGTTTAATGAATATAGAGAAACCGTTAAAAAAATCATGACGGATACTTCTTTATTGATTTCTAATGCGGTTAAGGAAGGTAAAAATATTCTCTTTGAAGGAGCACAGGGAACATTGCTAGATATTGATCATGGAACATATCCTTTTGTAACAAGTTCAAACACAACCTCGGGCAATGCGGCAATTGGGTCTGGAATAGGTCCTCGTGATATTGAAAAAGTTGTAGGAGTTACTAAAGCATATATCTCAAGAGTTGGAACAGGGCCTTTCTTGACTGAACAAGAAAACGAAATTGGTGATTATTTAATTGATAAAGGAGCTGAGTATGGAGTGGTTACTGGCAGAAGAAGACGATGCGGTTGGTTGGATCTTGTCTCACTTAAATATTCTGTAAGAGTGAACTCCTTAACTGAATTATTTATTACCAAACTTGATGTTCTTTCAGGTTTAGATGAATTAGATCTGAACATAGCGTATGAAGTAGATGGTTCTGAAGTACTAGATTTTCCAAGAGAACAGAGAGTTCTTGAAACTGCAACGCCTATTTATAAAACTTTCAAAGGGTGGAGTGAAGACATATCTAATATAACTTCTTTTGATAATCTTCCAGATGAAGCTAAAGAATATATAAAGTTTATAGAAGATTTTATACAAGTACCGATTACATTTATATCTGTTGGACCAGAACGAAACCAAAATATAATAATAGAACAATGATAGAAAGATACTCCTCAGGTGAAATGTCTTCAATTTGGAGTGAAGATAATAAAGTAGCTAAATGGCTAGATGTTGAAAGAACAGTAATTGAAGTTCTTGAAAAAGAGGAAATTACACCTAAAGGACTGTCAAAACAACTTAAAGAAGTTTCGATTACTCACAATGAAGTATTAGAAAGAGAAGCTGTTACAAATCATGATTTAGCTGCTTTTGTTGATGTTTTACAAAGCAAAATACAGAAAGACTCTAATTGGATACATTACGGATTAACAAGTTCTGATGTTGTTGATACTGCAAATGCGCTTTTAATTAAAGAGTCATTAAATATTGTTGTTGAAAAAATAGCTGAACTCGTAAATTCACTAAAAAATAAAGCAATAAGTGAATCTGATACATTAATTATAGGAAGAACTCATGGAGTCTATGCTGAACCAACAACATTGGGGAGTATATTTGGAAATTGGTGTCTTGAAGTATCTAGAGGTCTAGATAGGTTAAGTTCTAGCTTAGAAATAATAAGTTATGGAAAAATTAGTGGTGCTGTTGGTAACCATTCTCTAATTTCTGAAGAAATAGAAAATAAAATCCTTGAACAACTTTCCTTAAAACCAGAACCTCTTGCTTCACAAATAGTCAGTAGAGACAGATACGCAGATTTATTTTCTAGCTTTGCAATAATTGCTGGAACTTATGAAAGAATTGCAACAAATATCAGACACTACCAAAGATCGGAAGTTGGTGAAATGTATGAAGCGTTTAAACAAGGTCAGAAAGGTTCATCTGCAATGCCTCATAAAAAAAATCCAATTGGTTCTGAAAGAATCTGTGGATTAGCAAGAGTGGTTAGGGGAAATACACAAGCAAGTTACGAGACTATGGCACTTTGGCATGAAAGAGATATATCTAATTCATCAGTTGAAAGAATTATTCTTCCGGATACATTTAAATTGATTGATTTTATGACAAGAGACTTGATTAATATTATTAATGACCTTGTTATTAATCATGAAAATATTGAATCAAACTTAAATTCCGCAAAAACAAAACTTGGATCTCAAAAACTTCTTTCATTAATTGTGAGTAAAGGTAATTCACGTGATGAAGGTTATAAGTTTGTACAAAATATTACACAAAATAATTTTTCGATAGACGCAATTATTGAATCTACTTTGTCAGAATTTGATGATATATCAAAAGATGAAATTGAAAACTGTTTTAACTTAACAACGAATATAGATTCAAAAATAATTGAAAAGAAGCTTAAAGAACTTTAAATTGTTTAACTCTTTCAAAAAAAAATTTGAGACAATAAAAAAAGACTATCAAGATTTGCCCATAGCAAATGAAAATTTTATTGATGCTATTCTTGCACCTGTTTTTTTTGTAACAATTTCAAGATTTCAAGAACTACAAACTTCAATTTTGTTAACCG
>Ga0114932_10006252_pt1 | contig 10231 bp, 10 predicted proteins | sample 2SBtaG_2_FD_87286 | JGI IMG/M metagenome (GOLD analysis project Ga0114932, IMG submission 87286) | Deep subsurface microbial communities from Kolumbo volcano to uncover new lineages of life (NeLLi) - 2SBTROV12_ACTIVE470 metaG | ecosystem: Environmental > Aquatic > Marine > Volcanic ... | reverse complement strand
TCGGGTTCGAACACCAGCCCGTCGTTGACCAGTGACCTGGCCGGCACGGCAGGTTCGAACAACTACCCGGGCTACTACCGCACGGCGCACAACGACCTGTACCAGGGTGCTGCGGCGGCTGGTTTTGCTATCGAGGTGCTTGGTGTGATGTCGGCGGCGGCCATCCATGATGGCGATCCGTACACCCAGGGTCTGGCTCAGGCGTTTGCTGATGCCTTTGAGGGCCATGGGGGAACGATCACGACGTTCACGGCGGTCAACAAGGGCGACACGGACATGATTCCGGTGTTGACCGAGATCGCTGCTGGCGCTCCGGAAATGTTGTTCTTCCCGATCTTCCAGCCTGAGGGCGACTTCATTGTTCAGCAGGCCAGCGACGTGGCCGGCCTTGAGGGCATCACGATGATGGCTGCTGACGGGTTGTTGAACACGAACTACATGGCCATTCCGGAAACGGAGGGCATGTACTTCTCGGGTCCGGACATCCGTTACGGGTCCAACACGAACCAGTCGACCGGTCAGACCGCTGACGGGTTCTTGGCGGCGTACAACGACGAGTGGGGTGAGGATCCTGCGGCTCCGTTCTGGGCGCATTCCTATGACGCCACAACGTTGCTGCTTGACGCCATTGCTGCTGCGTCTTATGACGACGGCGGAACGTTGGTCATTGACCGGGCTGGGGTGCGTGAGCACCTGGCTGGTGTCACCGACTACGCCGGGATCATTGGTTTGATGTCGTGTGACGCGTTTGGTGACTGCGGTTCGCAGAAGATCACCGTGATTGGTCACGCTGACTCTGGTGACATTGCGGCTTCTAACGCCAACGTCGTCTACGAGTACGCCCCGGCTGGTTCTAGCGAGGGTTCCGGCGATCTGGTCGCCCCGGTAATCCCGGTGCGCGGCGGCACCCTGGTGATGGCTACGTCCCAGGTAGGGGCGGGCATCAACCACGGAGTGGCATCCGGAGTCGGTATTGGCAACGTGAGTTCGAAGGTCTTCGCCTCACTGGTCCACCTCGACGCCAACTGGGAACCTCAGCCATACCTGGCTGAGTCTTGGGAGGTATCGGAAGATCAGATGACCGTCACCCTGAACCTTGTGAGCGGCGCGACCTTCCACGACGGAGCGCCAATCACGTCAGCCGACGTGAAGTTCTCGATCGAAGTGGTCAAGAACAACCACCCGTTCACCGGGATGTGGGCCCCAGTCGACTCGATCGACACGCCTGATGACCTCACGGTGGTACTCAACTTGGCCAACCCGCATCCTGCTCTGTGGATCGCCATGTCAGACGTGCTTATGCCAATCATGCCGAAGCACATCATGGATGACGGCACGGCGATCAACGACATGAAGGGGCATCCAAACAACACGGCCGCCCTGGAGGGTGACTTGATCGCGGTCGGTTCCGGTCCGTTCCGTCTCACCGAGTGGACCAACACGGAAAAGATCGTGCTGGAGGCCTACGAGGACTTCTTCATGCCCGGTCGTCCCTACCTCGACAGCATCATCTACCTCATCACTCCCAACGAGGACACGATGATGCTGGGTCTTGAGTCCGGGGAGTACGACACTGGCGGCTATGCCAGCGTGACCAACGTCGAGAAGGTTGCCAACAACCCGGACCTGGTCGCTAATCCTGACGAGTTGAGTGGCGTCGGTTCGCTGAACCATCTGCAGTTCAACATGTCAAACGACATCATTAGTGACCTGCGGGTGAGGCAGGCGATTGCCTACACCATTGATCGGGACTTCATCATCAACAACCTGCACCAGGGCCAGACCGAGGAGTTGCTGGGTGGTATTCACCCGTCAAGCCCGTTCTACAACCCGAACGTAGAGCGCTACGACGTAGACCTGGATAAGGCTCGCTCACTGCTTGCCGAGGCCGGCTACGCCGACGGTCTGGAGTTGAAGATCCACTACATCCCGGGTCCGAACGAGCAGCAGCTCTACGTGGCTGAGTACATCTCTCTGGCACTCGCAGAGGTGGGAGTCGATGTGGAGGTCGTCCAGAGTGCTGACCTTCCGTCGTGGGCTGGCATCTTCTTTGGTGGTCCAGATGCCTGGCACATGACGATGAACGCCTACTTCAACTGGGGCGACCCGGTTATCGGTGTCCAGCGGGCCTACGTCTGCGCCAACATCGTGATGGGCGTGTTCGTCAACAACTCGGCTTACTGCAACGAGGAGGTCGACGAGATTCTCTACGCAGCAGCAGCCGAAACGGACTTCGACGCCCGGAAGGCGCTCTACGACGAGTTCCAGGTGATCACCGCAGTGGAGTTGCCGTTCTACGGCATCAACGCCCTGCCGATCTACGGAGCCCACCAGACCTACGTGAAGAACATGCCGCTTGGGACGTGGGGCTCGCTCTCTGGCATGGAAGACGTCTGGATCGACAAGTAGGCATCGGCTCAATAGCTGAGACATAGACCAAACAGAGACGAGAGGTGACGGCGCTCGCCCGGGGAATCGGGAGCAGATTAGGACAAGCGATTGGGCTGCTATTGGCAGTCGTGGTCGTCGTGTTCTTTCTGATCCAGATCGCCCCGGGTGACGCCGCCCTCTACCTCGCCGGTGATCAAGGCGTCGGTGACGCCGAGTTTCTAGCCCAGGTCCGGGCCGATTACGGGCTCGACCGACCGCTTCTCGTCCAGTTGAGGACCTACGTCGGTAACGTCGCCCAACTTGACCTGGGCGATTCCATCTACTTCAACGAGCCGGTCCTCGGCCTAATCGTCGAGCGACTCTTCGCCACGGTGTTGCTGGCCGGCACTTCGCTTCTCTTCGCAGTGGGGCTGGGTGTGGCCATCGGCGTGTACACCGCCCGACGGCCCGAAAGCTCGATGTCTTCTGCTGCAACGGTGTCGAGCTTGGTCGGGTTTTCCACACCGGTCTTCTACTCGGCGATCATGTTCATAGTCCTCTTTGCCGCAAAGTGGAGCCTGCTCCCCGTAGGTGGTATCGAAGACGTCCGCTACGAGGGCAACTGGGTCGGCGAGACCATCGACCTTCTTCAGCACCTCATCCTCCCGGCGCTCAGTCTCGGCATCATCTATTTGGCTATCTACTCCCGGCTGGCCCGAGCTTCGATGCTCGAGGTTCTGGAGTCTGACTACATCCGCACTGCTCGAGCGAAGGGCGCCCGAGAGCGAGTCGTTGTCTACAAACACGCCCTTCGGAACGCCGTCATTCCCGTGGTCACCGCCGCCGGACTCCAGGTCGGAAACCTATTGTCCGGTGCCCTACTCGTTGAAGTCGTGTTTGCCTGGCCTGGAGTCGGAAGGCTGGCAGTCGACTCAATCTTCCGGCGTGACAGTCCGACGTTGCTCGGCATTATGATCTTCTCTTCGGCCATGGTCATCTTGGCCAACCTGCTCACAGATCTTGTCTACCGGATCATCGACCCGCGGATTCGCGTTGGAGGATCCCGATGACCGATGTGGGCGTAGCGATCGAACAAGTCGAAACTGGCGGCCGGGGTGCCTTGCGCATGTTCCTTCGGAACAAGGCCGCGGCCGTGGGTCTGGTCATATTCTCCCTAATCGTCTTGGTCACCATCTTCGGTCCCGGCCTCTACGGGACAAGCGCAAACAAGATGGTTTCCCGACCATTCCTTGGCCCCGGCAGCGAACTAGCCCCGCCATTAGGTACCGACTACCTGGGTCGAGACATCCTGGCCGGAATCATTGGAGGAGGTCGGGCAACTCTAATTGTCGCCGCAGTAGCCGCCGCCATGACTATGACCATCGGCATCGTGGTTGGAAGCCTCGCCGGGTACTTCGGCGGGTGGATTGACGCCCTGCTAATGCGCTTCACCGAAGTCTTTCAGGTCATGCCAGGTCTCCTCTTCTCGATGGTCGTCATCTTCCTGCTCGGACCCGGAACTCGGAACGAGACCCTGGCCATCGGCCTAACGCTGTGGCCGCTAGCAGCCCGCCTTGCGCGTGCCGAGTTCCTGCGGTTACGAGAGATGGAGTATGTGAAAGCTGCCCGTGCTATCGGGTGCGGCGACCTACGGATCATGTTTCGCACGATCCTGCCCAACGCGATGCCACCCCTACTGGTGTCGGCCACCTTGACAGTAGTCATTGCCATTCTCTTCCACTCCGGACTGGCCTTCCTAGGCATGGTGGACGTCAACACGATTAGTTGGGGTTCGATGTTGGGCAAGAATCGGGGCTACGCACTGACCGCCTGGTGGATGGTCTTCTTTCCGGGCATAGCGATCGTGGTCACCGGCCTCAGTATCAGCCTGGTCGGTGACGGCCTGCAAGATGCCTTTAACCCGAAGCTCCGAGGGCGCTGATGGCCCTCCTCTCAGTCTCCGACCTCACCGTCACCTTCGACGAGTTCACTGCTGTGGACTCGGCAACTTTCACCATCGAGCCTGGCGAAACATTGGGTGTGGTTGGCGAATCGGGATCCGGCAAGTCAGTCACCGCGCTTTCAATCATGCGGCTAATCGAAACGGGCACCCGGGCGAAGATCACCCGTGGCCAAGTCGAACTAAAGATGCACGACGGTTCGACCCTCGACCTTTTGAGTCAAGACGAGGCCACCATGAGGAGTATCCGCGGCAACCAGATCGCCATGATCTTCCAAGAGCCGTTGACCAGCCTGAACCCCGTCTACCCCGTGGGCGAGCAAATCGCCGAGTCGGTGCGCATCCACCAAGGACTAGGGAGGAAGGCGGCCGCCGTCCGAGCCCGGGAGATGTTCGACTTGGTCCGGATCCCCGAGGCGGACAAGCGGATCGGCCAGTACCCACACGAGATGTCGGGTGGGATGCGCCAACGGGTCATGATTGCCATCGCCCTGGCTTGTGACCCCCGCCTGCTGATCGCCGACGAGCCGACCACCGCCCTAGACGTGACCATCCAGGCCCAGATCCTGGGCCTCATCAAGCAGTTACAGGTCGACACGGGCACTGCTGTGATGCTCATCACCCACGACATGGGCGTGGTGGCAGAGGTGGCCGACCGAGTAGTGGTCATGAACCAGTCGAAGATCGTTGAACAAGGCCCCGTAGAGCAGATCTTCCACTCGCCAAGGGAGTCCTACACCCGAGGTCTACTAAGCGCGGTCCCCAGACTGGGGAGCATGGCCGGCTGCGACGGACCTAGGCCGTTCAATCTGACAGGAGACCTGGTGTGACCAGCCCTAGCAACGGCCAAGGTCCCATTGTCGAGGTACAGGGGGTCTCGAAGCAGTTCCCGACCGACCACAAGGCTCGGGTGCACGCCGTGACCGAGGTGTCGCTCCATATCGATCATGGCGAAACCCTTGCCGTGGTCGGTGAAAGCGGCTGCGGGAAATCCACCCTCGCAAACCTCATCATTCGTCTCCATGACGTCGACCAGGGCCGGATCCTGCTCAAGGGAATCGACATCACTGGCCTAGACCCTCGAGAGATGCGGGTACATAGACAAACCCTGCAAATCATCTTCCAGGACCCATTCGCCAGTCTGGATCCCCGGGTCCGGGTCGGTGCGTCTGTAGCCGAGCCACTATTGGTCCATAAGGTCGCCACTAAAGAACAGGCTGCGGACCAGGTAGGTCGCTTGTTCGAATTGGTCGGTCTTGAAAAATCAATGCTGGACAATTATCCCCACCAGTTCTCTGGTGGTCAGCGCCAGCGAGTGTGCATCGCTCGAGCACTGGCGCTGAACCCTGAGTTAGTAATCGCTGATGAGGCCGTATCGGCCCTCGACGTATCGGTCCAGGCTCAGGTGATGAACCTGATGTTGGAACTCCAGCAGGAACTCGGACTGTCTTACTTGTTCATCAGCCACGACCTGGCCGTCGTCGAACGGATCGCCCACCGGGTGGCCGTCATGTACCTGGGCCAGATCGTTGAACTCGGTTCGCGCGAACAGATTTTCCGCGACCCGCGCCACCCCTACACGAAACGCCTTCTAAGTGCGGTACCAATCGCCGACCCCCGACAGCGCACCGAACGGACGCTGCTCACTGGTGAGATACCCAGCCCTGTCTGGCCGGCCGGCCAGAGCCCCGAGGTGGTCACTCACGCTGAGGTGGAACCCGGCCATCTGGTGGCCAACGAGTAGAAGCGAGGGCCGGTGCGGCGCCTCGGTCAGTCCATCTCGTTGTGATTGGGCCGTTTCCTCAGCAGTCCGCCTGATCTCCCGGAGCTGCAGGCGCCGGCCGGTGGAGCACCCCTTCGATGAAACCCACCTCGGCGACCTCGCCGCTGGCGACCCGTCCAATGCCGTCGACCAGCATGCTGTGGTCGCCGTCCGCAGGAGGCGGGAACACCAGGGTGACCGGTCCGGGCTTGGTCAGGTTCCGGAGCGTTCCGCCACCCGGTGTGCACCGGAACGCACTAGCGCTCGCGTCCCACACGACAGGGACGTGGACCACCTTGGCCGATCCGTCGACGCCCACCGTGACCAGGAAGGCCGCCGAGCCGTACTCCTCGAGGCGGGCTGGAACGTCGTTGTCAGTGACCGGGATGCTCACGGCCGAACCCTAGGCGCGGTCCGGCGGGCTACCGGTCAGATCATTTGGTGTTTACCAAAATGCGCTTCTACAAGATTATTTGATAGTTTTTCTGGTATGCACCAGTTTCGGATGGGTGAAGCCGCCAACCTGCTGGGGGTTAGCCCGGACACCGTCCGCCGGTGGGCCGACGCCGGGCGCCTGGCTACCGAACGGACCACCGGCGGCCACCGCACGGTGGCCGGCACAGAGTTGGCCCGTCTGGTTCAGGAACTAGCCGTCGAGGGCGGCCCCGCAGGAGAAGGAACTGGAGGGGCAGCCCTGTCGGCTCGCAACCGTTTCACCGGACTAGTCACCCGGGTGGTCCGCGACGGCGTCATGGCCCAGGTGGAGATCCAGGCCGGGACCCACCGTGTGGTGTCCCTCCTGTCTGCCGAAGCGGTCGATGACCTAGGTCTGGTGCCCGGCGTTTTAGCTGTAGCCGCTGTCAAGGCCACCAACGTGGTGGTCGAACGCCCCCGTTGAGCCCACCACATCCGCCATGCGCTTCCTTTCGGCCCTTGCCGTCGTTCTCGCCTTCACCTTGGCTACTCCAGCCTGTGGGGCCGACGACGCCAGCCGGGTGACCGTGTTCGCTGCGTCGTCCCTGACCGACGTAGTCGACGATCTGGCTGAACGGTGGAAAGTCGCCGGTGGCCCCAAGGTAGTGGCGGTGCTCGGCGGGTCGAGCCACTTGGCAGCCCAGCTACGCGATGGCGCGCCGGCTGACGCTTTCTTGGCCGCCGACGCCAACCTGCTGGACGGGCTGCTCTCCAACCCAGCCCCGGCAGATTTGATTCGGGGTTTGGCCTACAACCACCTTGTCGTCGCCATGCCGTCTGACGGACCGGGCAGAAATCCCGGAGACCTCTATGACCAGGATCTGGTCCTGGTGGTCTGCGCCCGGGGAGTGCCGTGCGGTGACGCAACTTGGACCCGGTTTGACGACCTTCCCGTAGACTCCCACGAGCCGAGCGCCCGAGCCGTCGTCACCCGTCTGGACCTTGGTGAGGCCGACCTAGGGATCGTGTACGCCACCGACGTGGCCGCCCGGCCGGGTCTGGTCCAGGCATGGCCCCAGGACCCAGCCTGCCCCTGTGTCGCCTACGCGGCAGCAGCTCTCACCGATCGCGGGCGGTCCTTCCTGACGTTCCTCGATACACCAGCCGCCCGGGACGTCCTGGTCGACCACGGCTTCGCTGCCGAACCACCGTCGTGAGCCAACCTCCGCTACGGGCACCGAGGCCGGTCTTGGCTGTGGCCATCCTTGGCATCACCGTGCTCGCCCTGCCCTTAGTGGGCCTTGTGCAGCGGGCCCCGTGGACCTCACTGGGCGATCTTCTAGGCCGACGATCCGTGCTGGAGTCGCTTCGGGTCTCGCTCACCGTCAGCCTGATGGCCGCCGGTGTGGTCTTAGTCCTCGGGACCCCTCTGGCTTGGGTTCTGGCCCGGGTGCAGGTCCCATTTCGGCGGCTAGTCCGGGCCCTTGTAGTGCTCCCTATGGTCTTGCCTCCAGTGGTGGGGGGCACGGCGCTCCTGTTCGCCCTAGGGCGCCGCGGCTTGGTCGGCCAGTGGCTGGACCGCTGGTTCGACGTGGCCCTGACCTTCACCATGGCCGGGGCAGTGGTGGCTGCCGTGTTCGTGGCCCTCCCTTTCTATGTGGTGACGGTGGAGGGGGCGTTGCGGACCACCGGTGACGAGATGGAGAGCCTTGCCGCCACCCTCGGTGCCCCGCCGCTCACCGTTCTCCGGCGGGTCACCCTGCCCCGACTGGTCCCAGCCATGGGAGCCGGGTTGGCCCTGGCCTGGGCTCGGGCCCTCGGCGAGTTTGGAGCCACCATCACCTTCGCCGGGAACCTCCCCGGGAGGACCCGTACCCTGCCGCTGGCCACTTTCCAGGCCCTGGAGTCGGACCCGGAGGCCGCCCTGGCTCTCAGTCTGGTGCTTCTGGCTGTCTCGCTCGCCGTCCTCGTGCCCACCCGCAACCGCTGGTTTCCTACCCGGTGAGCGACTCGAGCGTGGACGCGCCGACTACCGCAACCACCTTCCCAATACTGGGGACCGTCGGGACCCCACCGGCCGTGGACCTGGCCGGATACGCCACGGTGGGCGACCTGACCCTCGACCTCCGTCTAAAGGTCGAACCCGGCGAACTAGTGGCCGTAGTCGGCCCGAACGGCGCTGGCAAGAGCACCCTCCTGCGACTGCTGGCCGGGCTGGTCCAGCTCAACGCCGGCACCCTGGCCCTCGGGGGGCGTACTGTCGACGACGGCACCACCCGGGGGTTCGTCCCACCACACCTCCGTCGCGTCGGATGGGTGCCCCAAGACCGCCTGCTATTCGATCACCTCACCGTGGCCGCCAACGTGGGGTTCAGCCCCCAAGCAACTAACGATCGCGTGACCACCCTGCTCGACGCCCTGGACTTGAAGGCACTAGCCAACCGCCACCCTGGCGAGTGCTCTGGTGGTCAGGCTCAACGGGTGGCCGTAGCTCGAGCGTTGGCCGCCGAGCCTGACGTCCTGCTGCTGGACGAGCCATCCACCGCATTGGACGCTGGTTCCCGACAGCGCATCCATGCCCTGCTGGTCGATCCTGGCCCCGGCGGCCGACAGCGGCCGACCATACTGCTGGTCACCCACGACCCCGCTGAAGCAACCGGCCTGGCTGACCGGGTAGTGGAATTGTCTTCCGGTCGGATCGCCGAAGGACTGCAGCCCTAGTGTCCGGATCGTGACCGAGACGTCCGACCAGGCGCCGGAAAGTGCACTCGAGCGATTCCGCATGGACGGACGGGTCGTGGTCGTCACCGGTGCCAGTTCCGGCCTGGGTGAACGGTTCGCCCGGGTCCTGTCCGGGGTGGGCGCCCGCCTTGTCCTAGCCGCCCGACGCACTGACCGGATCGAGGCCTTGGCCGATGAACTACCCAACGCGCTGGCCGTAAGCGTTGACGTGACCGACGACGGTGGACCCCAAGACCTAATCGACGCCACCGTTGACCACTTCGACCAGATCGACGTACTGGTCAACAACGCCGGGATCTCCCGGGTCGTCCCCGCCGTGGACGATGAACTCGACGACTTCCGCCGCGAACTGGCCGTCGATCTGGTGGCTCCCTACGAATTGGCCCGCAGGGCCGCCCGTTGGTGGATCGAAAACGACCGCCCCGGCGTAGTGGTCAACCTGGGCTCCGTACTGGGGGCCGGCTCCGGCGGGCGACTAAGAGCCCCGGGCTACACGGCGGCCAAGGGTGGCTTGCACAACCTGACCCGAGAACTAGCTGTCCAGTGGGCACGCCGGGACATCCGGGTCAACGCCCTGGCTCCGGGTTGGTTCGAGACCGAGATGAACTCCGACACCATGTTCCACACTGACGCCGGCCGGGGCTACGTCGAGTCGGGAACCCCGATGGGACGCGGTGGCATGCCCCACGAACTAGACGGTGCCCTGCTACTGCTGGCATCGGACGCCGGTTCCTATCTGACCGGCCATGTCCTATACGTCGACGGCGGCTGGACCGCGACCTGATACCCGTCGCCTCCCCATGCGACGGGTGACAGACTCTGGCGATGAGTCGGCGACGCGTGGTCGGGCTCCTGACCGTTCTGATCACATCAAGTTGCTCTATCGGAGACGACACAGCCGAGCAAGACCCGGGGGTGGCGAGGGCACCGGCCACGACCGCGGCACCAGCCACCACCGCGGCACCAGCCACCACCGCGGCACC
>Ga0114932_10006251_pt1 | contig 10233 bp, 10 predicted proteins | sample 2SBtaG_2_FD_87286 | JGI IMG/M metagenome (GOLD analysis project Ga0114932, IMG submission 87286) | Deep subsurface microbial communities from Kolumbo volcano to uncover new lineages of life (NeLLi) - 2SBTROV12_ACTIVE470 metaG | ecosystem: Environmental > Aquatic > Marine > Volcanic ... | reverse complement strand
CCGTCATGAACGGTATGAGTACTTTAGTGGGAAAGCAGACCCAGATGTATACGTAGCAAATCCTTTTCCAAAGAAAATAAGGGACAAGGATACTATGCAAAAGTATTTGGATGCAGATGAAAAGTTATCCAATACATCGCTAAAAATTGATTATTATGATACAATGTTAGTATACTTGGAAAGTATTCTTAAAGTCATACAGAATAGAACGTATCAAATTAAGAATGCAATTGAGTTTATGAGATTTAATTCGGGGTTAGGTTAATGATTGATTTAAATGGAGTACGGGTTCAATATCCTAAACAGATACATCCTTGGTTAGAAGTTAAATTAACCGATGAACACATGAAATATCTCTGGAAGATTGTGAAAAAGGGTGAGAAAAAGGGAAAGGATGTGAAAGATACTTTGGCAGGAAATATAAGTACCAGTTTTGCACTTGACGATGAAAATTACTATTTTACCAGTGAAGTATTAATGCCATTAGCACGACATTATGAAAATGTATTTTCTGGTGGTGTAGAACCTATGCCGTCACTAGGAATGGATTCAAATGGTAATCGATTAAAACCAACTATGGTATCATTAAGTCTAGAAAATTTTTGGGCTAATTATCAATATAAACACGAGTTTAATCCCATACATGATCATGGTGGAGCATTTTCATTTGTTATATGGATGAAAATTCCATATGATTGTGATGAACAAAAGAAAATAAAATTTTTAAACGGTACTGATGAGGGTCAAAAAGTACCAGGAACTTTTTATTTTGAATTTATCAATATGTTTGGAGAGATAACACAAACAGTTTATACAATGTCTCCACAGATGGAAGGAACAATGTTATTTTTTCCAGCAAAATTACGTCATGGTGTTAATCCTTTTTATGAATGTGATGAAAAAAGAGTATCAATATCTGGTAATTTAAATTTCATATTTACTTACGATAAAGCTTGACATAACTTCATAAATAGTCCTAGACGCATGGACTAGGTGATTGATACATCAGCTAACGTCGTTATATCCAAGTCTAACGAAGTATTTTTAAAAATTGATTCAGAACCTCATATACAATATGAGTTAAGGGATTACTTTACCTTCGAGGTTGAAGGTGCAAAGTTTATGCCCCAATATCGTAATAGGAATTGGAATGGAGAAATCCATCTATTCGATATGAGATCAAAGAAGATATATGTAGGGTTATTAGATAAGATTGTTTCTTTTTGCGAAAGACACGACTATACCTATAAGTTTGAAGATAATGATTACTATGGTGCTCCCTTTGAAGTAAATGAGGGAATATCATATGATGGTGTGAAAGATTATATGAATTCTATTTGCAACCATTCTCCTCGCAAATACCAAATTGAGGGAGTATACGATGCTTTAAGGCATAATAGAAAGCTATTGATATCACCCACTGCTTCAGGCAAATCTTTAATGATTTACGCTCTTGTAAGGTATTATGTAGAGAAAGGACAAAAAATCCTTTTAGTTGTTCCAACGACATCGCTAGTAGAGCAGATGTATAAAGACTTTTGTGATTATGGTTGGGATGCTGAGTCATTTTGCCACCTGATATATGCTGGAAGAGAAAAGAGTAATGATTATCCTGTTACTATTACTACCTGGCAATCTGTATATAAATTAGAAAGATCCTTCTTTGAGGAATACAATGTAGTTATAGGAGATGAAGCACATCTCTTTAAGTCGAAGTCCTTAGTATCTATAATGACTAAACTTCACCATACTAAGTATAGATTTGGATTCACAGGAACACTTGATGGAACTCAGACTCATAAGTGGGTACTAGAAGGATTGTTTGGTCCAGCATACAAAGTAACAAGAACTGATGAGTTAATGCAGCAAGGACATCTTTCTCAATTAGATATACAATGTCTTGTCTTAAAACATTTACCAAAACTTTTTGAAACATATAATGATGAAATAGAATATCTTATCACTCATGAGAAGAGAAATAACTTTATTAAAAATTTAACATTAGATCTAAAAGGTAACACTCTTGTACTGTTTGCACGAGTAGAAGCACACGGTCAAGTCCTTTACGATTTAATAAATAATAATAAGAAAGATGACCGTAAAGTATTCTTTATTCATGGTGGTGTAGAAACTAGTGAGAGAGAACTTGTTAGAGAAATTACCGAGGAAGAATCAAATGCAATCATCATTGCGAGTTATGGTACTTTTAGTACTGGGATTAACATTAAGCGGTTGCACAATATCATCTTCGCCAGTCCCTCCAAATCCAGGATTAGGAATCTCCAGTCCATCGGCAGGGTCTTAAGAAAAGGTAAGGATAAAGTAAAAGCAACTCTGTATGATATAGCAGATGATTGCACTAAAAATTCTAAAAGGAATTATACTCTTAATCACTTTATAGAAAGAATAAAAATATACAATGAAGAAAATTTTAATTATGAAATCATAGCAATCAATTTAAAGAAATAATATGGAAGAAGACTTTTATGCAACTATAAAGTTCAAATCGGGTGAAGAAGTATTCGCACGAGTTGCCGCTTCGGAAGAAGAGGATAGAACAATGCTTGTTATTCATAATCCTGTAATGATTGTTGAACTCAAATCAAGATCAGGAATGACTGCATATAAAATAGAACCTTGGTTGAAAACAACTAAAGATGATATGTTTATAATAAATCTAGATGATGTAATTACTCTATCAGAATCATTTGATGTAGAAATGATGGTAATGCATCAACAATATGTTCACGACAACGACCTCGGCACACATAATTCTAATAAGATTAATAGAAGAATGGGTTACATATCTAGTGTAACTGATGCAAAAGAAATCTTAGAGAAAATATTTAAGAATAGTCCTAAAAAGACTTAGTATATAAGATATCCCTTCAAACCCCACAAAGGTATTCTACTTGGTTTTTATAACTTGTCAAGTCTTGATTTAAATGTTATACTATCTACATAGTAGTGGTAAAGATTTATGCCTATACAACCAGGTAAAACTATGGCAAGAAGAAAAAGATCTGAACACTATGTAAATAACAAAGAGTTTCTTGCTGCATTAATTACATATCGTGAAGATATAGAAATTACTTACATTAGGAAGTTTGGGGAACCTCCAAATAAAGAAGGGAGAGCATCTTCTTGGGATACTAAACCAGTTATACCAAGGTACATAGGTGAGTGTTTCTTAAAGATTGCAAATCATTTATCATTCAAACCAAACTTTGTTAATTATATGTTTAAGGAGGATATGATCTCTGATGGAATCGAAAATTGCGTTCAGTACATACATAACTTTGATCCTGAGAAATCCAAGAATCCTTTTGCTTACTTTACACAGATTATACATTATGCATTTCTCCGTAGAATACAAAGAGAGAAACGCCAATTAGAAATTAAAAACAAGATTCTTGAGAAGTCTGGTTATCAAGAAGTGTTTGATGATAGCAATACTATTGACGGAACTAACTATTCAAACTATAATCAAATCAAAGATGCTGTTCACGCTAAACTTCGTAATTAATGAAAGTTGCGATAATAACTGATCAACACTTCGGAGCAAGGAAAAACTCAAAACTTTTCCATGATTATTTCCTGAAGTTTTATAATAATGTATTCTTTCCTACCTTAGAGAAGGAAGGTATTACTACTGTTATTGATATGGGAGATACCTTCGATATCCGTAAGAGTATTGATTTTGCTGCATTGACTTGGGCAAAGGATCATTATTTTGACAGACTAAGAGACATGGGCATCACTGTCCATACCATTGTTGGTAATCATACAGCATATTATAAGAATACAAATGATGTTAATGCAGTAGATTTATTGTTGAGAGAGTATGATAATATTGAAGTATATTCTGAAGTAACATCTATAGAAGTAGGTGGTTGTAATGTTCTTCTTGTGCCTTGGATAAACAAGGAGAATGAAGAAAAGAGTGTGGCAATGATTAATAAGTCAAGTGCTCCTATTTGTATGGGACATCTTGAGTTGAATGGATTCAGAGCAACACCAGGTCATATGATGGAACATGGAATGAAGTGGGATATATTTAAGAAATTTAAGAAGACTTATTCTGGACATTATCACTGTCGTTCAAATCAAGAGAATGTTTATTATCTGGGCAATCCTTATGAGATGTTCTGGAATGATGTAAATGATGTCAATCGTGGATTTCATATATTTGATACTGAAACATTAGAACATACTCCTGTTAATAATCCATACAGGATGCATCATATCATATATTATACTGATACTGATTATCAGTTATTTGATGCAAGAGAGTTGGAAAATAAGATAGTTAAAGTTGTAGTAAAGACAAGAACAGATCAATTAAAATTTGAAAAATTTATCGATAAGTTATATAATGCTAATATAGCAGAACTTAAAGTTGTTGAAAATTTTGGTATACACGAAGTTGAAGAGTTTGAAGCATTTGAATCTGAGGACACACTTTCTATACTTAATAGGTATATTGAGGAATCTGAAGTTAATCTTGATAAGTCAAGAGTACAGAAAATGATTCAAGACATTTATCAAGAAGCATGTGAGTTAGTCTAATGTATATTCTAACTGTGATTGGTAAAGAAAGTGAAGGAGCCTATTCTGTTATTGATGATCGGGGAGATAAGGTTCTCTATATCTTTGAGGAAGAAGATGATGCAATGCGATATGTTATGATGATGGAGGAAGAGGATGACCATCCCGATATGAGTATTATCGAAGTGGATGATAAAGTTATGCTCTCCACCTGCGAAATACACGGTTATGAGTATGCTATCATCACCAAAAACGACATTGTAATTCCCCCACCCAAATCTGATAATGATATTATTTGAAACTATAAGATGGAAAAACTTCCTCTCTACAGGAAATCATTTTACTGAAATCAGTTTTAATTCACATGCTACAACATTAATTGTTGGAAATAATGGTGCAGGTAAGAGTACTGTATTGGATGCTTTGACCTTTAGTTTATTTGGTAAACCATTCCGTAAGATTAATAAGGCACAATTAATTAATACTGCTAACGAAAGAGATTCTTTGGTTGAAGTTGAGTTTACGATTAACGAAACTGAGTGGAAGGTAAGAAGAGGAATAAAACCAAATATATTTGAAATTCATAGGAATGGAAATTGTCTTGATCAATTTGCTAATGCTAATGACCAGCAGAAGTGGCTAGAGCAGAATGTTCTGAAGATGAATTATAAGTCCTTCACTCAAATTGTTATCTTGGGAAGTAGTACATTTGTTCCCTTTATGCAATTGACTGCTACTAATCGTAGAGAAGTAATTGAGGATCTTTTAGATATAAAAATATTCTCATCAATGAATAGTCTTATCAAAGATAAGATACGTCAGATGCGAGAGGAAAATAGAACCCTAGAACTCAAAAAGGATTCCCTCAATGATAAAGTTAAGATGCAAAGTAATTTTATCGAAGAGATAGAACAGCAAGGAAAGGGAAGAATAGAAGACAATAAACAAAAAATAACTAATCTATTTTCGGAGTGTGATGATTATGTTTCTGAGAATGAAGCATTTGAAAATGATGTTCATGACCTAACTAAAAGTCAAGAAATGTTAACAGGGTCTAAGGAAAAGTTGCGTGAGTTAGGAAATCTTAAAGGAAAAATCTCTCAGAAGGTATCTACCATTACCAAAGAGCATAAGTTTTTCACAGAGCATACGGTTTGTCCTACCTGTACTCAAGGTATTGATGAAGACTTTAGACTAAATAAAATCGCTGATGCTCAATCTAAAGCAAAGGAACTCAAATCTGGTTATACCCAACTAGAAGAGGCAATTAAACAAGAAGAAGAAAGAGAGCATCAATTTCTTACTGTATCTAAGGAGATTACTAATTTAACGCATGGCATTTCTAAAAACAATACTCGAATCTCTGGGTGTCAACGACAAATCAGAGATCTGGAATCGGAAATTCAAACTATTACCGAACAACTTGCAGACAGAAATACTGAACATGAGAAATTAGAATCGTTTAAGAAAGGTTTAGATGAGACTTACGAATCTTTAGCTACTAAAAATGATACTGTAAGGTACTATGATTTTTCATATGGGTTGCTTAAGGATGGTGGAGTCAAGTCTAAGATAATTAAAAAATATCTTCCATTAATTAATCAGCAAATAAATCGCTATTTGCAGATAATGGATTTTTATATTAACTTTACCTTGGATGAGGAGTTTAACGAAACTGTTCAATCTCCCATCCATGACAATTTTTCCTACTCTTCCTTTAGCGAAGGGGAAAAAATGAGAATAGACTTAGCACTTCTATTCACATGGAGAGAAGTTGCCAGATTCAAAAATTCTGTCAATACTAATCTATTAATACTAGATGAAATATTTGATAGTTCTTTGGATGAGTTTGGCACGGAATACTTCACTAAAATTATTCGGTTTGTTATCCAAGATGCTAATGTGTTTATTATTTCACACAAGACAGGTATGGACGATAAGTTCGATAGTGTGCTAAAATTTGAAAAAGTAAAAGGATTTAGTAGGGCAAACCCATGACAGAAGAAATCGTACCTCCTATTGAAGAGAGGACTTTACCAAAAAGAGATTTGAGAGAGAATCCATATAGTATTCTTATTACTGGAGCTAGTGGATTTATTGGTTCATATCTTGCAGCATTCTTGAAAACTGACGAAGTGTATAAAGATTTTGTAATTGATACTGTTGATATTACACGGGGTTTTGATATTGGAGATTTTGTGAGACCTCCCAAAAGATATGATTGTGTAATACATCTTGCTGCATTTGCTGACATTAGAAATAGTCTTGATGATCCTGAGAGATTTTGGGAGAATAATGTAGAAAAGGCAAGAGGGATATTTAAATACTGTGAAGTAAATAATATCCGTCTTCTATATGCAAGTTCTGCTGGAGCAAAGGAATGGTGGTTAAATCCATATGCAACAACAAAGAAAGTAAATGAAGTAATGGCTCCACATAATAGTGTGGGTATGAGATTCTTTAATGTGTATTTGGAGGGAAAACTGAGTAGACCTGATATGCTTTATAGAATGTTAGAAGAGAAAACTGCAACTTATCTTACTAATCATAAAAGAGATTGGATACATGTGCTTGATGTATCAAGAGCAATAGCACGTTTAATTCCATCTGATATGACTGGTGTTGTGGATATTGGTAATGGAACTACACATTCTGTGGTAGAATTGGCAGAAGTGTTTGGTCAAGGAGATCTTCCAATTAAAGAAGATACGCCAGGTGAACCAGACAGTTTGTGTGCTGACACAGAGAAAATCCGTTCAATTGGATGGTATCCTACATATGATGTAATAGAGGTTGCACAGGAATGGGTAGAAAAAAATGAGAGTGCCAAATTGGAAACACCACAGCAAGAAGGAGAAGAAGAGGAAACTTAAACCTCAAGCACTTCGTGCTGCCAGAGAAAGGCGTAGACAGTTGATAAAGTGTCTACAAACCCCCAACAAGGGGGTTTTTTCGTGTAAGGTACTAGTATACAAATGGAAATCCGATGGCAGTAAAGAAGGAAATCAAATCACATCTTGCTCGACTTTTGGCGACTGAGGACTTAATTGTAGAGCATAAGGATGTTGAGACTGCACAGTTCAATGTGCAAACAAGAGAATTGCTTCTTCCTATGTGGGATAAAGCAAGTGAGGAAGTATATGATATGTTGGTCGGTCACGAGGTTGGTCACGCATTGTTCACACCCAATGTAGATCCTCCAAGTGATGTTCCTCACAGCATCCTAAACGTATGTGAGGATGCAAGAATTGAGAAATTGATGAAGAGAAAGTATCTTGGAATTGCCAAATCCTTTTATAAAGGATATAATGAGATGCATAAGCAAGATTTCTTTGAGGTAGAGAATGAAAATATTGATACTTTTAATCTTGCTGATAGGGCTAATCTATATTTCAAAATTGGTCAATTCCTTGATGTATCTTTTTCAGATGCTGAGAAGGAGATTATCTCTCTAATACAAAATGCCGACACGTTTACTGAAACCATCGCAGCAGCAAAAGCGTTACATAATTTCTGCCAGCAGGAGCAAGAAGCAAAAGAACAACTTTCTGAAGCAACTGAAGGCGTTCAATCAGAGATTTCTCCAGAGTCCGATGGAAACGATAGTGTACCTACTGGGGATAGTGACAGTGATAGCATTGACGATACTGGTTCTTCCGTTTCTGACTCTGATAGCGATGATACTTTGGAAGGTAGGGACAGTGATCCTAATCCTGGCACTAGGGGCGGCACTACTAGCGATTCTGTAGAATCTGAAGTAAGAACTGCTGACTCTCTAGCAGATAAGTTAAAAGGTCTTATTACTAAAGATGCAGTAGAGAATGTATATTTAGAAGTCAATGATGTAAATCTTGAGAATGTTATTGCTACTAACTCTGATGTGCATGAATATGTAAATGGATATTGGTCACAATGTGTAGAGAGAAGGAGAGAGATGGAAAGAGAGGGTGGATATGAACAACGTAATGTTTTTGAAGAAGTAGACCAAAGTTATGAAGACTTTAAAAATAGTGCAAAGAAAGAAGTATCATATCTTGTAAAAGAGTTTGAGTGTAAGAAATCTGCTGATGCTTATGCTCGTGCTTCTACAAGTCGTACAGGTATCCTTGATACAAGAAATCTACATACTTACAAATATAATGAGGATCTCTTTAAGAGAGTGACAATGATTCCTGATGGTAAGAATCATGGATTGGTTTTCATCTTAGACTGGTCAGGTTCTATGTGCTATGAGATGGGAGATACTATCAAGCAACTTTATAATCTAGTATGGTTCTGTAAGAAAGTTCAGATTCCTTTTGAGGTTTATGCATTCACAAATGAGTGGCATCGTAACCAAGAGGAGTATGAATATGGTAAGAGTAGGATAGCATGTTATGAACAAAAGGAGCATACATTCCATATAGATAATGATTTTGCTTTAATGAATATACTTTCTAGTAAAGTTAATGGTAAGGAATTAGATTCTCAACTAAAAAATATCTGGAGAATAGTCGGTTGTTTTAATAGACAGGGAAGTAGATGGTATCATTTTCCTCCTGCAATGAATCTATCAGGAACACCGTTAAATGAAACATTGATTTGTCTTCACGAAATTCTTCCTCAATTTAAAAAGGAGAATGACTTGCAAAAAGTTCAGTGCATTATATTGACTGATGGTGAAGCAAGTTCTCTTCCTTATCACACTATGGTAGAACGTTCATGGGAAGATGCTCCACGTATGGGAATGAGAAATACTAATGCACATACTTGTACTGTAAGGGATCGTAAACTTGGTAAGAACTATACGATAGGTTATGGTTATTGGGAGTTGACTGATACTCTTCTAAGAAACTTGAAAGATAAGTTTATTGATGTAAACTTTATTGGTATTAGGGTTCTTCAACCAAGAGATGCAAAACGTTTTGTTGAGAGATTCCATCCTTATTATAGTAAAGAGTATGAATCAATCATGGCAGATTGGAGAAAGCATAAGACTTTCACCTTAACTGGTAGTGGATATGATGCATACTTTGGTCTATCTTCCACTGTTCTTGCTGAAGATTCTGAGTTTGATGTTGATGATGATGCAACAAAAGCACAGATCAAAAGAGCATTTGTTAGGTCACTCAAGACAAAAAAACTAAATAAAAAGGTACTAGGTGAGTTCATTTCTTTGGTGGTATGAAGACATTTCAAGAATTTTGTTCTCAATTAGATGAGAGCAGTTTAAGTAGAATCAAATCTAAGTCAGATAAAGGGGGGATGGCCATCCTTTCAGGAAGTAGAGCTGACAAGTCAAAGGCAGAGAATAAAGCAAGGGCAAAACAATTAGATCGTGATATAAAAGGTAAGGGATTACCTGGTGCAACAAAAGTTACTGGTAGATATGATGAGAAAGATGATAAGACTGGAAAAACTACAAAGGTAAAGGAAAGAAGTCACGTTGTCACTTCTGGTAAAAAGGGTAAGAGGGCATTTAAGAAAGCAGTTAAATCTTTAGGGAAGAAGTATGGACAAGATTCAGTTATTACTCAGACGAAGAAAACAGGCACTCTTTCGGCAACGAGAAAAGGTGGACTAGGTAAAGATAAAAGAGTATCTTTAGGTAAGATGAGACCAGGTAGAACTGGAGAGAATGATACTAAGATTAAAAACAAAACTTTTACTTATGAATAATGATTCTTGAAACATTTTTAATTCTTG
>Ga0114932_10006250_pt1 | contig 10234 bp, 4 predicted proteins | sample 2SBtaG_2_FD_87286 | JGI IMG/M metagenome (GOLD analysis project Ga0114932, IMG submission 87286) | Deep subsurface microbial communities from Kolumbo volcano to uncover new lineages of life (NeLLi) - 2SBTROV12_ACTIVE470 metaG | ecosystem: Environmental > Aquatic > Marine > Volcanic ... | reverse complement strand
AAGAAAAAGAAGAAACATTTGATGAAGTTCCTGAAAATCAAATTGATAAAGAAACTGATCCTGATATAAATACAGAAAAATCAACACGAATTATGCCCGGAGGAGGTAGACCTGATCCTGTTGTTAATCCTGTAACTGTATCAACAACAGGTAATGTTTTAGTATTTAGAAAAACTTATACAACACCCGAAGGTAGGGATATGATTGTCCAAGGACGATATAATCCAACAACAGGCAATCCAGAATTAAAATATAATAATTATAATTGGCAATCTGCAACTGAATCTCAAATGGAATGGTTTCCTCGTTTAATGGCTCAAGCTGAAGCAGCGAATAAAGGACAACAAAGTGAATCAACTATTACAGGTGATAGAGGTTTTGGGCCTCGTATTCCATTACAACGACCTGAATATGGTACACCATTAGTAATGACAAGAGAACAAATTCCTACTGCAACGGCAGATAAAAGAAAAGATGCTTTAGCTTATATATCTGATGCTTTTAATTTAGGAGATGCAACTTCTGGTTTAAAACGACCTATTATTTATTCTACTGCATCTGGACGAAATGTAGCACAACAAGCACAAGATCCTTCGCTTTATCAACAAGTTAGAACATATGATGCTTATAAAGTTGAAAATCCTGCATTAGTTTCAGCTGCTAAAGGAGAACTTAGTCCTGAAGCAGAAGCAAAATTAATTGAAAATGAAGGCTTAACTCAAGAAGCTGTAGCGGCAGAACGTGATCGTTTAGCGGAAGTAGAAGCTTTATCAACAGCGCAAGGTTTTGATTTATCAACTGAAGCTAAAGTAAATCCTGTTACTGGAACAGTTGCTACAATGGCAGCAACTGATAATGCTAGAGTACAACAACGTAATGCTATTATTGGAACACCTATTGAAGAAGGCAAGGCGGCACGTATAGAAGAAGAAGTTGGTTATGCTGCGGCACAAGCTAGAACTTTTAAAGGTGAAGCTGCAAAAGGTGCGGCAGCTAATATGCTTGCTGAAGTTGGTGGTATTCCTTCAGATTTAACAGCTATTGTTGTAGAAGATCCTGCTGAAGTAGAAGCTCAAATGGATACACAACCAGTCGAAGTACAAGCGGCAATAGCGGCTTTACCAACTGAAGCTTTAGTATCTTCACAAATGGAAAATTTATTAGCTAGTATAGATCAAGGCGAAGTACCTGTTTGGGCTAGGCCAGCGGTAGAACTAGCAAATAGTAACTTAGCTCAACGTGGTTTAGCTGCTTCTTCTGTAGGTAGAGATTCACTTTTTAATGCAATTATTCAAAGTGCTATGCCTATTGCTCAGTCTAATGCACAAGCACTACAAACTAGAGCAGCACAAAATCTTTCAAATCAGCAACAAGCTAATCTTTCACAAGCGACAGCTGATATGCAAGTTCGTATGTCAAACCTAACTAATAGACAAACAGCAGAATCTCAAACGGCTCAGATGGCTCAGAATATGTCAACGCTTCAAAGTCAGTTTACACAACAAGCTATGCTGACCTCTGCTGAAAGAGAACAAACTGCAAGATTACAAGATTTACAAAATAGACAACAAGCTGCGGTTTTAAAATCTCAAAACCAGCAAGCTATAAATGCTCAAGAATTAGGTAATGAACAACAAGTAGAACTTGCTGAACTTCAAATAATGAGTTCAACAGAACGTGAAAATGTCACGGCTCAGAACCAAGAACGATTAGCTGAAATGCAAATAGCTGCGGATTTCTTATCAAAAAATGAAGGCTTTAAACAGCAAATGGAAATTGCTAATCTTTCTAATGAGCAGCAAATAAAGTTAGCAAGTTTATCTTCTCTTAATCAAACAGAATCTGAAAATTTATCGGCAGCGCAACAAACAGAACTTGCTAATTTAAATAAATTATTACAAGTAAATACTACTTCGGCTCAAATTGCAAGTCAAATGAATCTGGCGCAACTTAATGTTGATCAGCAACGTGCGGTTCAAAATGCTATGACAGTTGCTAATTTAGATATGGCTAAGTTTAATGAAGTACAACAGACTGAACTAGCTAATAGTAAATTCATGCAAACAATGACTCTTACTGATTTCAATGCTAGACAACAAACTACAATGCAAGAAGCTACAGCAATGGCTGGTATGGATTTAGCAACTTTAGAAGGTAATGCAAGATTAAAAGCTCAAAATGCTCAAACATTTTTACAAATGGATATGGCTCAGTTTAATGCTGATCAGCAAGCTACAATATTAGAAGCTCAACAACAGCAACAAGTATTACTTTCTGATCAGGCGGCTACTAATGCAGGAGAACAATTTAATGCGGCAAATCAAAATCAAGTTAATCAGTTTATGACACAACTTGCACAACAAACAGAGTTAAATAATAAACAAAGTATGAATCAAATGACTCAGTTTAACCAACAATTAAAAGAGCAACGTGATGCTAGAGTATCAGGTAATAATATTCAAGTTGCATTAACTGAAGCTGAAATGACAAAGCAATTAGATATTTTTAATCGGCAACGTGAAGATCAACGCTATCAATTTAATACACAAAATCAAGTAGCAATTGAACAAGCATATGTTAATTATTTACGTAATGCATCAATAGCTGATACAGCTGCACAAAATGAAGCAAATAGAATTAATGTTCAAAATTCTTTTGGTATGACCGCAGCGGAACAAGCATTTTTATATCAACAATTGCGTGATGAAGCTGCTTATATTAGACAGTCTTATGAAAACGATGAAACAAGACAAACACAGTTGTACATTGCAGCAATTGGTAATGAAGCAGCAGCAGGAGAAAAAGGTAAAACTAATCATATTGGTAGTATGATTTCAGCAATTAAAACAGCAGTTGGTTTAGACCAAACTGTAGTAGATGTATAGGAGAAAAAAATGGGTTGGTTAAGTAAAGCATGGAAAGGAATTAAAACTGGCGTTAAAGGTGTAGTTAAAGGCGTTAAGAAAGCTTTTAAATCTGTCGGCAAATTTATGGGTAAGATTGGAATTTTAGGTCAAATTGCTTTGTCTTTTTTACTTCCGGGTATACCAGATTTAATGGGAATGTTAGCAGAAGGGATGATTGGTTATTCAGGTATTGCTGCACCTATTGTTAATGGAGCAGGTAAATTTATTAATGCTGCTATTAATGTTGGTAGTAAAGCAATGGCTCCTCTAAAAAGTATTACTAAAGGTGTAACAGATGCTATTACTAATACAGTAGGAGCAGTTGCAGAATCTCTACAACTAGATACTGCTTTTAATGCCGTAACAGGAAAGAACTGGAGTTTAGATAAATATAAATTAACGGATGGTAGCTTTGCTAAAAAGATGTCTAATGATGTTCAAAAAATGTTTAGTGGTATTAGAGAAGGTTTTGACTTTGAAGGTTTTAATTTGAATGAAACTTATAGTCAACGACAAGCTAGACTACTTAAACCTAAATTAAAAGAAGCAGATATATTTAAAGAAGAAACAGCATTAGAAAAAGCAAATATTTTTACTCCAGAATCTAAATTAGAACAAGTAGATATTTTTCAAAAGCCAGCAGATATGGCGACAGGAACAGATCTTGGTCGTGCGTTTGAAGAAGCAAATCTTCAAAGAGCTTGGGATCAAGATATAGATGTTTCAAAAGTTCCTTCTTTTAACGTAGGTGACGAAGCTTATAATGCTGGTCAAGCTAGAATAAATAATCTTCAAGGAAAGGCTAAGTTTGATGTAAGTGGTAAAATTATAGACCAAGCTAATGCTGATGGTTTTGATATTAATCACGCATTGGGAGAATCTGATAGCATACTAGCTAAAACAGAAAAAAATTGGGCTGAAAAAGCTGGTGATTATTTAGTTAATGTTAAAAATGAAATTACATCAACTCTTACTGACGGTAAAAAAGCTGGTGAATATATATTAGGTATGGGAGATGAATTTTTAACTACAGGTGTAACACAAGTAGCATCAAAAGGTGCAGATAAATTAGTATATGGTGATCGTCCAGACCCTAAATCTTATTCTTTTGTAATGGGAGATATGCCTGAAATGGGTACTGGTGCAGATCCGACAACAGATGTACTTGCAAGTGCTGCTGACTATAACAGCAGTATGCAAAATGGAGGATATTGGGGTGCTACAGCAGTATGGGATCAATGGAAACATTTTATGGTTGGTAATGAACAACAACAAGGAGTATATACATGAATCCACGTATAGCGGAAATTAATCAAAAAGGTTTATTTCCTATACCCGGACAATCTTTAACGGCTGATCCAAGTGATCCGGCTCTTTATGAACGTCCTCCAGAATTTACAAATCCACATGAAGCAGTTAGATCAATATGGAATAATTTAATTGAAGAAGATACATATGTTGATATTATTCGATTATTAGATAATAAAGTTCCTCTACTTGATTTAGTAAAAGGAATGTTATTTATAGGTTTTCAAGAAGGTAAATGGGATTCTAATTTAATGATGTTACTAGCAGAACCTCTTATTTATATGCTTCTTGCTCTTGCAGAAAGAGCAGGTGTTGAGCCTATTTTTGAAGATGAAGATTTAGAAATAGCAGAAGATTATGAAGAAGAAACAAAAAATATGACGTTTGCTCAACGAATGGAAAGTCAAAAATTAAAAGATGTTGAACGTGATATTACAAATATACCTGAAGGTGTAGTTCCTGAAGAAATTATGGAAGATATTCAAGAAATTCCACAGGAAAAAATTGATAGTTTATTAGCAGAAAGAAAAAGCTTACTGGATAAGTGAGGATATATAAATGGTAAAAATTGTAGAAGCTCCTAAAAATGTTCCTGCTAGTGAAAAAGCAGCGGCACTCTATACAGGTGTTCAAGAACGTAATAATGAAATTGCAAAACAAGCAAGGAAGGATAAAGAAAAAGAACAGATGATGGGCTTGTTTATGGACTTGGGTGGAGTCTTTTATCAAGATATAACTGACACTGCACTTGCTAATAAAACTCAACAGTTTTTTTCTCAACAGCCATACATTGATAATAAAGCTAAAGCTACTAGAATTATGGCTAATGCCGCAGAACAAATACGATTACAAGACGAGGCAATGAAATATAAAGGTGGCCCTGAAGCTTACTGGCGTGAACACGCAATTCAAAATGAATATTTACCTATGGTTACAAAAATGTTAGGGCCAAGGGCAAGTGCGGCTGAAGCGTTAACTATTGCTACAGGACATGTCGATGAAGATCTTCCTGAATATTTAAAAAATAGAAATGAAATAGTAGATATGTCTAGAAAGCTAACAGAACTAGCAGGTGAAGATACTAATACATTAGGTACATATAATAATAGATGGAATCAACTTATCGGTGCAGGTAGAAAACAAGAAGCAAGAAGATTAACTGAAGCATTTAATTTGATTACTGGTAGAGGCGGTGTACCTGATGCTGATGAATTGTTAAAAACAGATACAGTTCTTAGACAGTTTAATGATCGCTTTGATGAATATGATAAAGAATTTGATTCATTAGTTGGTAGTGGTTTCAGAGGCATACAAGCAAAAGAAATAAAAGATCATTTGGTAGAACATTATGGGCCAGTTGATCCAGTTACTAAAACAATTAGAAATTTTCCAGAAAAGCCAGATGAACACGAACTTGGTGAAAGAGAACATCCATTTTTAAAAGATGTTAAAGTACCAGTTGTTGTTGTAACAGATTCTGTTACAGGAGAAATAAAAGGTACTATGGCTTTAGAACATTTAGATGAAAATGGAAAACCTCTTGATAATTCAATAGGTCAAGTAACAAATCCAATAAGTTCTACTATGGTTCGTGAAGAATTACGTGATGCAGAACAAGCACGTTTTATATCTACAGCTAATTCTGTTGATAAAAAAGTTCTTGAAGATTTAATAGAAGAACAAACAGACGGGCTAACAGATGCAGCTAAAACTGAAGCTATAAAATCAATGAATAAAGATTTTTTTGGTAGAGTCTTTTTATACAGAAATAATGCAAGAAATACATATAATCTTACAGACGAGGACGCAATACAAGTAGCTGATCGTATGCTTACTATGGGTTTATCGGCAGGACGAACAAGACCTGCTGCTGATGCAACTGATGTATCATGGTGGCAAGATAAAATAGGCAATAAAAATGTTAATTCAATTTTACGTCTTCGTTCAGGTATTGACATAGCTGGTGGAGATTATGCTAATCCGTTATTATTTAAAGCTTCTATTGAAAGTTTAAACATGTCTTTAAGTAGACCTCAAGCGGAAGCTCTAGATAGAAAACTTGTATCATATGTATCAAAATTTAATAAAATGGCTCCTATGCAGCAGTCACGTTACTTAGATTTTATGCGGCAAAATCCAAATGCATTTATGGTAAAAGAAAATGGCGTATCAGTTTATGATATTTTCTTACAAAATTCTTCACATCATTCAAAGAAGGAACAACAATGACAACAGAAGAAACAGAAAAAACTTTTAGTATGCCTTTAGCGCATACTACTAGAGATGATACACCAGTAGAAATAGAACCAATTATTAGTATGCCTTTACAGCATACACTAGTTAAAAGTTCTTCGCAGCCCTCATTAGGTAAATCAGTAGTAGAAGAACCACATGAATATACAGTAACGGATTTTGAAACAAACCCAAATAATATAAAAAGATTTGAATTACTTACTGATTATTATGAAAAACATGGAACTGCATATGATCTTGGAGCATGGGGTGGCAATGATGATATGTCTGAATTTATGCGTGATCGTGTCATGCGTATCTCAACATTAATATCCGATAAAAATATATTAGAAGATGCACCTGATAATATTAAACAAGCATACAATGACTTAAAAGATGATTGGGAGAAAGCAGAAATATCTGGTTTTGGTGAAGGATTAGAAGCTACTAAAGATTATCTTACAGATTTTGTTGCAAGTCCAGAAGGTATACTTACACTTTTAAGTTTAGTTCCTACAGGTGGATCTTCATTAGCGTTAGGTGGTGCAGGTATTGCCGCTAAAACAGCACAAGCTGGTAAAGTTCTTAAACCTATTAAAGAAGTAATTACTAAAAAACCTATTTTAGCTGGTACAGCTTATGGTGCAGCTGAAACAGGTACAGTAGATTATCTTGAACAAGATGTTGAAATTGCAACAGGTAGAAAAACCAAAATAGAATTTGATCAAGTTGCATTAGCTACAGCAATGGGAGCAGGGTTTGGTGCGGCATTAGGTGGGATTGGTTATGGTATAGGTAAAGGATGGCAAGCTTGGAAGAATCGTTCACCAGTAGATACTTCTAGACAACTAGAAGATTTAACTGTCGATGAAATTGATCCAAGTACTGAAATTGTTAAAAGTTTAGAAACAGCTGATCCTAGTTTTATTAACACAACTACCGCAACAAATATTGAAACAATTAAAGGCATTGAAGATTTTTTTGAGTCAGCAGAAGAAATAACTGAAAAACAATTACAAGACTCAAAAGACTTCCAAAGATTTATACGAGAGATAGGTGGAGGACAAACCACACAAGATAAAGTCTTAGGAGATTTATTAGCTGCTGCTGAAGCAGAATCAACAGGTGAATTAACTGGTGAAGTTAAACGTCAGTTGTTAAAACATGCAACAAATTTTACTTCAAAGATTGCGTTTGGAAAAGCTACAGCATTTATTAAGCCGTACATGGATGCATCACCAACTGCAAAAGTTTTAGCTGATTTAATTACAAAAGAATATCAGGTTGGTACAAAAGCAGGACAACAAAAAATTGTACATCGAGATTTAAGTGAAGAACAACGTAGTATTTTTGGTGGTTTATTAACTAGATATTATGGTGTAACAAATGACATTGCAGAGTTTAGAAGATCAGGCATACTTGATACTTTAGAAGTTAAATATCAAATGAATGATGATGTAAATGATGCCTTAATGAAAGCAATGCGTGGTGTATATTCTGGTGATAGGTCTTATTCTAAGGCTGTTAATACAACAGCAATAAGAATGAAACAATTGTATAGTGAAGTAGGTGATATGCTTGCTGATGCTAATCCTAAATTTAAAAAGATTGACAATTATGTTCCTAGAGAATGGAAAAGATCAGCTATTGAAAAGAACAAAGAAAAATTTGTAAAACTTTTAATGGAAGACGGACAAGCAAAAACTAAAAAGAAAGCTTACAGAATGATAAACGAAATGTTAGATGTTAAAAATCAGCTATACACAGGTAGTGGCTCTGGTAGCGGCTCTTTCTTTTTAAATAAAAGAAAATTTAATGATTTAGAATACGATGCAAAGTATCAAGAATTTTTAAATGATGATGTTCATTCTGGATTTGTACGTTATATAGAAGGCGCATCTAATATGTTAGCTAAGAAAAGAGTTTTAGGTGTAAGTAATGAAGATGAGTTTATGGACAGATGGATTGATGGAAGCCGAAAAGATTTAAAAAATAAAGGTTTTCCTATTAGGAATACTGTTAAAGATGATATGGAAGAAGCAGGATTAGAATTAACAGAAGCTGAACGTGGAAGATTTCGTGATTTATATCGTGGTTTAACAGGAGAAGGTTTAAATCCTAGTGGTGTAAAAAGTGATTCATATGCGTTAGCAAATCGTTTAGCTTATTTACCACTAGCTACTGTATCTAGTTTAACAGAAATACTTTTAAATTTTGGACAAGCTGGAACTGTCAATACTTTAAAAGGTATACATGATGCAGCTAATATGAGTTTCAAGCGAGTTACAAATAATCAACATAAAGAACTTATGGATGATTTTGGTTTAACTGCCAATGAAGCATATTTAGAAATGCAACGCTTTGGACTTGTAATGGAACAAGCATTAACATCTATGACAGATAGATTAGCTGGTGAAGGATTAGGAAATCAAAGATTACAAAATGTAAGTAATAAATTCTTTAGATTAAATTTTCTAGATCAATGGACAAAGTTTGTTCAAACTACTTCTTTTATTAGTGGTAAGCACATGATAATGGATAATGTTAAATTACTTGCTAAAACTAATGGTAAAATTAATTCTAAAAGAGCAATGGTAGCTAAAGATAGATTAGCTGATTTAGGTATTGATGCTGATGAAGCTTTACAATGGTACAAGAAAGGAGCAACAACAAAGAATGAATGGTATGTCAGCAACATTTTACAAGGTGCAGCAAGACATTCAGGAAATGTTATTATAGATGTATCAAGACAATCAGGTGTTAAACCTAGAGCATTTACAAGCGGTTTAAAAGGTGACACATCAAGACCTTTAGTTGGACAATTAATGGGTTATCCTACTGCATTTACTAATACTATTTTAAAACAAGGTTATAAACAATTAGTAAGAGATAAGCATGTAGCTGCTGAAAAATTAGTACCGACTGCAATGTTAATGACCTTTGTTGCTGGATATAACAATTGGGTTAGAGATAAAGGTGGAGAAGATTGGGATAAGAAAAGTGTATTTGAAGTTGGGGCTGAATCCGCAGCAAGATGGGGTGGTCTTACAATGATGTATGATACATATAGACGTGCAAAGCAAGGTGGTATGTATACCAGAGAACTGGGGGCTTATCCGGCAGCGTTTATAGGGCCAGTTGGTACAGACGCAATAAAAGTTTTACATGGAGATGTTGCTTCAGTATTAGGGCAGAAGATTCCCGGCTATACGTTAGGCAAAACAGCTTTCGGTAAAGATACAATGCGTGATTATACTAGCTATCTTCGATCATTAGATTATAAAATTAAAGGTGAGTTGTTTCCTGATTGGGATACAGGTTCAGAATTTAGTACGTTTGTAGGGCAATAGGAGTAGCATATGGGAGCGTCTGCATTATTAAAGCCGATTAAAAAACCAGTAGTTGATTATGTGCGGAAAAAAATAGTTGAGTATTCCGATGATTTAATGGAGCCAAAAGTTGTTGATGATATGGCAGCAGAGGTATCTAATAGTATTGAAAAGTTTGCTGAAAAAAAACAAATTCCTGTTGAAGATAAAGTAAAGAGAGCTTCTTTATATAAGTATGGAGCAAAAATTTTAGAGCGTGAAATGTGGGCTTCTCCTATAGCTAGAGTTAAAGGTGATGTAGATAAATTAACTGATGAAGATTGGAGTGAACTTAATAAAAGAGGAAACGAACATATAAAATTACGTGATCAACACGATGAATCAGAAGAACTTGATAGTGAAATTACTGCTAAGTTACTTCAAAAACATTCTGATATTCTTCAATCTTTTAAATTTTTT
>Ga0114932_10006249_pt1 | contig 10234 bp, 7 predicted proteins | sample 2SBtaG_2_FD_87286 | JGI IMG/M metagenome (GOLD analysis project Ga0114932, IMG submission 87286) | Deep subsurface microbial communities from Kolumbo volcano to uncover new lineages of life (NeLLi) - 2SBTROV12_ACTIVE470 metaG | ecosystem: Environmental > Aquatic > Marine > Volcanic ... | reverse complement strand
TGTTCAGTGTATAATCTTCGACCTTCTTGTGTTCGTCCACCCCTGACCGTTAAATCAGTTATAGCTTCTGTCCAAATAGACTCAGATATAAATGGATTCATTAATTCTGCACCAGCTTCATCAACACCTCTTACAAAACCAGATAACAATGTTCTGTCATCTTGTTGAGATGTTAAGATATTATTTAATAATGTATTGAAAGGTCTAGCTATTACATCGTATGCATTACTGTGACTGAAGTCTATGTATCTTAGTTCACCATCATCATCTCTTATAGGCACGATTGTAGAATTTTTTGACCAATCAGGAACAAATCTTCTTAATGCGTTAATCTCATCTTCTGTTACATTGTAAATAGCTTTGGCTCCTTCTACCACTAGTTCTGGTACAGCTACAGTTGTAAAAGCCATACCCGATAATCTTTTTAATCCTCTGCTATACATAACGTTATCATTTTTAACTAATTGATTTGTTGCAGCATCAACAACATAAGGTAAAACGTTACTACCTCTTGTTGGTCTAGAGTGTCTTATCTCTTTTAATCCTTGTTCTGCAATACCAACCGTTGTTCTCATAACTTCTGATGGAAATGACATAAAATTACCAATCGGTAATATTCTTGAAGCTCTTACAATGTCACCAACAAACGCATAGTTAGGCACAGTATTTTTTACAATGTCTGCTGCTTCTTTTTTTAATTGTTGTGCTAATGGATTTGCAGAAGGTTTACCTAAAGCAATGTCACTAACGTCAATAGTTCTACCTTGTCTTCTTGCTGTCTCAACAGCTGCTTTTTTAATTGCATCTAATTCAACTGCAAAGTTTGTAAGTTTCCAAGTATCATCTTCAGCTACATACTTACCTTGTAAGAATGAACCAAGTTTTTTTAGTCTACCCATCATACCTTTTAATATTCCGTCAGGAGCAGCTATACCAACTTCATTCCTTACACCAGGTGAAGCATCTTTTAATAATGCAAGAAAATCACCAATTTGTACTTGTGTATTAGTTAAACCTAATTCTAAAGCTTCTTGATACGCTGCCTGTGCCTTTGCACTTCCAGGTTTTAACCTAAGTAAATTAGATATGTCTATACCATCTACAAAAGCATCTTTTAATAATTTAGGATTTGTTAGTCCTTCAAACAAAATACCATTAGCTCCTGCAAAAGCACCTGCACTAATAAAGTTACGTATATGTGTAGGTATTGATAAAACTGTTTTTGCTAATTGTGAAATTGCTTTTGGTAACAATAAAAGATTTCTATAAAGATAACTTACAACTTTTTCTCCAGGTCCTGCTTTATCTCTACCTCTAGCAAAAGCTGTAAAGCCAGATGCTATACCATTTATATTTTTCATGCTCTCTGCTATTTCTTCTGTAGTAAATTTACCACCAATAGGATTTATTACAGCCCCTTGCCTACCTGTTCCAGGTAGTTCTTTTATAATGTCGTCCATAGCAACTATTTTTATACCTGTTTGAGGTGAATTGACTGCCGCTCTTGCCTCTTCTGCTGAGTTCCAAAAGAATCCTCTTTCACCTGCAGCCTTTGCGGTGTCGTTCTTTTTTGCTATATCATCAAAATAACTTGCAGTTCTAGCAGCACCTGAAAGGTTAGCCATGGCATTAAAGATAGAATATCTAGGATCTTCTATCTCACCAAATAATTTTCTAAATGTTTTACTACCTTTACCTCTTGCTTTTTCAAAACTTTTGGTAAGTGTTTGTCCTGTTTTGTTTTGATAAGTAAGATCAGGTAATGGTCCAGGTTTCTTTTTTAATCTTGCTTGATTTATAATATCATCAACCGTGTACTTTGCTTGTTCAAAATATTCACTACCTTGTGGTACAAACTGACCTTTTTCATTTTGAATTAATTTTAAAGGTTCTTTCCTATTCTTATCTGTCTTTGCAAGAAATCTTCTAAATAAATTTATAGCATTTGCATAAGCTTCATCTGTTGGTTCAATGTCTTGAAACAATTTAGCCAAACCTGATTTAGGTCTTTCTAAGACTTTGTAGGTATTACCTATCCAACCTGTTACTTTACCCTGTAATAATTCTTTTAAATCTTTTTTACCTGCAGAGATAGCTCCTGGTGTATCTGCGTTTCTTTCTAGAATACCAATTAAATTTGAAAACTCACCTCTAGCAGCAGAAATATTTGTTAAAACGTTTTGATAATCATTTTCTTTAATGCCTGCTTTTTCCATAAAAGAAACAAACTCATCAACTGCAGGACCATTAGCTGGTTTAGATAAATCTCCGTCAAATAATGTATTGTTTAATTTTTTATAAAACTCTGTTTGTGCTTCTTGAGGTTTATTAAAAACCTTAGCTACTCTTGGTATGATTGCGTCTGCTTCTTTTGTAATGTTATATACTAATTCTTTTGCTCTAACTCTGTCTCTAGATTTTAATCCACCTTTTATAACTTCTGCATCAAACACTTCATCTGGTAACATTTGCTGTGGTCTAAAACTACCGCCTACATATTTATCTATCCATCTTGTAATTGCACTATTAGAGTAAGCATCGTCTTTACCTCTCTTTGCAAGAGCTTTTATAGATTTACCTGCACCGTAAACAAAAGGTGTAATTAACAAAGACTCAGAACCAAACTTAACTCTGTTCATTAATTTTCTAGCGGCGTCTTCTCTGCCCTCTGTTTCATCTCTATCTAATTGTGTAGGACCACCTTGAAATATATCACCGAAAGAACCTATGTCTTCTACATCTGCAACAAATGTTTCTCCTGCTGCACCACCAAAGACACCAGCTTGAAACCTCATTGTGCTTCCAGCCTTTAATCCTAATCTTCTATCTATTCTACTGTTTAATGATTTAGCTTTTTCTAAACCTTTCATCACACTTGGTGATTTAAAGTTAGCATAGTTACCAGCACGTTTAGCTTTAATTGCTTTGTCTGCTAGTTTAGTTGCAGTTTTAAAACCTATGGCTCCAGGTATACCAATCTGCACCAAAGCTTCTGTAAGTTTACCTACAACTCTATCGTCTGCTGTATCTTCAAATATATTTACTTTATCAAAAAATTTTTCTACGTCTGCTGCTACGTTTGAATCTGCTCCAAGATCCACGAGCTCTGCACCAAGAGACACGACACCTTCAACTGTTTTAATTAAACCTGATACTATACCAGCACCTATGGCTGTGTACCAACTTGCATCACTTTGTTTTTCTGGACCTTCGAGGGGAATGAATACCGCCATTTAGCCTCCTAAATGCCTTCATCAAAAGCAGTATTACCTTCAAGACTTTCTAATACTTTTTTTCTTCTCTCTTCTTCTCTTTTCTTTAAACCTTCTTCTGTTTTTCTAGCTATCTCCTTTTGGTAAGGAGTTTGTTCAAAACCTAATCCTTTTTTTTCTTTAGTAGTTTCTGGCATTGTAGTGCCTTCTGGATCACCGATGTTTGCTATTGTCGTAGGAACTAAATCAACATTTCCTTCGTTATCAATTCTTTTTAATTGTAGTAATCTATTTTGTTTAAGGTCAAAGAAAACTTTTCCTATTTTACCAGCGTTATTTTTTATAAATCTATTTTTAACATTCTCTTTACTTAAATCTTGTTCTATGAAACCAGCAAACTGAGAGCTACCAAAGCTACTGTCTATTTGTGGTTTTGTTTTTGTCATAAAGTTAGCAAAGTTCTCTGCTAAAACAATATCGTTATATTTTTTAAAACCTACATCTACATATGTATCGTAGCTTTTTATACCTGCAGCTATTTGAGCTCTTTCTTTTGCACCTTCCATTTCTGTTTCTAATAATTCTCTTTTAAACGCTCTTTCGCCTAAAAGTTCATTCTCTCTCATTTTTTTAGCTTGCATTATTGCAAAAGGTTCTTTTGCTGCAGCTGCTGCTGTTTGAAATATATTGCCACCTGGTGATCTTGATGCAAGATCTAAACCAAATTGAATTAAGAAATCATTCATGCTTGGTCTGAATAACATAGGTTCTCTTTTAGGTTGTACACCTTGTGGGTCAGACTCTGCATATCTTCTACGCATACCGTCCATAATGCCTGTATTCTCTACATCACCACCTATTCTAAACATTGGTCTTTTTAATACTCTGCTTTTCATTATATATTTTTAACTCTTATTGGTCCCATGATGTTGCCGTATATTCCAGATAACGTTGAACCTACACCTAACGCTGTTTGTAACGGTGTTGGATTTGGAACAGAAGAGAATTGTGTTCTTCCTGGGTATCCGCTCATAATTTGAGCAATACCAGATCCAAATGTATTTAATCTTTCGTATGGTTCGAACGCTTCTAATCTATTCGCTTCTCTTTGTGCATCTAACGTTGCTTGTTGTTGTGCTTGTTGGATAGCGCCCACTGATCCTAAAGTACGTATGTCAGAAGATTGTAAACCTGGAACTAATGAAGCTAGTCCTGTTTGAAATTGTCCGCCCGCTAATTGTTGACCAGCTAAAGCTTGTTGATTTAAAAAGTCTTGTTGTCTAGCAGATTGACCTTGTTGAAACCCTTGTTGTAATAATCCAGCTTGTAAGAGTGCACGCTCTCTATCAGATCCCGTTCCGAACTCGGAAAGCTGAACGCCTGCTCTACCTGAACCTAAAGCACCTAACGATGCTTGTTGGTCTTTAATTCTTTGTTCTTGTATATCTCTTTGTCTGTCAAACTCTGTAAGTGTAGCATCAATAACTTGTGATTGATAAGGAGACATGTACGATGCAATAGATCCTGTGCCTGTGCCAGCTCCTGTACCTGTTAATGCTTGTGCTTGTGCAATACCTGTACCAAAATCTGTACCAGCTTGCTGTGCAGCTGTAACAAAAGGTTGATAAGAACCAATACCTTGTTGAGCTAGAGTAGCTGCTTGTGTTTGTAATGGATCTTGTGCTGCAACTGATGGTGCAATTTTAGACGTATCAATAGGTTGAGCCGTTAACGCTGTTAACTGCTTACCGTAATCTGTTGCTAGATCTTCTATAAACTGTGGTGGTAATACTCGTGATTCTGTTATTGCCATTATGCTACCTTATTCTCCAGTTGTTTCATTGTTTTATACATTAGATCTGCACCCTTATCAACACTTCCTCCACCTGCTGCTCTAACGGCATCAGCTGTGAAAACAAACTCATTTTTAGATAATCTTGCAGGTACATCATCTGCCTTTTCTGCTACTCCTAATGGTACAAATCCACCGCCTCTAAGATCCATTTCATTGCCACCTAAATCCATCATACCACCCTCAGCAACCATGGTTCTCTCAATGCCTTGTTTCTTACTCATTTCTGGTACAACTTCTTGTAAAAATTCATCAAAGTCCATTGTTGGAGGTATCAAACCTTTTTTCTTCATATCTAAATATGAATCATAAGTATCTGACATTGCTTCATTATAACCATAACCTGCCATCATCATGTCAGCTGGTTTAACTTCATCGCCTTTAAACTCTGGCATGTTTCTTAATCTTGGTAATTCTTTTTCTTCTATAATTTCATCTCCTTGTGTACCCTCTGCAAAACCTATTCTACCACCTTCAGCTGCTGCAGCTGACTCGGTAATTAGGAAAGGATATTTATTTCTTAAGCTAGCAGTATTACCTGATGCATAAGCATCTTGTACTTCTTTTCTAATAGCTGCTATATCTAAACCTGTTCTATCTGCTATTCTTTCAGATAAAGATTCTTGTTCATCTTCTTTAGGAGTCATAGCTCCTGCTAATAAAGAAGCTCCACCTATACCAAGAGTTGCTAGACCTCTACCTGTTAATCCACCGCCGTCTTTAATAAAATAATTTTTAAACATTTCTTTTCCAAGAAATTCTTGAGCAAATGGAATAGCTTTACCATATAGACTACCGGAACCAAAAAATGAACCACCTCCAAAAGGTGCGCCAGCTAATCCAACTGCTAGAGCAGCTTTACCTACTGGTGACTTAACAACTTTCTTAACAGCGCCTGTAACTTTTTTAACTATGCTACCTAAACCATATGCTTGTCTAATTGATCCACCGTCTGCTCTGCCGATATCAAATCTATCTCTTAAACTTTGTTCTTTTGCTACTGCAGCTTGTCCTGCGGTAAGTGCTTGACCAAATAAAGATCCTGGATCAGAAATATCTCTACCAATATCTAAAGCTGATTGTCTAAGATCATCTAAATTATTTTTTGCGCCCTCATCTTTATCTTTGTCTTTGTTTGTATCTGTATCTATACTTCCTAATGGACCTAATACACCTATTGAAGGTGCGTTGACACCTATACCGTATTGTTGAGCTAATGGTCCTAATAAATTTGCTATACCCAGTCTACCATAACCTTGTTTTTGTAAACCTGAAACATCGATAGTATTACCTCTATCATCTGTGTAAGTTGATGGCCCCATTATTGCCGCTCTTGCAGCTGCGAAATCTGCATCGCTTCCACCACTACCAGATCCAGCATCAAAAGAAGCTGATTCATCTTTATAATCATCGTCACCAAAACCTGCATCAGCACCGTAGTAACCAGGACGTCTACCATCCATTCTTGGTAAAACTCTTTGTAAAGTTGTGTTACCTGGTGATCCACCTGCTCTTAATCTAAATCTTTCAGGCAATGTAAATCTTTGTACGAATTCTGCTTCTGCCATATCACTTTTTTCTGGTTCTATATCTGTTGGTAATCTAGGAATCATAGGTTTAACTATTTTACTTTCACTTTCTCCTCTTTGAGCTGCGATTACATCTTCTATTGTTGTGTATCCCATATTTTTAAGTGTTTGTAATCCTAAAGGTGATTGAATAAATTCTGGATTAAATTGATTACCGTAACCCACCCTATCTAAAAAAGAAGTTCTTCTAGCTAAATTAGTTCTGTTTCTAAAATTAGTTAGACCTCTATTGATAACACCAAGAACACCTGGAAAATTTTCTCCTTGACCAACACCTGAAGCTTGCATTGCGCTTAAATTAGCTGCAACGTTAGCTTGCTCTGAACCTAAATCTCCTGTGTCCCCAAAGCTTGAAGGATCTGCTGTTCCTCCCACATCTGTTGAAAAATCAGACATGGTTTCTGTAGCAAAACCGGTATCACCAAAACCACCCATTTGAAATGGTTTTCTAGGGTTAGGTGCTCCACCTTCTGCTAGTAATTGTCGTGCTATTTGTGATCTAGTTATTGCCATTTTTTCACACTACTTTGTTTTTCCAAGTAAATCAAGCGAAGGCATAATTACTTTAATATCCCTTCTAATCTCTGCTTCTGAGACTCCTTTTGCTTTCCAGTCATCTTCTGAACTGTATATTTCACCTGTTTTTAAATTAGATATTGTTGTTATTATCTTTTCTGGCTTTATTGTTTGCATTATGAAGTTACCTCTCTTGGTTCTATTTCTAAGATTGAAGCTATGACATGCAGTTCGTTTGCATCACTAGCTTGGACTTTCAGAATCTCACTAGCCTCCATAACTAAAGGCTGAGTTAATAGCTCTGTTGTAGTATTTGAAGATATAGCTTTTGTCTTAAATAAGCTAAATATATTTGACGATGAGTCCACCAACGTCACTGTTATATTAGCCCCTGATCCTGCATCTTCAGATACTAAAATTGATTTAATTACAGAAGTTTTAAACGACGGCACTGTGTATAGTGTTGTAAGATCTGTCGTTGTTAAGTCTGCTTTTGCGTTTATAAAACTGTTAGCCATTAATTTAAAAAGAAGTTAAATGCTTCTACCTCATCTTTTAAGTCTTGTTGATACGTTGTGTTTAATTTTTGTATAACAGCGTCAAGGTCTCGTACTTGTGCATCTGCTACGTTTTGTTTATATTCTGGACTAGGTCTTGTTAATATCTGTGCTATCTTTGCCATTATCTTCTACCATCCGCTTGTATGTCTAATCTAAATGTTCCAAGTTTCCAGTCTTGACTTGTACTAGTGTTTTCTACTTTTAAAGCTATAGCCCTAGCTCGTGCACGTGTATCTACTTTTTGTGTAGATGACGTTACATCAAAAGGTCCAAGAGATGAGCTTGCAGCTGTATCGTTTGGAAAGTTTCTTAGATTTAAAGTTATTCTAGTCGATCCTGTTTGAGATACAAAGTCAGGTATAAATCTTCTAATCTTCATCATGAATTCACCATCACCTCTTAAATCAGGTATAGAAGAAGTCGTGCCTCTTGCCACTCTTTGTGTAATATCAAAATCTCCTGATGTAATATTTGCAGCAATAGCTGTTGTTACACCTGCTTTAATTTGATCTGTGCCTGTCTCATGTTGATAGTATGTTGATGTACCGTCTGTGTTTCCTTGTACATATGTAGCTGAACTAGATCCTTCAACACCATCAGCATCATAGTCTAATGCGTGCGGACTACCAAATACTGCTGAGTCTGCCCATGCAGTTCTAGCTAATGTTCCAACTGTCCATATTGGTCTAGTGGGGACAGAGTCTTGGTAATTATAAGAAACCATTCTGTTAACAACAGATGAACTAGATGTTGGATAGAACCACATAATCTCACCAAACAAGTTGTTAAGTCCTGCATTAATCATTTGATTACCAGAGTCTAAATTAATATCATCGTAAACATAATCTTCTACTAAACATGTAAGTGATTCAAGTGCACCGGCATATTTAAAGAAACCATTTTCAGATAACCAGTATGCTGCACCATCAACTTCAACGACTGCATTCTTACCAGCTAATCCACAGTTTGTTCCTGCTTGTACGAAAGCAAATGTAAAAGGTTGACCCACAAATCTTTGTAAGAACAAAGCTGTATCTGTATATACATAGATTGCATCTCTACCTCTAATGGCTCCCATGATCCGTGATCCGTCGGCCAGTCTTTGTGTACCAGCGTCATTGGTTGCTGTAGGTGTATACGTATTAATATCCTCAACGGCAGAGAATCTAATAAACATGTTATCTTGAGTAGACTTTGTACCAATCGTTGTTTCTGTACCAAAAAATACTAAGTGTCTGTCCGGTGTAGATACCAACATGTGTCTTGATGCTGTTGGTGCACCAGATATAATTGTAGCTCTTGTAGAAGTTGCATCAGTTGCTGCAGAGTTCCATTCAAAACATTCACCATCGACAATTAAACAAATAGCTTTGTCACCAAAATTATCTAGTGACCACATACCAGGATCAACAATTAAGTCACCTGATGCTGCTTCACCCCATGCCACAAAGTTAGATGAACTTGTAACGGTGTCTCCACCAGAGTGCGCTGCTGCTGTCGTGTTTCTAACTGCTCTTGTTACACCAGATAAACTATTGCCTGATATAGCTGTATATGAAATTTCTTCTGTGCCTATTTGTAAAAAGTTTGTACCTGAAGATGGAAACTGTGATGCATCGTTTAATGTAATAGTTGTTGTAGAATCATTAATACCAGAAGCAAGTGTTGTTGACGTTGCTCCAACTTCTTCACCACCCCAAGATCCAAGAGACCAACCAAACCCTTGAGCCTGTACATCGGGACCTATGTGATAATAATGTCTAACTCTGATACCACCTGATTCTGTTGCACCCGATCCGGACTCATTTGATGGCATTGTAATCGTAAGTGTGTTTGATGATGGCACTGTTGTAACCATAAATCTTATGTCATCAAAGTTTGCTGCTGCAAAATCTGAATCTGTAATAGCTGTAAAATTATCTAATAAAATTATATCACCAGCTTCTATACCGTGATCAGTAGAAAAATTTATTGTAACAATAGCTGATCCGTTAGTTGTACTAAATGCGTTTGTAAGTGTTGTTGTAGATTTGATAGGATGTATGTCATAGAACACACCACCTGAATAAGCATATAAAATTCTGTTTGTTCCTATGATAGAATATTTTTGACCAGAACTATTTGTAAATTGATGTAGTCCTCTAGCAGCTCCTGTTACATTGTCTGCTCCTAACTGTTTCCAACCACCTATTTTTTCAGGTGTTGTATATCTAAATCTTACATTATCACAATCTATCCACTGACCTTCAGCAGTTGTGGCTGTAATTTGTTTGTTAATTCCAGGTGCAAACCCTATCTTCTGTAACATAGATCTCCAGATTATATTAGATTGCGTTGATGTTCAACGTTATTTGACTATTCCTAGCATAGGTCTTTTATCATATAAATTAGTCTTTGCAAACCTTCCATCTGCATGATTATAATGTAGAAATACTTGACCACATAATTGGCCTTGAAAAGGCTCTCTCCAGTGCTCTAATTCACAGCCAGAGTAAATAAGCATAT
>Ga0114932_10006248_pt1 | contig 10236 bp, 7 predicted proteins | sample 2SBtaG_2_FD_87286 | JGI IMG/M metagenome (GOLD analysis project Ga0114932, IMG submission 87286) | Deep subsurface microbial communities from Kolumbo volcano to uncover new lineages of life (NeLLi) - 2SBTROV12_ACTIVE470 metaG | ecosystem: Environmental > Aquatic > Marine > Volcanic ... | reverse complement strand
TTCCTGTTCTGACATATGTCTGGACCTAAACCTAATCTCTCCATAACACCCGGTCTAAATCCTTCAAATATTGCATCAGAATTCTCAACCAGCTTTAGCACTACTTCTACTCCTTCTGCAGACTTCAAATCAACAGCTATTGATTTTTTACCTCTATTAGCAGGCTCTTCCCTGGTACCTCCTCCTAAAGCAGATGCTCTATCTACTCTTATCACTTCTGCACCTAAATCAGCTAAAACCATTCCACAAAAAGGTCCTGGACCAATTCCAGCCATTTCAACTATTTTTAATCCTTTTAAAGGTCCCATGATATTCTCCTCGTTATTTTTCTTTGCCCAACGGCTTAAAATACACTAGCAATTGGGGCAATAAAGTTAATGCTCCTAATAATGCCATAATCATCGCTAAGGATACAAAAAATCCGAAATAAACACTTGGATTAAAGTTTGATGTAGCAAAAACTAGGAATCCAATAATTATTGTTAACGAGGTGTAAAGCATTGCTCTTCCAATTGTCCTATGACTGTTGACCATAGATAAGTTATATTTCCCTGTCTCCTTAAACTCTGCTTTAAATCTATGTATGTAATGAATGGTGTTATCAACTGCCATACCTACGCTTATTGCAGCCACTGTTATGGTCATGATATCAAGCGGTATAGACATCAACCCCATGCTCCCTAACACAACGCCAGCTGCTAATAGATTTGGGATAATGCCAATGATAGATAAATAAAATGATCTAAATAAAATAAGGAACATAATAAATATCACACTGAAAACAATTGAAATAGTTCCAATTTGAGAATCGAACAAACTTTGCAGCATATTGTTATAAAGAACTGCAAGTCCAGTTAAGCGATATTCTTGATCTGAAAAACCGTATTCCTTTTCTAAAGTCGTAGAAATTTCTTCTAAAAGCTCATTCCTATTTAAGCCATAACTAGACTCTAATACTCTTGCTGAAATCCTTACTTGATTTTCATCTTCGCTAATATAAGAACTAAGCAAACTTTCTTTTATATCTTCAGGAAGCATATTCTTAACCAGAGCAAGATCTAATTCAGATAACTCTTCTCCATCATTTAATTCTCTTGCAACCTTTATACCGCTAGCAACAGACAGGACTTTTCCTATCTCAGGTAAAGATTCAATGTAATCATGAACCTCTTCTAATCTAGAAATAGAAATGGTATTCCACCAATAACCATTCATGGAATCTGCGTTTTCTTCAAATCCAAAATCATCATCGAACTCTTCCTCTTCAACTGACCAGTCATTGGGAGCATTAAGAACTATATCTAATGGAGCCGTACCTCCTAACTTCTGGTCTAAGAGCTCCATGCCTTTGTATATTTCCGTAGAAGATTTGAAATAATCTATGAATCTATTTTCTACAGTAAGCTTAGAAATGCCAACATAAGATAAGATAACTAGAGACATCGCAACACCAATAACAACTTTAGCGTTGTTAGTAGTAAAGTTTGAGAATACTAATGTAATACCTTTACTAAAATCTTTAGATTCAGAGTCTCTTGAGAACAAAGAAACCATAACTGCTGGAACTAGAGTAAAAGCAAAGATAAACGCAAAGAAGATACCTGCTACCATCATTCTCCCAAAATCGATAACCGGTTTTATCTCACTTACTCCCAAGGAAGCAAATGCAATAATAGTTGTTAAGGCAGTGTAAAAACATGGTTTAAGCATTTGCTCTACTGTCATTGAGACTAATTCTTTCTGGCTCATTCCTTGATTCAGCTCACAAAGCTCTTGATACCTAACAATTAGGTGAATAGTTAAAGAAATCGTAATAATTAATAGAAGAGAAATGAAGTTAGAGGAAACTACAGTCACCCTCCAATCCATTAATCCCAGAAAACCAATTACAAAAAGAGCAACCAAACCACTTGAAGCTAGAGGCATAATGACCCATCTTATTTTTTTAAAAATTACTCCAAGAGTAACAATAAACATTATTAAAACTCCTAAAGCAAAATACTGTAGGTCGCTTTTAATAAAACTTATCATGTCAGAAGCAATCATGGCTGTGCCGCCTAAATAGACGTTACCAAAAGTTTTATAACCATCCATAACCTCTCTAGTGTTGGCAATTAATTTGTCTCTTTTTATAGAGGCATCAGCATTTAGTAATTTTATTTGTGCATTAATCGCTTCTAAGGCTAGTTCATTACCTTCCGTCTCAAGAAGCTCATATCTTTTATTAATAGCTTTATCGTATTCAATTGAAGGATTTAGTATTAATTGTAAAGCAGTAAAGTTAGCAGAAGAGTCAGTAAGTAATTCAGTGTATAAAGGACTAGATTGGAACTCAGCCCTAGCTAAATTTAAATCAATTCCCTCATCCTCAAGGGTTCTTAAGTTGTCAACTAAGTCAGTCATCGGCATTTTTGGACTAAATAGCAATGGGGCATCCAAATAACTCAAAACTGATTCAACTCCTTCTATTTCTTTAAAAGAATCAACCATGGATCTAACTTGTGAAATAACTTTCTGACTAAACAAATCTTCATTGGGTTCAAAGATCACGATTAAAAAATCTGAAGATGAATAATCTTCGCTTATCTCTCTGTAATACTTTAGGTCATCATCTGTTTCTAAGACCAATGAATCAGAGGAAGCATCTAATTTAAAATTACTTAAATTAAATGAGGAAAGAACTAATAATCCCGCAACAAAGATTAGTACGGTTTTTGGAAATTTAGTTACTAGTTCAGCAAATTTTTTTGAAGTTGATGATTTCATTTTTTTTGTTTTGCTGTTGTTCCCATATGCTCATGGCCCCTTAATTCAGCAAGTTCTATTTGTTTTTGTCTTTGTGCAAATCTTTCCTTGTCAGAATCAGATGACACATCATAGCAGTAGCTACATGATATTCCTTTTTGATAATGTTCCGATCGTAAATCATCTTTAGATAACGGCCTTCTGCAACCAAAACACTGAACATATTTTCCTTGGTTAAGAGATTTATCCAAGGAAACGCGTTCATCAAAAACAAAACACTCTCCCTCCCATAGATTATTATCGTCTTCTGTATTCTCTAAATAATTCAATACGCCACCTTTCAGTTGGTAAACTTCATCAAACCCTTTATTTATCATAAAAGAAGAAGCTATTTCGCATCTAATTCCACCTGTACAAAACATAGCTATTTTTTTCTTTTTATCTTTAACTATTTCTTTATCGATAAATTCTGGAAATTCGGTGAAGTCTTTCATATTTGGGATTATAGAGTTTTTAAAAGTTCCAATATCAGTTTCATAATCATTTCTAACATCGATAACAAGAGTATTAGGGTCAGATATAACCTTATTCCATTCCTCAGATTCGAGATGCTTTCCTCTTTCCAAAACTGGATCAAACTCGCCCTCTAAAGGAAGTAATCTTGGTTTAAGTCTAACCCTAAGTCGTTTAAATGGTTTGTCTTCTGAAATAGACCATTTTGGATTAAAAGGGGATAAATTAAACTTACTTTCAAGCATTTCTATTAACCCCTCTAAAGCTTTTCTTTCTCCAGACATGGTGGTGTTGATTCCTTGCGGAGTTGAAAAGAAAGTTCCCAATAAAGAATATTTAGTAGCAAACCTCGTTACATCCCTACTTAATCTTTCGTGATCAAGAATCTTCTCTATCTGGTAGAAAGAAACTACATGATGTTTAGACATATAATTTAATCGGCTTCTTTCTTAGAACCGCCTAAACAGTCAGGCGAAGCTTCTGCCTGTTTATTCTTATCTTCCCATTCTTGAGAGGTAAATGTATGCAAAGTTATTGCGTGTATAGGACCAGAAAGCTCTTCTTGTATATTGCTATAAATAAGTTGATGTCTTTTAACTAAATTTAAATCTTGAAACTTTTCTGAAACTGCCACTACCCTTACGTGAGATTCTTTTCCTGGCTCAACATTATGCAAGTAGCTCTCATCAATTACTTCTAAATGAGATGGGTCGAGTTCAATTTTTAGTTTTTCCTCAATAGAATTACATGCGCTCATAGGTACACTCTAGTATTAAATGTTAATTTTAGTTGGTTTCTAGATTAAGTAAAAATCTTTTAGTGTCTAATCCACCACCAAACCCACCTAAACCATTAACTGCGGTGACTCTATGGCAAGGAATTATTAGGGGTAAAGGATTCTTTCCACAAGCAGTGCCTACCGCTCTATAAGCTAACTTACTTCCTGATTTCTGAGCAAGTTCAGAATAGGACAAGGTTTTGCCGTAAGGTATCTTAACCATTTCTTTATAAACTTTAGCTGCAAATTGAGATGTATCTAGTAAGTAATTGACAGAAAACACCTCTCTTTCTCCAGCAAAATATTCCTCTAACTCTGTAAATATTGATTCAAATCTACTTTTATCTTCTTCCGCTTCTTCAGTTATATCTTTAAGTCCTTTAAAGCTGAGTTTAAGTAGATTTTCTTTATTTGCTAGTAGTCCTAATGTCCCTATCGGTGTTTTTAAAGACGACTTATAGAGCATCTAATATATTATTCGTCCTTCCAAATTTTTGTATCAGGGTTAGAAGCATTGTCTTCATGCTCATTTCTTGTAAGGCTATATCCAGAAACTAATGATAAAGCACTTCCAAAAGCTATTACACAAATCGGTATATACCAAAGAGCAAGGTCTGCCAAAACCTGATCTGGTACAACTCCATTTAACTGCTCCCTTATTTCAGAGCTCTCAGGAAAAGAAATTAAAGACAATATAAAACCAGCGAAAGTTAGACCAAAACCGCTTACTGCTTTATCAGCAAAACTTCTTGCAGAAAAAAGAACACCTTCTTCTCTTCTTCCTGTTTGTAATTGAATATCCTCAACTAAATCCATTAACATCGAAGAAAGAGTTGCAAAAACAATTATTGCACAAGTTACATTAATCACTATATGGATACACAATACAGGAAGTAAATAAGCACTATCGTTCGATGGGAATAAAGAAGTTCCAAATGTTAAGTCACAATATCTAAGCGCAAAAGGTAAAGCCGCAAATATAATTTGGAAAGCCCATAGAGACATTACAGTGTTCTTTTTTCCAAATTTATCAGTAAAAATTGGTGCAAGAATAATTGCAAATATAGGAGATAGATAAAGACACAAACCTCTTGTTAGCATTTCGTCTAAATCTAGGCCCCAAAAATAACTATCAAAATAAACAGCAAACGCGGCTTCTATTCCACCAGCTAAAGCTGCTAATAATCCTGATACGAAAAGAAACATATACGATCTATTAGATAGAAGGGTTTCACTAACTTCCTTAAAAACAACTGACAATCCAGTATTTTTCCTTTCAGGAGGCTCTATAAGATCCGGTATATGTTTATGAGTTCCAATGCTTGTAACAATAATTCCTATAAAGATTAATATTGCGGCAACAAGACCATACTCAGACCAAGCTTCAGGATTAAACCTTCCATCACTATAAGTCTGAGTTACGTTATTCGGACCAAACCAAAACCACACTAAGTTATAAGTAGTAAGTCCTCCAAACCACCCAAAGAAATATCTAAAAGACATAAGAGAAGTCCTTTCAACATAATTATCTGTTAACTCTGGTCCTAGAGACACTGAAGGAACTTCATAAAAGGTAATGAAAACCCTTATGATAATTGCACATACAAGCAAATAAGAAAATAACTGCCAATCTGTTAAGGATTCTGGCGGGGTCCATAAAAAATAATAAGTTATAGCTACTGGAAGAGCAGCAGCATACATAAAAGGATGTCTTCTGCCCCATCTAGACCTTGTTCTATCAGAATAATAGCCCACTAATGGATCAGTTATAGCATCAGCAATAAGAACAAGATTTAAGGCTAAGCCTGTCATCCAAGCCGGAAGACCTAAAACTGAACTGTAAACAAAGAGAACAAAATAGCTAAATCCATTATTTTTAATACCGAAAGAAATAGATCCAAATCCATAATAGAACTTAGTTCTAAAATTTAAATTTGATTTAGGTTGACTCTCTTCCATGAATATTTATTAGTATCAGCTTGATAATATAATTAAAGAAATAATCTTATAGGTTAAATGTTAAAGATTATAGTAGTTTAGATAAATAGGTGAAGACCAGGCTCGCTCTTCTGACATAACTAAACAATCATCGTCTTTCGAAGTTCTATTGTCTCCGTAACAAATATTTACCTCTAAGCAATTGCCATCATCATCATAAGTACATCTTAAACTTCCTGCATTAACCGCCGGCGAAGGTTCTTGTATGGCTCTGACATAATAACTTGCATCTCTTGAAGCACTATTAAATTCTTCATCTGAGAATTCAACCTCACAGCCTTGTTGATTAGGTTCACAATTAAAAACCCTCCATGGATCAGAAATTAAACTATCGACTTGTTCACCTTTGAATGCTTGAGGTGTAACCTTTATAACTTCAATCCTAGTTATTATTTTTCTTTCATCTGATGGGTTGTAGCACTCGTTTTTACATATTCTTTCTATTTCTTCATCGGTTATATTAGTTGAAGAATAGTCAGGGCAACCTGGTTTTTGTTTAAAAGCACCTACTGCTTTCACTTTAAAAATAGGATTTATAGTTGTTTCAGCAGTTCCACCCATAGGGATGTCAGAGGGCTCAGAAATTAAATCAAACCAAAGTAATATTCTGTCTCCACTCGTACCGTATGTTTCTTTTCTCTGTAAGCCATTCCAAATAGAATCTCTATCTCTTCCTGAAGAATGAACTGCAGCTAAGCCTCCTGTAGAAAAAAATGAGGCCTCCCTTTCTGCTTCAAAAGCTCCAAAACCTGCCCTGAGTCCCAGTAACTCGCCTTCTCTTAAATCGATTGATTGTGGCTGAGAATCTTCTTTTGGATATAAGGTATCTGCAACGAATTCTGAAGAAGGTCCATTGGCTTCTGTGGTTACAAATCGGTCTATTTCTTTATACCCTGTTCCAGGTCTAGCTCTATGATTATCGCTTGAAGCAATAAACCCAAAGTTAAATCTTCTTGGCTCTCCTTCATCAAAATTGGATATCGCCATTCCATATTGGGCTGATCCGCCCGGTCTATAATTAAAAGAAGGGAGAAAACAATCACGGCATTGACCGGAATCTAACCAATCCTCTATTTCGACACCAGGTATCGTTAAATGACCAGCTACACCCATTACAGCATAATTATCTCTTGCCTCTTTAGCTCTAGATAAACATGTTTGTTCTTCTATATCTGCATTGACGCATCTTTCATAAATAATTTCTCCTGCTCTCCAACAGCTTGGTAAATAATTATTCGATGGCTCAGGGCAAGTTAAATTTCCACCTAGATCATTTTCAAGGGCTCGCCATGGCCTGTATTCCTCTGAATTTCCATGCCCTGACATGACTTCAAATAAAATTTGTAAGTTTTCATCATTAAAATCAGATTCTAGTTGTTTATCTAAGGTAATTGTTGGGGGGCTATAGAAACCCCAAGTATTGCCATGAGGTATTACGATAGCAGGCAAATCTAGCTCATTTAATTTTCTAAATAAATCTTGAGGTGTATCGGCTGATTCATAACAATCTTCATCAAGTAAATCAGAACTTACTCCTTCTTCACAAAACTTTCCTCCTTGTAATTCTTGAGCAAAACTAATGAAATTAAAATACCTATGCCTATTTTCAAAATCTAGAAAAGCTGCCGGTCTTAGCATCGTTGCCTGACCTGGTAGAGTATTTCTCATGCCGTTGGTTGCAACCCCTCCTGCACCAATTGCCCTTTTAGGTGTTTTGCTTTCCTCTATATCAAGAAACATGACGTTTTTATGTCCGTAATGACTTTCAGCATTTGTTCCGACTTGGGTCCATTCGTACCCTAGGAAAGTTACTAAATCAGGATCTGTTGTATCTGTTGGCGCGTTGCAACTTCTTACTGCTTCCTTTATAGATTTCCATTTTCTTGGAGTTAACGCTTCAGCATGATCCGTACTGACCCAAAAATCTAAATTGGCACAGAATCTAGCAAAATCACAAGCATCCGATATAGGATGTGGACCTTCTCCATTCATAATCGGTAAACTCCAAAAGAAAGCATCAGTTGAATAGGTTGTATGAACGTGGGTATCGCCGAATAGTATTTGTTTTGTTTTACCAAAAGGTTCTTGAGCAATTAGTTTATTTTGAACTAAGTTTTGTGGTATTTCAGAATTTACTGAGACTCCAGGCTCTTCCAGCTCCCCATATAAATTCATATAGACACCGGCCACATAAACACCAAGAACTAAAACTATAGCCCCTAAAAAAATAGTCACATATCGCATTTCTTAATTCTTATCTTTTTTGTTAGCGGTGTCGATAAAATCTTGCATAAAATTATCACTACTATTCTTTGATCTTAAATTACTAAAGTCAAAGTTAGCCGATTGAAAGGCTTGTGAATGTGGCTCTTGAAACAAACTAATATCTTCTCTCTTAAGAAATGGAATCAATATCATTCCTGCTACAAAACCTCCTATGTGAGCAAAATATGCTACTCCCCCTTCAGCACCAAAAGATGCGTTAAAAAACTGACCAATTATCCAAAATCCTAAAACGATAAATGCAGGAATTCTTATAACTGATATAAATATAATAATCCACATCAATACATTCACATTAGCTTTAGGATGTAATAAAAGATATCCTCCCAACACTCCAGCAATGGCTCCGCTTGCTCCAATCATTGGAATACTGGAACTAGGGTCGATAACTGCCTGAAGATAGGCTGCTCCAATTCCTGATAATAAATAAAAAATAATAAATTTACCCCTTCCCATGCTGTCTTCGATATTGTCACCAAATATCCATAAAAAAACCATGTTTCCAATTAGATGCATCCAGCTGCCATGCATAAACATTGACGTAAAAATAGACAAGGAAGGGGCGATATAACTTTCTTGGTTGCCTAGCAAAGCGGCTGGTACAACTCCAAAGTTATAAACTGCTTCGTTACTTAAATTAGTGGGCAAAGAGCTTTGCCATAAAAAGACAAAAACACATATTGCAATAAGACAATAACAAACATATGGCCTATTGGTAGTTGGATTGTCATCTGAAAAGGGAAAGAAAAACATTATTTTTTTTCTACATAACCTAAATCAGATATATGAGTATTGTGTTTACCTCTATCAATGTCGTACATTAAAACAAGCAAAGTAGAAACAAAAGGTAACGTCATACTTATTATTAGATGAATTAAGGCAAATCTATTTATAACTTCTCCGCCATACAGTTCTCCTGCCATGTCGGGATTATCAAATCCTGCAACTGTTAATATAATTCCAGATACTAATACACCTCCTGCGCCTACAAGCTTATGCACAAATGAGCTTACTGTGCCCAATAAGCCCTCCTCTCTTCTTCCGGTTTTATTCTCTACTTGTTCTGTAATATCCATCACCATTGATCCAATAAATACAAAACCAAGAGCTCCGAGAGAAGCCATACATGCACCATGTATAGCTAATAAATACCAAAGACCATCTGAACCATTAGCAGGAATGATATTTGTACCGTAATAAATATCCATTAACCTAAAGGCTATTGGCATTGGTCCAACAATTACAGTTGTTAGAAAGATTCCAACCGTTATCCTTTTTTTATTCCTGCCATAAGCTATTCTAGGAGCAAAGCCTACTAAAGCTATTACACAAATAGGTGTAATTAAAGACCAAGCCGCTATCGTCTGTGGTTTCCATTGCCACAGGTATTCATTGTAGTAAGTTCCTACTCCAGACTCTAAACCTACTAATAAAGAATAGAAACAACCTGAAGCAAACAATACAAGCCACGATTTATTAGAAAGTGTTTGTATTAACTCTGAAGAAAATGAACGTAAATCAAGAGATCTAGCTGGCGGTTTGTGTAGTTCAGGTATATTTCTATGTGTACCAATACTAGTTACAGCGGTTCCAATAAATATCCCTATACCTCCCCAAAAAGCTAAAATTTGATATCCGTTAAAATCTACAAATGAATCTAACCAATAATATCGAGCTATAAAATCTATACCTGCCCCTCCAAACCAACCAAACATCATTGATAGGGAAGCAAGAGTATTTCTTTGGTCATAATCCTTGGAGAGTTCAGGTGCCAATGCACCCCTTGGAACCTCAAATAAAGTCATGGAAATTCTTAAAATCATTAACAGAAAAACTAATCTCCAAAAAAGGTTGCCGTCGTCCATTTCACCCGGAGCTGGGCCAGCGATTAAAAAATAATATGCTAAAGAAAAAAGAAT
>Ga0114932_10006247_pt1 | contig 10237 bp, 12 predicted proteins | sample 2SBtaG_2_FD_87286 | JGI IMG/M metagenome (GOLD analysis project Ga0114932, IMG submission 87286) | Deep subsurface microbial communities from Kolumbo volcano to uncover new lineages of life (NeLLi) - 2SBTROV12_ACTIVE470 metaG | ecosystem: Environmental > Aquatic > Marine > Volcanic ... | reverse complement strand
TATCACCAGCCGGTCGTCCGCGTCATAAAGCAAAACCACCGCGGACATGGCTTCGATGGCGGCCGCCAGACGCCGGTTTTGTTCTTCGGCCACGGTGCGCTGGGTGATGTCGGTCCCCGTGCCACGGTATCCCTGGAATTTTCCGGCATCGTCGAATTCCGGTTTGCCGTTGATGCTGAGATGGCGGTGCTCGCCATTGGGCAGCGTCAGTTGATAATGGAAATCCTTGAACGGCCGTTGCGATTCAAGATCGGCATTAAACGCCGTCCACTCCGCATCATCCGTTGAACCTGCGGAAAAATCCGAACGGGTCTTGCCGATAAACGCGTCGAGGCCGAACCCGGTCACCAGTTCGTTACGCGGCGAGAAATAGGTGAAGCGCAGGTGCTCATCCATCTCCCAGAACCAGTCCGATGCCGCTTCGGCGAAATCCGTGAACCGCTGTTCATGACGCTTAATCATCGCGTCTGCGTATCTGACAATGAGGAAAAGCATGACGTACAAGGCGCCGAACCCGAGAGCCAGCCAGGCCAGAAGCCGTCTTTTGGCCGTATCGATTTCGGTGATCACCGCCGATACGTCCGTATAAATCTCCGAGATCAAGCTGCCGCCGGATTGCCTTAAGTGGTCGGGCAACCGCACCGGGACATAGGTTTCAACGATGTTGCGATCGGTAACCTCACCCTCAAACGCGTTAAAGGTCCCCTCGAAGACAAGCTTGCTGACGGCTTTACGCTCGGTCCGCACATTCCGAAAACCGGCGGTTTTCTTGACCGTGCCAATGAGCTCCTTTTGCGACGCGTAGATGATCAAATCATTCCAATAGAAATTGACCGCCAGAATGGGCGAGCCTTCGACCAACCGTCGCAGCTTGCCGTCAATTTCGGAGATATGATGGCGGTGATGATTTTCTTTCAGCGTGCCGGTTGTGTGCGGGACGTCGAAATGCGCCGGAAAGGTCGCAATGAGGTCATTGGCGATGGCGGTCGCCAGGACGATATTGTCGTGCTCGACGGTCGACACCAGTTGGTCTTCGGCGCTGCGGCCGTAGAAAATCAACAAGGTCGCGGCCAAGGTCAAAATAGCCGCCGCGCTGGCGGCGGAAAAATATCGAAGTAGTTTGAACTGCACTTGCGATTCCAACCTGGTACGGGCCGCACCTGGGCCTATTCCGGCCACCGCACGACCCAAGCTTACGAAATTGCAACGGACAACAAACCGCACGTCGGCATCGTCGCACCGAATTCACCGCCAAACTATAGCGAACAGCGCCCAGGAACGGTGTATCGTGACATTTCAACATATTTCGAGGGCCGACGCGCGCCGTGATGCCGTATCTTCAGAAATTTTGAACCGGGCGCCACAACTCCGCGGATACAATCGGCGTTGCCCGCCATTCCGTCATTGTCCGCCACACGTCATTTGATCAATCAGCGCGGTCATCAGCATTTCAACCGGATCCTTCAACGCCGACAGGCTCCGGCCGGGAAACCCGCCGGGCCCAATAGATGAAGACCAACTGGAACGGCAGCCGGGCCCACAGGAGTACGGCCGGAATGTGGAAACCGGCCGGCTGGATGTCGTACACCGCCATGTTGAGGTTGGCGGGCAGCACGGCGACATAAAGTGCGATCAGGCCCATGCCGGCGGCGCCTCGGGTTTTCCTATGGAGAAGTCCCAGGCCGAACAGAATTTCAAGCACACCGCTGAGATAGACCAGTTCCGGGTGCCAGGGCAGGTAATCGGGCATGATCGCCACGTAGGCTTCGGTCGCGGCAAAATGCAGGCTGCCGGCGACGACCATCACCAGCGCCAGGGCGGCCCGGAAAAATGTCAGGACAGAAAACGTCAGGAAAGACGAAGGCCGGGTCAAGACGAAATGGTTCAGGTCTCGTCAATGAACGCGTTGACGGCGTTGAAGACCTCGGCTTCGGTAATCGCCCACGCTTTCAGGCGCTCGGCGTCGGCGTCCGAGAAACCGAAGGCCTCTTTGACTTCGACCAGGACGGTCGATTCATCGATGTGCAAATGTTCGTCGACGTGGGCGACGAAGTACATGGCCATCATCGTCAACGCGCGCGATGACCGGTTGTCGAAGGGTGCGGTGTTGATGCCGCCATAAACTTCTTCCGCCGGCACGTCCAATTCGTGGCCGAAGGTAACGGCCAGTTCCTGCAGGATGGCGACTTCCTGCACGGCCACGCGGCCATCGGCCAAGGCCATTTTGGTGGCCAGCGCCAAAAACGACTTCCTTTGGTCGTTGTTCAGTGAGTTTAAAAACATGGCTTCCCCCGTCCGTTATGTCCCGGACACGTTTAATTCAGCCTCACCCTAGCGAAATTTACCGAATTTGGGAACCGTCTGGCGCCCGGACGGAAACACTCGATCCGCCGGAAATTATCGGTAGGCTACATCCATGATGCTTATTTCTCAGCCCGCGCAGCCGAACCGATGACGACGCTTCGGCACATGCGTTCGCTTGTCGCGGTCTACGAGGAACGCTCGTTTACCCGCGCCGCGGCGCGGGAGGGCTCGACCCAGTCGGGCATTTCCCAGCATATTGCACAGTTGGAAACCGAACTGGGCATTCGGTTGTTCACGCGCGGCGCCAAACAGACCGAACCGACGGCCCAGTGCCGGCGCTTTTACCGCGACTGTGTCGATATCCTGCACCGCCTGGAAACCGCCGAGCGCGGGGCCCGTGATAGCGCCGAAACACTTAGCGGCAAGCTCGACGTCGGCGTCATCCCGGCGCTGTCCATGGGTGCCCTGGCGCCGGCGCTGAAGCGGTTCACGGTTGAGCACCCCAATATCGAAATCCACGTGCTTGAATCCTACTCAGACACCCTGACCGACATGGTCCGCGCCGGTGAACTGGATTTCGCCATCGTGCCGGGTTCGGAAGGGGCGCTGGGGCTTCGGGTGACGCCTTTGGTGCGCGACCGCGAGGTTCTGATCGCCAAAAGGGACGGCCCGCACCGCCATCTGCAGCCGGTGCGCCTGGCCGAGTTGGCGCCCATGAAAATCGTCATGCCGAGCCCGCCGAATTTCCGGCGCAAACATCTGAGCGCCTATTGCGAGACGGCGGGTGCGAAGATCGAAAGCATCATGGAACTGAGCGCCATGACCGGCAATTTGGATTTCATTGCCCAATCCGACTGGCTGTCGGTGGTGCCGACGGTCCTGTTGGCTCAGGAATTCGACCGCACCCGGCTTGCCGTGCGGCCGCTGGTCGATCCGCCGCTGCATGTCGATCTGGCCGTCGTCGAGACGACGCGCGCGCCGCTGACCCCCCAGGCGACGATCTTCCGTGATCTGTTGCGCGGCGAAATTCAGCGGATATTGGATGCCTGGGCCGGATTGTTGGATCGTGGTGTCGGTTGAATGATTAAAATTGATAATCAAAATCATTATTTATTATAATTTCTTATAATGATGAGGATTGTCTATGCTTGATCGTGCGGCCATCGGCGGCCGTGACGCGCCATCATCAAATCCGAATACCGGCGCCTTAAATCGATAGGGAAACTCTCATGTCTCAACGCATTACAGGCCTTTCGCACGACGATGCCGGCGGGGTCGCTAAAGAGGTTTTCGCGGCCTCCGATCAGTTTCTCGGGCGGACCTCGAATCTGGTCCGCATCCTGGGTAATCACAGCCCCTATATCGCGCGCTGGTTTCTGGGTCTCGTCGCCACCGTGCGCCAGCCCGGCCTCGGCCCGACCACGGATGCGCGGCTGCGCAATCTGGCCAACATCAAGACCTCGATGACCAACGCCTGCCAATACTGCACGGCGCACACCTCGATTTACGGCAAGGGCCTGGGCATCGGTGCCGACGAATGCGAGGCCCTGGACAGTGACGCCTATAAAATGAGCCCGCTGTTCACGGACAAGGAAAAGGCAGTGATCGCCTGGGCCGAGGCCATGACCCGCAACACGGCGCACAAGGAAAAGCCCGTCTGGGAAGAGCTCAGGCGCCAGTGCACGGACGCCGAGATCGTCGAGGTGTCCATGGCGTGTGCCATGTTCAACATGATCAACCGGCTCAATGATTCGTTCATGACCGAATTGGAAACCGTCGAATACAACGAAAAGCAATGGGACGCGGTGGAGGATCTGTCGATCGATGACATCGAGGCCTACGCCGGGCGTTTCGCCGCCGCCGGCCAGGGCCTGCGCGGCCAAGCCGATTGACCCGACCAGATAAGGAGACCGACCATGCAACGCATGCCGAAAATCGAACGCGAGAACATATCCGGCGACCTGGGTGCCTTCTTCGATGCCGTCACCGGGCTGTTGGGCCGGGTGCCGAACTTCTACCGCACCATCAGCCACGCGCCCTGGTATGCCATGCTTTTGTTGCCTTTCAACGCCGCCGTGCAGCGCCAGTGGGCGGGCAGCCGGATGACCGGGCGGATCAAGGAAATGGTGGTGATCAAGACCAGTCACGTCAACGGCTGCAAATATTGCTACGCCCACAACACCGCACTTGGCCAGGCCGCCGGCATCACCGAGGAAGAAGTCATCGAGATCAGTTCCGAAGACTGCCGGTTTTCCCAGACCCTGTCCGACGGCGAAAAGCTGGCGGTGCGCTGGGCCGAGGCGGTGACCCTGAACACCGCCGCCGCCGATGATGCCCTGTACGCGGAAATGAAGGACTGTTTCACGGACGCCGAAATAGTCGAACTGACCATGGTGTCGGCGATGTTCAACATGATCAACCGCTTGAACGATTCGCTCCGGGTGCCGATCGAAGACCTCGATGAAATCAACCTGATCAAGCGTTCCTTGAACATGGATCCGGCGAAGGTGCGGACCTATGTGCGCTGGGTTGCCGACAATTGGCCGGACGAATTTAATAGCCTCAACGAGGCCGCCGAACAGGCCGCCTCCTGGCCGGCGGAAGCGGCGGAATAGGGCGCACCGCCGCGCCTAGGACATTTGCATGAACTGCTGGATCAGCGCGACCAGGGTTTCCGGCGCGTCTTCCTGGCAGAAATGCCCGGCGTTCGGCAGTTTGACCACCGGCCCGTCCGGGTAGAGGCCCCGGAAGTCGGCGATCTGGTAGGCGGGATCGATGCCCCGGTCGCGCATGCCGACGGCCAGCATGGCGGGCTTCGATTTGATCCCGTCCAACAACGGAAAGCCCTCCTTCACATAAGGCACGATGCGCCCGAGCAACGCGTCCAGGGGAAATTCGATGGCCCCGATACAGTCGGCGGGCGTCGGGAACGGCGCGGCGTAGGCGCGGATCCAGGTGTCATCGACGGCGGCCGAATTCTGAAAGCCGATAATCTTCATGACGGCGAGCACGTGGCCGTCCAAATGGCCCAGCACATCGCTGAGCGTGCCGGCGTCGTGGTGCTTCTTGACGTAGGCGAACCAGGGCGTCAGGCCGCCCTGTTTGGCGCCGCCGTAGCCGGTGATGGTGTTCATCAGGCAAAGCCGCTTGACCCGGTCCGGGTTGCGGACCGCGAACGCCGCGCCCATGGGCCCGCCCCAATCCTGCATCACCAGGGTGATGTTGGTGAGGTCCAGATGTTCGACCAGGGCGGTCAGGTTTTCCGTGTGGGTTTTCAGCACATAGTCGCGGCCCCCGGGCGTTTGGCTTTTGCCGAACCCCATATGATCGGGGACGATGACCCGGTGCGACCGGGCCAGCGGCGGAATGAAATTCCGGTACAGGTATCCCCATGTCGGCTCGCCGTGCAGGCAGATAATGGGATCGCCATCGCCTTCGTCCACGTAGTGCATGCGGAAACCATTGCCGTCGAAAAAATGCGGCGCGTAAGGCCAGGTGCCGTCGAAAGTCTCGTTCGCTGGGATCATCGTGCTGTCCGCCTGTTGCCATCGTCACCGGGCCATCATAACCGCGCGGCGCCAGCCACGAAACAAGTTGCAAAGGCATGGCATTAACCCAATATTTCATATTCCATTTTTATAAACTGTATCGTGTCCGGGAGGTTGGCGGCGATGAGCGGATTGATCGAGGGGTTTCCGGGCGATGGTGTGGTCACCGTCAACCGCATCGTGCTGAAACCCGGCTACGGCATGGATGATCTGGAGGAACGGGTCGCCATGCTCTGCGAGAACGTCAAGACCTACCATTCGGACACCGGCTTCGTCGGCGGCATGGTATTGCTGAACTCAGGCCAAGTCTCCAACGAAGGCAGCACCACGGGCCAGGCGGTGGCCTCGCCGCTGAAGGACCGCGAAGCCCTGATCGTCACCTTTTGGCGCAGCTTCGAAGAGCACGAAGCCTCGCACCGGAGCGACACCTTCCAGCCCCTGTTCCAACAGGTCATCGAGATCTGCGAGAACGGCAATGAGGAGATTGCCTACGAACAGCTGTGGTCCGGGTCGGCCTACGCGCCGGAAGATGCCGTCAAGGCGCGCCAGGCCAAGGCCCAATACGTGACATGACGGGCGGCTGAGCCGATGATCGCCGACACGCTGCCCGCCTTGTTGATGGCCATGTCCGGATGAAAATGACCTACAACCGCAAGACCCTCGACATGGCCCGGGGCCTGCTTGATGATCATGGCGTCGTCGCCGGGTGCCAATATGCGGCCGAGCGCATCGACCAGATGAAGTTGATCGGCGACGGCGACGGGGTGGCGCGCTGGAAACGGCTGATGGCGGCGATGATGGACCTGAGCGATGTCATGCGCCCCGACGATACGGTCCACTGAGGCGGCCAAACGGCAACGGAATTAGACGCCATGTTCGATAACCTGCCCGTCCATCTTGTCGTCAGCGGATTGGGGCTGGTTGTCGGCATGGTGTTCGGCGCCGTCGCCTGGCGGACCCGGTTCTGTATCGCCGGATCGGTGTTTTCCGCCGTCGCCGCCGAGGACCGGCGCGGCCTCAGGGCGATCTTCCTGGCCATGGCGACGGCCGTGCTGCTGACCCAGGGTCTTGATGCCGCCGGGTTGATTGATACGGACAAATCCATTTACCGCACGCCCACCCTGCATTGGGCCGGCGCGATCTTCGGCGGCTTCATCTTCGGCTACGGGATGATTTTGGGCAGCGGCTGCGGCGCCGGCAGCCTGGTCAAACTGGGCGGCGGCGACCTGCGCGCCATCATCGTGCTGATGTTCATCGCGCTGTTCGGCTATATGACCCTGCGCGGCATCACCGGCATGCCAAGGGTGGCGCTTGAACAGCTGTTGGACATCGACCTGACGGCGTTTGGGCTGAGGTCCCAGGGCATCGAGCACCTGGCCGCGGCCGTCGTGCCGGGCGCTGCCGATGATCTACGATGGCCCGTGTCTTTGGCCGGCGCGGCGGCCGTTCTCGTCTACGTGTTTCGCGACCGGGCGTTCCGCGCCTCGCCCGATCACATCGCGTCCGGCCTGTTGATCGGTGCCGTGGTGACGGCGGGCTGGGTGGTTACGGGCCACGTCGGTGCCGATGATTTTGACCCGGCCCCGGTGGCCTCGCTGACCTTCGTCGCACCGGTCGCCAATACGCTGCAGTACGCCATGACCTTCACCGGCGCGAGCATCAATTTCGGCATCGCCACGGTGCTCGGCGTATTCCTGGGCGCCGCCGGCATGGCCGTGGCGCGCCGCGAGTTTCACTGGCAGTACGTGGACGGCGACCGCGATTACGTCAACGCCATGGCCGGCGGCGCGCTGATGGGCATGGGCGGCGTGCTGGCCTTCGGGTGCTCCATCGGCAACGGGCTGTCGGGCATCTCGACCCTTTCGGCGGGCGCGGTGCTGGGCTGGACGGCGATCCTGAGCGGCGGCTTTTTCGCGGCCCGGCGGATGCTGGCCATCGACGACTGAGAGCCCTAACGCCGCCACATGAGCATCAACAGGCCGGCCGTGACCACGACAACCCCCGACCATTCGATCAGCCCCAATGCCTCACCCAGCACCGGCACCGCCAGCAAGGCCGCCGTCGTCGGCACGGAGGCCGCGAACCCGGCCATCAGGGTCGGCCCCAACCGGTGCACCGCGTGGGTCATCAGCAGCACCGCCAGGAAGCTCGGGCCGAACCCCTGGAACAGGGCCTGAAAGGCGATCTCGCCCGGGCCCGCCTGATCCATGCTTGAGGGCAGAACGAAAAACCAGAGCGGCACGAAAAGCGCGGCCGTCGGGATATTGATCACCACCAGGGTCTGTTTCGGCGTCAGGTTCCACCGGCGGATGGCGGCGACGTAAACGGCCAGCGTCGCCGACGCCGTCAAGAAAAGCGCGATGCCGCCGATGGCGTCCGCGCCGCCCGCCTGCATGCCCTTATAGCCGACCGCGACCCCGCCGGCGAAGATCACGGCGATGCCTATGAGACCCATCCGGCCCAGCTGCTCGCCGATCACGAAGTAGGCGATGGCGGCGGTGAATATGGGCAGCGTGCCGTTGGCGAACACGCCTGCGTAGGCCGCCGGTGCCGCCTTCAGCCCGGTGAACATCAGCAGCGAATAGACGGCGCCCGGCCCGCAGGCCGCCAGGAACAGAATTTTCATCAGCGGGATGTGGCGCGGCCAGTGCGCCATGACGAAGGGCAGGGTGATCAGGCCCCCGACCAGGAAGCGCAGCGCCGTCATGTCATAGGCGCTCAGGTTGCCGGTGATGCCAACGCGCGAAAAAACGATGAACCCCGACCAGATTCCGACAACGCCGAGGCCGCTGGCGTAGCCGGTCCAGGTGGCTGGTGATGGATTGGCCGCGGGCGCCGTCATGCGCTGCTCTCCCTCCCTATCCCTGCTGAGGAAACGCCGCGACCCTATGGGGTTTCCGGCTCATACGAAAGGGCGTAGGGATGGCGCCGGGGCCTGCGAAGCCATCATGTGGCGGCCCGCCATGAAACGCCCGGCGCTGGCCACGGAGAGAGCCCTGATCCCGGCAAGGACAACGGCTGGAGAGCTTGACCACATGAACGCGATTAAAGAACCAACCCCCCTTTCTTTTCCACTCAGAAAGTCCTGAAAGGCGCCGGCGTTGTGTTCGTGGAGCCCAACAGGTCGGGATCCTGGATGCGCCTTCGCGACCCCGAGAAATGAGGCCTGTCAATGACTTGTTAAATAGAGTCGGCGACCCTATATACCGTCTCCCTTTGAATAGAGCAGATCTTTGGTGCATACTTGGCGAAATGACAGTTGAGGGACAGGATATTATGGACGGCAAGAAAAGCATCTCCACGCTGGTCGAAATGGCGAAATCTGTCCGGATGACTGATGAGCAAAAAGAGGAGCAACGTCGCAGCTTCGTGTACGGCAATGTTGCCCTTGAGGATGAAACAGACACCATCACTCGGGAGATGGTCGATGAGCGGGCCAACGTGCTGGCCGCGCAATGATTTAACGCGCCCCGAATCCAAGGGGCGCTGAAATGCCCGAAATCGCAGGATTAACCAACGAAGAAAAACGACGGCGCGAGGTCGACAATGGCCTACGTCAGTTTGACTTCGCCCAAGAGGTCATTGAGTACTTCCTTGATGTGGAGCGGCCGTTTGCCCTCCGCCCAAGTCTGGCCCTAGACCTCCAGCGAATCGCGGTAGAGGACATTGAGAAGTATCCTGGCGAATGGAGAACGGGGGTTGATCTTAAATAGTATACTGTCACCGTAATCTCAGAAATAGTATACTGTCACCGTAATCTTAATTCCTCTGTCACCGTAATTCCTGCACCGTAATTCGAAATTATTTGTGCTCTGAGTTCAGCTACGAGGGCATGGCGTTGACGATGCGCAATGTCCGCCGAATGAAACCCGTCAGTTCGTCAGGATCAATATAATCATCAGCATCTCCAGTTGCTGGGTCTTCACCGTGATGATGTTCTCGACTGTAATCATTAATTTGATCTAATTCCTCTAAAATAGGCGCTGCCGGGTGTTCATCACCGCCGGCCCGTATTTTTCCAACGATGCCGCCCAACATGTCGTCGTTCTCAAAACAACCAGGATAAATGGATCGGCAATAGGTTTCCAAAACGACTCGAATCTTCTTGATGATGTCGTGATTTTTCCCCGCACCGGTCGAAATAAACGCCATCAAATCGTCAGTTTCGGTAGCGGCTCGACCTTTACATGCATCGGCCATATCGAGGGGCATCAGCTTCATCCCTTGAGATCTCTGGTCAGCGATTTGCAATGCCTTGCGCTGCCCCCGCGGGCATTTCTCCCATATTTTGTTCAGGAAATCGGTGTCGTGCGACAGTACCAACACCTGTGTGCATTCTCCGGCTTTTTTCACGATCTCAAAGACTGTTTGAGTGCGCCGAAAAC
>Ga0114932_10006246_pt1 | contig 10238 bp, 5 predicted proteins | sample 2SBtaG_2_FD_87286 | JGI IMG/M metagenome (GOLD analysis project Ga0114932, IMG submission 87286) | Deep subsurface microbial communities from Kolumbo volcano to uncover new lineages of life (NeLLi) - 2SBTROV12_ACTIVE470 metaG | ecosystem: Environmental > Aquatic > Marine > Volcanic ... | reverse complement strand
TCGTAACTTTACTTGTCACCTCGCATACGTCGACATATTTGAAACATAGATATTCTCCATTTTCCGACGATTATACAGTGCTATTTAGATATAGAACGCAAATATCCGCGTAATCCCCAAGCTACGAGCCACACCATGAGAACTGCCATAAAGATCTCAAGCCCCATCATCGAGTGCATCGTAAAATGCACAGCGCTCTCCGCCATACCAGGATGGGAGAACGCCGGCGCCGCCAACAGAGCAGTCGATAGGAATACAAGTAGTGCTTTCATGTTTTCTCCTTCAAACACAATGCCCGCCAGGTCAGAGCAAGGGATCGTTTACCAGTATCTTGGCTTCAAACATTTTTGCTGCAACCTTCCCAACTAATCGCCAACGCACACAGACCCTGTAATGTAAGTCATACGGGCAACGGGAAAGCAAAAATCCCACCGGTTTCTAACCTTTAAAGACACCGGCTTTATCAAGCTAAGGAAGAGAACGCGCCGCAGCAATTTAAAAAGGAGACAAAACCCCTTTTCAAAATAATCGGCTATAAGCGTATTAACGTTTCGGGAACTGGTTTCTCCATTTTATCTCAATAAACCAATAACTTATATTACCCTATTATTATTTGCGCCTCGTTTGCGCCTCGCCATCCTCTAAACATTTTGATATTATCGTGTTGTTCTACAACGATGATTATAGAGGTTTGTACTGGTAAAGAAAGTTGCGTTGTATTGCCGCATATCCACTTCCACCAAAGACCAGACCACAGAGAACCAAATGCGGGAACTGACCGCATATTGCGACCGAATGGATTATCAGGTCGCAAAAATCATTATCACGTGCTGTAACAAATCGCCGTTCGTATACTCGCGTATTGAGGTGATGTTCAATGGAAGAAACGGCGAGCTTATTATTCAATCGAATTTGATTAGCCAGGTAAAAAATGGTGAGAATAGTTGCCACGGTTGCAGTCGCTTGAAAAATCATTCCTACAATTTCAAAATTCATGATTTAGTACCTTTATTTTGAGGGAACCTTCCTAAAAGAAATTCTTCCAGGCAAGACAGCAGCGCAATGGCAGGCACTGAACCTGCGGGTTGCAACCTTAAAATATGAAATCCACGGGTTCAGTGACCAGCATAACGCCGATAGGCCAGGCTATTTTACTGGACCGGCCATTGGGTTTCCAATGAGCCGATACCTTTATGCCAGGGGCCACATTGAATGATGCACTACCCAGGGTACCTCTGAAATCCATGTGTCATCCCATCCATTGAGGCTTTGCATTTCCTTGATGTATGCCTTTTGAGAGTGGTATTACGGGTAAATTGAGTGTTGTTGACCCTGTCAACCTCAAGAAAGAAATAACCATTTTAGTTGGGGAAGTATTGCCTGTGTTTCATCGGTATAAAGGAACAGGGATGCAAAATCAGATATGACTGAATATTTTATCTACGAAAAAGAAAATAAAAATTTCGCTTTGCCGGTAACAAGTGTATTAGAAATAGTAGAAACAGACCAAATTGAAGACTTAAGTTTGGATTTATATGGCTGTGTTGGTGGTATTGTAAATAGACAAAAATTGGTGCCTGTATTTGATTCAGTAACATTAGGCCTTAAACAAAAGATAAACGAAACCGGTATTACTACTATAATAATTGTACTATGCGATGATGTTGCATTTGGCTTGACCATGGACAATTTTGTCGGAGTGGACAAACTAACAACACGCTCAAAAATAAATGAACTAAATGATGAGGAAAAAGAAAATGATGTCGTATCTGCAGTAGTCGGATATCAAAAATCTACTTTAACTATATTTTCACCAGAATACATATCGAAAAAAGTACTAGAAAAAATAGATGAACAAACGTTAACAACGGAGCAAGGCGAATTAGAAGGAGATCTTCTCGAACCAACTAGCCATAAAGGACCATTCAATCAATTTCTTTGTATTTCAATTGAAAATATAAACTTAGCGATCCCAATTGAACAGGTACGCGAAGTAATCGAAGAATATGAAGTAACACCAATTTTCAATGTTCCAGATATATTGCGTGGATTAATAAACTTACGTGGAAACGTTATTGCATGCCTCGATATATCCAAAGAAATCGGACTGCAAAAAAAATCCCTTAGTATGACAACAAAATTCATCATCATAAGCTTTAAAGATAGTACGATAGCTTTATGTGCCGATGTAGTTCACGGTATCAATGATTTGTATCTCCACAAAATACAGAAGCCAGACTCTGTATTGGACGAACGACAACAAGAATTCGTCCAAGGAATATATGAAGAAGTAGATAAAACCTTATTATTATTGTCAGTTTCGGATATTTTTGAAACCGAATATTTGCAGGAATTCACTGACATGAAACCCATGTCTCAGTGAGGATCATAGAGCGATGAAACCTTATACTTTATTTGATTTTGATGAGAGTAAGGTTGATTCATCTTTCGACCTCAGCGCTGATCCCTCACACGAAGAATTGATGACATTTGGCCTTCAGGAAATAGACAATATTGTAAAGAATATAGAAACATTTCAGCAGGACGATGAAGATATATTTAACTCAATATATCGCAGAAGCACGTTGATAAGCGGGTTAATGCGCATAAATAAGTTCCACGAACTACATCATATGTTGGAAATTTTAGTTTTTTGTACCGATTTTCTTCGGCATAGTATGCAAAAGAAATCTGTAAAAAGAATACCTCACGAAATTAACTATATAATCAATCTAATAACTAATTCAACTGTCGTACTGATCAACGAGAGAATGGAGGGGCGGGCACCAACGATTGTATTTTCGGATATATTAGATGAGTGTAAGCATTACTTAAAAGACACTATTACTTTGATAGATGATGAGGCTAAAAAGGCAGAAACATCCAGTTATACTAAAATCGAGCAGCAGGAAACCCTGCCAGAATTAAAGTCAAATACACCTAATTTCCAGAAAAATCTAGATGAAGAAGAAATAATTAATATTCCTCACGATAAGATTGGCTTTATAAGCGATTATTGTGAGGAGTCTAGAGAAATTCTAGGAAACATAGAATTACAACTAATAGAGTTAGAAGGCAACGAAGAGCCACTTCCTATAGTGAACCAAATTTATAAAGGTTTAACCAACTTAAAAGATAGCGCAAAGTCATTAAGCATCATGAAGATAGAGTCATTGGCTAACGCGAACCAGGCATTAGTACAAAATATACGTGATGGTAATGTGTTAATAAATTCCGATTTAGTAGATATACTTTTATATAGTAAAAAAACTTTTGAGAGAATGATTAATGATATTGCATCTAGGCGACCAATAACCGTTCCAATAAATGCCGTAATACAGCGTTGTCTTACGTTTCTTGAAAAGGAAACATCAGGTTCTGATGATAATGACGGTAAAGATGATGAAACCATGGAAGGAGAGGAAACCCTATCCATTCCTGATGATAAAGTTGGTTTCATCAGTGACTATTGCGAAGAGTCGCGGGAAATACTTGGTAACATGGGCCTGTTACTCGTCCAGTTGGAGACCGAAAATCGACCCACTCAAGTCGTAAACGAGATATTTCGTGGACTACATACATTAAAAGGAAGCGCTAAGTTATTAAATTTAGAAAAAATTGAAAAGTTGGCACACTCCTCTGAAGCTCTACTGGATAAAATAAGGAAAGAAGAAACATTTATAACACCAGACATAATTGATATTTTATTAGAAAGTAAAAGCGTATTGGAACGAATGGTATCAGAAGTCGCTTCTAGAAAAGCTATTAAAACGCCAATTAACGCCATGATAAACCGGATCAATAATATTGGAGAAATTAACACTTTAGGTGAGGGGACAGAAAATCTAAAATTTGCCAATACAAAACCTTCCGTCGATGTGGTAAAGGAACAACATTCTGATTTTATCGCCGATTCAGATGAGCAAAAATTTGAGGACAATGTATCGCCTTTGAATGAGACCATACGTATTACTACAGACAAATTGGACGATGTGTTAAATGTAGCATCAGAAGTCTTTATTACCCGTATTCGACTTCAAAATGATATTTCAACATTAAATAGCTCTATGGGTTTGCTGAAGTCGAACCTGGTAGACCAGGGCTTAGATCAGTTATCGGTGGCAGAATTTTTAGACAATATTAAACGGTCTAACCAAGAAAATAGTGAACCTGATGTAGGGTCGAACAAATTACGTCCATCATTAGTTAGCAAAGGAAATTCTAGCTCAGAAAAACAAAGGATGCAGCAAAGTGCGCTTGATCGGTTTGTTGATGTAGATACGGAGAAGAAAAAATTAGAAAAAAGTATAAGCGACCTTGAAGAATTAAGCGGTAGACTTCAATCCAGTGCAATGAATATTCGTATGGTGCCGGTCAGATACGCTTTCGATCGGTTTCCGGTGCAAGTAAGGGAGACAGCGAGGGGATTAAATAAAAAGGTAAGGCTTACTGTGTCTGGAGCGGACACAGAATTAGATAAATTACTGATTAATCAGCTTATCGAGCCTATGCTTCACATTCTTAGAAATGCAGTGGATCATGGAATTGAAACCCCTGAGGAACGAAAAGAATTAGGGAAGAATGATACCGCGCTCATCAAGATTTCAGCCTATTACCAGGGGTCAGAGGCGGTAATTGAGATTGCTGACGATGGTAGAGGTATTGATACCGATAACGTGTATCAAAAAGCAAAGACCCTAGGGTTAATAGATGCAGAAAATCGCGACCACCTTTCCCGGGAAGATATACTAAATTTAATATTCGAGCCTGGGTTTTCAACCTCTAAAGAGGTAACTACTTTATCGGGTAGAGGCGTTGGGATGGACGCTGTTCGTAGGGCAATTTCCCAAGTGCATGGGACGGTAACAGTCGATTCCGTACTAAGTGAAGGATCAACGTTCAAGATAAGGCTACCGCTTTCTTTGGCAGTGGCAGGCGTCCTGTTAGTTACTGAATACAAATATAAGTTTGCATTTCCTGTTCTTCATGTCGAAGACATTTTAACAGTATCGAGTGATCAGATTGAGTTAATTAGTCAAACGGAAATTTTTAATTACAGAGGGGAAGCCCTTCCTGTCACTACCTTATCCAATATTTTGAACTTTAAGGGTAGTGATTTTAATGAGGAATTGGTTACCATTGTAATACTCTCTGATGATGGTAAAAAGAAATGCGTTAAAGTAGATAGTGTCCTTGGGCGCCAAGATGTTATAATTAAAAATCTGGGAGATTTTATCAGGCATGCTCCATCTGTTATGGGCTGCACTATCTTAAGTGACAATCAGCTTATTTTAATTCTTAATTCTTGGGAAATAGTTAACTCAAAAAAAGAATTAAATCGGTATAGGGCCTGATTAATTATGTCTGTCAATACCCAACATACAAATTCACTTGAGTATCTTACAAATGATAAAATTCTTTATATTTGTATAGAAAATGATTTTTATCGAAATTATTTAACCCGTAACTGCGACCAAGATAAAATACCGTATCGTGATATTGAATTAATTGATTTGCCGGGAACCATTTCCGCAAATCCAAACGCTATTATCCTTTTACAATCTGAGACACAGGAACAACAAATTATCGATCTGTCGGCTAAATTAAAGTTATTGTTTGGCGCTGAGGTGAAGTCTATTTTACTTTCTACAGATTATGAGGTTGCCACCGAGGTAGAATTTAAATTTGATGATTTTATTCATTTTCCGGCTGAGTTTGACCTTGTAGTCAGTTCAATTAGGAAAGTATTGAACGCTTCTAAAAAGATTTTAATAATTGACGATTCAAAACTTATTCATAGACATTTGATTCCTCCACTAGAAGAAAACGGGTACGAGATTTTTCAAGCTTTTGATGGATTGGAAGGTTTCGAAAAAGCACAAAAAATTCAACCCGACTTGATTATTCTTGACGTCGAAATGCCTAAAATGAATGGTTTTGAGGTATGCCAAGAAATTAGACGTTCTGAATTGACCCGAGATATCTATGTAATGATGTCAAGTACTTTGACATCTGCAGCAGATCAGAGTATGGGGTTTGAGTCCGGCGTGGATGAGTATGTTACCAAGCCTTTAGATATAGATGAACTTTTGGATCGCCTGAAAAAAGTATTGTTTTCGTCACCGGCCGGGCGTGAAAATCTAATCTTATTAAGCCACGATGATTCATTGGTTCAGACAAATGCAAAAAGTCTCCGTAAACAAGGATTTACTGTAAAAACCTGTCAAACAATTCGTGAAACCGTTCACCGGCTTAATTCATTTAATGCTGTTCTTATCCTTTCAGAAATTGATCCTATCGACGGTACTGTTCCTGATTTAGTTAAACATTTAAAATTTGATGAGGCTGATAAAAAAATAGAATTGATCATTATCACAGACAGAGATAGTGCCTCAGATTCTAAAATGGTTATGAATACTGGTGCGTCAGCAGTCATTAGTAAACCATTTACCAACGACGGTTTATTAGCAACTGTAGAGAAGACACTAGCTGAGCGTAACTTGCGTATTGAAAATTTACAAATTCAAAAATACCTATCCAAGGCATCGCGTCGTATTGCTATAGAAAAATCAATTCTTTTAGATCATTCTTCCCAAACGTTTGCGCAAAATAAGAAAGCTACGATTTTTTTTAGTGATATAGTTGGCTTTACAAATAGATGCGAAAGGTACTCAGCTGAACAAATTGTTTCACAAATTAACGGACTTTTTGATTCAATAACAGGCGTTATTATTGAACATGATGGTGACATTGATAAATTTATTGGCGACGCCTGCATGGCATTTTGGTTGGATGACGATCAAGATATTTCTGTAGTTAACGCCGTACGTTCCGTTTTGTCTATGAAAACCAACCTGGAAGTATTTAATAATTCTTCGTCTGATTTGGCACGCGATCCTATACACATTAGGATTGGTGTGAATACCGGGGATGTATACTTTGTGATATCGGGGCATCTAGTAATCGGGTAGATCTAACTATCATCGGCGATGCGGTCAATGTTGCTTCTAGAATGGAAAGTGCAGCCAAGCTTTATGGGTTGGATCATCTTATGAGTGAGGGCACTGTAAACCGAACTGATAGTTATTTCGAATATCGTTTGATAGATAGGGTAATTGTTAAAGGTAAAAATGCTCCGGTTGATTGCTTTCAATTGCTTAGTGAAAAGGGTCAATCTTCGCCATTACAACAAAATTTACAGGAAACCTTTGATCAGGCACTACAAGCATATTTTAGTGGTAATTTCGATACTGCGGTGGAACATTTTAAAAAGTCTAGCGAGTTTGAGGAACCTGGGGTTTATGCTAACCTAAACCCCTCTAAAGTATTTCTTAATCGTTGTGAGCGCCTGATAGAAGAAAAGCCTAAGCAGTGGAACGGGGTTTGGGAATTTCTCAGTAAATAATCTAACAAGGTTTTAATATGACACAGGAAAATCTAATGCCCTGGAGGCACTCCCTCGTTTTCAAAATAGTGGGAACAACAGTTTTTGTTTATTTCTTGGTCACGTTAGTGATCACGGCAATTCAGATGTATAATGAATTCACTAACACGAAAAGCCGTGTTTTCAATGACGTAAAAATAGCAAGCGATTCAATAAGGTCTCCACTCATAGAGGCTATGTGGAACCTTGACGAGGAAGTTATTCACCGAATTGTGAGTGGTTTGGTCAAAAACCCGTCTGTTTCCGGCGCGATAGCATTTAATTCAGATTCAGAAGAACATAGCCGCCATGCTAGCCTTAATACCAGCAGAAAGACTGAGGCTGTTAGTTCGGCATCAGATGATAATCCCTTTAACCTAAAAAACCCTATCCGCTTCAACTTTGAACTTACTAAGGATGACAAGATAGTAGGTAAATTAGCTGTTTATACCTCTGATGAAATTATTTGGGAGCAACTGATTGGTGGGTTCTCACATATCGTTTTCAACAAAATTATTGAAATAATCGTCCTCATTCTTGTGTTACTCGTTCTATGTCTCCGGATTCTTAGACCATTAAAGGTATTGATGGTTTCTGTAAACGATTTGAGTCTAGGTAATTTGGCTACAAAAGTTAATCATGAGTCTAAAGATGAGTTTGGCCATTTATCCAATTCTTTTAATTTGATGACCCAACAGCTATCAAGAATTATTAAGACAATTTCTGATGTATCAACGAATGTAGCTACCGGAAGTGTAGAATTGCGGTCTACGTCTAGTTTGGTCTCAGAAGGCGGTAGTACTCAGGCGAGCTCCGTCGAGGAGACTTCAACTGCGATTGCAGATATGGCCGATGCAATTAATGGTAATTCACATAGGGCGAAAGAAACAGAAGCTAAAGCAGAGCTAGTTGCGGATGAATCTAAGAAGTGCTTAGAGGCAGTACAACGTACGACAGATTCAATGAAAGACATTTCAGAACGAATTACTATTGTCGAAGAAATTACAAAGAAAATAGACTTGCTTGCATTGAATGCCTCCGTGGAGGCGGCTCGTGCTGGTGAGCATGGTAAGGGGTTTGCCGTGGTAGCATCTGAAGTAAGCAAATTGGCGGATATGAGCAAACAGTCTTCCTCTGAAATTCTTAGAGCTGCCAGCGAGAGTAGAGAATTGGCCGAGGCGACCAGCGCTATGCTTGCAAACTTACTTCCAGAAATAGAAATGACTAAAGATCTGGTTGTTAGTATTTCAGCTACAACAGAGGAACAAAATACAGGTGCTTCGCAAATTAATCATTCTATGCAGCATCTTGATAAGTCTGTTCAAAATAGTGCTTCTGCCGCTGTACAAATGTCAGAGATGTCTGAGAGCCTTGAACAACAGTCCATAAATCTTCAACAAGCCATTAACTATTTCCGATTTAATGAAAACGATACTTTTGAAACATCAAACTCGCAACAAATGCTTGAGGCGGGATCCCAGCCCCTCCAACTGCCATCAAAGTGATATTTATCTCACTTTCCGCATTACGTTAGACGAATTGTGAATTTTTGAAAGTATATAAAACCGTAATCTAAATACATTCGACGATTTTGAGCGAATGTTGATATCGGCCGTTTTATACTTGCGTAAAGTCTATAGAATATGAGTACTTTTATCGTTGCACCAATAAAAGTCGACTAAGGATCGAATTTAAAAAAATACATTAAACCAACCTATTATTTAGGTTTATTGGCATTCTAAAATAAATTGGGTAAATCAAACTTATCCTTGGATTATGTTATTTGTTACGTGTAGGAGCACCATAGTTGGAAGGTTTGATTAGATACGGGACACCGATGATGTACCGTATCGTTACATGCTTAGTTCCCTTATCAGGTGTATCGATTACATCTTAACTACTATATGTTGTGAATGGACGTTGGCATTTGGCAGGAATTTGGTTCATCGCAGCTACCATTTAGACCTATGAAATTAAGATTTGACAGCACAATCTGAGAGATTTTAAGGTTACGGTAACCTATGGGTCGAAGTATGTAATTACACAATTTTTTTCTGATGCAGGGGGCTGTCGTGGCAAAGTATACCTATACCGCAATCTTTTTCGTTTTTTCGCTAATAGTTACGCCAAGCTTTGCTCATGCAGAAGGTAAACAAATATCTTTATGTAGCTACGAGTGGCCGCCTCACCATGGTAAAATGCTAAAAAATGAAGGGTATACAGCAGAAATTATTAAACAAATATTTGAACCACAGGGGTATAAAATTAAAAAAGAATTCTATCCCTGGAAGCGAGCTCAAAAGTATGCGACAGAAGGTAAAGTTTGTAACGCAATTACAGAAATCTATTTTAATAATAAAAGATTAGAGTCCTATTGGTTTGGAGCACCGTACTCAGCTCATGAAGTTTACCTGTTTGCGTTAAAGTCTCACCCAGTTAAGGAATTCAACAATTTAAAAGAATTATCTAAATATACCATTGGTTTCAATAGAGGTGGTAAATTCACTAAAGAGTTTGATACTGCAGATTATTTGACAAAGAAAGAAACAAACGGTTATGAAAATGGGCTAAAATTACTATCCAAAAAACGAATAGATTTTTTTGTTAGTGCTAGATCCGTCGCCTTATTCGAAGCCCAAAAACTAGGAATACAAGACGATATTCACACCGTTGGAAAGCCACTTAAAAGAGCTTATGTTCATATGGCTTTTTCAAAGAAAGACCCCAAAAATCTGATAAGATTACAGCACTATAATGAAGGGTTATTTTTATTGCATAAAAATGGAAAGTTTAAAGAAATTATGAATAGCTATGG
>Ga0114932_10006243_pt1 | contig 10242 bp, 9 predicted proteins | sample 2SBtaG_2_FD_87286 | JGI IMG/M metagenome (GOLD analysis project Ga0114932, IMG submission 87286) | Deep subsurface microbial communities from Kolumbo volcano to uncover new lineages of life (NeLLi) - 2SBTROV12_ACTIVE470 metaG | ecosystem: Environmental > Aquatic > Marine > Volcanic ... | reverse complement strand
CAAAATTTCCATATATGTGCGATGATTTAGAATTGCCAAAAACAATAGATATTAATCAATCTATTATGCTCCTATTATCTCCAGGAGATACCGTATTTCTCCATCCATGGATACCTCACTCTAGTCTACCAAATAAATCCGCTATAGAAAGAAAAACTTTTCTTAACGGGTTTTCATTACCTGAAGCAAATAAAAAACCATACCCTGGTGTTGGTAGCGCTGAAAAAATATACCTCAACAAAGGAGTTACCACATAAACGCATTATTAAGAGAAAATCCATTAAATTTTCATATTATCATAAGCAGCTATTACATTTTTGGGCAATATTTTTGATATTTCTTCATATTCAATTTCATGCCCCATGTGTACAAGCACTGCTAACTTTGGTTTCACCTTTTCTATCAGAAATAAAGATTTTTCAAGATATGAGTGCGTTGGCGCATACGAATACCTTAAACAATCTACAATCCACACATCTAAATTTTCTAACTTTGCCAAAGATTCCTCCGATATTTCATTGAAATCTGTAGAATATGCCACATTATCAAGCCTTATGCCTTGCGATATAATAGAACCGTGAATCTGATCAAATGCAACAACATTTATATCGCCTATTTTTTGAAATGGCTCAAGTTTAATTCTTTTGAGCAAAGGGTAATACAACGGATCAGAAGTTTGAAAAATATAGTCATACCTCTTATTTAAATTATCAAAAGTTACATCATCAATATATGCATCAATTGGTTGTCTGCTTTTACACAATCTTCTTACATCATCTATTCCTGCTACGTGGTCAGAATGATCATGTGTATATATAATTGCATCAATTCCCCTAATATCATTTTCAAGACACTGTTGTCTTAGATCCGGAGATGTATCTATAAGTATTTTGGTTTTTTGCGTTTCAACAAATATAGAAGCTCTTTTTCTTTTGTTTTTCCTATTTTCTGATTTACATACGAAACAATCACAATTTAAACTTGGCACTCCATGGGAACTTCCACATCCTAAAATAGTAATTTGCATTTTTTGTTTTAAACCTTAGCTTTGTTAAATAAATCAAAAAAATTATTTGTCGTTGTATCTATAAAATCGCTTAAGTCTACATCTAGTAGCTTAGCCATAAATTCTGCAGTATATTTGAGATATGAAGGTTCATTATCTTTACCTCTCATTGGTACTGGTGCTAAATATGGTGCATCTGTTTCTATCAAAATTCTTTCAAGAGGCACCTCTTTGAATATCCGTTGTATATCTTTTGCGTTTTTAAATGTAACAATTCCAGAAGCTGAAATATACAGCCCCATATCTAAACATTCTTTAGCAAGCCACTGACTAGCAGTAAAACAATGAATAACCCCTGAAAATTTCTTCTTTGCCATATGTTTTTGCAATATATCAACCGTGTCTTTATCAGCCTCTCTAGTATGCACTATTATGGGTAATGATGATTCTTGAGATGCTATAATATGCTCAATAAAACTTTTCTTTTGAGTTTCTTGATTGTCCTTTGAGTAATAATAATCTAACCCCGTCTCCCCTATTCCAATCAATTTATCTCTATTAGTATGTTTTAATATTTCTTTAGCCTTTACTACTCCTTCTTCAGCCAAATTTAATGGGTGGTTTCCAATAGAACAAAAAACATTTTTATTAGAATGACTGATGCTATATATACGCTCAAATTCACTTATTTTTGTGCATATTGTTTGCATTATATCAACACCATTCTTTCTTGCACGCTCTATAACACCTTCTAAGTCATCACTAAGTACTTTAAAATCAAGATGGCAATGGGAATCAACTATCATTATCTATGACCCAATCAATCTTTTGGCTTATCTTTAAAAATTATAAATGCATCCTCCCAAGAGCCAGTAGTAGCAGATTTAGCATATTCTGTAACCCTGTTTTCAAAAAAATTGGTGTGCTCGGGAGCATTAAGAATTTCATCTAACCAAGGAAGAGGATTTTTTGGTATTTTGTATATACTATCTAATCCTAACTGATTCAATCTCCTATCAGCTATAAACCTAATATAACTTTTGATATCATGTTGATTCATTCCCTCAATAGCACCATCAAATTGAAATGCAAGATCAATAAAAGCATCCTCATGATGAACAATATCCCTACATGCCTGATAAAGAAAATTCTTCAATTTATCATTCCAAATTTCTTTATTTTCGCTAATAAAAGTTTTGAATAATTTAATAATTGATAAAGTATGCAATGTCTCATCCCTAACTGACCAAGCAACAATTTGCCCCATTCCTTTCATTTTGCCGAATCTTTGGAAATTAAGTAACATTGCAAATGAAGCAAACAACTGAAGCCCTTCTGTAAATGCGCCAAAAACTGCTAAAGTCTTCGCTATTTCTATTTTAGAATCAACATTAAATTGTTGCATATAATCATACTTGTCTTTCATCTCTTTGTATTTCATAAATGCCTGATATTCTACTTCGGGTATTCCCAATGTGTCCAAAAGATGAGAATATGCATCAATATGAATTGTTTCCATATTAGAAAAGGCTGAAAGCATCATTTGAATTTCAATTGGTTTGAAAATCTTTGAATAATGCTGCATATAACAATTATTAACTTCGATATCTGCTTGTGTAAAAAATCTAAATATTTGTGTTAAAAGATGTTTTTCCTCTTCTGTTAATTTCTTCCTCCAATCTTGCACATCATCAGCCATTGGCACTTCTTCAGGAAGCCAATGTATTTGCTGTTGTTTTTTCCAAGCATCATATGCCCAGGGGTAATGAAATGGTTTAAAAATTGGTTCTGCATTTAATAAAGACATAATGATTTTTTTACAATAATCCTACAAGCTTTATAGATTTTTTTTAATGTTTTTACAATAAAATTCTTTATAATAAACTTTATAAATTATCTGGGAAATTTTTATCAAAACTAAAGGCGCTTTACTATACTATAAGTAAATTATTATATTTGCATTTTAAAATGAAATTTATTACAATATGCCTATCTAACAATATTTGGTGGCGCGGTTATGTCTGCAGTCAATTGTCATAAGTTTAATAATGAAAAAATAGCTCATATAAAATCTTTGATAGATAGTGATGATGCTTCCGCAGAAGATGGTGGAAATTTTCGTAAGTATTATGACCAATGTTCTATTGGCTTACCACTTGGAGATATACATAATATAATGAACTATGCGTCTGGTAAAAATTTTAACATCACTCAATGGTTTATAGACACTTATGCGCCGCCATTTGATGTAATTTTCACAATTATTCAAAGAAGTTTACACGAGAAAAATCCTGAATTTGCAGGTAAATTTATTAATACCAATATTGAAAAGTTTACAGAATTAAATATCATAGAACTTTCCACTTACTTTGTTCAGAATGCTAATGACAGTGTGTCATTACACGTATTAGGATATAGCGCAAATAAATTCACAAAAATAACAAGTTTGCCTACTTCACAGGAAGTTATAAAAGAGCTTAAAGGGAAAGATATACCGTATCACCAATTTTCACTAGAAGTTTTAACCAAACTTGCGTCTTTTGACAAACAACACTTGCAAAAAGAATTTGAGCATAACCCAAGTCTATTTTCTTGCTCTTTACTAGTAGTGCTTACCAATTTTCATATTGAGGAAAAAAATGATGAAATCTCAAAATATTTAACTACCTTACTAAGCACATTTGATTGTGAATCTAAAACAATAAAAGATCAGTTAGAGGCTAAAATACTACCTAACATTTTGATTAACTCTCTTATTACAGTAAGTTTGTACCATCAACATAATACCTTTGCGTCGCATCTAATAGATGAATTTGATTTACCTTGTAGCACAGAGACACTAGATACCCTAAATTATTCGCACGACAACAATCACACAGACGTATTTAAAAAATTAACAACTAAACTTTTCTTTTGCTCTAATGAAGAAAAATTAAGACTGATTTTAAAAGAAATTAATCTAAATGGGATTAAAGAACGTGAGCATGTGATAAAAGAATTAATTAAAGATACAAAGGTATCCGTCACTACTGCACAGAAAAATAAAATATTAGAATTTGCAGAGGATAAGGTAAATCCAGAATTTATTGATACATTAGAAGACATGTTTGCAATAAATACACCTCCTCATGACATACTTTAAATTTGATGATTTATATATAAACTTGCTACAATTAGAATTATTATGACTCTTTGTGAGGAGAAAAATTAAAGTACCTTACATTCGATATAGTAAAAATGCTTATATATAAGCAGCACTTATGTTATCAATCCAATTTATCTATTGCATATAGATTAGTTTATGATAGTTTACTAAAAATTTGAAGTTTCGGATAAAATTATGCCTAACATTATAATCGGTGTATCAGGACCTTCTGGCTCAGGAAAAAGTCTATTTAGCAAAAGCATTTCAAGTAATTTTGATTTAAGTAATGAAGTTATAATTATTAGTGAAGATGGCTATTACAAAAATAGTCCAGACCTAACTTTTGAAGAAAGAAGCATTCAAAATTATGATCATCCTGACGCATTTGAGCATGAATTGCTTTTTCAGCATTTACTAGACCTTAAATCAGGAAAAGCAGTAAATATTCCACAATACGATTATATTAGTCATTTAAGAAAAAAGGAAACTATAAAAAAATCGCCTTGCTCGGTCATTATCCTTGAGGGTATTTTACTTTTAGCTGATAAAAAAATAAGAGAACTCACTGACATAAAAATATATATGGATTCTCCTCTTGATATTTGCCTATCTAGGAGAATATATAGAGATTCAGTTGAAAGAGGACGTGATATCGCATCCGTCATAACTCAATACAACAATCATGTTAGACCCATGTATTTTAAATTTGTTGAGCCATCTAGAAAATATGCGGATGTTATTGTGCCCAAAGGGGGGAAAAATCACATAGCGATTGATATAATACAAGCAAAAATAGCAAAATTAATTAGCCAAAAAACATAATGCAATATTTTCACTGTATATTAACAATTTCTTTAACTTTATTAATTGCTTTTTTAATAAGTACTGATAGAAAAAATATAAATTACAAAACTGCTGCACTTGGTTTATTTTTTCAAATAATTTTCGCTGTCACTCTTTTTAAAATTCCAGCTATATCTAATATATTTTTTGGATTTAATACCATCTTAGAAGCCATTGCAAAATCAACCACTCACGCAACAACATTTGTTTTTGGTGGTTTAGCAAACCCACCAGAACAAGCTGGCCTTGGTTATATTCTTGCTTTTCAAGGATTTCCAGTTCTAATTACAATTTCCGCATTAAGTTCAGTTTTAACTTATTGGAAAATATTACCATTTATCATCAATATTTTTTCAATGATATTTAGAAGAATATTGAACATAGGTGGAACTTTAGGGTTTGCTGTATCTGCCAATATATTTTCTGGAATGAGCGAAACTCCATTAGTAATAAATACTTATCTAAAACGTTTGACGCATAGCGAGATTTTTTCACTTATGGTTTGTGGCACTTCTGCTGTTGCAAGCTCAGTCATGGTACTTTACTCAATGATTTTAAAGCCAATTGCAGAAAATCCACTAGGTCATATAATCACTTCCGTTCTAATTAGCATACCTGCATCATTAGTTATTTCTAGAATTATGATCCCTGAAACTGCTGAAGTTTCAGAAGGAAAAGATTCAAATTACTCCCAAGCAAAAAATACACTAGATGCACTTTATACCGGCATTATTGATGGAGGAAAAGTAATTGTAACAATTCTGGCAATGCTAATAGGATTTATTGCATTAATTGACTTGATCAATCAAATAATTATTGCAATCAACCCTACCGAATACGACATAACAATTCAAAAAGTTTTAGGCTGGATTATGTACCCAATTGCTTGGATTATAGGCATTCCATCTAATGAAGCTGGTATCGCGGGTTCGCTTCTAGGGACAAAATTGATATTAAATGAGATAATATCATTTCAAGAGCTGGTAAAAATTAGTGCCGAGCTAAGCTTTAAAACAAAAATAATGATGATATATGCCCTGTGCAGTTTTGCTAATCTAGGGAGTATTGGAGTTATGATTGGGGTTTATGGAGCACTCATACCCGAACGAAAATCTGAAGTCATTAAATTAGGTTTCAAAGCAATTTTAGCTGGTACATTAGTCAATCTTTCAATTGCAAGCATCATTGGAGCATTACTATAGAAAATCACTATAAATAATTCACAAAAATATAAAACAATTGTAAATTTCATGAAAATTAGTATAGAATCTTGATAACAAAGTTTATTAAGTATTTCCCTTTATGCAGGAGTACAATGATACTAAAAAAGTAGAAAATTTAGATCCTAAAGTTCTTGCTGAAGCAATTCAAATAGCAAAGAAGCTTCAAGCTAATTCTTCAGACAATAGTGTTGTTTCTAAAGACCTAACAAAGCATAAAAGCATTCTTTCCAAATTATTAGAATATTTAATATTGAATCAAGATAATCCAAATATGGATTTATCATTAATACAATTTCTTGAAAAAGCACTAGGTATAACTAAATCTAAGAAAAAAGATAAGGATAAGGAACAAGAAGAAGAAAAAGAGGAGGAATTGTCCGAAGAGCAGAAAAAATTGAGATATCAACAAATTATGTATGAAGCATATAAAATTTTAAATCCTGAAAGAATAGCTGGTGAAACAAGCTTAGAGAACTTTCTTAGTAATGTTGTAACAAGAGGTATTGAAGTTGCAAGAGAGTATGATGGAGCACAATATGAGCAGGATTTTTCAAAGAAAGAGATCAATGATCTTGATTCATACAAGGAAAGTTTCGTTGACAAATTAAAATCATCAGGTCATAGAGGGGGTGGAAGAGGACTATAATTTTCAAATATTATATACTAGATTTTAGTATATAATCTGCTATATTTCAGTTCAGAACAATATCAAGAGCCATGCAAAGCAAAAACTTATATATTAAAACATATGGTTGCCAAATGAATGTTTATGATTCATTAAAAATGGAAACTTCATTAAAGCCTCATGGCTTTAAAATGACACATGATGAAAAAAATGCAGATTTAATTATTTTAAACACTTGTCATATAAGAGAAAAAGCATCAGAAAAAGTATATTCTGAATTAGGTAAAATTACACCAAACAATTCTGGCATAAAGCCAACTGTTGTAGTGGCCGGGTGTGTGGCACAAGCAGAAGGAGAGCAAATTTTCAAAAGAGCAAAAAACGTAGATATCGTTGTTGGACCACAATCATATCATAATCTGCCAAAGTTACTTGAAAAAGTAAAAAGGCAAGAAAAATGGGTAATGGATTTGGATTTCGATGAGGAAAATAAATTTGATAGCATTAATATTCCAGATAATCCAAGGCACTCTTCTTTTTTAACTATACAAGAAGGTTGCGATAAATTTTGTCATTTTTGTTGCGTTCCATATACAAGAGGTAAAGAGTATTCTAGAAAAATACCAGATATTTATAGAGAAGCCTTGAGCTTAGCTTCAAAAGGTGTAAAAGAAATCACCTTATTAGGACAAAATGTAAGTGCATTCCATGGCATAGATCAGGATAAAGTCACAAGAAGTATGGGGTGGCTTATAAAGAAAATTTGTGAAATTAATGGATTAGAAAGGATTAGATATACTACCTCTCATCCCAAAGACATGACAAACGATGAATTGTTTATCGCGCATGCTGAGGAAGAAAAACTTATGCCATTCTTACATTTACCTGTGCAATCAGGCTCTGATACAATACTAAAAAGCATGAACAGAAATCACACTAGAGACTTTTACTTTCAAGTTATTGATAAATTTAGAAAACATAGACCAGATATCGCCTTTTCTTCTGATTTTATCGTGGGATATCCAGGAGAAAGCGACAAAGATTTTGAAGATACTTTAGATTTAGTAAAGCATGTAGGTTATGCACAATGCTACTCATTTAAATACAGTCCAAGACCTGGCACACCTGCATCTATGATTGAAGATCAAGTTCCAGAAGAAGTTAAATCAGAAAGATTAATTATTTTACAAGATTTATTAAGAAGTCAGCAATTGGAATTTAACAAGCAATTTATTGGAAAAGATATGGATGTTATGTTTGATAAAGCAGGAAAATATAACAGGCAAATCATTGGAAAATCACCCTATTTGCAATCAGTTATCGTTGAAACAGACGACAATATTATAGGCAAGATAAAGAAGGTGCACATCACTAAAGCTGGATTAAATAGCCTAACTGGAGAAATAATATAATTAAATTATTGTTAGAATTATACATAATTTATAATTAAAGCAAGCATCCCAATTAATTAATTTATATATTAATTGATTTTTAATTATGAAGCATTACAATGCAAAAAAATATGTGACCAAGGTGTTTTTATGTATGATTATTGTGAATTAGATAACGAGTTAACCTTAACTAGTATCAATCAGTTCTTAGTTACCGATGAAGCAGTTTTTCAAGCATTGTCTAATTTGCATATAGAAAACAATCCTTTTGAATTTTATGATTTAGGCTTATCAGATGAAGATAAACTTTTTTTATCAACGGTAAAAGTCGCAAAAAATGATAGTGAATTAATTGGGGCATTTGATCAAGAAAATAATTTTTTTTATTTAAAAGATTTGAAAAATAAATCTAAAATAGCAGAGATGATAAAACGCACCGAAACTTTAAGTCAGGAGAATTTAATGTGCTTTGATGATAGGTGGACTCTGCATACCGCTTAAGTTAAATAACCATAAAACTTTGAATATTTAGCAAGTGACTAAAATTCTTTGTATATAAATCTTCAGGTTTATGATATGGAGTATTATCATAATGATTCTTCTACATTATTTAATTAATAACCTTACTATTGAGCAATGACAGAAAATTTTAATCACATAAAAATTGAACAGAAATGGCAAAAAATTTGGGATGATTCTCAATTATACAAAACTGATAAAAATAGTGATAAAGAAAAATACTATGTTTTAGAAATGTTTTTATATCCATCTGGAAATATTCATATGGGACATGTGAGAAATTATGCCATTGGAGATGCAATTGCCAGATATAAAAAATCCCAAGGATTAAACATACTACACCCAATGGGTTGGGATGCTTTTGGATTACCTGCAGAAAATGCTGCTATTCAAAATAAATTACATCCAAATGATTGGACTATAAAAAATATTGCAGGAATGAAGGTGCAATTAAATTCTCTTGGCTTCTCCTATGATTGGAGTAGAGAAATAAACACCTCACAACCCGATTATTATAAGCATGAACAAGCAATGTTTATTGATTTTCTAGAAGAAGGTTTAGCTTATCAAAAAGAATCCATAGTAAATTGGGATCCTGTTGATTGCACAGTTTTAGCAAATGAGCAGGTTGTAGATGGAAAGGGTTGGAGATCAGGGGCGAAAGTTCAAAAGAAAAAATTAAACCAGTGGTTCTTAAAAATAACCAGCTACGCAGATGAACTACTTAATGACCTAGACAATTTACCAAATTGGCCTGATAAAGTAAAAATCATGCAGAAAAATTGGATTGGAAAATCAACTGGCGCAGAAATTAATTTTAAAGTTAGTGGACTAAATGAAAGTATTTTAGTTTTTTCAACAAGACCAGAAACCATATTTGGTGCTACTTTTATTTGCATATCTCATGATCATGAATTTGTGAAAAATATTTCTAATTCGGATAAAAAATCACAGTTTATTAATAAATGTAAATTAGATTCTGAATCAGGAAGTGTAGATGAATGCATTGAAAAAGAAGGGTTTTTCACCGAATATTATGTGGATCATCCATATATTAAAAATAAAAAATTGCCAATCTTTATAGCAAATTATGTAATATCAGATTATGGCACTGGTGCTGTTTTTGGTTGCCCCGCTCATGATGAAAGAGATCATGAATTTGCAACAAAATATAATTTAGAAATTTTGCAAGTATTAACAAATACAAACGGTTCAGAAACACCTCTGCCCTATACTGATATTTTAGGTAAAATTGTTAATTCTGAGTTTCTAGACAATTTGAACGTAGAAGATGCACAAATAAAAATACTAAAAAGGCTGGAATCAGATAAAATAGGAAAAACAAAAATTACCTTTAGACTAAAAGATTGGGGTGTATCCAGACAAAGATATTGGGGTTGTCCAATTCCTATTATATATTGTAAAAATTGTGGAACCATTCCTGAATTGAAAAAGCATTTGCCAATTGAATTACCTCAAGATATTTCTTT
>Ga0114932_10006242_pt1 | contig 10245 bp, 9 predicted proteins | sample 2SBtaG_2_FD_87286 | JGI IMG/M metagenome (GOLD analysis project Ga0114932, IMG submission 87286) | Deep subsurface microbial communities from Kolumbo volcano to uncover new lineages of life (NeLLi) - 2SBTROV12_ACTIVE470 metaG | ecosystem: Environmental > Aquatic > Marine > Volcanic ... | reverse complement strand
TTTACATACACCATATTGAGTTGGTCATCTGGGGACAGATCTATTTCGCATGCATCTCCTGCCACCGCCTTTTGCACAAACTCCGCCGCCCACATAAACTTCCTCCCCGGGGACGTGATGTACCCGCGAATCCTCCCAGGCCCAAATACCAAACTAGGTCTGACTCCATGAACGCTCAAACCATGATTTGCCGCATAAACGAGAGATTGGTGCTCATTCAATTGTTTGGTGGCTGCGTAAAGAGTTTCATTCGGATACCTATAATACGAAGGTAGTGGTTTTGATTCCTCTGTGATAGTATGCCCATCTGGGTAGTCATAGGATTTTCCATAGATTCCATAGGTACTCGTCCAAACAACTCGAGATACCTCGTGATCAACAGATGCGCGGAGTACGTTGTCAAAACCCATGCAATTTACTGCAACCGCTTTGGTTGGGAATTTGTGGGATGCACCACCTACTATGGCAGACAAATTAACAATTTTTTCAATACCTTTCGTACCGATCAAATCTGAAAGATATTCATAATCTGTCACGTCACCTTGAACCAACTCGATAGATGGATGTTTCAAAAGTTCGTTCGGGGCCACATCCATGCAGATTACTTCATTACCCGAATCTGCTAGATAATTAGCCAGATCGATTCCAATGAAGCCAGATGCTCCAATAATTAAAATAGTCATTATCTCCTCTATATTGTACAGGGAACATTATCAAATATTGGATTTGAACAAACGAAGAATCTGACGCAAAATTGGCATATTTTGCCTATACGAAGAATTATCCCAATCAGTGCACTATATTTGCACAAGTACACTTATTATTTCATTTTCATTCCACTATGCCTTCTCCATTTTCTCTACAAAATCTGAGTTCGGGAATTCAAACTTTTAAAAATGATGGAAGAAGCAAAGTTCTAGTCTCTGTAGCACTTGGTTGGTTTCTAGTTTTAGGCATGCGTCTTGTTATGCCTGTTATTTTGCCAGGGGTCATCCTTGAATATGATTTGTCTTTAACCGCAGCAGGCGGTGCACTCACCATATTATGGATTGCGTATTCAGTAGTCCAATTCCCCGCTGGAATTTTTTCAGACAATTTCGGTGAACGCAAGATCCTCACTTTGAGCATTTTGATTGGAACTTTTGGAGTTCTTCTCTTTTCATTTTCCCCTAGTTTCAATTTTTTTATATTTGCTTGTATAATTTTCGGCCTTGGGTCTGGCCTATTTGGAACTCCTCGCGTAACTTCACTTTCAAAAATATATCCTGAAAACGATGGAACCGTTTTGGGATTCACCTTTTCTGCAGGAAACTTTGGATCTGCAGTTTTGCCCTTCATTGCGGGAATTTTGGCGACTTATTTAGGGTGGAGGTATGGATTTCTTTTTTGTATTCCCATTTTTATCATTACAATTTTCTTACTTTGGAACTCTCCATTTAAACCACCCTCTTCTTCAACCTGGGGGCGTTATGAATTTTCTAAAAATATTCGACTACTTGTTGGTGGACTGTCTAAGAGAGACGTTTTATTAGTTAGTAGTGCAACTCTTTTGTCAGTTTTTACATTTCAAGGGTTTACATCATTCTTTCCCCTTTTTCTCATCACTATGAAAAGCACTAGCACCACTATGGCAACAACCATTTTCTCCGTATTCTTTATTACGGGTGCAATATCCCAACCCATTTCTGGAATAATTTCTGATAAATATGGAGAACGGAAGCTACTGTTATCTCTTGCAGCATTACATGCCATTTGTCTCTTGTCACTACCTTTCATCCATGGCACTGTACCCTTAATTCTCCTCACGATCCTACTCGGCACACGTGCAGGACTTGCACCTGTGAATAATGCCTATTTGGCCTCTTCTATTCCCTCCAAAGTACAGGGATCTGGATTGGGGCTTCTAAGATCCATTTTCATTGGTCTCGGGGCTTTGGCATCTTTTATGGTTGGATTTATAGCAGATAACTATTCTTTTGATCTCGCTATGTCTCTAGGCGGTTTGGATCTCGCTATGTCTCTAGGCGGTTTGGATCTCGCCTTCATGTCTCTAGGTGGTTTGTTTTTCATAGCCACGTTGTGCTATTTTTCCCTCCCTCAGTCGCGAGAATAGTCCCTTTATTCTTTTATCACTTCTATCCCTTGATCCCGAATCCTCACAGGGTCTAATGCTTCCCCGCGTAGAATTTGGTCGTATTCCCTCTCACATTGTTCAGATGTTTTTTGTAGATCCTGTGCTCGCTTACATAGCTCATCTATATTTTCAGGAATCTCCTCCATGTGAACAATCCAATGATTTATTAAATCACTCATTCTCCGAATCGGAGATGTAAAATGTCCATAAACATCGAAGTTCAATGCGTGGTGTCCTCCAAATGGATCTGCCATATACATGGCCCTTGGCATCACTTTTAACACTGATCTTTTTATCTTTTCAATTTGATACCCTTCTGCTGATTCTATAGCAATATTGACAGCTATTCTTGGGTCCTCCAAGGACGCAGATGGAATATTTATTCCTGGGAGTTTTTGTATTTCTTGCAACGCAGAATCCCATTCCCGTGGAGTAGGTTGTGGGTGGACTCTATACATAGCTTCTACCCCTCTATTCCACATCAATTCGTGGGTCACAGCCTTATTTGCTTTAAGCATGCATTCTTCCACTATCATATGAGACCGATCCCTATGTTGATTAAGAACAAGTGACCCGTCATCCTTTCGCTGTTTTTGCAACCTCTCTGTAACTTCACAAATGGTTTTACACTCTTTGTGTAGTGGCAAATCTGGATTTTCTAATCTTTTTTCACATTCTCTATATGTTAGTCGTTCATCCGATCTAATCACAGATTTATATATGTCTATTGACTCATAACTCAGTGTATCTCTGTTAATATACATCTCTACAGTATGTGCCAATCGATCTTCTCCCGGAACCAGGGAGCAGACATCTTCTGCTAGATATCTGGGTAACATGTGTATCGTGTGCCCCGACATATATGTTGAATTCCCCCTTTCCATGGCAAATTTCCAGGTTTTCGTATCAGGAGTTACATAATGCGTTACGTCTGCTATATATACCCAAATTCTGTATCCCTTTTCTTCCACGGCAATACTAAGGGCGTCATCAAAGTCTTGTGCGCTAGCCGGGTCTGTTGTCCAAGTTGTAAGTCCCCTTAAATCTCTTCTATTTTCAAGTTCAAGTGAGACTTCTTCTTTATTTCCATCCGCCCACCCCTTCGCCTCTTCAATAACCTCTTCTGGAAATTGGTCTACAATCCCCAATTTCTCCAATAGTGCCTCCCTTTTTCCAACTATTTGCTTGTAGACATCTGCTGGAATTTTAATCGGCCCATCATTTCCTTCATTTTCTTCTCTCTCTTCGGTCATGTTCTATAATACAAATTTTAAAGCCTCCTCCGATTTATTTTTTTCCATGCAGGTTATTTCTCGCCATAATCTCCGAAATGACACTATACGCGCCTTTGAATCTTCAATTTTATCTACTTTTGGCGTCGAGTTATCTGGATCAACATATGAGTTAGTAGAACTATCTCATCCTGAAATTGATTTGGTTCTACTTGACAAGGAACCTCTCGCATGTTATATTGATGGCATTCCTTCTCTTACAGTAAAAGGTGCAAATACCTATGTCCCTTCTAAAAACATTGTTGTTGTGGATCAAGGGGCAATCCGCTTTGTTTCTAATGGCGCCGATATAATGAAACCCGGAATAACTCGAGTGGATTCTTCAATAGAACCTGGAGATCTGGTGATAGTCCTCGAAGAAACCCACGAAAAAGCACTCTGCATAGGGCGATCGATTGTACCGGACACGGATATGCTTGGAAGTTCTGGAAAAGCCATTGAATCAATCCACTACGTTGGTGATGAACTCTACCACTTTTTCTGATAAAATTTAACTTACTTCTTCATCCACATCATAGCGTGTATCACCGTCATATACGTATGTAATCTCCTCTTCCTCATCCAGCGTTTTCATATGGGAGTTATCACAATACGGTTTGTTCTTCGACAAACCACACATGCAGATAAACGTGGGCTCCTCAATAGTCGATATTTTAAAAGGCCCTTTTTCCTCATGTATAACAAATCTTGCCATATCCAATCTTTCTCTTTCAAATGTAAAAGCATTACAGTTTATTCCTAATATTTGACATATTTAATCCTTAAAATCTCCCTCGTTCCGGCAAATTTAACATAAAAATCCGGCCGTAAGAACTATGCTCTCTCCTGCGCTTTATCAACCTATGGGATTTGTGGACAAACTTCTTGGTGGCGGCAAACATACCATCGAAGATTACATAACTCTAGATAGCGACGATATCGAGAAAACAGCGGAAGGAACATTGACAGTTCACATCGCTGACATTTCCAGCATGGAGGATGTCATTGAGGTTAAAGACAAAATCTATGACGGTGACCTAGTAATTTCCAATATAACTCGATTAAGAACTAAAGATTCACTAAATAAGCGTATTACTAATGAGTTAACTCAGGTAGTACGAGAAGTCGGGGGGGATATTGTTCAAAGCGGAGACGATCAAATAATTGCTACCCCTGATGGGGTTATGATCAGCCGCGACAAGATTGGACAGAAGTAATTTCCACAAAAATATTTTTATTTAACGTCTTTCTTCATAGCTTTACGCCGTGCTTTGGAATCTTTCCCAGTAGCTTTAAGTAAAAATTCATTTTTCACCGAATTGGCATCACCCGCTAGTTCTATATCTCCATTTGCAATTATTTCTGGTATTGGAAGCTCTTCAAAATCCACAATGAGCGTATCTTTCTTACCTGGATACTTTCCCGCACCAACGCTCACTTTTTTAAATATAGGATTCACTGGATTTTCCACAACGTACAATTCTTGACCTTCTTGAATTTCTGTACCCGTTATTGGTCCAAAATATTCTTCAACTGCTCCTTTTAGATCCACTATTCTCTCTTCTAACGTAGCTCCTCTTTTAATTTCATATTCTCTCATTTTATATTTTTTATCTCCTGTCTTTGTTGAATCTTCTCTCAACTAATTTTTCGTCAATGTATCCTTTCCTACACGCAGGACAAATATCTCCTTTCCGTAGGGACGATTCATATACTGGGGTCTGATATTCACATTGCCCACATACATATACCGTTTGAGTGTCTTTCCTCCTTCCTCTTATTTTCCCTATAATTTCTTCGCCCTCCCCCTCTCCAAATTTCAACTCCATTTCCTCTTGATCTGGAAATTCTACCACTACTTCTTCCTCCATTTCTTCTTCTCTCAAAGATTTAGGAATCAACCCGCCTCCGAATTCAATATTCTCAATCGATGCGTCTGGAAGGCCTGCATTAAACCCTTCATCCTCACCAGCAACTTCCGGCCACTCTTCTATATCTTCTTCAACAAATTCCACTCCACTCCCTTTCTCACTATCTTCTAAACTTTCCTCAACCACTTCTTCCAAATCCATCTCAATATCTTCAATTTTTTGCTCTTGATCCTCTTCCACCATTGGGTCTACACTGACTTCTTTGTGCTCACTTAAAATCCGAGTTTTACCACACCTAGAACACATCCTGTATTCTTGAATGACCGCAACAATCTCTCTCCCTTGTTCATTTCTTTCTTCTGATCTCTGAACATCGCCATACGAGTGACCAAAGATACATAGAACTCCCATTAACCTATCAGATACTTTCCTTTACCAAAAAGCCTACCTTTTATCATTTTAATTTTTTACTCCCTTTCATGGCTTCGAATTGTTTCCTTGAAAACAAAGATGTAGGGCGGTCCATGTGGACTCCAATTTCCCCTGAGAAAACTTGTAAGCCAATTTTCTGTACCACTCGGGGAAGTGAATACCCCTTTCTGATCCATTTCCCCATCTCTATTTCTCTACCTATTTTTTTTCTCCAACTTTGCTCATATATGCCAATCGTATCTATTTTGTTTGGATTAACTACGCTTGCTGCACAGTCCGATGCTATCAAACTATAGACTATCCCGCCCCCTGTGAATGGTTTTGTTTGACTCGCTGCATCTCCTATTAAAAATCCCCTCTTAGTACTAATACTTCTAGGGGGGCCAATTGGTATCATTCCCGAACATCTATTCTCTACTTGAACCCCTTGGGAGTCAATCAATTTCTCAAATTCTCCAATTATATCTATGTCTGGGGATCCCGCAATTCCATATTCTACACCTGCATTTCCTCTTGGTATTCTCCACGAGAAAAATCGTGGAACATTTAGATGCACATCAACAAAATTACCAAAGTCCACTGTAGGTTCGAATCCAAGAATTCCGTGCAGTAATTCCTCTGGCTCTCTTATTCCTAGTGAACGTCTAACTCTAGAATTTGGTCCATCACACCCCACTACCATCTTAGTATTCACTTCTTGTTTTCCATCGGGCCCTCTCACCTTGACAACTACTCTCTCCTTTAGTTCTTTAACACCAATCACTGTGCTTCTTTCCTCTATTTCTGCACCAGAATCAATCGCCATTTTTGATAGACAACGATCCAATTCCACTCTATCAATTACATTGGAAATGGGTTCATTTTTATAAAATGTATGGGCCTTTCCATTCGATCCATTCACATGGAATCTCGCACCGAAAATTTCATTTTGAATTAATTTGGATTTATTTTTATCAGATATGTATTTCCATAAATCCAAACTCACATGCCCTGAACATGATAATGGGGCCCCTACTACTCCTCCTTCAAACACGACGATTTTGTTCCCCAACTCCGCACTTTTATGTGCAAAGTGAGACCCAGCAGGACCTGCACCCACAACTACAAAATCATACATTCTATCATCTATATTTGTATTCCACTACTTGAGTTTCTCTTTTAGATACTGTGCAGTGTACGATTTCCCATTTCCAATTATCTGTTCTGGTGTTCCTTCAGCTACTATCTCTCCCCCTTTCTCTCCTCCTCCTGGCCCCAAATCAATTATGTGGTCTGCATTTTTTATCAAATCAAGCTCATGCTCAATAACCACTACTGTATTTCCTCTATCAACCAATCGGTGCAATACCTCAATCAATTTAGCTTCATCTTCTGAGTGAAGACCTGTAGTTGGCTCATCCAATAAGTATAATGTATTCCCCTTTTCTCTTTTCCCCAACTCTTGAGACAACTTCACTCGTTGGGCCTCTCCCCCTGATAATGTCGTAGATGATTGCCCAAGTTTCATATATCCCAATCCTACATCATATAGCAAATCTAGACTCCGTAGAATTTTCTTATTATTCTCAAAAAATTCTCTTGCTTCCTCTATCGACATATCAAGAACATCTGCAATATTTTTCCCCTTATATCTGACCTCTAAAGTCTCATCATTATATCTTGATCCTTTACATTCTTCGCACACAACATAAACATCTGATAAAAAGTTCATCTCTATTCTCACATTCCCTTGGCCATTACAAATCTCACACCTCCCTCCTTTGACATTAAATGAAAATCTACCCGGTTTATACCCTCGCTGAAGGGCAACTTTAGTTTTCGAAAACAATTCCCGGATATGTGTAAATACTCCTGTGTACGTTGCGGGATTCGATCTAGGAGTTCTACCTATTGGATTTTGATCAATTAATCTTACACTTTGAATTTGATCATACCCTTCTATACTCCCATGATCTCCTGGAATAATCGATCTATTTTTATGAATTTTCTGAGCTAAACTTTTGTATAACACTTCATGAATTAAAGTAGATTTCCCAGATCCCGAAACACCTGTAATAACCGTGAAAATGCCCATTGGTATGGAAACATCAATATTTTTTAGATTATGTTGAAATGCATTTTTGATCTCTATATTTCCCTCTGGAGATCTCCTTTTTTCTGGTATTGGTATTTCCTTCTCCCCTGAAAGATATTTCCCAGTCAGTGAATCTTTGCATTTCATAATTTGCTCTACTGTCCCCTGTGCCACTACTTCTCCCCCATTCCTTCCAGCACCTGGGCCTATATCTGCAATATAATCTGCCCGAAACATGGTTTCCTCGTCATGCTCCACAACGATGAGTGTATTTCCCATATCTCGCAATCCCTCAAGGGTATTTAATAACCGACCATTGTCCTTTTGATGGAGTCCAATAGATGGTTCATCCAACACATACAGCACTCCTACCAATCCAGATCCAATTTGTGTTGCAAGTCTTATCCTTTGACTTTCCCCACCCGAGAGAGTTCGTGCTTCCCGGTCCAAAGTCAGATATTCCAATCCCACCTCACACATAAATCTCAGCCTAGAATGAATTTCCTTTATAACCTGTTCCGCGATTTGTTTTTCTCTATCATTTAACTCTTGATCCAAATTTGTAAAATAAATCAGGGCATCCCCTATGCTCATTTGATTAATTTCTGTTATGCTATTCTCTGCAATTTTGACGGCTCTACTTTCTGGTTTTAATCTGGTACCCTCACACGAAGCACAAGTAGTTATGGCCATGTATTTCTCAATATGCTCTCTAGTCGATTGAGAATCCGTTTGAACATATCTCCTTTCTAAACTCGGAATTATTCCTTCGAACGGACCTTCTCTCCATCTCATTCCCCTTCTGGTCCATCTTCTTAATTGCACTTTTTCTTTCGTACCCCACATAAACGCATTTTGAATCTCCGGGTTCAGTTCCCCAAATGGGGTATCCACTGAAACTCCAAAATGATCAGACAATGAGTCTATCCAACCCTTGTAAACTGGTGCTTTATAATTCCATGGACCAATCGCTTCTTTCAGAGGGGCATTCTTATTTCTTATTACTAAATCCTGGACCACTTCTTTCATGTGCCCAAGACCTTCGCATTTCGGACACGCACCATGTGGACTGTTAAACGAAAAAGATCTGGTTTCTATTTCTGGTAAATCTATTTTACAATTACTGCAAGCAAATTCTTCGGAAAATTCCACGATTAGTCTCGAATCCGTTTTACCCGAAAGATCTCCAGTTCTTCGAAATTGGGCACCTAGTTTTATATCCGAAGAAGGATCTGGAACAATAATTTTTATTACGCCTTTTGCTTCTGTTAATGCCGTCTCAACCGAATCTGTAATCCTTGAACGCGCATTTTCAGATACTTCTATTCTATCTACTATTATATCAACCGAATGATCATATGTTTCTTCCAATTCTGGAATCTCCACAGCCAAATCATATTCCTCCCCGTCCACTTCCGTCCGTGTATACCCCCTCGCAATCAAATCTTTGAATAGTTCTTTGAACGCCCCCTTTTGATCCCGAATTATCGGGGCTGCGATTTTTATTTTTGACATTTCGGGCAGTTCTAAAATACGATTTACCATCTGCTGAGCCGACTGTTTTCCTACTTCTTCCCCACAAATTGGACAATGTGGAATTCCTATTCTCGCGTACAATAACCTCAAATAGTCATGCATTTCCGTTACAGTTCCCACAGTCGATCTAGGGTTATTCGCTGCGTTTTTTTGATCTATCGATATCGCAGGAGATAAACCTTCTACCGATTCAACTTCTGGTTTATCCATTTGACCAAGGAAATTTCTCGCGTATGCGCTCAAAGATTCTATATATCTCCTCTGCCCCTCTGCGTAGATCGTATTGAACGCCAACGATGACTTTCCAGACCCCGAAACACCTGTAATTACTATTAATTTATCTCTTGGGATTTTTATGTTCAGATCTCTAAGATTGTTTTCTGCCGCCCCCCTCACTTCAATATATTCTTTTACCATTATTATTATCCACTATAATTCCAATACAAATTTCGCAACAACCACTGCTTATTCTCCCTATTCATTACACCCTTTCTGGCAACCATCCCCCGTGGATTTCTAAATTTGCACCACTGATATAATCCGATTCTTGGCCAAGGAAAAACAACATGGACTTTGCCATTTCTTCCAACTTAGCCGGTCTTCCCATCGGAATTTTTGCGGGAAAAGTATCTGAATTTTCTACAACATACGGAGACAATAAATTAACTGTAATCCCACTTCCTGATGTATCCGAAGCAAGCATGCGCGTAAACATCTGAACTCCTGTTTTGGAAACGAAATATGGGAAATTCTTTGTGCTAACTAACCCCTTTCCACTCGAAGCATAACCTATGTTTATTATTCTTCCCCAGGCCTTTTCACGCATATTTGGAAGTGCTCTTTTTGAACATAAATATGTGCCAGTGAAGTTAGTTGCCATCACTCGCTCCCACGTTTCAAAATCAATATCTTCCCAATGTGTTGGGG
>Ga0114932_10006241_pt1 | contig 10245 bp, 7 predicted proteins | sample 2SBtaG_2_FD_87286 | JGI IMG/M metagenome (GOLD analysis project Ga0114932, IMG submission 87286) | Deep subsurface microbial communities from Kolumbo volcano to uncover new lineages of life (NeLLi) - 2SBTROV12_ACTIVE470 metaG | ecosystem: Environmental > Aquatic > Marine > Volcanic ... | reverse complement strand
CTTCTATCTTTTTTCCATCTAGCATTTTTTGATATACTTCATACTTGACAATGTTATCAGTGTCCTCATCAAAGCTAACTGTCTCACCTTTGATTGAACTGATATGAGGATTGTAAGATGTAATAATTGCACATTTTTTTAATCCACTCTTTTGAAACATCTCATAGTATTTGCATGCCTCGTAAATGCTTCCTGCAACCAATAATGCGTTGCCTTTTCCTGATAAAAGTCTGGGTTTTGTTTCGAGATCCAGTATAATGTCTGCTACAATTTTTTCCAGTCTAGACTGTGAACTGAGAACTTTTTGCATTGTTGCCCATTTTTTCTTTAATGCTGTTATTTTGTAATCCGTTAGTCCATTTGTCTTTGCTTCAAACCACTGGTCAACTTTGTCTTTTGATGTTAATTTTTGATCAATCTTTCGTGCTTCAATTTTAAGATCAAGAATTACTTTATCCTTTACAGCCTGATCATACGTGTATGTGTGAATATATCCACCAAATACTTCCTGACTGCTCTTCTTGTCTTTTTTCAGTAATGGAGTTCCAGTAAATCCTACAAACACAGAATTTGGAATGATTGATTTCATTGCTTTATGCATTTTTCCACTTTGTGTTCTGTGGCATTCATCAACAAAGACGTAGATGTCTCCTTTTGCCTTGAAGTCTTTAGGAATTTTAGAGAATATCTCAACAAAGTCATCTTCTTGTTCTGACTGTGTACGACCAAACTTGTGAATTAAAGAACAGATTAGCCAAGGTTCTGCATTGTCTAGCTTTTTGATAAGATCTTTTCCGCTCTTTGTCCTATAGATTACTTCATCAATTCCGTAGAATCTTTGTTCTATTTGATCATCTAATTCCTCACGATCAGTTATGATTAGCACTCGTGAATCATTGATGTTTTCTCTAATCCATTTTGCAATCCAGATCATAGTGAGTGTCTTGCCACTTCCTTGAGTGTGCCAGATAATTCCACCCTCTCTTTTTTTGAGCTTTTTTTGAGTTTCTTTTACTCCAAAGTACTGATTGTGTCGTGCAATTTTCTTTTGACCCATATCAAAGACGATAAAGTCATGAATTAGTTCCAAAAATCTTTCTTTTTTACATAATACAGACAACCCACTGTCAAGCCTATTTCTTATTCCAGTCTCTTCTTTCCAATTTAGATAATATTTTTCATCGGTTCGAATTACCCCATAGCGTAATCCCTCAGAATCATTTCCCGCCATAACAAGTTGAATAGTTCCAAAGAAATTACGAATGAATTCTTTTTTCTGGTTATCATTATTCTGTCTGATTCCTTCTGAAACTGAAATCCTACTACTTTTTAATTCTAAAACTCCAAGTGCAATTCCATTAACATACAATACTATATCGGGTCTCTTTTCGTGTTGACCTGCCACTGTAACTTCTTCTGCAATGTAAAAGTCATTTTTTAGAGGTTCTTTCCAGTTGATTAGTTGAATTGTTTGTTTTTTGTCTCCAACTCTTTCTTTTACTGCAATTCCATATCTAAGTAAACTATAGATTTCTTTGTTAATATCATAAAGACTATTGTTTTGATTTGTTGAGATTTTTTCTAGCTTACTAATTGCTTTTTTAAGTAAAGAGTCATCATATTTTCCTTTGAGATATTTTGTGAGTAATTCAGTTTCGATGTTGCTGTTTTCTTTTCTATCTTCCCAATTTCCCAGATATGTGTAGCCTAATTCTTTATCTTGGAAGAATTTTACGATTCTGTTCTGCGTTTTTCTCTCAATTTGTCCTACTTTCATTTTAATCTGATTTCTCCTGTGAGTAGTTTTTGCATCATTCCAAATTTTATCATCATAAACTTGTCTAGCATTTTTTCAAACTTTTCAATATCATTATCCATATCAAAAATAATTTGTGAAATAGCTTCTTGCTCTTCTTTATCTTTGGGTAATTTAACTAGAATATTTTTGATATTAGAAATTTTTAAGGAAGGATAATTTTTATCTCCAACATAATCTAACATGTCAATCATGCATAATAGATAATAAACGAAATCATTAGAATTTTCTTTACAAAAAATTCCTGCCAAATGTGAAACAATGTATGCATCAATTCCCAATTGTGCTCGATTATTATTCCCTACGGACGCACCACTTTTGGGAAATACAGTAGTTCCTTTTTTTGCTTTTACTAAGGATTTCTTTAAAATGCAATTTTTGTTAATGTAATCCCGCACCTTCACTAGATTTTTTGTTCTTGCGGATAATGCTAAATCAGATACTCTAACAAAAGGAAATGATCCATTTGTAAAATATTTTTCTTGTTGAGGTGCACTAGAACCAGAAAATATTTCTCCTATTTCTTTCAGTCTTTTTGTTTCCCATACTCCACAAAACCCTTCCAGTCTCTTCTTTCCAGTTAAAAGTTCCTGCATTGTTCCATGTCGGATATTTTTTTTCTTCTCAATTATTTTTTCTAAAGAGTTGATTAAATTTGTTATATCATCTAGTGCACTTGTGATAGTTTTTTGTTCTGGATTAGGTGGAATTACACATGGTATTTTTGAAAGTTCTTTCTTAGTTAACTTAAGACGACCAGCACCTTGTTTTGTTAAATGTGATGAGATGTCTTTATGAGCAAAAAACCAGTAGAACCATTTTGTAAGATTTTTTATTCCTTTAACTAAATGTGCATGATTATTTACATTAAATTTTCCATTTACAAGAATTGTCATTGGTTGCTTTTTCCATTTTAGAAAATGATCTCCATCTTCTCCAATTAAGGCATATTCTCCTTCAACACGAAATTCATTAATATGATCTTGAATGCCAGTTGGTCCATAATACGGATATTGACCCAACATTTTTTTTCGTTTTTTACTACTTATAGGTAATCTAAAATTATTACATATTTCAAATGCCACTCCTACGTTCTGAACATCCCAGTCTTCTGGAATAATTCCTAATTCTGTTTGTTTGTGACCTTTCTTGATTTTTTGTTCTACCATTTGAATCCCATCTTTCCTAAATGCTGTTCAACTTTTCCAGTCAGTTCTTTTACATTATTATTAATCTCAGGAAGTGGAGTCTCATATCTTTCTACAAGTTCTTTGATTCTAACAACCAAATTGTTCGAGATTCTCTCCAATTCTTCATATATTGAATTGTAAATTGAAAATAACCATTTGTCATGGACTACAATTTCTCTAATCTCAGATTCTTTGAGTTTGTTATATTTTTCAAGCAAATTATTATCCAGTTGTTTCTTAGCAGTGTTGATATTTTGTTTTATTTTCTTTTCTTTTTCTGCCAATTCCAGATATTCAGATAATACTTTTAGCTCATCGGCAAATTCAGGATCGTTTTTGATTTCCTTTATTCTCTTTGGAATGTCTTTTTTGCTTATCTTTTCATCATCATTTCTTATCAAAGAGAAAAGATCATCATCTCCTTGATTCTCCTCATCCATTGATTGCATCTGTTGAGAAATAATATCCAATTCTTCCTGTAATTTTTCTAGTTCCTCTTTTTGTTTTATAAAAAATTTGTCAATTACAATTTCTTTTGGAATTAGTTCACTATCCCATCCTTTTTCTTTTCCACTTTTGTCTTTTTTTGGATAAAGTGAAACATTCCATCCATTTTGAGAAATTAAGTATGCATCATCTTGCATTGTTTCTTCCCAGTATGTTCGTAGTTTTTGATAGACATCATACTTGTCAATCAAGACAAATTCAGAAAATTTCTCAAGCAAATCTTCTGAAATGGTGTGTATAATCTCCTTCGGTTTTGAATCTACCTTCATTTTTTCTAATAATAAAAAATTGTCTGATTTCCAAGATTCGAATGCTTTGTTGAGAGTCTCCAGATATTTTTTGAATTCTTCATGCTCAAAAATTGTGGATTTTATTTCAGATTTTTCAACATTTAGTTTAACATATCTATCTCGAAGTTTTGAGAACAGTAATTTTCTAATCGAAGGAAAGTTCTTCCAATATTTTTCAAGATCATCAATATCATTAATTGGAATTCCATCGTTCAAATGTCCGTCAATGTCTTGAATGTCTTCTTTTTCCTGACTGTCAATGTATCGTGAAATACTAAGATTGTAGTCGTTTTTCTCATCTTCAATTTCAGATTTAGGTACAAGTCTTGAAAATTTTTGAATTTCTAGTTGTTTTGTAAATGCATCTACAATTTTGTGAATATCTTTTGCTTGTAATCTGTTTTTGCTACCATCTTTGAAAAATCCCTTGCTTGCATCAATCATGAATATGCCTTTTCTGCTAACAGCATTTTCCTTGTCAAGTACAATAATGCATGCTGGAATTCCAGTTCCATAAAACAAGTTTTTTGGCAAACCAATTATTCCTTTGATGTATCCTCGATTGATGAGCTCTTTTCGAATATCTGCCTCAACGTTTCCTCGAAACAAAACTCCGTGTGGTAAAACTATTGCTCCCTTACCTGTGTTTTTGAGTGATTTTATCACATGAAGTAAAAATGCAAAATCACCTTTAGTTGGTGGAATACCAAATCCAGTAAAACGATCAAACTTATCATTATTTTTATCAATTCCATTACTCCAAGATTTATCTGAGAAAGGAGGGTTTGCAACTACCATGTCAAAGGTTCTGAGAGATCTATCGTTTAGAAACTGTGGTTCTGAAATGGTATTCTCATTTGCAATTTCAGCCTCAGCATTATTGTGAATCCACATATTCATTATAGCCATTGCACTAGTTGCTTTGATTGATTCTTGACCATAGATACTAATCCCATTTGGAGTTTCACTGGCAACTTTGAGTAACAATGAACCTGAACCACATGTAGGATCATAGACAGTATCAGATTTTTTCTTGAAACTACTTGCACCAATTACTTTGGCAATAATCTGAGATACTTCTGATGGAGTATAGAAATTTCCTTTGCTTTTTCCTGATTCGATTGCAAATTTTCTCATCAGGAATTCGTATGCATCTCCTATTAGATCATCATCATCTGCTTTATTCTTACTAAAATCTAGTTCAGAGTTTTGAAAAATCGATATTACATTAGACAATGTGTCTACCATTGTTTTACCAGAACCTACTTTTTCAGGATCGTTAAAATCAGCTATATCAATAACGCCTTTTAGATTATTTTCTTCTGCTAGTTTTTCAATAATATCGTTAATTCCTTTTCCAATCTCTGGTTTACCTTTGAGTTTAACCATGTCATTAAAACTTCCACCTTCTGGAACTGAGATTGGGGAATCTTTAATTTTTCCAATTTTGTCAGAGACATATTTTACAAAGAGAATTGATAAAATGTAATCCTTGTATTCTGAAGGATCCATTTTTCCACGAAATTGAATACAATTCTTCCATAGATCACTGTAAATTTCACTTTTCTTAATTGCCATCTTCGTTCATATTTCTTATTTTTTTTAGGATATGAACTGTCTTATTCTAGGCACATATTTATCCAAATTGGTTAGAAGTTCAGCATTAACCTATAGAAACCTTATCTTATGAATCTCATATTTACGAGAAAACTAATAAGCAAACGTTGTGAAAGGAATGGGCAGGAGGACATTTTATGGTAAAAAATAATGAATACAAATTTTGGATGTTTGATCATGAGTATGACAATCAGAAAAATTTGTTTGATCATATTTCCAGATTGGTTTCACAAACAAACATTAAACTAAATGTAATGTTATTATCTTCTCAAAAAAATCCTGTAGATTATTTTACTGATTGGAAGCCCTCGAATTTTGAAATGAAGATTAACCCCAAAGATCATCATGCAATAACAACCATAAAATTAGAAAGAAAAGGACACGAATCAATAAAGGTACTATTAGTAAAGCATGAAGAAATTCCTTCAATTTATTATGCAATTAGTGATTGTAAAGCAGAAGAATTCAAAGAAGTATTTACAAAATTTGTTAGTAAGTATTTTCCAGATATTTCAAAAGTGTTTCTTACTAACAATGAAATCTATTTGATATTATCAAAATTAGAAAAAAAAGATCATAAGATAATGATTGAATCTGCAATAGGTAAAAAAAGATTAGAAGGGAAGAAAAAAGAATCCATTATTAGATATACAGATAAACCCTACAAAGAAGTTTTTAGTGAAATTGGTCAAGGAGATCAATGGGTTCAAAGTGTTAGATATAGAGCAGATATTGGAGTTGATGAAAATGGAAAAAATATTTCTGCATTCAAAGGAACAATTACTAGAGAATGTTATTTTGCAATTAGAAGTAATTTTGGAATTTTAATTCATGAAATAATTCCTCATGCATTAAAACTTGCATCTGTAAGAAATCGTCATCTAAAAATTAGTTCTGAAAGTGCATCCAAATCCAAACCTGAACCAGTTGTAATAAAATTTGAAACAGATTTGTTTGTAGATATCAAAAAGAACGAATTATACTTGGAATCTATTGCAACTATGCCATCTTGCTCTATTAGTAAATATCACAATAATCCATATGTACATGCATCATTAGTGGATTACAAAGATGGTTCATCATATGATTTGTGGGTTTTGACTCAAAATAGGCTCATTATCATACCTAGATTTGAGGCTAGTATGGCATCTATGAGTAGATTAGTGAATCATCTTTTTGAGAGAATAGGTGAGGGACAAGTGGAGAAATTTGAAGAAATCAAAGCAACAACCAGTTAGTTTTGATGGACGTACACCAGCTGACATAGACAATTATGAATACGCATGTAATAACATTGTAGTTTTTGAGAAAATTTTCTCAGAATATGTAAATGCAGTAACACATCAAGGTCGAAAATTAAAGCCAAGTATTAACAATAAGATTACCAAAGAGGATGTTACACCAGATTTAGCATTTGAACAAAAAAATGGAAAGTATAGAGCAGTAAATGAGATCAAAGCATGGCTACCAAATGATAGATCACGGTGGATGGAAGTTGTTGAACAATTACAATCATATGATGATGAATTAACTAATTGGAAATTTTCAGGATCTGAAAAACATGACATTATGATAACTCTTGATCCTCAATTTACAAATGAATTTTTTGACTACATTGAAAAATTAAAAGAAAAGGGAATAACTATTGATAGAAATTTTTCTATAATTGAAAGTTCAAGACAAGAAAGAGCAGAACCAAGAATTTTTGTAAAAAAAGATCATGGAATAATTAATCATGATAAACTAGAAAAGGAGTTCAGGAGAGGAATTCCAATTATTATGTATAATATTGTCAGAGATCTGGATAAGTTAAAATTTTATGATGCAAATCCTCCTGTAATTTATACAATGATGCAAATGTGGGATCATGTTTTTTCAAAATTTATCAATAGTAGAGAAAAGCAAATTAGATTAGATACTGGAAAAATTGTCCCAATCGATTTAGAAGTTGACAAAATTTATGAAAAATTATCAAAGCTAACTCATGATTCTAATCCAGACTGTATTGAAAAGGGATGGATTAGAAATGCCTTAAACGAATTTGTTGGATTAGGAATGGCTGAACCTTCAGTTACAAGTTCCAGTAAATTCACTATAAAATATAGAAAACATAGTGGAGATACAAGAGAATTTTTAATTAAATTGATGAAAAAGAAGGAAGAAGCAAAGCCAAAACCAAGCAAAGATGGGCTGGATCAATACATCAAAAAAGAAGATTCTAAGAAAAATTAAATTATTTTGGTTTCCACTCTGAAATTATCAAATCTATTCCCTCATCATCTTCATTTGAGACAAATTCTTTATGACAAATAATCTCAAAGATTTCTTCATCATTATTTTTTATGACCAGTCCTAATCCAGTATTTTTCTCACTGTCATCCATTTCCTCTTTTATTACATCCATGAGTATCTTAAGCAAATTATCTAAATCCTTTTTGTAACTGGTTTTGTTTGGTGTATTTTCATTAAGATAGAATGTAACATTGATAGATAATTGCTTTCCTTGGCATTTTTCTTGTAGATCATTGAGGTTTTTATTTTGTTTAACAAATGCTTCTTGCAGTTCTTGTTTTCTTATTGTTGTTTCATAACCTTTTTTTACTGTTTTAGGAATGAATTTTCTGACTGATATTTTTCCTAATGTTGTCACATTAACTCATTCCCCAAATAATGCAATTTTGATACATCTAAGACACAACCAATTCTGAATGATTGCACTTTCATCATTACATTTACTGCATTTATTCATAATTGTATTATGTGATTTTTGTATAAAAAATTTCTATGTTGTAATAAACTTAAGCATATTGCAAGAGTTCAGAATCTAACAAAAATTACTAACGGAGACCATACAGATTAACGCCTTGTGTCAATAAGTAAAGCAATATCTGATTTCCCACCCATCTCGGAATATTTTCTCAATATTCCACCAGCAAAATCCTTCCATGTTATACAATCTTTAGGCTTGTCATAGGTGTATTGTCCATTCATTCCTAACCTGTATGAAATACATTGCCAATCACCCACAGATGTTATAGGAACAATATCTCTAATTCTACCTCGTATTTCTCCTTCTAATATACCAAGAATCTTTGTTATTTTCAATATTCCATACATATCATAAACAATAGGTTGTTTCTCTGTTTTTAGACTAATTTTGATTGATTCGGGTGTAATTTTTACAGTTGTTATAATTTCTAAATCATATAGTAATTCATTCCAAATAATTTCTTGTTTAGAATTAACAGTATTTCCATCAAAATTAACAAGTACATTAAACAATTCTGGTTTTATTACTACTTTCATTTGTAATTCTTTTACAATAATTTGTTGTTTTGGTAATTTATTTAACAGAGATAACATGTTATCACCTAATACAGTACCTGAAAGTTTTCTAAGATTATTTACTATTCCATTAACTCCTTTAATTTTATAAAATCTTGGATATGATTTAATTGCAGTGTCAATATAGTTATTTAATTTCAAGATATATTGTCTGAAATTTACAGAACTCATTTCAGGAAAATCTTTACAACAAAATTCTACGCCCTTAACTTCATTGAGGTATAGACATTTTTTCATAAACTTGTATTGTTTATCTGTAAATTGTCCATACTGTACTCCGTTATCTCTAAGTGTTATGAAATTCTTGTTTGACATTACTGTTCAATCACCTCAATTTTTACTTCTAGTTCAAAAAAATTGTATTTTCTAATGTCAGTACCCTCAAGCAATCGCATTTCTCTGTCGCAATCCATACAAATAACCTGTGAAATATGAACAGTCAATGTAATATCTCCTTGAAAGTTTTCCATTTTTTGACATGAGATTTACATCTAAGATTTGATTTGCAGCAAAAACATCGGTAGCCATTGTTTTTCATGAATTTGCTACAAAGACTACAATATTTGATTCCATTTTGATAAATTTTCCCACCAAAACTAAATGAAACAGTCTCAAAGGATAAACACACATTTTTGCATTCCCTCATGCCTTAATCCTCACTTTTTCTTTGATGTCATTTTTGAAGAAATCTAGATCTAAACATTGGTTACAAACTAACCATTTTGTATCGATGTGATTGTATGATATTTCATAAATTGGTCTATTGATACAACAATCACATGTGTTGATTTTTCTTGTGATGTTTTCTGAAATTTTCATCAAAAATTATATAATAAAACACAAATTTGGACGTAAATATGTCCGCTAAGCCTTAAAAGATTAGTCGATATATATCAAAAAAGTAGGCGACATATATCAAAAATAGGCGTAATTTGAGATAAATCAGTTAGACTAGAATATCTCAATAATATAGCAAGTAATAATGTCCGCTAAGTATCAATTATTTGAATTAGAAAAATACCATCATAGGATTTTGAGAGATATATCAAAAATTGGGGAGGCAAATAAAAAGATCATCACAAATGCCACAAATCATGATATTGGATCAAGGCAGATTGGAAGAAAATTATTTTTTTTAAGAGATAAAGGATTTGTTAAAGCCACTAAAAGTAAACAAATTGGAAATATACGCAAGATAAAAGAAATTACATATGGTCTTACATTCAAAGGTTTGATTGCATCAAAAGAATCATTTAGTTTAGAAAATAATTATTTAATTAAAAAATATTTGAAAAATATAGGAAATAAAAAAGTAGAAAAATTGGCACTTGATTACATAGAATCAAGTATAGAGTATTTTTTAGTTCATAATAAAATGAGAGGATTAGGTCTTACCAATATGAAAAATATTGCAGATTGGTTTTCTATTTTTGATAACAGTTTTGGATTTTCAAAAGAAAACTTGGAGAAGCTAAATAAT
>Ga0114932_10006240_pt1 | contig 10245 bp, 7 predicted proteins | sample 2SBtaG_2_FD_87286 | JGI IMG/M metagenome (GOLD analysis project Ga0114932, IMG submission 87286) | Deep subsurface microbial communities from Kolumbo volcano to uncover new lineages of life (NeLLi) - 2SBTROV12_ACTIVE470 metaG | ecosystem: Environmental > Aquatic > Marine > Volcanic ... | reverse complement strand
GCTTCTCGATGTAGTTGCGGAACTCGACCTGGCGCACATCGGCATCGAGCACGTCGTCGTCGATCGCCAGCTGCCAACGCAGGTCCTTGCGCTGGGGCTCCTTGGCCAGGGCTTCCATTTTGGCGACCAGGTCATCGATTTCGGCCTTGTCGGCGGCGAAGTTCTCGTTGAGCAGCCGCTGGGTTCGCGCAACCGTCAGCCGGGCCATCTCGTTGAGATCGTATTCGGGGTGGTACTGGACAGCCCAGAAGGTGCCGCCGTTGTGCTCAACGGCCATGGCCTGGATACCTGTGAAGTCGTTGCCGGCTAGCACGGTGCCGCCCTCGGGGACCTCCACCACCTCGTCGTAGTGGCTGATGAAGGCGTCGAAGACCGCTGGCTTGTCGGCCATGAATGGGTGTTCGACCCCGTCGTTGGTCAGCTTGATCTTGCGCGCGATGCCCATCTCGCGGCCGCGGGGGTTCTTGGCGACCTTGCCACCGGCCGCTACCGCCGCCATTTGCAGGCCCCAGCACGTCCCGAACGCGGGTGTGCCCGATGCGAAGCCGTCCACGCCGATCTTGCGCATCCGCATCACCGCGGCGTCGTCCGTGTGGTAGATGGTCGAGCTCGTTCCCGTCCACAAGATGCCGTCGTAGTCGCTGAGCTCACGCTGCAGTTCGCTGTCGTCGTCCTGCGGCAGCAGCACATCGTATTCCGCGTCAGGGAGCACCGTCGTCAGCATGTCGCGATACAGCTCCCACGCGAGGCGCATTCGCGCTTCACGCAGCTTGTCTCGGGCCGGCTTCGTGTACCCGTCGATGATGAGAAAACGCAGGGCCATGGTGGGCTCCAGGTACAGGCGGGCAGGGCAGCGCGCCAAGTGGTATGATCATCTGATCTGACGAATGGACGGCCCGGTGCGGCCGCCAAACTCGGGTTAGCTTGCGAGGCTGTCGATGACGCGGACGAGGTCAGCGTAGTCGTGAACGGTGGCGTCGGGCGCGTCGCCTTCCTCGTTGCGCGTCTTGACCACGGTGGTCAACACGCCACGCGCGCCGACCGTGTGAGGACCGTCGATGTCCTTGGTGAGTCGATCGCCGATGTGGACGATGCTTTCGATTGGAGCGCCCGTTTGCGCGGCGATAGCTTCGAACATGCCCGCGGCTGGCTTGCTGCAGCCGACCTCGTCCGAGAACGCGAAGGCCGAGAAACAATCGACGATTCCGTAATTGCCGAGGATCTGTCGCAGCGCCCGCCCCGGCGAGAAGATGGTGTCCGAGACGACTCCCAGCGTGTACTTGCGGGCCAGCTCGCGGATGGGTTCGACGATTCCTGCGGCCAGGCGCGGCGGCAGGTGCAATTCCATGTCTTCGTGGTCTTGGACAAGCTTGGCGAACGCGGCGGGGGGAAGTTCGCGGCCGACTCCTGCGAGCACGAGCTCCAGGCGCGCTGGGACCGTCCACGTGACGGCGTGATCGTGCCACACGCGGTTGTACGCGGTGTCGGCGGTCCGATAGGCGATGTCGACGGCTTCGCGCGAGACTGGGCCGCGATCGCCGGCATGCTCATTGAGCGCCGCGTGGACAAGCTGCCGGCGGGCCTCGAACTTGGTTGGCATCCCGCGTTCGGCGCGAATCGCCTCATCGGAGTCGTCGATGAATACGGTGTCCCACAGGTCGAACGTAACGATGATGTTGGTCATGGCGGCCTCCTGCGCGGCCCGATAGCACGAGCCATCGCATGCCACAAGACGGACGCCGCTAGATTCAAGTCCGGGGCTTCCGAAAGCCCCCGGTGACCCGACTACTTGCCCGGACCTTCGAGCTGCAGCAGGTACTGGACCAGGTCGCTTCGGTCGTCGCTGCTCAGGTGGCTCGTCTTGCCGTGTTTGTCCGGTTGCGCGGCACCGGTGAACACATCGTCCAGCGTCTTGGCCGACCCGTCGTGCAAGTACGGCGCCGTGTCCCAGAGCCCGTGCAAAGTCGGCGTATCGAACCCGGCCAATGCGCTACCGCCCGCCTTGCCGCTGTTCTTGCCCGCTGTCCCCACGTCGTGAAGCACCGCTTTACCGCCGTGCACGTCGCTGTCGGTCAGGTTGGCGCCTTTGTGGCAGTTCGTGCAGCCGGTCGTCGCGCTCTCGAAGAGCTTCTTGCCGCGCAGGGCGGCCTTGGTGAACGAGCCGTCGGCGTTGCGGAACGGGCTGCGCGGGTGCCGATCCAGGCTGCCGAGATAGGCCGCCAGCGCGTCCAGGTCCTTGCTCTTGCCCGCCTTCTTGGCGCCCAGGGCGGCCTTTCGCGCGGCGAAATCGGCGTCGGACATCAAACCCTTGGCGCCCAGGTGACCGCGAATGACCGACTCGACGTCCTGCACCTCATCGGCCGAGCCGGTCCAAAACAGGGCGCCGTGTCCTGTGCCCGAGCGTCCGAGCAGCTCGGGCGTATTGCGGAGACCCTCACCGACCGCGTTGCGATCGAAGCTGCGCCGGTCCGTCCTTCCGTCGAGGTGGCAGTGAGCGCATGCGCGTGCACCTTCCGCGCCCGCTGCCGCCGTCGTCCCGGCGAAGACGCGCTGGCCGTGAAGGACAGACGCTGTGAACGGTTCCTTGGATTGCAGCGGGAGTTGCACCAATGGTTGCTGCGGCAGTCCAGCGTAACCAAGCAGCCGATATGCCATGACTCTGCGCTGGGCGCGCGCCAGGACCATCAGCCATCGACCGTCCCTCGTCGCGATTACCGCGTCGGGCTGGGCCCCGACATCGCCGATGGACGCGTCCTTTTCGCCGGTCGAGAGATCGAACCGGACAACACTGCGGTTGCCAGGAATTGTCGTGTAGATCCATGCGCCGTCGGACGAGAACGTCCCCGACCCGGCCAGTCCGCTGGGCGTCAACCATCGCGATCCGGGCTTTCCGTCGCCGACATTGAAGGCAGCGAGCGTGCCGCGCAGTTGAGGCGTCGCATCCTTGGCGCCGTTCGCGATCACCTGGCCGGGGATGAACGCTCGTTTGCCGTCGGGGGTGACCAGGGGTGCAGCGAGCCAGGTCAGCGCGCCGTTGGCCGCATCCTTGGGCCCGCGCGGAATCGATACCGTGGTGACTTCTCCGGTCTTCTCCGGTTCGAACAGCGCAACTTTCGCCGCAAGCCCATCGGAACGCCACTGCGCTACAGCGATGCGTCCATCGGGCAGCTTGGCGAGCTCGCGCGGGTCATCCACGACGGTCACGGCGCCGGCCAATTTCACTTTGCCACCGCCCTTGTGCGTCAACCGCGCGAGCGAGTTCTTGCCCTGCAGCGCGACCCACAAGTCGCCTTCTTCGGAGCCACCGGTGCGCGGCCAAATCACGCCAAACGGTGCCGCGCCGTGTTCGAAGGAGACCTCACTTCGGAAGTCGCCGCTGTTGACCTTGTAGATCTGGACCTTGTCTTCCGACGGGCAGGAGACCGCGACGTAGTTGCCCAGCGCGGCTGCCGACCTCGGCCCCTTGCAGACCTTGACGTGGCGGTCGAGCCGCCAGGCCTGCGAAGTGGACCGACTGAACACGCTGATTTCGTCCGAATCTGTGCTCACCGCGACCAGGAACGGCGGCGTCAACGTCAGCGACCGCGAGTGAACCGATTCGTGCATCGGCACGGGCAAGACCGAAACCGAGGCTTGCGCCGTCTTGGTGGTGCCCAGTCCGTCGACCACCTCGGCGGAGACCTTCACGACCCCGACAGTTCCGTAGATGTGACTCGTCGCGAAGACGCGGCAGCCCGGCTTGCTGGTGGGCAGGTCGATGATCGCGAGATCGAGCGTGTCGCGGTAGCCATCGCCCCAATCGATCGTCAGCTTCCCATCCGGGCTGCACACATCGACACGGAACCGTCCGACCCAGTCGATTCGGATGTACTTCGGCGCCTGCAAAGTGATTGCCGTCGGCACACGCACGCCCACATCAACCGTTGCGTCTGCCGCGGCCGCGGCGTCGGTGGCTGTCTCGTCCGAGCAGCCGTGGATCGAGCAGATAACGGCCACGGCCGCGAGCACGGCGAAACGGCGCTGTCGGGTTGAATTGATCATGCGATCCATTAGTCGAACGGCGATCACCTTGCGAGCGCAGCGATAACTTCGCGCGCCGCTCGTTCTCCCGACTGCAGCGCGCCTTCCATGTAACCGCACCATTGGCTCGCTGTCTCGGTTCCGGCCCAATGAATCGGACCGACAGGTTGCCGAAGTGCCGGCCCCGTCGATGTCAGCAAGCCGGGAGCGGCCAAACCGACGGGACAGCCTCCCGACCACGTTTCGGCGCTCCAATCGAACGCGATGAACTCGCGCGGGTGGCGGGCGCCGGGACCGATCAGCCCAGTCAGGTCGTCCACAACGGCGGCCTGGATCGCGCTGTCACCCCGGCCGGAGAGATTGCGCGCGCGGTCTCCTGTCACGAAGGCGACGAGGCACGGCTGCGTGCCGTCCGTCGACGTGTTGTCGTACACGAACGACACGACCCCATCGTGGCTCAACGCCTCTCCGCTCAAGCCATCGGCCCGCCAAAACGGTGTGTCATACGTCGCCAGGCACTTGATCGTGGCCCCCATCGGCATGCGTTGGGTGAGCTGATCCCGCGCCACCGGCAGGCCCGGTTCGTAGGCGATGCGTCCGGCGAGGACCGGCGGAATCGCGACGACCAGCCGCGAAGCTTGGTAGGTCGCTGCCTCGGTGGATACCGACACCGCGTGGTCGCTGTACGCGATCTTTCGGACGGGTTCTTCGAGTCGGATCGTCCCTCCGAACGCCTCTGCGAGCCCTTCACTCAGCTGCTGAGCGCCGCCCACGAATACGGCCTGTTGAGCGCCGTCGTCGACCTGGAAGAGCCGTTCCAATCCGCCAGCGGACTGGGCGTAGTGCAGAAGGTAAAGCATCGACAGTTCGCCGGGTTCCGCTGACCACACGGACCGGATCAGCAGATCCACCATCGCTCGTGCAGATTTACCGAACACTGTTCGCTGTTTCCACGATTCCACTGTCGCGGCGTCGAGAGTCGCGGCGTTGCCCGTCTTCCACGGCCGCTTCGGATCGACCTGCGCTGCGAGGCGTTCAATCCGCTTGAGCATCAGCTGGAGTTCGACAAGGTTGGGCAACGAAATCGATGGAATATCAGCGCCGTACGTCGATCTTTTGCCGGCGATTCGAATCACTTTTCTGCCGTGGTGCCAGGTCGGATGCGTCGCGACCCCCAACTTGGCTGCAAGCGCGGCCAGCCGAGGCTGACTGGGACCGATCCATTGCCCGCCAACATCAAATGTCGACCCGGCCACGTCGCGTGTATGCGTGCGGCCGCCGACCCGATCTCGGGCCTCGAGGACCAGCACATTCAACCCGTGGTCTGCAAGGAGCCACGCCGTGTTCATGCCAGCGAGACCCGCTCCAACGACGACGACATCATACGACAGTTGACCGAGCACACGTCCTCCCGTGTATAATTGGTATGATGATCATGCCTGTGGTTGGCGTCGCTGTTCAGACCGCCACACAGCGTGATTCGTCCTGCAACTGCGCCTGTGCGAACGCCAAGTCTGCGTGATTTGGTCGAATGCTGCGACCCATCTTGGATCGCCACGGGGGCCATGGTAACAGGGCGCCCATGCGGCGACAGCACTTCAGCAAGGGCGACCTCATATTCGCGGCCGGCGACCCAAGCGCGTACGCGTACATTCTCGAGGAAGGTCGGGTGGAGATCTTCCGCGGCGATGGGACCGAACGCTTCGTGCTCGGTGAGCTTGGAATCGGCGAGATCTTTGGCGAGATGGGCCTGGTCGACGAACGCCCGCGCTCGGCGTCCGCACGCGTTCTCGAAGATGCGACCGTGGCCGCCATTACGGCCGACGAATTCGTCCCGTTGCTGTTCGATGATCCGGACAGCGGCTTGCGCTACCTCAAGGCGTTGTTCGAGCGCCTCCGCGTCATGAACGACCGGGCGGACAGGCAGGAGATTCGGCCGAGCCAGGTCCAGCCGGCGCCGGTGACCAACGAATCGGACGTGCGCATCTTTGCTGCGACGCAGCGCGCGGGGCGGGACGTGCCTGACGACGGACATCCGGTCGACAGGTTGCCGTTTCGCGTCGGTCGAAAGGCGGGCGGCGTGCTGAGCGACAACCATCTCGAGCTCGACGATCGGCAGCCGTACAACGTCTCGCGCAACCATTTCCTCATCGATGTCCAAGACGACGCGTACGTGGTGCGCGATCGCGGCTCTTTCCTCGGCACCATCGTCAACGGCGAAAAGATAGGCGGGCGGCGTCACAATGGGGAAGCGCCCCTGCAACCCGGTGATAACGTCGTCATCGCCGGCGAGCCTCATTCGCCTTGGCGCTTCCGCATCTATGTCAAGGCGTGACGCTCAATACCCCACTGCCACCTCCGGTCGCCGCTGACAGCGGTTATCTGCGAGCGTCCGCGACCGAGATGGTGGCCGCGTACCGCACACGGCGATGGTCCTGCCGCGACGTCGTCGAAGCCCACATTCGGCGCATCCTGCAGGTGAATCCTGCGATCAACGCCGTCGTCGAGTGCTGCTTTGAAGACGCTCGCAACCAGGCCCGGGCGGCCGACGCCCGCTACGAGGACGATGATCCGGACCTGCCCCCGCTGTTGGGCGTCCCTTGCACCATCAAGGAGAGCTTCTCGGTCATCGGAATGCGCCGCACGTCGGGCCTCCTGGTCCGCAAGGACTATGTCTCCGATACAGACGCAACGGCTGTCGCACGGCTCAAGGCCGCCGGCACGATTATCCTCGGCACCACAAACGTCTCCGAGCTGCTGATGTGGATGGAGAGCAGCAACCGCGTCTACGGGCGCACGAACAACCCGTACAACCCGAAGCGAATTGTCGGCGGGAGCTCCGGTGGTGAAGGCGCGGTCGTTGGTGCCGGCGCTTCTCCAATCGGACTCGGCGCGGACATCGGTGGGTCGATCCGGTTGCCAGCGTTCTTCAACGGCGTTTTCGGACACAAGCCAACCGGTGGACTGGTGCCGGCCACGGGCCAGTACCCGATCGCGGAAAACGACGCGCTAAGGTACCTCGCCTCGGGGCCGATCGCGCGGCGCGCCACGGACTTGATGCCGATGGTTCGCGTGCTCGCCGGACCCGATGGCGTGGACCCGAGCACCCGGGACCGCGCGCTCGGTGACCCCGCAAGCGTCGATATTGCGGACCTCGAAGTCACAGTTGTTCGCGGCAACGGGCTGCGCAACGTGTCGGCGGACCTGCTCAGAGCGCAATCGGCGGCCGCTGCTGCGTTGGCCAGGCGAGGCGCAGCTGTGCGCTACACGACGATCCCGGAGTTCAAGCACTCGCTGGATATCTGGTCACAGATGCTATCGGCAGCGGAAGAGACAACTTTCCGCGACATGTTGCGCGAGGGACGCTCCGAATCGCTCACCGGGGCGTACGCGAAGCTTTTGCTGAAACGCTCGCCGCACATGCTGCCGGCCATGGTCCTGGCGTCGGCGGAGAAGCTCCCGTTGGTCGTGCCGGCAGACACCACACCAATGGTCGATTACGGCCGACGACTGCGCGATCGACTGGCTCGGAAGTTGGGCAGCAACGGCGTGCTGCTCTTCCCGCCGTACACGCGCACAGCGCCACGACATCGTATGCCCGTGTTGACCCCGCTGGACTTCACGTACACGGCGATCTTCAACGCGCTGGAGCTGCCCGTGACCATGGTGCCGCTTGGGCTGGACCGACATGGGCTCCCATTGGGTGTGCAAGTGGTCGCGGCACATTGGTATGACCACAACGCCATCGCGTGCGCAGTCGCCCTTGAGACCGCGCTGGGCGGATGGGTTCCCCCATGGCGGGAGCCACGTGAGGCAGCATGGGCATGAACGAACCGGGTCCGGACGTCGCCGATCTCTTCCTTCTCGATCCGGACGTCACCTTCCTCAATCACGGCTCTTTCGGCGCATGTCCCAAGCCGGTCCTGGCAGCCCAGTCCGCGTGGAGGGAGCTGTTGGAGAGGCAGCCGCTCGACTTCTACATGCGCGAGTTCGAGCCGCGATTGGATCATGTGCGGGAACGTCTTGGCGCCTTCATCGGAGCCGATCCAGCTGGCATTGCCTTCGTCCCCAACGCGACCACTGCCGTCAACAGTGTTGTGACGAGCTCGCAATTCCAGGCCGGCGACGAGCTTCTGGTCCTCGACCACGTTTACAACGCTTGCGGCAACGTCCTCGAGCGCGCTGCAGCCCGTTTCGGCGCACGCGTCGTACGAGCTCCGACACCGCTTTCTGCCTCATCCGCCGATGAGCTCCACGCGGCCGTGATGTCCGCCGTAACGGACCGAACAGTGTTCGCTCTTTTGGATCACATCACGAGTCTGTCCGCCTTGAAGCTTCCGATCCAGAGCCTGGTGGCCGATTTGGAGGAACGCGGAGTCGCAACCATGATCGACGGTGCCCACGCGCCCGGGCAGCTGCCTCTCAACCTCGATGCGCTCGGAGTACGCTGGTACACGGGCAACTGTCACAAGTGGCTGTATACGCCCAAGGGTGCCGCTTTTCTGTACACGCGTGCGGACGAGCGGCCCAACACCATTCCCGCCATCACAAGTCACGCCTACAACGGGCTGCGAGCGGACCGGAGCCGCTATCTCGCGGCGTTCGATTGGCCAGGTACGTGGGATCCCACAGCGGTGTTGTCGATTCCGACGGCCATGGACGTCCTGGACAGCTTCGTAGCCGGCGGGATCACCGGACTGATGGCACGCAACCACGAACTGTGTGTGCAAGCCGTCTCTGTCGTGGAGAGGGCCACCGGATTGCGTGCGATCGGCACACCATCACTCTGGGGCTCCATGTGCGCGTTTGAGGTTCCGGCCTCTCGCGTTGCTGACATCCCGCGGCGCTCCCCGCTGCTGCCACCCTTGCAAGAGGAGCTGCGGCACAGGCACGCGATCGAGGTGCCCGTCACAGCGATCCCGGGGGACGAGGCGACAACGTTGCGGTTTTCGGTTGCGGCCTACAACAAACTCGCTGATTACGAACGGCTCGCCGAAGCGTTGGGTGCCGTGCTCACAGAGTCTTAGGAGGTCTTAGGAGGTCTTGGGCGAGCATCCACCGCCTGCGGCGACCACGGTGAACGAAACTGACGTCAGTATTCGGCAGAAGGAGGCGGCCTGAGGTGGTGAGTTTCTACTTAGACTTGGGACTGCGCCGAGGTCAGGTGCGTGCGGGGCGATCAATGGGGGTGTGAACCGTCGCCGTCGAAGCACGAATTGCTTCCCACGGGTAGCTCATCCTTGAGGTAGTTCGCGCCGGGCGTCAGGTCCACGTGGAAGTGGTTGGCGTGCGCATTGTTGAACTCGGGCGTCAGGATGATGTTGAAGATCTTCTTGGCAAACACGGTGTCGGCGAACCAGCGCAAGAACGTGCCAGCGGCGGTCTTCGGATTCTTCGCGCCCTTTTCCCAGTGCTTGAGCACGGTCCAATACGCGCCGGTCTTGAATTTGAATCCGGCGATGTCCAAGGCGTTGGCCATGCCGTGTTCCGACAACGTCTTTGTTCCTGAAATCACGCGGCAATTGTAGGTTCCGTAGTGGATGATCTCAGTCACGTTCTTGCCCTTGAGGGCGTCGACCATGTCCGCCATCGCCAGCGCGAACGGGCACTTGACCCACAGCTTCTTCGCCGAGCCGGTCGGTGAGCTGGCGCGGAACGTGATGCCGCCAATAGTCGGGCTGATGTAGACGAGATCAGGGATGTTGCAGGCCGGGTAGTTGAGGCCCTTCGGGGTGGCCATGGGATTGTTGGCGGGCGACCAGCTGACCCCGCGCTTGGTGAGTTGATCGTGGCACCAGGTGCCTTTGAACCCGCCCGAACCGGGCACGCACACGAACTTGCTCGTCTTGGGATCGTTGTAGCGCGCCAGCTTCACGCACTTGTAGCCGCTGCGGCAGCCCGTCTTGCTTTGGGCATAGTCACATTGGGCCGTGCAGAGCCCGCCGGTGGTGCCCCCCAGGTGTTTGGCTGCGACGCAGAACGTGGTCGCTTTGCCCGCCTTGTCCGGACAGAACTTGGTGCATGTCTGTGAGCAACTGCCGTTCGGTGGCTTCTTCATGCAGACGGCCTTGGTGTACGTGCACTGGCTGGTTGATGTGCAGGCGCCGCCGATGAACCCGGCGTTGAAGCTGCTTGCGCCGGACGATGAGCCGCTGCCGGACGATGAGCCGCTGCCGGACGATGAGCCGCTGCCGGATGATGAGCCGCTGCCGGATGATGAGCCGC
>Ga0114932_10006238_pt1 | contig 10247 bp, 6 predicted proteins | sample 2SBtaG_2_FD_87286 | JGI IMG/M metagenome (GOLD analysis project Ga0114932, IMG submission 87286) | Deep subsurface microbial communities from Kolumbo volcano to uncover new lineages of life (NeLLi) - 2SBTROV12_ACTIVE470 metaG | ecosystem: Environmental > Aquatic > Marine > Volcanic ... | reverse complement strand
TTGGCAGGGATAGACAGCCTCGGTCGAGTCGCAGCTGTCGATCAGGTAGAGGAAGCCTTCGCCTTTGCTGGAGTGGCGCAGGGTGGCGGTCAGCCTCTCGCCGGTGTCGAGGTGAATCGGAATGGCCTGCTCGGCGCCCTCGGGGTCGTCGGAGCATGTCGAGACGTCCCACTGGTCGGGGGCCAATCCCGCGTCCGACGCGAGCCACGCCCCGTCTGCGACAGGCCCCTCGTCGACGGCGTCGAGGCAGGAGCCGGCGTGAGGCAGGTCGGCGGCGAGCCATGCCCCGTTTGTCATGCCGATGGCGCCCGACCCGGTCGAAAATGTGAGGTCCCGTGCACCGGTCGTGGCTCCCGGATCCACCGTGACCGTCGCCGTGACACGATGTCCGACCGTGTCGGCGGCCACGATGTTGTTGATGGTCACCCCGGTTCCGGCGTCCACCGATGCTGTGGGGGGTGCAATGACGCCGTCGTACCAGCTAAATGTCACATCTTGGGTCGTGCCGACGGGCCAGATGGGCGGGTCGACGTGCCATGCGTCCACCAACTCTGGGTACAGATACTGCCGGCTCACCGCGGTCACATAGACCACGCCGCTTGCGGTCTGCACGGGCTCGCGCGTCAGCCTGGCGATCGACACATCGAGGGTCTCGATCTCGAAGTCTGCCACCTCGTCCCACGTGAAGACGCGCTCTCCGACGTCGTCGTCGAGGTGGTAGACGATGCCACCTTCGGTGTCCTCGAGCACGATGACAATCGTGTCGTCGGGTCGCGTCGTTTCATCCCAGTCCACCGTGATGGGCTGGCCGACGCGAATGGGCAGCATCTGCAGGACGTCGATGCCATTGAGCACAGGGGGCTCGGGAATGGTCAGCGCTGCGGTCAGGGTCTCGGCAGCTACATCTGCTCCCCCAGCGATTTCAATGTCCATCGCCACGTTGACTGGCTGGAGCGCTCCCGAGTCGAGTCCAGCCTCGGCGTCTTGGTGGTACCAGTGCCCGCCGCCGGCGTCGAGGATGATGTCATCGGCTGGCGCGGCCAGGAAGTCCCCGGCCGCCACGTAGTCACCGGCATCGAGGGTGGTCCATGTGGTCGGGTCTTCGATCAGGTCCCCGATGAAGTAGACCTCGTCGTTTCCAACGTCTGGGAGGGGATGGTAGCCCAAAGGTACCCAGGCATCGACGCCGGAGAGCGCTGCCCTGGCCACGACATCTTCGGCATCGCTGTCCACGAGCTCGAGCGAGAACACGGCGTGAAGCGTCATGTCGTCGGCGGGAAACAGCACATCCGGGGCCAAGTGCATGCCAACAATGTGCCCAATGGGGTCGGTGGGCGGCGGGTCGGTGTCCGTATCGGTGTCGGTGTCCGTATCGGTATCGGTGTCGGTGTCCGTATCGGTATCGGTATCGGTGTCGGTGTCCGTCTCGGCGGTGTCCGTATCAGGGCTCGGTCCTGGACAACCGATGAGCGCGACAAGCGCGGCCAAGTGTATGAAGCGCAAGCGTGGATCTCCTCGACGTGCGATTCTACACCGGAATCACTCGAAACGTGAGTGCCGTCACCGGATGCCGAGATCCTGAGTGGGTGCTGTGAACACATAGGTCCAACCCAGGACCGGAATTTCGCTCCAGATGAGCAGCCGTGGCCCCTGCGGCGTGGGGACCTCCAGGTGTCCTGCGTGCGCCCGGTCACTGCCCTGGAGCGCGTCGGCAAACGGGAACCGGGTGTCTGCCCTGTCGTCCATCGTGGTGGCTTGGGACGCCGAGCTGAGCATGACGGAGCCGGTCGCGTCGAGCACATAGGTCGTGCCGACGTCGGCCCTGAGGTCCAAGAACTCCGCCACAAGTCGGTCCACTGACAGGTCGATGGCGGCAACTCCGAGCAGCTCGCCATTGGGGTCCCTAGCGGCCATGGAGCACGGAATGAGCAGCTGTTGGCCATCGGAATCGATGTAGGTGCTGCCCCAGGTCGCCACGGGCTGCTGACCGCCAAACCGGTACCAATCCCGCTTGCGAGGATCATAGTCAGGTGGATGACCGCCCTTGCCTGGCAGCTTTGCGACCACACCGTCGCGCTGGCCTGCATAGGCCCACACCACCTGCGATGGCGTCTGCTGCAGCAGCGTGCGTTGCTCTGCGATGGGCAGCTTGAGTGCGTCGGGGCCCAAGCTCGCCAGCAGCAACCGCTCGAAGGCCGGTTTCATGCGGGAGAGCTGGAATAACACCGGCTCGAGCTCGGCTGTGGGCGTGGGCGGGGTGACCTTGTAGACCAGATGGCCGAAGCTCACCGGGTCTGCGTACTGCGGCACGCTGAGCATGTCGGGCGGCGCCTTGACGGGGTCGCCATACCACTCGGACAGATGGTAGGCCGCTGGCTCGGCGGGGGTGCTGAGTGCCACCCGCAGCTCGACCGCCATGGCCTCAAGCAGGCCGGCGTATCGGCTGAAGCTCGCGTCGATTTGGCCCGCGCGCTCGGCAGCTTGGCCCACCAACTCGGTGATCTGTTGCTCACGCTGCGCTGCCGCTGCCCGCTGTCGCTCGGCGAGGTTCCGCGAGTGCAGGACCGATGCGAAAGACCCCACGGTCATGAACAGCAACATGGCCAGCATTGCCGCTACTGTGGCCGATCGGTTGCGCCCCACCCAACGCTGTAGCGACTGAAGGGCATTGTCTGGAGCCGCGACGACCGGGTCGTCCCGCAGATAGCGCCGCAGGTCATCGGCGAGCGCCTCGACACTGTCGTACCGGTCGGCGGGGCTCGCTGCAGTGGCTCGACTGACAATGGCGGCGAGCTCGCGACGAATCGATGTACCCGAGGGGTGTTGCAGGGGGGCCAGTTGGCGGCTCTTGGCCCGATGGAGGGTTGAGCTGGCGTCGGTTCCATACGCCTTGGTCAGGCTGACCAGCTCGAACAGAATCAGACCGAGTGCGAATTGGTCGCTCTTTGGGTCGACTGCGCCTGGGGAGCCACTCGCCTGTTCTGGCGACATGTAGCCCGGTGTGCCCGCGACCCTGTTGTGGTCGCTGGCCTCGCTGGTCAGTGCCGCGAGGCCCCAGTCCATGACGAGCACCTCTTGGAACGGCCCCACCATGATGTTCGCGGGCTTGAGGTCTCGGTGCACCACGCCGCGGCTGTGTGCGTACTGAATGGCAGCGCACACGTGCAAGAACAGCTCGAGGCGCCCAGCCAGCCGGTGGTGTTCGGGCAGCTCCGTTCCTTTGCCTTGAGCCTCTCGAACAGTGTTGAGCAGCTGGCCTAGGGTGTGGCCGCGGACCTGCTTCATGGTGTACGCGAGGGCCCCCGACTTCTCGTGCTCCAGCGCATAGACCGGCACGATGAACGGATGCTCGAGCTGAGCCGTGATGAGCACCTCATGCGCGAACGCACGGACAGCGTCGTCATCGTTGGCCGCTTCGGGCAGCAGGCGCTTGTAGGCCACGTTTCGCCCCAGCTCGCGGTCGTGCACCAAGCGCACTTCGCCTTGGCCGCCCTTGCCTATTCTGGCGATGCGGACGTACCGGCCCGCACTCCAAGGCTCCGTTGACGCGGGCAGGTTGATCTCGTTCTCGAGCGCCTTGGCGACGTCGAAGACCTGTCGGGCGTTCAGCCGCTTCAGCCGCTTGAGATACACCGCAAACAAGCTGGGGTGATCGTCTGGATTGGCCTCGCGGAACTGCTCGTACAGCCCCTGCAGCTCCTCTCCTAGAATGGGCTGCAGCAGCTCTCGTGCGGCGGCCGGGAATGGGTCCTCAGACGCCATCAGTCGCCGCGAATGAGCTTTAGGCGCGGCTGCTGACCACCCAGTACCTGGCCGGTCATCTTGCTCTTTGAAGCCTTGGTTTCCGCCTTGTATTGGTCTTCGCCAGACGCCTTTGCGGCCGCTTTGTCGTCCAATACACTCGCGAGCTTGCCTCGTTGGGCCGAGCGGCCCGACCAGTCAGAGACTGGGTCCATGCAGGGAGGCAGGTCGTCGTCGTCATCATCGCGGTCACGTGGCATGACGCTAGCCTAAACCCAAACCCGTGCAACGTCTCGCAGGAAGTTCTCCAAGGAGTGGCGAGCTTCGTCTCGCCGTCGATCCGCTGCAACGGCGAGACGAAGCTCAACGCTCCTTGTTCGACAACGCTCCGGACTTCGGACTCAACCCACTAGGACTAGGGAGCCGAGATGTACTGCGTGTCGGTGTGGCCCCACTCGGTCCCCGACCGGCTCCACAGACGGACCCAGACGTCGCGCCCATTGGTGGGCAGCCCGCCGATATTCGCGCTGGTGAGCGTGCCATAGGAGCCCGAGAAGACCTCGGAGTGGCCTTGTGCGAGCCCCACTGCGATGTGGTACTCGTCTGCGCCGACGTCGGTCCATGAGAAGGTGGCACTCGTGCCCGACAGCGTGCTGCCGTCGGGGGGCGAGGTCACTCCGGAAGTGGACATCGACGCTGCTGTGGTTGTGAAATAGCCCGCATCGCTGCTCATCCATTCGAGGCCGTTGCGTGTCCACAGAGTGACGTAGATGTTTCGGCCGTCCCTGGGCAGGCCCGTCATATCGATCGACGTCTGTGTGCCGTTGGAGCCGGAGAAGATCTCTTTGTGGCCGGGCGCGTAGCCAAAGAAGACCGTGTACTCGTCGGCACCCACGTCATCCCAGACGAAGGTCACATCTTCACCGGGCAGGGTCGAGCCGTTCGAGGGGGTGGTGACGTCCGATGGCACCGTTGCAGCTTGCGCGGCGGCCGTGAAGCTGCGGTCGCTAGAGGCCCACACTCCGCTCGTCGACAGGCTCCACAGACGTGCATGCAACACCCCCCCGTCCTCGGGCACGCCATTGAGCTGTAGACTCGTCAACGTGGTGGTCTCGTCGGCAATGGAACGGTCGCCTTCATAGCGGCCTAGGAACAGCCGGTATTGAGTGGCGCCGCTGTCGGCCCAAGTGAACGTTGGACTCGCGCCGCTGAGTGTCGCTCCCGGGGCCGGGGCCGTGAACGTCGACGGATTGAATATGGCCGGTGACGTCGATGTGTAGGCCGCGTCTGTGTACTGCCATTCGCCGTCGAGTTCGGTCCACAGGCGGGTGTGGACGGCTGAGCCGTCGTTTGGCAGTCCACTCACTGTCGCTTGGGTGACGGGACCTAGGTTGGTGAGGTGCGCGAGTTCCCGGCCGCCAGGACTCTGGCCAACGGACAATGCCATGTTGGTCGCCCCGACGGCACTCCAGGTGAATGTGACACTGGTGTCGGACAGCGTCGCTCCCGTGGCGGGCAGCGACATGACCGCTGGGGTCGGGACAGCACCGGCCCTGAATGCGGCGACCATGGCGCTGGTCTGGGCCAGGGAGGCCGTGTTGCTTGCGGCGGTAGGCCCCGTTCCCGAGATTCCCGTGGCCTGGCCTCCGTAGTTCACCGCCGGATTGCTCCAGTAGTTCACCCTGGAGCAGCCTCCGGGACAGTTGTACGCCATCACGGTGCGGAAGGCCGCGTTCGGCGCTTGGTAGCCAAAGGAGTAGGAGAAGGCTCCATTCGACGCATTGTCGTGATCATGGGTCGAGCCCATGTTGTGGCCGAGCTCGTGCCCGAAGCTGTAGTAGCCCGTGGCGCAGCCGTGGTGGACAACGCTGAACGCGTAGCCGTCAAAGCTGGGAGCCGGAGTCGTCATCAGGTAGGCCAAGCCGCAATAGGCCGAGTTGTCGACGATGAGTGCGACCTGATCTGCGCCATAGGTCTCGCGCATGGTGTGCACGACGTTCAGGTAGCTGTCGCTTGGCTCCTTGAGGCGCGTCAGTGTGGTCGACCAGTTGAAGCCGGCTTCGCTGTACGCGACCTGTTCGGCGTGAACCAGAGCCACCCGGTGGTCGACGCCGCTGTTCACATAGCCCTGATTGGTCTCGGCAACGGCCGTTCCTATGAGTGCCTGCATGGCGGATTCGCCGCCCACACTCGAGACGGCTGCTGCCGTGTACACCACCAACAGGTCGACCGTGGCGCCGCCATCGGGGACCTGTGGTGGGTCGGGATTCACCGAGCCCTCGCCCTGGGGATCGAGCGGTGTCTCCAGCGGCTCGGAACAGGTGGGTACGTCGGCTTCGGCGATCTGGTCGACGACCTGGTCGCCCTCTTCGTCGCTGTGGATGCGGTACAGCGCGTCCTGGGTGCGGATGGTGCCTGCGACCGACCCGTTGTGGTCGACGAGCACCACTTCGCTGAGCGGGTCGCCATCGATTGTCCCCACCCAAGCGGGGCTCTCGGTGGGGTCGATGCGGGTGAGTGTGGCGCCCAGCGACAGATCCGAGAATGGATCGAGGGTCAGGTGCGCCAGGGGGGCCGAGCCGCTCGGGTGGCTGTCGCCAGCAGGCGCGTCCAACAGGACCTCGACCTTGGCCGAGCGGATGATCCAGGGATGGGTGAGCTCAGCCGCAGCGCCAGGCTCGAACAACCGATCCACTGCCTCGCTCTGCGCTGGGCTCCTCGTGCAGGAGGAGATCAGGGCCAACAGGGCAATGGCTGCGGTCGTCCTCGTCAACATGCCTCCCCGTCAGGGTGCCCAATCGGTGACAGCGTCCGAGTAGTCCACCGTGAACTGCTCTTGAACAAATGCGTTCTTGCCCCCGCCATAGACCAGGGACCCAATCACTTCGTACGAGCCGGGGGGCAGTCCACCGGACCAGCTGGCCTCGATGATGCGCTCCTGCCCGGGAAGCATGCGGGTTGGCTTCCCGCGGAAGCGGGCGACGATTTCCTGATTGTCGATGGAGCGGATGGCGCCCATGAACTCGGGAAACTCATGCGTATCGCCGCTGTTGCGGCTCTTGAGCGAGATGGTCAGCGGCTGGGTATCGGATGGAGGCGTGACCTCCGCGTCCAACAGCGACATCTCGTGAGTCGGCGTCCCGGAGGCTTCCATGAGCATGGGAACAGCGACGCGTGCGCCCGGCCTCATGCCAAATCCCTCACTCCAGGGAGTGCCGCTTCGCGCCTCGAGGAATGCCACGGCGTAGTAGCCGCCCGTGGTTCGGTCCGGCATCGAGACGTGCACTTCGAAGTGTCCGGTGGTGCCCGGCGCGATGACGAGCTTCTCGGGCACCATGCTGACCCATGTGGAGCCAGAGCGCTCCAGGGTGCCAGGAGGGCCGAACTGGTGGCTGCCATCGGCCTTGTACCACCAGTCCCATGCATAGGCGGAAATGGTGATTTCGCCGGCACCGTTGTTGGTCACCGCCAGAGACCGTGTCTCGGTGCTGCCCGCGTCCATCTGCACGCGATGTTCGGCCGGGGTCACGGTCACCGAGAGGGCGTGGGCTGGCGCCGACAGAGCGGCAATGACTCCACACAGTCCGATTCGGCTCGACAATGACCACATCCGCGCACTCCAAGTCAATCACTACACATCCCTTCGGCACAGGTGGCTGCGGCCTTAGGGAATAATTGCGGTGTAAACGACGTGTTGGAGTTGGTGACCGACCTCTCCATCGGGCACCCACATGCCGAGCTGGTGCTTGTAGAGGTCGTCCACGGCCACGTTTGACGCGACCAGGGTGTCGAGGGACCCGATTTCGATGGCGTTGAACGTGGACCAGTCCGATCCATCGGCGCCAAACCACACGGTTGCCGCGCCAATTCCTGGCGTTGTACGGGCATAGAGGTCCACGTGGGTGACCGTGTCGTCCATCGAGTTGGCGATCAGCCGCGGCTCCAACCACGGGGTCCGATGGAGTGTGGCGGGGCGTACCGGCGGCCGACGCTGTCGCAGCGGGGCCGGAGCGCGGGTTCGACCCAGGTCCACCGAGGGCAGATCCAACGGCATCTGGCCCAGATCTGGCATCGCTTCTTCGATGGCCGGCGACCAGTGGGCGGTCGCGGCCATGTCGATCACCAGGAATGCGCCCGAGGTCGCGTTGACGCGCTGTCCAACCGCTGGCGGAGCACCGTATTCGGTCGCCACCATGCCGAAGTCGGCCACGTCGGTCAGCGACCCTTGCACGTTCACCTCGAGATCGAGGGATCCAGCGAGGGCAACTCCGAGCATGCACAGGATCATAAGTGCACCACCAGCCATTGCGCTGGCGTCGAATCCGTCAGCAGCTGGCACTCGCCAGACAGCACGTCGCTGTCCAAGGTGGCCTGGCAGACCATTTCGCCGCCGGGGTCTTCAAAGCTGACTCCACCCTCGGCATCGGTGGTGGTGATGAGCCTCCACATCTCTTGGCCGCTTGAATGCTCGATCTCGAATTCCGAGTGCAGTCCAAGACCCGATGGCCCGTAGACCCGCAGCGTGACGGGAAAGCTCTCCATGGCTCCGCGCCATGTGCCGAGGAGTTCGCTAGGCGGAAGTGATGCAGCTGGTGCGATCAGCGATTCGTTCCGAGGCCCGCAGGCACTCAGCAACACCACCGCAATCGACAACACATCAGACCGCACAGGGCCTCCTGCGTGGCAATCGGTCCGGGGATCCGGGAGTTGAGGGAAAAGATCGGCGGTGGTCGCGCAGCCTCTATTTGTCTGCTTTGTCTGCGCGTTTTCGCCGGACCTCCAACTCGATGGGTTCTGAGCGCACACCGCCCAATGATGCGACCACCGTGGCATGGCCGGGTTTAAGGGCGCGCAGGCGACCCGTGGGGCTCACCTCGAGCACTGTTGGATTGCTGCTTGCCCAGGCGAGTGCCGGAGGGACCGTCAACAGACCGTTCGTCGCGATGCCTGTCACTTCGAGTGCAAAGACGTCTCCCACCTGGGTTCCTGGAGGCTGAGTCAGTGTCAGGCCTGCCAACGGCGGCGGCCGGACTTCAACCGACAGGGTCGCCGATTCGATGCCGTCGAGGGTTGCCCACACCTGTGTTCGGCCCGGGCCGACGGCGATCAGCGCGCCGCGCTCACCGACTTGCACCACGTCCGGGTTGGTGACGAACCACTGAACGCTGGCCGATGCATCGAGACGCCGGCGACTGGCATGGGTCGACCACACGCCCACGCGGCGGACATCTCCATCTGACAGACGCAGGGTCTCCACCGCCAAGCGCAAGTCCCGGACGGGATCTTGCATGACCTCGATTTCGATGGCCTTGGCGGTGATGCCGTCGAGGGTCGCGGTGATGGCGGCACTTCCTGGACGATGCGTGACGAGTGTGCCGTGCTCATCCACGGATGCGATCGTCGGGTCCTGGCTCTCGAACAGCACCTCGGCGTCGTGTCGAATGTTGCCATTTGCATAGATGGCGGTCGTCAGAACCGACGAGCTGGAGCCCACTGGCAGCGTGGGTCGGTCCACCCCGAGGACGAGTCCGGCTGCTTGTGCGGTCGGGTCTTGCTCGTACCGAGTCCGTGAGGGCTCTGCTTCGCCAGCGGACCAGGGTGTGCCGATCACCTCGACGGTGACCGCCGTGCTGGGCACGCCCTCGACAGTGACGCGGATTTCACTGCTGCCCGGGTGGCGCCCGACCAGCTGCCCCTCTTTGACGGACAAGATCTCGGGATCCGCGACGTCGTACGCCGGAGTCTCCGTCAGGGGAACGCGCTTGAGGGCGCGGGTCACGGCTACGAATGGCGCGTCCACGGGCTCTCCGACCAACACATGGCGGACTGGCGACGACGGGCGGACCGTCAGCAGCTCTTCGGGTGGATGATTGGTCCACCACACGCTCTCGGCGACGAATAGGTCGATGTGCGTCAGCTCCTCGGCTTTGACACCCAATCTCACGGTGCGGTCGCGGCGACCGTCCTGGACCCAGACCCGGTGTTGGCCGGCTTTGAGTTCACGGAACAGGAACTGACCTTGGTCGTTGGAGCGCACGACGCTGCCGTCGGACAGGTGTACCCAGGCGTCATCTGCGGGGTAGTCGGTAGAGTCGTGGGCACCGTTGAGGTTAGCGTCCACCCACACCGTTCCGGAGATCGAGCGCAGGGCGGTCATCGGGAACTCGACCAGTTGTCCTTCGCCCTCTTCGAGATCAATGGGAATCTCGAGTGGCCCCGCTGCGAGCACGCCCGTCGCCAGCTCGTCCAGGCTCACGCTGACGGTGAACGCACCCGCAGGGACCCCTCTGAAGCGGAACAGCCCGCCCTCGGGCTTGACCTCACGCACCTCGCCATACTCGTCAGTGAGCAAGACGCGATTGGCGTTGAGGCCGGGTTCGCCGGGATCGTAGCGACCGTCGTCGTCTTCATCGATGAACAGCCGGCCTTCAATATGGCCGCCAGTGCGCAGCGCGAACTCGGTCCGGGAGCGACCGAAGGGGCTGACCTCGACTGGGCGGCGAACG
>Ga0114932_10006237_pt1 | contig 10247 bp, 10 predicted proteins | sample 2SBtaG_2_FD_87286 | JGI IMG/M metagenome (GOLD analysis project Ga0114932, IMG submission 87286) | Deep subsurface microbial communities from Kolumbo volcano to uncover new lineages of life (NeLLi) - 2SBTROV12_ACTIVE470 metaG | ecosystem: Environmental > Aquatic > Marine > Volcanic ... | reverse complement strand
ATTTGCTGCATTGATAATTTTCTTAAGACTGGTGTTTGAGCCACTAATAATTATAAAAGAACAATTACAGCAAATATTAATAATTGTTTCAGTTTTATCTATTTTATTTGGAAACATTGTCGCTTTGATACAAAACAATATTAAACGATTAATTGCCTACAGCGCAATAGGTAACATGGGGTTTATTTTGATGAGCATAGTATCCTATAATAAAAATTATTTAGAATACACAATTTTCTATGCAATAACCTATATAATTCAAATTCTTACATTCTTTGCTTTAATAATAGTTTTAAAGCGGAAATCAAATTTTAATTATAAATTGGATAAGCTAAAAGGTTTATCTAAAAATAATGCTTATATTTGCTTCTCATTAGCAGTTGTACTATTCTCAATGGCAGGAATACCACCCTTAGCAGGATTTTGGGCTAAATTTTACATATTTGTTGTATTAATAAAATCAAAGACCTATTACCTAGCTATTATAGCTTTCATTGCGACAGTTATTGGTGCCTTTTATTATATTAATATAATTAGGAAGATGTATTTTGATAAAGAGCAAAAAGATATGGTAGCACCAAAAATAAAATTAAATTTCATAGAAATTTTGGTTATTACAATGGGAGTTGCATTTAACATTTTATATATATTATTTCCATCCTATATGCTAAAAATAATTAGTCATTATGTATAAAATTTTAATAGGTAAATTATGTTATTAGCCATTGATGTAGGTAATAGTGACATTACTATTGGAATGTTTGAGAAAAATCAAATTACAAATAAATGGCGAATTAGTACTCCTAAGCAATTTACTGAGGATGAATATGCAAGTAAGATATTACCATTTTTCCAAAATGCAGAAATTGATTATACAAAAATTGAAGGAACAATAATTTCCTCTGTGGTTAGAAGTGTTACTAAGCCAATGGCGATATTCATAGAAAAATACCTAAAATTAACACCAATAATTGCCTCCGAAATAAAGCATGATTTAAATATCAAAATTGATAATCCAAAAAAACTAGGATCAGATATTTTAGCCAATGCAATTGCGGTTAATAAACTTTATAATGAAAATTGTATATTTATCGCTTTTGGTACTGCATTAGTAGTTAGTGTGATTACAAAAAGCAAAGATTTATTGGGAGTTTTAATTATGCCTGGTATACATACTGCATTTAATAGATTAATTCAAAGTGCTGATCTGCTATCGCATACTCATCTTTCTAAACCAGATCATATACTTGGAAAAAATACTGAAGATTCAATTAGATCAGGAATGTTTTATTTGTATAAAGAATCTGTAAACGGCATTATCAATAAAATTAAGCAAGATTTAGATTTAGACTTTAAGGTCATTGTTACTGGAGGAAATGCAAATTTGATTCAAAGTGAAATTAAATCTATTGATATATTTGAACAAAATTTAACTTTAGAAGGGTTGAAATTTTTATATGAAATGTATAAGAATAAAGAATGAAAACAAAAGATAACAACATAGTATATTCAGATACTAGAAAAGTACGGTGTTCTGGCACAGAGGGAAACCTAGGTCATCCTTTAGTGTATTTAACTATCAAACAAGAAAAAATTATTTGCCCATATTGCAGTAGAGAGTTCATTTATAGAGATATGACAAACAAAGGTAATAAAAAAGAGAAGTAGATTTAAATGAAAACTAACAATGTATATAAAAATCAAGGGATCATCATTGCGCTTTTTTGTTTATTAATTGTCTTCCTTGTTTTTAAATTTATAAATATCATTACTCCCTTTATTTTAGGATTTATTTTTGCCTACATGTTAGAACCAATCATCAGTTATGTAACTGTAAAAAAGAAATTTAATAAAACCTTTTCAATTTTTATTATATTAACGACCTTTTTTACAATTTTTTTCATAATTTTATATTATTTGATCCCTGGATTAATCGGTCAGGCAAATGAATTGATAATCAAATTAAATGTAAAGAAATATTTTACTCAAGCAATGGGAACTGACAAAGTTGTTGAATTTTTAAATGCTAAATTTCCAGCTTTAGCAGCTGTAGTTCAAAATGGAGTAGATAATATATCCACTTACTTCTTTAAGTTTTCAAATGAAATCTTTGCCAATATAGTGCAATCTGGTAAGATAATACTAAATTTGGCAACCATTTTATTAATAACGCCGATATTAACCTTCTATTTTGCTTTGGATATGCAGAAAATTTTGGATACTTTGAAAAATTTTATTCCTATAAGTCACAGAAATGACGTTATAAAGCTATTTAAAGATATCAATGGTACAATAGCTAAATATTTGAGAGGGCAGGTTACAGTTTCGATTATATTAGCTGCTTATTACAGTATTGCTCTGTTTATTTTAAAGGTTGATTATGCGCTTGTCCTTGGCATATTTTCTGGATTATCACTTTTTGTTCCTTATTTTGGAATAATGTTTAGTTTTATATTAACCTCGATCCTCGCATTTGTGCATTTTAAGACTACAAGTATCATTATTTATTTAGCAGTAGTATATGTCATGGGGCATATTATAGAAGGAGTATTCATAACGCCTAAATTAATGGGTAAAAACTTAAATTTACATCCATTATGGATATTTTTTGGACTTTTTGTTGGTGGTAGCTTATTAGGTTTTTTTGGAATATTATTTGCAATTCCATTGACAGCAATAATTGCTGTGATTATAAGATTCTTTATAAAAGCTTATAAAAAAAGCAAATTATATAAATATTAGGTTATAACTTTATGGATTCTATTGATAACGATACTAAAGCAATTTTAAAACAATACATTGAACGCATTGAAAGATTAGAAGAAGAGAAAAACAACATTAACAATGATATTAAGGATTTATTACTTGATGCAAAAGCAAAAGGTTTTGTGCCAAATATAATTAAGCAGGTAATAAAAGTTAGAAAGATGGATGCTGATAAACTCAATGAGCAAGAAGCACTTTTTGAGCTCTATAAAAATGCTGTTGGGTTAGAGTAAAAAATGCGACTAAGCAAATTTTTACTGCATACAACAAAAGATATAACTTCGGAAGCAAAACTGGTATCACATCAGTTAATGCTAAAGAGTGGTATGATAAAGCAGATTTCTTCAGGGGTATATTGTTGGCTTCCACTTGGGGTGAAAATTTTAGATAAAATAAAATGTGTTATAAAGCAACAACTTGATGATATTGGTAGTCAGGAAATTATTTTACCATCATTGCAACCACTTTCAATATGGGAAAAATCAGGAAGAGCCAAAGAAGAATCAGATCTTAAATCACAAATTTTTCATCTTACAGATAAGAAGCAAAACAAGTACGTTTTACCACCTTCTGGTGAGGAGGCTGCAACTGATTTATTCAATAGTAGTGTTCAATCATATAAAAATGTAAGTAATATTCTTTATCAAATAACCTGGAAGTTTAGAGATGAAATTAGACCTAGGCATGGGGTTATGAGAGCAAAAGAGTTTTTAATGAAAGATGCATATTCGTTTGATATAAACAAAGAAGGTGCACTTCTTAGTTATGAAAAAATTCTTGCAACATATTTGAAAATATTTAAAAAATTAGAACTAGAAGTTATTCCAGTTTTAGCTCCAACAGGTGCGATGGGAGGTAATTACAGCCATGAATTTCATGTGTTAGCACAAAATGGTGAAAGTAAAATATATTACCAAAATGAACTATTAGAATATCTTAAGGGCGATAATTTTTCACTTAAAGAGTATGAGAAATTTTATGCTAAAGAAGAAGAAAAGCATGTTAGTGAAAACATAAGTTCGTTAAATATATTGCAAAGCAAAAGTATAGAAGTAGGGCATTTGTTTTACTTAGGCCAAAAATATAGTAAAGATTTAAATTGCACCTATCAAGATAAAGATGGGTCATTTAAATTTCCTGAAATGGGTAGCTATGGAATTGGTATAACACGTTTAATTGCTGCAATTATTGAAAATAGCAATGATGAAAATGGCATAATATGGCCAGACTCAATTTCTCCGTTTAAACTAGCTATAATAAATATTAAAGTAGAGAATAATGAATGTACTGAATTATCAGAAAAAATATATGATAAATTATCTGTTAAGTATGATGTACTTTATGATGATGTGCATAGCAGCCCTGGGAAAAAATTTGCAGATATAGATTTAATAGGTATAAGTTGGCAAATCATTATTGGTCCCAAACATGCCAAAAACAATAGTGTTGAATTAAAAAATCGTAAAACAGGTGCAACCAAAATATTAAAAGAGGAAGAGTTGTATAATTTTATAAATGACATTTAGATATTCAATTTTAAACTACTCTGCCTGGCTAAGATAAATATTAAGGGAAAAATAGAGATTTTTGAAACAAGGTAGTGACCTAAAGAAATTATTATCCACATGCGATCTATTTAGAGCAATATTCACCATTTTTTAATATACTAAAATGATCTTTAGGCAGATTATGCTTTTTTAATGAGAGATATAAGTCATTTATTGGCTCTTCATAGTTTTCAAAGGAAAGTATAAATGTACCATAATGCATTGGTATATTAATCTTACTTCGCAATATTACACTAGCTTTTACAGCTTCATCTGGGTTCATATGTACATATCTAAAGCTATCTAGTTTATATGCCCCAATTGGTAATAGAGAGACATTTATTTCACCAATTTTTTCTCTAATTTGAGCAAATTGCTCAGAATCATAACCTGTATCACCTGCAAAATAAATCGTTCTATTTTTTGCTTTTATTATAAAACCTCCCCATAAAGTGCTATTTTTATCATCAAAAAATCTTGCAGAAAAATGTTGTGCAGGAACAAATGTAATTTCTAAATTACTATCTACTGATTTACTTACATCTTGATGTTGAAAATTTTGCCACCAATCTAGCTCAATAATTTATCCTTTTTTACTCCTATTTGAGATAAAGTTCCTCCTACTCCAAGCCCAACAATAAAAATTGGATCATGGTTCTCAATTAGCATTTTTATTGTATTTAGATCTAAGTGATCATAGTGATTATGGCTTATCAATACTATATGAATTTCGGGTAAATCTTCAAATTTAATACCAGGGGCTGCTTTTCTTCTTGGTCCCAAAAATTTTACAGGACTTGTATAATCAGACCATATAGGGTCAGTTAAGATATTATAATTCGAAGTTTTTATTAAGGTAGTTGCGTGATTTATAAGAAATATCACATCATTATTATCACTTAAAATTTTCAATGGATTTACTGTAGTTACATCTATTTTACTTGGCCAACTAGCACTTTCTCCTAGCAATTTTTTTTTAAAGTAATTTAATACTACCTTATCATTTGTTTTTGAATTATTTTTTTTTAAATTATGGAATTTTTCTCCATTAAAATGATTTGTTATTGCGCCTTTATAATAGCTAGTATAAGCATTTTTTTTAGCTAAAAAGAAAACTATTACTACAAAAATTAAAAATAGGAAAAAAATTAACATAAACACCTTATAAATTTTCCCCCTCTTAATAAGCTACCTATTTTTGAAAATCATCTAATTTTTCTATTATAGTACTGACCAAATGGTGAGCTTCTAAATCACTTTCTATTTTAATATCAGCTTGCTTAAATATGGGCTCTCTTTCTTGAAGCATTTTTGCCAATAGTTCTTTTTTATTATCTGAAGCAATAAGCTCTGGTCTCGTATTCCTTCTAGAAACACGCTCATATATGGTATCTAAATTTGAGTCAAGCCAAATAGATATGGTTTTTTCTTTAATAAAATTTCTAATGTTTTCATTCATAAAGCTGCTACCACCAGTTGATAGTATCACCACTCCATATCCAATTATTTCTTTTATTACTTCTTCTTCTTTTTGGTAAAAATATCTTTCCCCCATAAAATCATGTATATCAACTATGCTTAAAGCCTCTCTATCTTCAAGTACCTTGTCACTATCGTAGAATTGGAGATTTAACTTTCTAGCTAGCTTTTTTCCAACTGTACTTTTTCCACTTCCCATCATACCGATTAGAACGACTGGTTTTGTAAGTATTTTTTTGATCACAAAATTTTATGAAATAATTATTAAACTAAACTTAATATGCTATATTAATAATAATAGTTTTGAATATTTTCAAGCTTTATTATTTTTTTGATACTTATTTGCACTTTATAAATTATAATTTTATCCGTATATATGAATATCTATAAGCTAGATTACAGAAAATTAATTAAAATTAGTGGCGTAGATTCTGTAAAATTTCTTCAAAATATTTTATCAAATGATATTGGTGAAATCAATGAAAGAAGCTTACAATATAATTTGTTGCTAACTCCTCAAGGCAAAATATTGTACGATTTTTTTATTTTTAAATCTTCACAAGACTTTTATTTAGATTGTCATGCAAAATTCTTAGAAGATATTAAGAAAAAATTTCAAATTTACAAATTGCATTTAGATGTTCAAATTGAAAGCTCAGAAGTAAGTGTATTCATATCCAATAAAGATTTAAAGACATGCTGTTATCCTGACCCAAGACACTCAATTTTAGGATATAGGTATTATGATTTTGTTAAATCCAAAACGGTAAATACTCATTTAGAAATAAAAATGCTTAAAATTTATGATGGACATAGATTGCAATGTTTAGTACCAGAATTTGGTATAGATTTTATGCCTGAAGAATTTTTTCCACTCCATTTAGAAATGGATAAATTAAATGCAATCAGCTTTAATAAAGGCTGCTATGTTGGTCAGGAGGTAACAGCCAGAATGAATTACCGTGGAAAAATAAAGAAATATCTAGAATATATCAATTTAAATGATTTTAAAATCAGTGATAAGGAAATAATTAAAGATGATAAAAAAATAGGTATAATATTAAAAACATACGATACTGGCGCATTAGCATTACTAAAAAAATAATTTTATACTAAACTAAGAGGGTTAGTGTGTGGATATACTAGCTGCTTAGGGCAAAGTATAAAATAGCAGTCCGAGCCTAGCAGTGATAGCTTCTTAGGTGATACTTCTGCAGATGATTTATTATATTGCATTACTCCTGACTATATAAGCATCAATATATGAGAATATCCAACAATTAAAATTTGATAATTATAATAAAGTTTTATTCTTTTTATAAAATTTACTTGCAATACATAAAAACATACATTACACTTCCCACGATTTATATAATACTTAATTGTGTTTTACCATGTTCTAAATTTATAAATGGAGGTGCAAAATGCCTATATTTGTTAAACCAAAGGATGTTAATATAAACCCTGTTATAAATGAAGAAGAAGTATTTTCAAAAAACCTGAGTACAAACAGTCAAAATTCTTTAGAAAAAATTAACCAATTAATTAACACTAAACGCTCACGCACTACAAGTGCACTTGAAGCATATTATAATCCTGAAAAAACATCTAGTATTCTTGATCAAAAAAATTTGCTACAACTTATTGATAAAATGCAGCAAATTGAACCAGGATCAAGAGAAGAAAAACCCCTATTTGAACTTTACTCAAGAAAACTGAATAAAGCGCTTACCAATAATAAAGATTTTTTTTCTAATAGTAATTTTAGATCAGAATTTTTTGAAAACCTTACAAGTGGTCTTCCAGATCTAAAAGGAAAAAATTTGGTAGCAGAAAGTGAAGCGTTATATATACAAAACGTTGTAAGTGATATTTACAGCCAATTATCTAATGGCGTAGATAAAATTATTAAAAACTTAGAAATACCCGAAGCGAAACAAGAACGTTTTATAGTTGATTTTCTTAGAAATATGAATTCATCTATTTCCGGAATTGCAATTGATGCAAAAGATGCGGAAAAAAATTATCAAAATTCCATAGCTAATTTGGTGCAATCAAACCTTGAGTACTTTGATTCTCCAGATAAAATTCATGATTTTTTAAATACTATTGAAGATTTATTTGCAAACCATAAGTTAGAAAAATTATCAGAAATGCATAGTAAAGTGCTAGATAATCCTGACATTGTTTTTCCCATCACACTTAGCTTCTTAAAAACTAACTTCCTAGAACCTTTTGAAGACAGATTACAAACTACAGATGATAATAAAGCTCGTTTTACAAGAGATGCTTCTCAGTTAATCGCTATTGTTCCAAGCATATCAGAAGAAGAAACTACAATTCAAGAGTATGGAGCAAAAATGAAAAATCTGCTTCAAGATCATAATCTTATACAAGATAGAGATCATATTTATGGTTTAATAGAAGATAGTATATTAACTGAGAAAACCAGACAATCTGTAAAATCTATAAATTCAACAATTAATCGTGAAGTCGTTAATGAACATATAACTGCTTTTTGGAAAGATACCTTTCCTGAGAAGGAAGTTCCTGAAGAAACTATTTCTAAACTCACCAATGAGATATTGGAAAAAAGGGAGGTGTCAAGCTTAGAAGAATTTGTGAATCAATTCAATGGACTTGAAACAATGAAACTTGGTGATAAATGTCATGAAAATTTGAAAAAATTACAAGTTCACCTTAGTGATATTAATATTGAGAAAAATCCTAAGCTAGAAGATAAATTTCTAGAGCTTGAAAGCAAGAAGCTCTATGCTGATATTCTTCAAAACTCAAGATTAGTTGCTAATAAGAGCCGATTGGAAAAATTAAATGAATTACAAGCAAAATATACTGATACTATCAGTAAACTAGACGGCAACTCAGTAAATGTTGGAGATATTTTTAAAGAGCAGATTGTGAATGAAGAAAAAGTACTTTCTGATTTTTCTAAAGAACTCCATAATATGTCAAAACATATACCTAAATATATCGATATTGATAATGTCACAGCAAAAAATACCAATAGATACTCTTCAGATCTTGCAATACTTTTTTTAAATGATGCACAAGGGAAAAATTTTAGTAAAAATGACAGAGAAGAATTTTATACAATTATTGAAAATAATATAGAAGATCCATATAAAGAACAATTTAATAAAGCGCATCAATTAACAGAAGATCATATAAAATTAAGACTTGCTATTATAGATCTGCAAAATGCAATAAAAACAATTGAACCAGAGCTAAAGAGTAACTACTTTCAAACTCAAAATGACCTAATAAGAGACAAATTTAAAAAATTTGAAATTGAGGATACAGTTTTTACATCAAGGGATGATATTCTGGAGCATCACTTTGAGCTTCAAGAAATGAGAAACGACATTGCTAAAAGATGTGACAAAACCTCTGAAAATTACAAAAGATTTTCAAACAGTGTTGAAAGCACTAAATCTGCTTTAACTGACCGTTATAATAAATTTGATACTAAAGAGTATAAGTATGGCAAGGATAGCGCAATATATAAGCTAATGATGGGTTTAAAAACAGATACTCTTGTCAAGGTGTTACAAAATGCATCAGAAAAAGGGCAAGATAAAATAGATATCCATGAGTTTATTTTAGATAAAAAAGATTTTTATTTAAATTCTCCGCCAGAATTAGCTAATAAAATGCAAGAAGTTGTACATCAAGCAAATGCTACAAAAGCAGACACCAAAATTTATAGTGTGATTGATAGTATCAATAAACTCTGCACTGAAATTGTAAAATTGATTGAGCACTACTCAGATAAAGCTATTATTAATTTGGAAGAAATGGGGAAAGATTTAAGTATTGATGGAGGAAAAGTTGATAAATTGGTAAAATTTATAGAGGATATTAATCAAGAAAATTTAAACAAGGTATTTAATCAAATTGAATCTAATATAGTTGGCACTAGTCGAGCAGATTTTAAACATGATACTAATGAATTTAAAATATCTCAAAGACCAGAAAAAGATGAAGTGGATCGTATTATTAGCGAAGTTAAAGATTTAACACCTAAAGTACCTTTAACACCAAAAGCACCTTTAGAAAATTTGATAGGTAAATTATCTAAAGACGAACATACACAATTTAAAATTTCAAACGCTGAACTTAATACCAATAGCAGTCAAAAAGTATTAGGGTCATATACAGAGCAAGAAATGGAAAGAAGAAGTAGGAGCGCTATAGTTAGAGGTAGATAAAATATCACAAAAATTATAAATTTTTCGCCCTTTACACCCCTAAAAATCAATGTCTTAAAATTATACACACCATTTAATCTGAAAATAACCATGAATAATGGTGTGCAGCGTCATTATTTTATATGAATTTGATTAATGATTTTCCTGTCATTTCAGAAGGTTTAGAAATGTCTAATAAATCTAGAATAGTTGGAGCTATATCAGATAATTCACCATTTTTTAATTT